>OGZV01000039.1_pt1 | contig 116685 bp, 121 predicted proteins | sample 1576861 | NCBI WGS metagenome assembly OGZV01 (sample SAMEA3541501, study PRJEB24748) | human gut metagenome | biome: human gut; feature: human-associated habitat; material: faeces | place: China | collected 2012
CAGGGTTTGGGGAAGGCACTCCCCAACAAGATTCCCGCAGGGGCAAAATGAGCGATAAGCGAATTTTGGCACCTCGGTAGAATCTTGCTCTAAGAAACTGCCGGCCTGCCGTTCACTTGCTACTGCCACTTTTTCAGAAAATCTATAACCAGCTTTTTTTATAAAAGGCTGCGGGCTGGCGTTTTTCCCTTACTCCCTACAAACCACAAAAGAGCAGAATGGACGGACTTTCCGGCAAGAACTTTTCCGGCGGCTCGGTCTTTCCCGACAATAAGGCGTTTCGGAAGCTGCGTTTTGCCCGCTGTCTGAAAAAAATGGCAGCCTTTTTTGGTTTCACTGTCTAATACGGAACTTTTGGAAATTTGCCAAAAATGGACGCAAAAAAAGCAGCAAATCTTTTTCGGATTTACTGCTTCATGTGCCGCTGCGGTGCGGCGGGATGGATATTCAGTTGAAATAAAAGAGGATGGTGGTACTTTAGTCTATCGACTCTTTACTAACTATTAGGTAATCTTGAAAGATTTTCCTTGAATTTATCTAAAGAATGTTCATTGTTTCCCGCAAAAATAAGTGGAATTGTATATTCATATGATATGCCATTTTCATAGTCCGATAATTGTATTTTTATAGTATCATCCCTCTCATCTTTAGGTGCTATATATATGAATGAATTTTTATTTATATCAGATATTTTCCCTTTTTCAGAAGAAACAGTATAACCCCAGTCTGTTAAATTTGTCTTTATTGTAACTTCTGTTTCTGTTTCTTTTCTAGTCTGCAATGCTGTTTTATCGATTTGGATATCAAAAGGAGTCGAACCTAACAATTCACTGTTTATATTTACAAGTTCTTCTCCATTTGTTTTAGAAATATTAGATTCATCTTCATAATTTTGTTGAGATTCATCTTTTGGTGTTTCTCTGTTACATCCTAATAAAAAGCATAAAATAATTAGTACTAATACAGAAAGTTGTTTTTTTTGCATTTATTTCTCCTTTCATATTATCAAAGAAAGCACTGAGAGTACTTTCAAGAAATTTTGAAATATTCTCAATGCTTTCTATTTTTTGATTATAAACTTGCCGGTAATGATACTATGTTAATTTATCTCTTTCGCGTAACCTTTGTTGCAATATACACATGCACCATTCACCCATTTGTGAGACATTTCAATCGTCTCAACTTCATAAATGCTTACTTCTCCACAAATTAAACATTGTTTGTAATTATATACATGACGTGTCGCACATTTATCCCAGTCATCATATATACCAGGCATTTCATCTTCATATCCATAGTACTGGGGAGAACCCCAACTATGAGTATGAGCGGCAAATACAGTCATTGGAGCAGCTACAATTCCAGCTACTACTGAAAGTGCTAAAATAGATTTTCTTAAATTCATAAGTTCCTCCCTTTCCTTAAAAATACATAGCTCTTTGTTACATTGTCATTTTAACATAATAATTGGTAAAATGCAATAATTTATTTTCTATTTACGAGAAAATACTGTGCATATTATCTTATTTAGGAATAGTTAAGGCGGCTACCTAAATCTTTTTATTACTTTACCGCACATGAGCATTTGCGCCCGGATTGTCGTTGCCGTAACCCTCCATGAGGTTAATGGCACCCCAAATGCCAAGACCTGCGCCAAGCGCGATAACCAAAGTCTGCAATACACCAACTGCGCTGTTGAAAAACTCCATATAAACCTCGCTTTCTGCCGCTGTGCGGCTCAAAAAAAGTTGTTGAAAATGAAAATGCCGCCGTTATTCCTCGGCGGCTGCGTCCTCGTCGGACAAATCTATTTCGTATATGTCAAAGGCTTCATCGGGCTTTACGATTGCCGGACGGGTAGACATATACCGTTCCACGTCAAAAGCGTTTCTTTTGTCGAAGTCGGAAAGGTATTTGTAGTTCGGGTGTTTCGTGATGTCGTATTTGTCGCTTAAAAAGGGACGCACACCGCGTAGCTGCAAAATACATTTCCCACCGTCCATAACTGCTATTTCGTCCTGTGTCATCAGCTCCTTTCCTAATTTTTGATAAGTAAGTCCATGAGAAACCTGCGTGCCGCGATTTTCGGAAGTATTGAAACTGTCGATTGTTTCCCGTCCCAAGTTATCCGAAATATCCTTTGCATTTTTCCCACGTCCTCCCAAAAACAAGGTGCTGTCGGCATTATCAAGTATGATTTCTGCCGCGTCCTTGTAAATGGCTTTTAGTTGGCTCTGCGATTGCAGAATGATAGAAGCGGACATTTCCCTGCTGCGAATGGTCGCAATTAACTTATCAAAGCGGGGTATCTGCCCGATGTTGGCAAATTCATCAAGCAAAAACCGGACATGAATAGGCAATTTGCCGTTGTATTCGTCGTCCGCTTTATCACAAAGCAAATTGAAAAGCTGCGATTGCAGAATAGCGATAACAAAATTAAAGGTGTCGTCGGTATCGCTCATTATGAGGAAAAGCGCGGTTTTCCTGTCGCCCAATGTATCAAGTTCCAATTCATCATAGGACATGAGTTCCCGGAGTTCCTCTATATCAAAAGGGGCAAGACGCGCACCGCAAGAAATAAGGATTGACTTTGCCGTTTTGCCCGCCGCCAATTTGTATTTTTTATATTGCTTCACCGCGAAATGGTCGGGGCTGCGTTCTTCTAAATCGGCAAAGAGCAGATCAACGGGGCTTTGGTATTCCTCGTCGTCCTCGCGTGCTTCGCTTGCATTGATAAGTTCAAGCAGCGTTGTAAAGTTCATTTCCTCGGCGGGGGCTTCATACCAAATGTAGCCGATCAACGCGCAATATAATAATCTCTCGGCTTTCACCCAAAAATCTTCCGCGCTTTTTTCTCCCTCGCCTTTGGTATTGACAATAAGGGTATTGACAACCTTTAACACGTCCTTTTCGCTGCGGATATACACAAAGGGGTTATATCGCATGGATTTCTTGAAGTTTATCGTATTCAGCACTTTTATCTTGTAGCCGCCGCGCTGCAAGAGCTTTCCGCACTCGATTAAGACGGTGCCTTTTGGGTCGGTCAAGACGTAGGAAGAATGAAGCTGCATTAAATTAGGCTTTACGAAAAACCTTGTCTTGCCGCTGCCGCTGCCGCCGATCACCACGACGTTTTTATTTCTCGCATATTTCGGCTGCTTCGGGCGGCTGTTCATGGTAAGGCGTTCGGTCTGCGTCAAAATGATGTTGTTCTGAAAATCCGGGTCGATGTAGGGCTTTATATCTTCGGCGTTGCCCCAACGTGCGCTGCCGTATTCTGCGCCCTTGCGGTATTTCTTTGCGTTTTTCCCTTTGACATAGACAATCAGACGGATAACCACCGCGCCGACAATGCCGATAAGCAAATCCAACGGGTGAACGCTCGGCAAGGCATTTGAAAACGCTTCGGAAAATCCCTGTGTGATATTGAGTATCTTTTCGGAAATATCCGCGCCGGGGGCAAGCCGCACCGCCTGTCCCACCTTATCAAAGAGATAGACAAAGAACACATAGGGGATATTCGGGATTATCAACTTTTTGTAGTTCATCTGCTTCATATCTCGCGCCCCCTGTCTATTTTCTTTACCTTGTCGCGGGCGGCGTTAAGCTGCTTCGCCTTGTCCTTTGCTGCGGCAAGGGCTTTGCGGATAGAGGGCTTTTTATCCCTGTTCAGCTTCTTTGCGGAAAACTCTTGAAACGCTGCGGTCATAACGTCCGCGTCCCTGCCTTTGAAAAACACAAGGTAACGGGTCTGTTCGCCCTTAACCTTTTTCAGCGAAAAATCTATGTTGTACTTCTTCGCGGTACTCTCAAAGGCTTTGATATTGCTGTCGGTGATCTCGATGTTGGAAACACCCGCATTTTGCTTCATAAGCTGCCGCATGGTCTGTTTCCCATGCGGGGCTTTGCTTTTCTGCTCCAAAAACTTCTTGATTGCTTTCTGCAACGCCTGTTCGGTAAGCCTTACCGCGCCTTTTCCCACATTGACGGATAGGGCAATCGTTTTTTGGGTTACTTCCTCCTGCAAGGTATCAACTCCTTTCCCGGTAAACTGCGGCTATGCTCATTTGCTGCCGTAAAAGTCGTGATTGACAAGGGCGGTATAGTAGCTGTCAATGGTACTCGGTGCGTTGAACAGCACCGCTTTTAGATACTGCTTGATGTTGCGGATTTTGGTTGTGTTCTCCCTCATGCAGTCCAAAACAAACTCAACGTGGCTGCTATTCAGCTTCATAAACTTTGATTTGACAAGTTCGGCGGGGTAGTCGTCCCCGGCGATACGGATTGTCTTTCGGGCTGTGCAGACGGTTTCCAGCATGATTTCTACAATCTCGTCCAAACGGTCTTTATCCATTTTGGGGTCTTGAATGAGAATGTCATAGTCGATGTTGTCTTTGATGATTTCCCGATAAATCTCTATTGCGCTGTTTGTTTTCGCTTCCGTTCTTTTCCTTTCCGGCGGCGTAGCCGCTTCGTCCTGCTCATAAGGCAAGGGATTTAGGGAATGGAAAGGAATGGAATGGGTACTTGATAAATCAGTAATTGATTGTTCTTTACTTGATATATCTTTATTTAATTGCGTTGGATTTTCCAACGTAGGTTTTTCCTGCGTAGGTTTTTCCAACGTTGGATTATCCAATGTTGGATTTTCCAATGTAGGTAAATCCGATGTAGGCGGCTGTTCGCTGCTGGTAGCTGCTTCCGGCTCTTTGGGCTGCGGCTGCTCGTATATGACATAATCCGCACCGCGCAAACGTCCTTTCTCGTCGCGTTCCCGGCTGCGGACGATATATCCGGCTTTTTCAAGTTCTTTGACCGCTTCGCGGATTGCGTCGATCTTCTCCCGGTTGATATGGGATAAGCCCGCAAGGGTATAATCCCAATCTTCGGGTAAGGACAGCATTTGCGAAAGCAAGCCTTTTGCCTTTAAGGTGAGTTCCTTATTGCGCAAGTGGTGGTTGCTCATAACGGTATAGCCCGTATTTCTCTCAACTCGGAAAACTGCCATTTTTTATCACTTCCTTTCTCGGTTTGCGTGGAATATTAGAAAGCCGTTTTTGGCGGTTTTGGTATTGCAGTATGCCTTTACCGTATTCGCGTCTGAAAAGCCTTGTATTGCAAGGGCTTTTTCGCGCCTAACGTTCCACGTTACCGCCTGTTTTCGGGCATAAAAAAACCGCAACTCTTTTCAAGCTGCGGTATGCCAATATGCAGAAAGGGACGCTATCGGTCTGATAACGCCCCTTTTGCTCGGTTATTCAGTTGTAACCTGTTTGCCCGCCGTCCATAAACGCGATGATTTAAGGCTTTTTGCTTGTTTTCTTATCTCACCGCGCTTAACAGGTCGTCTTTCTTTCTTACAGTATGCTAAAAATTAGCCCTGGCTGATTGCTCCAGTTGGGCAAACACCAGCACATGTACCACAATCGAGACAAGAATCTGCATCGATTACGTACTGTGAATCACCAGCAGAGATAGCTCCTACTGGGCACTCACCAGCACATGTACCACAGCTAACGCATGAATCAGAAATTACGTATGCCATAATGAAATCCTCCTTATAAAATAATGATCATTATTCGCCGTTATTGGCTTATCTGCATTGTAGTACAAAACACAGAATAATGCAATGCCAAATAAAATTGTACTTACTTTTACACAATCTTATATAAAAATTACCAAATATTGAGTAAAACTTGAAATGCTATTGTTACTATTGTATAATAAATAGAAAACAATTCAGAACCTCCGGGAACAAAAGCTGATACGTCATGTTTACATGTAAGCAGCAGATTTTCCGGCTTTCGAGGTTGCTCTGAAGTGTTACAATAAAAACACATGATTATTTAGAAAAACTGGTGTTTGCACATGGCATGTTACTTTAGCATGTGCGGTGAGGATATAAAATGGAAACAAAAATTATAAAAATAGATCAGGACAATTTAGATCATAAGCTCATGCAGGAGGCAGGTGATTTGATTGCAGCCGGTGAGCTTGTAGCGTTTCCGACAGAGACAGTGTATGGACTCGGCGGTGATGCTTTAGATCCGGAGGCTTCAAAGAAGATATACAGTGCAAAGGGACGCCCATCGGACAATCCGCTTATCGTACACATATCAGATTTTTCGGATTTGGAGCGCGTCGCAAATACAGTGCCGGAGGATGCAAGGAAGCTTTCGGATGCTTTTTGGCCGGGACCTCTTACCATGATAGTGGAGAAGGGCGATGCAGTGCCTTATGCCACAACAGGTGGCATGGACACGGTGGCTGTGCGCATGCCGAATCATCCTATAGCGCTTGATCTTATAAGAAGAAGCGGCTGCCTTATCGCGGCGCCAAGCGCCAATACATCCGGCAGACCGAGCCCTACAGAGGCTGCACATGTGGCTGAGGATCTAAGCGGCAAAATAGCCATGATCATAGACGGAGGACCGGTTGGCATAGGAATAGAGTCCACCATCATTGACCTGACAGAGGATACACCTATGGTGCTGCGCCCGGGCTATATCACACCGCAGATGCTTTCAAAGGTATTAGGCAAGGAGGTCATCATCGATCCGGGAATCATAGCGGCAGATGACACGAGAAAGCCAAAGGCACCCGGCATGAAGTACAAGCACTATGCACCAAAGGCAGATATGGCCATCGTGGACGGTACGAGAAAGCATGTGATTGCAAAGATAAATGAGCTTGTGGCTTCGCACAGGGATGATGGCAAAAAGATAGCAGTCATTGCGACAGAGGAGACAAAGCAGTTTTACGATGCAGATGTTGTCCTGTCGATGGGAAGCAGGGCAGATGAGGATTCGATAGCCCATGAGCTTTACCGTATATTAAGGGACTGTGATGAGCTCGATGTGGATGTGATTTTCTCGGAGAGCTTCTCCACACCGCGTATAGGACAGGCCATCATGAACCGTATGCTAAAGGCGGCAGGCCATCAGGTGATAGACACACATGTGAAGTATGACAAAATCATTTTTGTCGCACAGTCCGGCACATGTAGGGAGCAGATGGCAAAGGGCATCATGAACGACTTTGTACTCAAGGTGCCGATGGAGATTGAGGCGAGAGGACTTGTGGTCCAGTTTCCTGAGCCGGTCAATCAGAAGGCAGAGGCAGTGCTCATAAGTAATGGCATTTCCACGGAGGGCATGGTGTCAACGCAGCTTGAGGAATCGGATATCACGGAAAGTACTATGGTATTTACCATGGAGTCATCACAGCGTGAGCGCATTATAGAAAGCTTTGCAGATATCGACCCGGAGCAGGTCTTTGTGCTTTCACAGTATGTGGGCGATGAGCTTGAGATACTGGATCCTTACGGCGGCACACTTCAAAGCTACGGACTGTGCTATGAAAGCCTCAGGGCTACGATTAAGAAGCTGGTAAGGCTCTTAAATGCAAATGGTGAAAATAATCAGTAACAGTAATACAAAATACATAAAAGACAAACAAATATAACACAATACAAGACAAAGGAGAACAAATATTATGGGTAAGGTAGTAGTTATGGATCACCCGCTGATTCAGCACAAGATTGGAATTATGAGAAGAACCGACACAGGCTCAAAGGATTTCAGAACACTCGTCAGCGAGGTTGCGATGCTTGAGTGCTACGAGGCAACAAGAGATCTGGAGCTTACAGATGTGGAGATTGAGACTCCTATCTGCAAGGCCACTGTAAAGGAATTAAAGGGTAAAAAGCTTGCTGTTGTTCCTATCCTAAGAGCCGGACTTGGTATGGTGGAGGGCATGCTTGAGCTCATCCCTGCCGCAAAGGTTGGACACATCGGCATGTATCGTGACCCGGAGACAGCAGAGCCTATCGAGTACTATTGCAAGCTTCCGGCAGACTGCGCAAACAGAGAGGTATTTGTGGTAGATCCGATGCTCGCAACAGGTGGTTCAGCAGTGGCAGCACTTGATATGCTCAAAAAGCGCGGTGTGAAAAACATCCACTTTATGTGCATAATTGCAGCTCCTGAGGGAGTAAAGAGACTCACAGAGGCACATCCTGATGTGGATGTATATATAGGAGCGCTCGATGATCATCTCAATGAGCACAAATATATTGTGCCGGGACTCGGAGATGCAGGAGACAGAATTTTCGGAACCAAGTAATAAAATGTGTGATAGACCATATTGAATGGAGGTGTATATATGGGAGCTTCGGAAAAGAGAAAGGATTACATCTCATGGGATGAGTATTTTATGGGCATAGCGATGCTTTCAGGCATGCGCTCGAAGGATCCTAATACCCAGGTGGGTGCGTGCATAGTGGACCCGGAGCACAAGATACTCTCCATGGGCTACAACGGCTTTCCTCTTGGATGCTCAGATGATGATTTCACCTGGGCCAGAGAGGGAGAGGATAACAAGTATTTCTATTCTACACACAGCGAGCTCAATGCTATCCTAAACTACAGGGGCGGAAGCCTTGAGGGAGCGACCATATATGTGACCCTTTTCCCATGCAATGAGTGTGCAAAGGCTATCATACAGTCAGGCATCAGGGAGGTAGTATACGACAGTGACAAGTACGAGGGCACTGCCAGCGTGACAGCTTCAAAGAGGATGCTTAAGGCAGCGGGTGTTACGATTCGCAGGTATGAGCACACAGACCGCGAGGTGACGCTTATGCTGTAATCGCCGTAAATAGTGATAATACAGCAATTATTGTGTCAAATTGACGTGATTTGACATGAAACGCATGTACTTTTTATGCATTTTACACATAAAAATGTAGACAAAAGCAATAAAAATGATATAATAATTTGTATATGAAAAGAGATAATAAGAAAGAGGTAATGAACGCACTTATCATGGTTTTCCAGTTTGGAATCAACATGATTGTGCCGATATTTCTCTGCACACTGGCCGGTGTGTGGATTGGGAAAAAGACCGGAGCGGACTGGGTAACCGTTCCATTGTTTTTCCTTGGAGCATTTGCGGGGGCAAACAATATATACCGCATGGTTCAAAAATTCCTGAAGTCAGAGGATGATGGCAGAGCCGTCAGACAGACACCGGGCAGGCAGAGGACTACGGAAACAGAGATATCAGATAGTTTTAGCAGGGTAGAGAAGGATGTTAAAAAGAATAAATGACGCATTGCCGGGACTTGTATTTGGGATAGTTTTTTACGGGGTTGTTGTGCAGCTTATCGGGGTATGGTTTGTCAAAGACAAAATTTCATATTCTATCGGCTTATGGTATGGGATAGCGATAGCTGTTGGTATGGCTGTCAATATCGCTACAGTCATATATGACGCGACCGCCATATATGGACAAAAGGATGCCAATCGCAGGATCGTAGCAAAATCACTTTTAAGGTATATTGTTGTTGCGGTCCTGTTATTTATATTGGGGCTATTTAATTTTGGAAATCTGATAATGGCATTTGTCGGTATGCTGGGGCTCAAGATTTCAGCGTATTTACAGCCTTTATTTATGAAGGTGACAGACAGATTTTCCGGGAGAAGTGATGCATCTTCCGCCGGCGAAATGGAGACAGAGTAGCAAAACAGCAGGTAAACTTAATAAGGAGGAGGTGATAATGTGAATCAGGCGATTTTACTGGAAAGTAACGCAGACAATATCGACTTTATGATCCATGGTATTTTTTCGATAAAGGTATTCGGTCAGGAGGTCTGGATTACCACATCGCACGCCTGTATCCTCATAGTGATGGCTCTTATGCTCATATTCGCTATAGTGGCAAACAGGAAGCTTAAAAAAGCAAAGGAAGTACCGGACGGCTTTCAGAATATCATCGAGCTCATCGTAGAGATGCTCGACAAGATGGTTGAGGGAACCATGGGTAAGTGGGCTCCTAGGTTTGTAAACTACATCAGCACGATTTTTATATTTATACTGATGAGTAATATCTCCGGCTTGTTTGGCTTAAGACCACCGACAGCCGACTACGGAACCACACTGGCGCTTGCACTTATTACATTTTTCATGATCAGATTCAATAAGGCTAAGCATCAAAGCGCAAAGGATATCTGGACCGGTATGTGTTCACCACTGCCGCCGTGGCTGCCTATATGGGCGCCAATCAACATTATCAGTGAGATTGCAATTCCTATCTCATTATCATTGCGTTTGTTCGCCAATGTGTTGTCAGGAACTGTTATCATGGCGCTGGTATATGGTCTGCTAAGGTTTATAGCCATAGCGTGGCCGTCAGTACTGCATGTATACTTTGATTTGTTCTCAGGAGCAATTCAGACATATGTATTCTGTATGCTGACAATGACATACGTTACACAGGCATGTGAGACGGATGAGTAAAACTATAAGATGTATTTTTAGGAGGATTCAATTATGGATATCAATGGACAGGATTTAATCAGAGCATGCTCAGCAATCGGTGCAGGTTTGGCAGTTATCGCCGGAATCGGACCTGGTGTTGGACAGGGTATCGCAGCAGGACATGGTGCAGCAGCCGTAGGACGTAACCCGGGAGCAAGAGGACAGATTATGTCAACCATGCTTTTAGGACAGGCGGTTGCAGAGACAACAGGTCTTTATGGTCTCGTTGTTGCATTACTTTTACTTTTCGTTCATCCGCTCGGATAGTATATTACGGTTTGCCGCAGAGGATTACCGTGCGGCGATACAGCCAACGGAAAGGAGAGTAAAAGTTGTTAGCACAGGGATATACATTTTTGTTTAATCTGGATGCGCAGTTGCTCTTTGATACAGTACTTTTGGCAGTTGCAGTATTTTTCCTTTTCATGCTGATGTCGTATCTGCTTTTCAACCCTGCAAGGAAGCTGTTAAAGGACAGGCAGGACAGGATAGAAAGCGATATAAACACAGCTGTTGCCGACAAGGAAAGTGCCGCAGCACTAAAGGCAGAGTACGAGGGAAAGCTTAAGGATATCGATAAAGAGGCCGAGGCTATTCTCACAGAGGCGAGACAGAAGGCGCTTAAAAACCAGAACAAGATTGTGGATGATGCAAAGGAAGAGGCTTCACGCATCATAAAGAGAGCCAGAGAAGAGGCAGAGCTTGAGAAGAAGCATGCCATGGATGATATGAAGCAGGAGATGATACAGATAGCATCGCTTATGGCACAAAAGGCTGTCGCAGCTTCAATCACCACAGACATTCAGGATACACTCGTTGAAGAGACACTTAAGGAAATGGGAGAATCAACATGGCTAAGCTAGTATCTAAGGTATACGGTGATGCATTGTTTGAGGCTGCCCTTGAGGACAACAGGCTTGATAGCCTGTCTGACGAGGTAACGGCAGTAAAGGAAATCATTGCTGCAAATGATGACCTCTCAAAGCTGATGGATCATCCGCAGATTGATAAAGAAGAAAAGGTCAGAATCATCGAAGAAATATTTGGGGGAAGAGTTTCAGCGGAGCTGGTAGGGCTTATGAGGATGATTATAGAAAAGAATCACTACAAAGAGCTTACCTTAGTCTTCGACTACTTTCTTGACAGAGTCAAGGAGTACCAAAATATCGGAACAGCATACGTCACATCTGCATTTGAGCTTTCAAAGGAGCAGAAGCTTGCTGTGGAGAAACGACTTCTTGACACGACAAAATACGTGAAATTTGAGATGCATTTTGAGGTGGATACCGCGCTCATAGGCGGTATGAAAATCAGAATCGGGGACAGAGTGGTGGATTCATCTGTCAGCAGCAGATTAGAAAGACTCACCCGCGATTTGACAAAAATACAATTGAAAGTAGGTGAATGCGCTCCATGAATCTAAAACCGGAAGAAATCAGCTCAGTAATAAAGGAGCAGATTAAAAGATACGCTTCCCAGCTCGAAGTCGCTGATGTAGGAACAGTCATTCAGGTGGCAGACGGAATCGCACGTATTCATGGTCTTGAGAATGCGATGCAGGGAGAGCTTTTGGAATTTCCAGGGGAAGTATATGGAATGGTATTAAACCTCGAGGAGGACAATGTCGGTGCTGTTTTACTTGGACAGCAGCGCAATATCAACGAGGGAGATACAGTTAAGACCACAGGACGAGTGGTAGAGGTGCCGGTAGGCGATGCGATGCTCGGCCGAGTAGTAAATGCGCTCGGACAGCCAATCGACGGAAAGGGACCTATCCAGTCGGACAAATATCGTCAGATAGAGAGAGTAGCATCGGGAGTTATCTCGAGAAAGTCAGTAGATACACCGCTTCAGACCGGTATAAAGGCTATTGACTCAATGGTTCCTATTGGACGAGGACAAAGAGAGCTTATTATCGGAGACAGACAGACCGGAAAGACGGCTATCGCGATAGATACCATAATCAACCAGAAGGGACAGGGTGTGAAATGTATCTATGTAGCTATCGGTCAGAAGGCTTCTACGGTTGCATCCATAGTAAACGAGCTCGAGGAGTTCGGAGCCATGAGCTACACGACAGTAGTGGCTGCGACAGCATCAGAGCTTGCACCGTTACAGTATATAGCGCCATACTCAGGCTGCGCTATAGGTGAGGAATGGATGGAAAACGGACAGGATGTGCTCATAGTTTACGATGATCTGAGTAAGCATGCAGCAGCATACCGTACACTTTCACTCCTTTTAAAGAGAGCGCCTGGACGAGAGGCTTATCCGGGAGATGTTTTCTATCTCCATTCAAGGCTTCTGGAGAGAGCAGCGAGACTGTCAGACAAGCTGGGTGGAGGCTCACTCACAGCCCTTCCTATCATTGAGACACAGGCGGGTGATGTATCGGCATATATCCCGACAAATGTTATCTCAATCACAGACGGTCAGATATATCTCGAGACAGAGATGTTCAACGCGGGCTTCAGACCTGCCATAAATGCAGGACTATCAGTTTCACGAGTTGGAGGCTCGGCGCAGATAAAGGCAATGAAAAAGATTGCAGCACCTATCCGAGTAGAGCTGGCTCAGTACAGAGAGCTTGCAGCATTCTCACAGTTTGGCTCAGAGCTTGATGCAAGCACAGCAGAGCAGCTCGCACAGGGAGCACGAATCAAGGAGATTTTAAAGCAGCCGCAGTACAAGCCGATGCCTGTAGAGAAGCAGGTTATCATAATCTATGCTGCGACAAAGAAGTATCTTATCGATATCAAAATCGAGGATATTTTAAGATTCGAGGCAGAGCTGTTTGATTTCATTGATACCAGATATCCTGAGATTCCTGAAGCAATCAGGGAGAAAAAGGTGATGGACGATGATACGGAGCAGGCACTTATAAAGGCAATCGAGGAATGCAAAAAGCAGTTCCGTTAGACGGTTGGATATTAGTAGAAGGCAGGTGGTAAAATGGCTTCGATGCGAGACATAAAGCGCAGAAAAAGCAGTATTACAAGTACTCAGCAGATCACAAAGGCCATGAAGCTCGTTTCTACCGTCAAGCTGCAAAAGGCGAGAGCACATGCGGAGGCAACAGATCCGTATTTCAACTATATGTACAGGACAGTCAGCTCAATGCTTGCAAAGAGCGGCAATCTGGAGCACCCATACTTAAAGGCCGGTGATTCGCCAAGGAAGGCGGTAGTCGTTTTGACATCAAACCGCGGACTGGCAGGCGGATACAACAGCAATATAGTAAAGCTCATCACACACGGGGACTTCAAAAAAGAAGAGCTCGACATATACGCTGTGGGAGCAAAGGGTGAGGAGCTGCTTACGTCAAAGGGCTATCATATAGTCGAGAGTGCACCTGAGATGATGGAGGACCCGACCTACGATGATGCTGCGGCACTTTGCAAAAGAGTGTTAAAGGCATTTACAGACGGTCAGGTGGGGGAGATTTATCTCGCATATACCCATTTCAAAAACACAGTTACACAGGAGGCGAAGCTCATAAAGCTTTTGCCGGTGGAGCTGGATGAGAATGGGGCAGATGAGAAAGAGGACTCCAATATTCTCATGAATTTTGAACCGAATCCGGAGGAGGCTTTGGAGCTTATTATTCCAAAATATGTGACAAGCCTGTTTTACGGAGCACTGGTGGAGTCATATGCCAGTGAAAACGGAGCCAGAATGCAGGCGATGGATTCTGCTACGAGCAATGCAGAGGATATGATCAGTGATCTGACATTGAAATATAACAGAGCGCGTCAGGGCTCAATCACGCAGGAGCTTACTGAGATAATTGCAGGAGCTAATGCGATAGAGTGATACAAATCAAAACATATTAGGAAAGGAAAAGCTATTTAGATGAAATCTGTATAATATCATATACAAGACTATGCAGATATGTACCGATGGCTTAGTCGGGAATTTACGACTGTGGAGTATACAAAAACTTGCGAGTAGATTGATATTTATATAATCAAAAGCATATACGTTGAAGCAGTAACTACAAATCGTGAGGTTGTAGCGAATCATCTGGCATATACACATGTGTATATGTTTTAGTAGCAGAAACTATAAATGGCAGATAAAAATGTAGGTAAAATCATACAGGTTATCAGTGCCGTTCTGGATATCAAGTTTTCAGAGGGTAATCTGCCTGAGATAAACGATGCAGTCGAGGTGCCGCTGAAAAACGGCGGAAAGCTGGTCGTTGAGGTTGCACAGCATCTGGGCGACGATACAGTCAGATGTATCGCCATGGGACCTACTGATGGTCTCGTCCGCGGCATGGATGCTATCGCAACAGGAGCACCTATTTCTGTGCCGGTGGGGGAGAATACACTTGGAAGAATGTTCAATGTGCTCGGAGAGCCTATCGACGAGGTTGAGCCTCCACAGACAGAGGAGAAATGGGCAATCCACAGACCTGCGCCTAGCTTTGAGGAGCAGGCTACATCGCAGGAGATGCTTGAGACAGGAATAAAGGTTGTAGATTTGCTCTGCCCATACCAGAAGGGTGGAAAAATCGGACTCTTCGGAGGTGCCGGAGTAGGAAAGACGGTGCTCATTCAGGAGCTTATCCACAACATCGCTACACAGCATGGTGGATACTCAGTATTTACCGGTGTAGGAGAGCGTACACGAGAGGGAAATGATCTGTACTACGAGATGAAGGAGTCAGGTGTTATCGACAAGACCACCATGGTGTTCGGACAGATGAACGAGCCACCCGGAGCACGTATGAGAGTTGCCCTGGCAGGACTTACAATGGCAGAGTATTTCCGTGACAGAGGCGGCAAGGATGTGCTTCTCTTTGTGGACAATATCTTCCGTTTCACACAGGCAGGTTCAGAGGTATCAGCACTTTTAGGACGTATGCCTTCAGCCGTTGGTTACCAGCCGACACTGCAGACAGAGATGGGAGCTCTTCAGGAGCGTATCACATCAACAAAGAATGGTTCAATCACATCGGTTCAGGCTGTATATGTGCCTGCAGATGACCTTACAGACCCGGCACCGGCGACTACCTTCGCACATCTCGATGCCACGACAGTACTTGAGCGTTCTATCGCAGAGCTTGGTATTTATCCGGCTGTAGACCCACTGGCATCTACATCGCGTATACTTGATCCGCGTATCGTTGGACAGGAGCATTTTGAGGTGGCACACGCTGTCCAGGAGATACTCCAGAAGTACAAGGAGCTGCAGGATATCATCGCAATCCTCGGTATGGATGAGCTCTCAGAGGAGGATAAGCTCGTAGTAAGCCGTGCACGTAAGGTGCAGCGTTTCCTGTCACAGCCGTTCTTCGTAGCAGGACAGTTTACAGGACTCGAGGGCAAATATGTGCCTATCGCCGAAACCATCAGAGGCTTTAAGGAGATACTCGAAGGAAAGCATGATGATGTACCGGAGAGCTATTTCTTAAACGTTGGAAGCATAGATGAAGTCCGTGCCAAGATGCAGTAATGTGAGGTGATTTCATGGCAGATAACATTTTTGACATAGAAATAATCACACCGGACAGGGTGTTCTACAAGGGAGAGACAGATTTCCTTGAGTTCAATACCCAAAACGGAGAGATTGGTGTATACAAAAACCATATACCGCTCACGACAGTGCTTGCACCGGGAATCGTGACTATCCATAATGGCGATGAGGAGAAAATAGCCGCAATCCATTCAGGCTTTGCGGAAATACTTGGAGACAAGGTCACATTTCTCGCAGAGCTTGCAGAGTGGCCTGATGAGATAGACATAGACCGCGCACAGGCCGCAAAGGAGCGGGCAGAGCAGCGCCTTTCAAATCACACAGCAGAGATTGATGTGAAGAGAGCAGAGTTTGCACTCAGGAAGGCACTTATCAGAATAGATGTGGCACATCATGTATAAAAGAATTAATTTAGGAGCTTAAAAAGTCCCAAGATCCACATATATAATATGCGGATTTTGGGGCTTTTTGTGTACAAAAGTGGATTAAGAAGATAATACAATCATACAGTTGGCTATAATTGGTCAGTTATACTGGAATTTTTGTTAAAAACAGGTGGTTTTTGTAAGTATTTGCTAAATTGGGAAAATTAAATAATTGGTATAGTATCATAAAAATATGTTTTTAAATTGGTATAGTATAAACCACGTTTTGTGGATGAATGGTATTTTTAATATATTGACAATTGGGCGTAAACATAATATATTTAGCTTGTTCGAACGAGTAACCAATATACCAGTTGTTATTTAGAAATTCAGGGAGGTAATCAATAATGATTAAGTTTGATGAGGTAGAGTACAGAGGAAATCTTACAAAGCAGATTGCAGCTATTAATAAAGGATATGAGTATGCAAAAGAGATAACAGCAGATGGATATAGTAATATCTTTTTTGTAGCTGTTGGTGGAACAATGGCAATGATGTTACACTTTGTGGCAATTGCAAAACAAAAAACAAAGATTCCAGTGTATGTTGAGCAGGCAGCAGAGCTTGTTGTTGCAGGAAACACACAGTTAAATAAAGATTCGCTTGTAATTATGGGATCAAAATCAGGAGATACTAAAGAGACTGTAGCAGCCGCAAAATGGTGCAAAGAAAGAGGAGTAAGAATTGCATCAATGGTCATTGACAAAGAGTCACCACTTGGTCAGTTGACAGATTATCAACTTCCATTGGTTGTATTTAAAGGGGTTGAGTATGAATATCTTTCAATGTTTGGATTATTCTACGGATTATTAAATTGTAATGGAGATTTTCCAGAGTATGATCAGTTTGTAGAAGCATTAGCAAAACTTCCAGATACATTGGTAGATGCACAGAAGAAATTTGATGAGCCAGCGGATGCTATTGCAAAGAAATATTTTAACGCAGATTATATGATGTGGATTGGCAGTGGAGAGCTTTGGGGAGAGGTATACCTGTTTTCTATGTGTATTCTTGAGGAAATGCAATGGATCAGAACGAAATCTATAACAAGTCCGGAGTTTTTCCATGGAACACTGGAGCTTGTGGAGAAGGATATGCCGGTATTCTTAGTAAAGAGTGCAGGCGTATACAGAACTCTTGATGAAAGAGCAGAAAAATTCCTTAAGGAGCATACAGACAATCTGATAGTTATTGACGTAATGGACTACATGATACCAGGACTTAAGCCTGAGTTTGCACCATTAGTTGCCCCTATTATAAGTACAGCAGTGCTTAATGGACGTCTTTCAAAACATATAGAGTCTTATACAGGACATGACCTCGATATGCGTCGCTATTATAGACAGTTTGAGTACTAAGATATAGAGATGATAGAAGCTGTATTATTTGATATGGATGGCATTCTAATTGATTCTGAGAGAGAGTATGATAAGGCCATGAGAGAGGCAATTACGAGATATGGACATATGATAACGGACGAGTTTTTGCTCAGAGTAAGAGGAATTCCTGTAGAAGCATTTAAAAAAAGTCTGAAACTGGAGTTCGGAAGAGATTTTCCTGTTGAGAAATTCAGAAATGATTTTAAGTCCATAGTGTGGCAAAATATCAGACAATATGGTATGCCTGTAAAGAATGGTGTATACCAGCTAATACAATATCTAGAGGTAAATAATATAAGATATGCAGTTGCAACAAGCAATGACAGGGCAATGGCACTAGAATTATTAGAAGCAGCAGACCTGAGGGGAGTATTTGAGTACATGGTATGTGGTGATGAAGTGGAACATGGTAAGCCATTTCCGGATATATATCAGAAAGCTGCGGATATGCTGGGTGTGAATATAAAACACACATTGGTGATTGAAGATTCATATAATGGAATCAGAGCCGGTCATGCTGCAGGCGCAAGCGTTATCATGGTGCCTGATTTAGTGCAGCCAACAGATGAGATAAGGCAAATGACAGATTATGTAGTAAGTGATCTGGGTAAAGTAATTTCATGTATTAGCAATTTTTGAAACTGGCATTGATACAACATCGGTCAATTCGACGCAGACTTTGACAGTATTCAATTACATTGTTATTTGAATCTTTAGATATTATGCTGAAATTCAACAATGGAGAATTGGTTTCGATTCCAAGTAAAACAGCATTATCAATGTCGCATATATTCATAGAAACGTTATAGCTATGATGAGTTGGAATAATGTTATAGTCGTTTTTCATTAAAGCATATAATGACTGCGTTTCATTTTCCTTCATTTTCCTTAACAATTCAGGAAACATAGCCTCAGAAAGATGAGTAGTTTCTATCATTGCCGGTTTCTGATTTATAAACCGCAATCGTTTAATAATATAAATTGGTGAGTAGGGAGATAATCCAAGTATTTTGCTTATATAATCTGTGGCAAGAGTCTGGTAGCAATATATTAATTTATTGGAACGCTTGAAGCCGTTTGCTTCACAATAGGCATCGAGTGAAAATCCCATACCAATACTTGTTCTTAGTTTTGGGGGTGCCACATATGTGCCACTCCCAACTATAGAATAAAGAATATGTTCATTTTCCAATCGCTTTAGAGCCTCACGGCAAGTGGTCCTGTTAATGCCAAGCTCTTCTGCCATGGCACGTTCAGATGGAATACGGTCATGAGGATTAAGATTATGCATGGATATATAATTTTCGATAGCCTCAGCAGCGTCATCGGCTTTTGCGTGAAGATAATGATTCATAAGATACTCCTAATCAAAAACAAATTTAAATTTATCAGCTAAAGAATATGATAATGTATATTCGACAACGCGATTGTGTATATCGTACACAGTATTGACTCTTTTAAATGAGGCGGAACCATCGGGCTGTTGAAGAATATCAGATTGCGGTTTAAATATTTTAACCAAATCTATAGTTTGAACCGTATGATCAACAATTATATTGTTATCATTAAAACAGTCATATAAAGATTCTTTGGCAAAATTATAGCTTTGCGCATTAGGAACATAGGCAAATGGTAAAAAAGTATATTCGACAGAATAAGGTATTTTATTACCTAATCTTTGACGATATACGAAAAAAAGTTGATCAGATTCAGAAATATTAAATATATTTGAATATTTGTACCCGGCATTCCTTATTCCAGATGTTATAATTTTGGTTGAAGGTTTGAGATGATGGTCTTTTAAGTATTTTCTTGTAGAGGTTACAGAATTGGTAGCATGAAGCTTAGGCATGGATACATAAGTACCTTTACCTTGAATCTTGTATAGCAGACCATCGTGTACAAGCTGCTCAATAGCATTACGGACAGTGGTTCGGCTTACAAAGTATTTTTCAGCCAGTGTACGTTCAGACGGCAGGGCTGAACCGAAAGAATATAAATTGTTCTCAATGTCACCTTTAAGGGTGTCATAAATATACTTTGATGAATGACTATCCATATAATTCTCCTTAAAATAATTGTAAAGATATATTATAATTATAAAATGGATAATAAAGTAAATCAATAAATAAAATAAATATAAAAGAGGAGGTGGACAGATGGTTAAAATTATGTTAGCGTCACACGGAAATCTGGCAGCAGGAATGCTTTCGTCAGCAGAAATGGTTTTTGGAAAGCAGGATAATGTCAGTGTTATATGTGCATATGTAGACGGAGAAGATGATGTATCGACAAGAATAAAAGGTTTCATTGATAGCATTGCACCGGATGACAGCTGGATCATTTTTACAGATTTATTTGGTGGAAGTGTGAATAATGAGTTTATGAAGTATATTTCTAATCCGCAAATAAGGCTTATTGCTGGAATGAATCTGGCACTTGTTATAACAGCAATGTCTATAGCAGAAATGAAAAATGATGCTGCTGAGGTTGAGGAAGAACTTTTGGGTATAGCAGACAGTGTAATAAATTTTTGTAGTAGGACAGGTATTGATTCGTTAGAAGATGACGAATTTTAAAGAAAGGGGTATATAGGATGATAGTAAATGTCAGAGTAGACCATCGTTTACTACATGGACAGGTTGCAATGGCCTGGAATCAGGTATTAGGAAGTGATTGCATTTTAATAGCCAATGATAGTGTGCCAAACGATGAAATCAGAAAAGCTGGAATAAAACTTGCAAAACCAGCGAATACAAAGCTTGTTATAAAGAATATGGATGCTTCTGTAGAAGCTCTTGTGTCAGGTGTAACAGATAAATATAAGTTATTTATTGTTGTAGAGAGTATTGCTGATGTATACAAACTGTGCAAGGAAACAGGAATGATTGATAAGATCACGCTTGGTGGTGTTAAATCAAGAGAGGGGACAAGGCAGATATCAAAAGCAGTATTTACAACACCAAAAGAGGAAGAACTCATAAAGGAGTTGATTACTGATGGAGTTACTGTGGAGATAAGGCAGGTTCCAAGTGATTCAGTAATTTATGCAAAGGATGTATTGTAGGAGGGACTGATATGATATTAAAGGCTATATTATTGGGATTAGTTGCCATGTTAGGACATACTAATTTCTTGTTTGGAACAAACCTATTAGACCGACCATTAATAATGTGTACATTAACTGGGCTGGTTATGGGCGATTTAAAAAGTGGAATTATTATTGGGGCAATGATGGAGCTTGCATTTATAGGTGCATTTTCTGTAGGGGCATCACTTCCACCAGATATGATTTCTGGAGGTGTGCTTGGAGCTGCTTTGACACTTGCAGCAGGAAATGATCCTGAGGTTGCACTTACAATTGGCGTACCTATTGCTTCATTAGCACTTTTGATGAAAAATGCATGTAAAATATTTATTTTGCCGATTTTTGTACACAAGGCAGATGATTATGCTGTTAAAGGAAATAGTAAAGGTGTTGCAAGAATGCACATGCTAGGAGGATTCCTATATTTGAATCTTCCGTATGGAGTATTTGTATTTTTAGCATTCTTATTAGGAAATACAGTTATTCAGAGTGTGTTGGATGCTATTCCACAATTTGTAAAATCAGGACTTACAATTGCAACTGGCTTGATGCCGGCTCTCGGATTTGCAGTTCTTGCAAGCATGATAATAAATAAAAAGAATTGGTATTTCTTATTATTGGGATTTCTCATTTCTGCATACATGGGAATGTCAGTAACAGGAGTTGCACTTTTTGCAACAGTTATAGCTCTTATAATAGTAAATATGCAGAATAATCAGGTTATAACAGCTACAGAAATGGGAGGTGATGAAGATGACGACTTCTAAATTAATTACAAAGAGAGATCTTAGAAAAGTATTCTTCAGATCTTTTCCAATGGAGTGGACATGGAATTATGAAAAACAGCAAAATCTAGGTTATACGTATGCTTTGATTCCGATTATTGAGAAACTGTATAAGGACAAACCGGAGGAAAAAGCAGCAGCATTACAGAGACACTTGGAATTTTTTAATACAACTCCTCATATGGTAACGTTAATTCTTGGAATTAGTACAGCTATGGAAGAAGAAAATGCGCTCGATGAGAATTTTGACACATCATCCATCAATAGTGTAAAAGCAGGATTAATGGGACCGCTTGCAGGTATAGGTGATTCTTTTATGTGGGGAACACTTCGAATAATTGCAACTGGAATAGGAACATCACTTGCTATGAACGGGAATATTCTGGGACCAATTTTATTCTTCCTATTGTTTAATATACCACATGTAATTCTGAGATACATATGTATGATGGGCGGATATAAGTTTGGAGCTGGATTTTTATCAAAAATTGCAGCGGGTGGACTAATGGAAAAGCTTACGTATGCTGCATCAATATTGGGACTTATGTCAATTGGTTCTATGATAGCAACTATGGTTACGGTGAATATTCCATTAACGTATACAAACGGAGATACAAGTGTTGTTATAGCTGATGTAATAAATGGAATTGTTCCGTGTCTGTTACCATTATTATTTACAGGATTTATATACTGGCTGGTTACCAAAAAGAAGATGAAGACAACCTGGGCATTGATACTTATATTTATTATAGGTATTTTGGGAAGTCTTACTGGAATACTGGGGGTATAAGTCAATATTTGTTACTACTCATTTATACCCACTGGATAATTCAGTGGGTATATTTTATAGAAAGGATTTTGAAATATGGCTAAAACTATGTTTGATTATATCAACTCTTCAACAGAATTAATTGAGGAAAATCTAAAAAAACGAATAGCATTGACAGAAACCATGGTTAATGAATATATCAAAGGACCATATCATAATATTACTATAGTTGCATCCGGATCTTCGAATAATGCTGCTCAGTGTGCAAGACTATATATGGAAAAAGTGTTGAAATGCAAAGTTACAGTTATATCACCATTTGAATTTATTCACGCAGAGCATAGCGTTGCGTCAGATGAAATGGTTATAGCTGTTTCTCAGAGTGGATATAGTGTAAATACTATGGAAGCACTTAAGTTTATAAATGATAAACTGAATAGAAAGGCAATTGTACTAACAGGTGACTTGAATAGTGATATAGTATCGGTTGCAGACCTGGCAGTTGATTTTGGCGTTGGTGAGGAAACGGTAGGATATGTAACAAAAGGTGTAATTGCATTGTCACTTTATCTTATGCTATTTGCTTTGGAAGCTGCTAAAATGTGTAAAATAATAGGCCGGAATGAATATGACACTTGGGTAAGAGAATTTGAAAAAGTAAGCGGTGCGCATGAAAAAATGATAGTTGCGACAAAGAAATTTTATGCTGATAACATTAAAGCATTAACATCGCTTCAAACAGTATATATATGTAGTGTAGGTGCAAATATGGGAACTGCTATGGAGGGAGCACTTAAAGTAGGTGAAACTATTCAGGTTCCGGGCATAGCATATGAATTAGAAGAATATATACATGGACCTAATCTTCAACTTACACCAAATTATACAGTGTTTTTTATTGACGGAGGTCTTGCTTCGGATAGAACACAAGAGATATTTGAGGCTACAGGCGTTATAACGGATAAAAACTATATGCTTACAAATAAAAAAGGACTTGAAGGGAAAAATATAATAAATCCCGACTTTGAAATAAACGAGCTTATTACACCTCTTGCTTTTTTACCATTTTTTCAAATATTAAGTTACCAAATAACAGAGGATACTCATAAATGGAAAAAACATCCATTAATGGATGAGATGAAACGGCTAGCAGGAGCTAAAACTTTAAATTATGAAAGTAGTCCTTTAAGAAAGGATATGCCACAGTAAAAATATAGTTATGGAATAGCGTAATGATGATATTGTAAATACCATTGTTATGCTATTTTTATATTGAGTATAATATTTGTTTTAATAGCAGGATATTCTATGGATAATTTCGGTAAAATATGCTTTAATAGAGATATATTGTAAGTAAGAAGATGAAAGCAGTGGTTGGGATAAGCTATGATAAAAAGACAAAGAAACATCAGTGCATTATAGAGAAGTACATGAAATAGTAACAGGATAGAGCGATAGCAAGAGGAAAAGAAAATGTCTAGAAGAAAGCGGCAGAAAATCAGTACTATAGATAACATAAAAGAAAACAAAGCAGACACTGGAAAAAGTGTTGATCTGAAAATGGAAGAGATCACAGAAATATCCGCACCACAGCAGATGGTTATACCGCAGGAGAGCGAGCGCATTCAACGGGCCGAGTGGATTCACGAGCAGGTGAAGCTGCAGCGTGAGGCAGAGGATGAGGCCTGGGAAAAGATTATGGAGGAGCAGAAGCTGCTTACAGAGCGCAGGCGCTCCATAGATGCCGATATAAACAGCAACAGGGAGCTAAAGCGATACCATGAGGACTGCATGGAGGACATCACAGACCAGGTATATTCACTGCATGGCATATCGGTAGACAAGCTGGAGGGCATAAAAGAGTACAGGAATGCCCTGTTCCGAGGAGAAGCATTCATAGTGTTTTGCATATCAGTAATAATGGCTGCGATTGTGGCATATGCCTATGGACCGACTTCGCAGCTGTGCCTGTATATACTCATGTGTGTAGGCGCGGAGGGAGCGTTATTGTCCCAAAAGCGAAAGAATATACTGTTTTTCATCCCACTTATCCTGATAGCAGTGGAGCTGATAGGCTACAAGCTGTATCCACAGTATCTGGAGTATGTCACGATGGCTGGAGAGGCGCTGGCACTGCTTCTTATGATGATAGGCACTGTGGGATACTTTGTGCACAATCCATACCGCAAGGACAGAAAGAATATAAAGGCTGCAAAGTCAGACCTCAAGGAACTACATAAGGTAGCCAAAAAGAGTGTAAAGAAAAACAAAAAGAGCCGCATAAAGAGTGAAGCAAAAGAAGCAAAGCTTGCGGCAAAGCAGGCCAAAAGAGAGACAAAGGCTGCCATAAAGGAGCAGAAGAGGCAGAATAAGCTCGCAAAGAAGCAGGCCAAGTACGAGCTTAAGGAGAAAAAGCGTAAACAGAAGAGTGAGCGTGTTGAGCTTAAGCATGAGCTGAAGAAGACTCAGCTCATGGATAAGGTGAGAAGATTTACACCGAAGGAGCAGAATAGTGAAAGCACCTCTTCGGCAGAGAGCATAGATAACAACAGCACAGAAAACAATATCATAGAGAATAACATAATTGATATAGAGCGCAAGGTCAATTAATCATGGATGAGCATTAGGCAGACAGCTGATACTTCTCCATCCAGTAATTAATCTGGATGAAATATGCGATAAGCTGCGGACCTGCCATGAGCTGGCCAAACCACGGACTGCCGTATTCTGCCGGTGCCTTTAAAAATTCGCGCGTTTTGTCAGTGTCAATGAGAGTGCGCACAGGGGCGTTAGGGGAGTCTAATATCTCCTCCATTCCCTTTATAAGGAGAGCTTCATATCCGGGATGATAAGTCTTTGGATATGGGCTCTTTTTTCTGTGCAAAAGCTCAGGTGGCAGGACATCTGAAAATGCATCGCGAAGCAGAGTCTTTTCCACGCCGTTTTGATATTTCATATGCCATGGCACATTAAAGACATATTCAATGATACGATGGTCGGCAAAAGGAACGCGGGCCTCAAGCTCGGAGTACATGCTGGTGCGATCCATGCGGTCAAGAAGTGTCTGCATGAACCATTTGATATTGAGATAACCGATTATGCGGCGGCTTTCGTCCTCACCGGTTTCGCCGTAAAGGAGAGGTGCTTTTGATCTGGATTCTTCATATCGTAAAGCCTGATAACCGGATAAATCAAGCTCCAAACCCACATCATCGCGCAAAAGAGCAAGGCGTGGAGCGACATCCGATGACCATGGGAAGCCATATCTTTCAAGCAGCTCTTTGCGGTAAAACCACGGATATCCGCCAAAGATTTCATCCGCACACTCACCGGTAAGAGCTACCTTGTTTTTTCGGCTGACAAGGCTGCAGAAATACAAAAGTGACGAGTCCACATCGGTCATGCCGGGCATATCCTTTGCATCGACTGCGGCAAAGAGCGCCTTGAAGAGAGAGTTCTCATCACACTCTAGATAGGAGTGGGCTGTCTCATACTCTTCAAGCATACGATTGACATAGGGCAGATCTCTCTCCGGCTGGAAGGCGTTTGCCTTAAAATACCTGTCATTGTCCTTAAAGTCAAATGAAAAGGTGTTTAGCGTTTTACCGCGTGTGTTCATATAGTTTGCTGCGATGGCGGTTACGATGCTTGAATCAATGCCGCCAGACAGAAAAGTACATACCGGCACATCGGAAATCATCTGCCTTTTTACAGCATCCTCCACCAGAAAACGTGTGTGAGCAACGGTATCCCGATAGCTCTCGGTGTGTTCCCGGCTTGTAAGCTCCCAGTAGGTTTCATCATGCAGCCCATCCCGGGAGTAAATCATGAAGTGTCCCGGCAAAACCTCAAACAAATCCTTAAACAGGGAAAGTCCGCTCGTGTGCGCAGGCCCGATAGCAAGAAGCTCCTGCAAGCCCTGCTTATCAAGCTCAGGCTTTACTGCAGGGTGCGCAAAGCAGGCCTTCGGCTCGGAGCCAAACACCAGAGAATCCCCTCGGATGGCATAAAAAAGCGGTTTGACACCAACGCGGTCGCGGTATAATAGTAGCCTTCTTTTAGCCGCATCCCATATGGCAAATGCAAAAATACCGTTTAAGCGATTGACAAAATCAGCGCCCCAATGGATGTAGGCGTACAGAATAACCTCGGTGTCTGAGGTTGTGGAGCATACAAAGCCGTTTTCGGACAGCTCGGGAATCAGCTCATCAGTGTTGTAAATTTCACCGTTATAGCAGATAGTGTACTCATAGCCGTTGTGGGTGCGCGTCATTGGCTGGTCGCCGCACAGGATATCACGGATGGCCAGACGGCTGTGCGACAGACCAATATGCTTTTTAAGGTAGCGTCCTCTGGCATCGTTGCCGCGGTGGGCAAGCACAGCACGCATCTTCTCAAGACGAAAGTTCCAGTAATCGGTGTTCTCTTCAAAGTCTTCTTTAAAGTTACAGAATCCGGCAATACCACACATAAAAATACATATCTCCGTAAAAACAGATTTAATTTATATTATGCATATGCCTTGAAGCTGTTAATCTGGTCAGAAAATAAAAAGAGATTTTACCAAACTAATCATAAATTTTTATTGACAAGAAAGGCAAAAAAGCAGTACTCTTATTGTATAAAGTTAGATAACACTAACGTGGATAAACAACAGGTAACCATGGTAAGTGAAATCTGACCAACAATTGCTTTTAAAGGTACAACCTTACATAAGGTAGATGTAATATGAAATGTTGAAAGAGAGGATATCATATGTCAGAAGAAGAGAGAAAGTTCTTAGAAATAGTGGATTTGAAAAAGGGCTTCGGAAGCGGCGAGACGCGCCAGGAGGTGCTGCGCGGCATGAATTTTTCCGTGGCAAAGGGAGAGTTCTGTGTGCTGCTTGGACCGTCAGGCTCCGGAAAGTCAACACTGCTCAATATCATCGGAGGCATCGACAGCGCCGATTCCGGATATATCAGCATAAATGGTGACAAGCTGAAGGATATGAGCGAGAAAAAGCTTACACAGTACCGCAGAAAGCACTTGGGATATGTGTTTCAGATGTACAATCTGATTGCAAACCTGAATGTAAAGGAAAATATAGAGGTGGGCGCATACCTGTCTGACAACGCACTGGATATCGATGAGCTGCTTCACACGCTGGGGCTTTACGAGCACCGCTACAAGCTTCCAAATCAGCTATCCGGCGGACAGCAGCAGCGTGTGTCAATAGGGCGTGCAATCGTGAAAAATCCGGATATACTGCTCTGCGACGAGCCTACAGGAGCGCTTGATTACAACACCTCAAAGGAGATTTTGAAGCTCATAGAGGATGTCAACAAAAAGTACGGAAACACCATAATCATGGTCACACACAATGAGGCCATCAAAAACATGGCAGACCATGTTATAAAGCTACGAGACGGAGCCGTGCGCCACAACGATATCAACACAGGCAAGGTGTCGGCCGAAGAGCTTGAGTGGTAAGGAGGATTTGACCTATGAACAGGAAAAAGATAAAAAATCCTCTGATAAAGCGTATACCAAAGGAAATTATCGGTGACTGGAAGAAATATCTTGTTGTATTTCTTTTTCTCGTGCTGACAATCGGCTTTGTATCCGGAATGTATGTGGCAAACGACAGCATGCTCACATCTGCGGATGAGGGGGTAAGTAAATACAAGCAGGAGGATGGACATTTTGAACTGAAGGATAAGGCTGATGGCGAGCTTGTTACGGCTATCGAGTCAGGCGAGGTAAAAACAGCCCGGGATGAAAAAGAAGGCGATAGCAGCAAAACTCCTGTCACGCTCTACGAGAATTTCTATCGCAATGAGACTGAGGACTACGACGTAGACGGCAAAAAGGATGGAACCATCCGTGTATACACAAAGACCGGGGATATCAACCTCGCATGTCTCATCGAGGGCTCTTTTCCACAAAATGAGAACGAAATCGCTGTGGACAGAATGCATGCAGACAACGTGGGCATGAAGGTCGGTGACACGATAAAGGTCAGCGGAAAAGAATTCAAGGTATCGGGCCTTATCGCATATGTCAATTACTCCACACTGCATGAAAAGAAGACCGATATGATGTTTGATGCGATAAAGTTTGATGTGGCAATGGTGACAAAGGAGGGCTTTGACCGCCTGAACAAGAGCATCCACTATGCATATGCATGGAAATACGAGGATGAGCCACAGGACGATATAGAGCAGAAGGAAAAATCAGACGATTTTCTGGAGGCGATGGTATCACAGGTGATGGCAGCAGGCAATGAGGTGGAGGACTACACACCGCGCTACTCCAATCCGGCAATCAATTTTGCCACGGATGATATGGGCTCAGACAAGGCCATGGGAGGTGTGCTTTTAGACATTCTTATAGTGATAATCGCATTTATTTTTGCAGTGACCATAAGCAATACGATAGCAAATGAATCATCAGCGATAGGCACGCTTCGTGCGTCGGGCTACACAAAGGGAGAGCTTATCAGGCATTACCTTTCAATGCCTGTCATTGTGACATTTCTGGCAGCAGTAGTAGGAAATATACTGGGCTATACGGTATTCAAGGATGTGGTTGTGGGCATGTATTACAACAGCTACAGCCTGCCGACATATCACACAATCTGGAATCCGGGTGCATTCATAAAAACAACGCTTGCTCCGGTAATTATCATGCTGGTTGTAAATCTTATCGTAATAATCCGTATGATGCAGCACACACCGCTTCAGTTCCTGCGTCATGACCTTAAGAAAACAAAGCGTAAAAAGGCAATGCGGCTTCCTCGCTGGAGCTTCATGAGCCGTTTCAGACTGCGAATCATGTTCCAGAATATTGCAAACTATCTGATACTCTTTGTGGGAATATTTTTCATCATGGTAATGCTCGCGATGGCAGTCGGCATGCCGGATACACTTGATTATTACAAGAAAAATACCGACAGTATGATGTTTGCAAAATACCAGTACGTACTCAAATCCTATGTCGATGCAGATGGAAACGTGCTTGAAACCGACAACAGTGATGCAGAGAAATTTGACATGACATCGCTCTTAAGGAGAACAGATGAGTTTGACGAGGAGGTGTCTGTCTACGGAGTGGAAACAGATAGTGCATATGTAGAGCTTAAGGACATGGATTCGCTTAAGGATAATGAGGTATACATATCAGATTCATTTGCAGACAAATATAGTATAAAACCCGGCGATACAATAAAGCTCGATGCACAGTACGAGAAAAAAACATACAAATTCAAGGTGAAGGGAATCTACAATAAATCCCAGAGCATTGCGGTATTTATGCCGATAGAGCATTTTGCGGATACCTTTGATTTTGCTGATGGCAGATTCAGCGGATTTTTGTCAGACACAAGGATAAAGGATATCGATGAGAGCAATATCGCGACAACAATCACGATACGCGACATCACCAAAATGGCAGACCAGCTCGATCATTCCATGGGCTCATACATGCAGTACTTCCAGGTGCTTTGCATACTGCTCTCAGCCGTCATGATATATCTGCTCACGAAGCTCATCATCGAGAAAAATGAGACAGCCATATCGATGACCAAGATTTTAGGCTACGACAACAGAGAAATTGCAAGTCTTTATCTGTTCTCAACATCCATCGTGGTGGTTATATCAGATATCATCAGCGTAGTGCTTGGTGCAAAAGTGATGGACATTGTATGGCGCATAATGCTGCAAACCTTCAGTGGCTGGTTTTCATTCCATATGACACCTGTCGGCTATGCAAAAATGTTTGCATTTGTGCTCATTGGATATATTATAGTGACAGTATTTGATTTCAGGAGAATAAAGAAAATCCCTATGGACGTGGCACTAAAGAATGTGGAATAGGTAAAAGTATACAAAAATAATTAATTATTGGCAAACTGTTGTATAATTGCACTAAAAATGGTAGTATTGTCTCATAAGTTAAAAACCAAAGTAATAACGTAACTATAATTTATGAGAGGTGATTAAATATGAAGCAGGGGGCAAATAAAAAAAGAGGGACATTTGCAACCAAAATCATAGTAATGGTGATTTTAGCTGTTATAGTTTCAAATGTAATTTGTATGGTATTTATTCTTGAAAGCTCCAAAAAACAAATTACAGACAGTGTCAAGCATACAATGGTAGATGTTATTAATACAACGTCAAAAATCATGGAAAATGAGATTAGTAATTCAGGTGTTGATGATCTGGATTATGATGGTTATGCCAATAATCTTTCAGATGTAAAGCTTGAAGGCATGGACAGTGCATACATGTATGTGGTTCAAAATGATGGCACAATGCTTTATCATCCTACAAAGGAAAAGGTTGGACAGCCTGTTGAGAATGCTGTAATTAAAGGCGTTGTACAACAGCTTCAGGATGGCAAAAAACCGGGCACGGCTGTTGTAGAATATGATTTCAATGGAACAACAAAGTATTCGGCATATACGATTTTGAACAATGAAAATATACTTGTGCTTACAGCAGACGAGTCTGAGGCACTTGCAGGAATCACTACTGTAACAGGAGTTGCCGTTGGAATCAGTGCTATTGTTGTGCTGCTTGCTATTATTATATGCTTCATACTGGGACGCAGGCTTATGAGACCGCTCGTAAAGGTCAGCACAATAATTGAAGAAATTGCCAATGGTGATATCAACGCAGATTTTGGCATGGTCAAGGAGACAAATGATGAGATAGGCCTGATTATAGAAAAGATGAAGGAGCTCACGCAGTCACTTGGAAATATAGTCGGAAAGATAAGAAATTCCAGTGACACAATGTCAGCAAACAGCTATGAGCTCAATGACACAAGCAGTCAGACACTTGCTGCAAATAACGAGATATCCAAGGCAGTCGAGGATGTTGCAGAGGGCTCTACAGGCATGGCAGCATCTATTTCCAAGATTAATGAAAATCTTCTGGAGATGAGCAATGAGACAAAGGATATAAACGAGTCTGTCAATGAAATCAGAAATCAGACGGTAGCAGTGCAGGATAGCAGCAAAATCATGAATGATAAGATTAAATCCATGCAGAACAGCAGCCAAAAGATGGATGAGGGTATCTCAGCAATTTCAAAACGCATAGAAACTGTAAATACTACGGTTGACAAGGTGAGCAATATTGTCTCTGTCATTGAGGAAATATCCAGTGAAACCAATCTTCTGTCGCTCAATGCATCTATAGAGGCAGCCAGAGCCGGAGATGCAGGAAAAGGCTTCGCAGTGGTAGCACAGGAGATTCGAGTGCTCTCAGACAATACCAATACAGAGCTCGAGAATATCAAGCAGATAATATCATCACTGGTTGAAGAGTGCAGGTATTGTGTACAGGCATCCGGCACCATCGTCGAGGACAATGCCAAGCAGAAAGAAGAAATCAAGGCAGTGCTCGATGAATTCAGCGCACTTGATGAGCAGATTCAAAAGACAGCAGAAAAAGCTGATGAAATAGAAGAGCTTGTCACTGCGATGATTGAGCTGAACGATGACATCACGAAGAGCAGCAACAGCCTGACAGATGTCAGCGCAGCAAATGCCGCAGCAACCGAAGAGATGAATGCCAACATCGAGGAGCTCAATGCCATGATGAACGGGGTTTCAGAAATGGCAGGAAACATGAATGATGAGTCTGATGGATTGAAGGAAGCATTATCATTCTTTCATAATTAATGGCAGGTAATCATAATTGAATTTGCAACGTAAATCAGTCATAAAAGCAGTAAAATGCTTTTGTGGCTGATTTTGGTATTTACAGGATTATTGATTATATCGGAAAAAACACGTATTATATGATAAAAAGAAGAATGAGGTATTAAAAAATGACAGACAATTTTGAGTTTAGAAGTATACACCCAGACGAGGTAGAACAGGCAATAGCAATTGAGCAGATATGCTTCCCACCGAATGAAGCGTGCTCTCCAAAGGCGATGACAGAGAGAATTGCAAAGGTTCCACAGCTATTTCTTGTGGCAGTAGACAAATCAACCGGTAAGCTGGCCGGCTTTTTAAATGGTGTGGCAACAGATGAGGAAAAGTTCAGGGATGAGTTCTTCACGGACATCGATTTATGTGATGAAAATGGTAAGAATGTGATGCTTCTGGGCCTTGATGTGCTGCCGGAGTACCGTGGACACGGACTTGCCAGAGAGCTCGTGCACCGCTACAACCTGCGCGAAAGGGCAAACGGACGAAAAAATCTGTTTCTGACATGCTTAGAGCAGAAGGTAGAGATGTATAAGAAGTTTGGATTGCAGGATCTGGGGATTGCTGACTCTACCTGGGGTGGAGAAGAGTGGCATGAGATGGTGCTCAAGGGATGAATGTGATAATATGGAAAATAAAGTATCAGATAACGTTATAGAAAAAAATTATAGGGAGTGCCTTAAATTCAATGAAATCAACGAAAACAAGGTCGATAAGTTTGACCTGGCTACAGCAAAGGCAGCTCTTGAAAATCTGTATGAGCTTTACAAAAATGGCATATTAACAGGTCGTTTCACACAGGATAAGGACTATGTGGTAAGGTGTGATGCTTTGGTGACATTGGCTGAGGAGAACAAGGACTGCTTGTTTTATGAGGCATGGCGCATATGGTTTAGATATTTTGTATCGATGGGATATGCAGGATGGAATGAGCTGTGGGAGGCAGTATGAACCAAATTTGCAGGGATATTTTCAGAGCCATACATGAGGGTAAATGGCTGAAAATAGAATATCGAAACAAGGCAGATCAGGTGACGAAATATTGGATAGGGATAAGAGACCTTGATCCAAGACGCCGGACTATGAAGGTTGATGGACTTCATCTGGGACAGTTTACAATTGGAGAATATGACAGGATATTTATCGATTCAATATTGTCTACTGAGATAATAGAGGGGACATACTGCCCTGAAAATAGGTTACTTGTTGAAGATATTGAGATGCATCCAGAGCGTTACAAAAATATATTTGACAGCTCAGCAAATTTAAAAATACTAAATTATCTTGAGATATGTAATAAGCTTGATACGACTCCGTATATCACAGATTACGATTTGATTCATTACATTGACAGAGAGCGGATTAACTGTGGTATGTATCAGCTTACAGACCAGCAGTTCAGGGAAGTGGTTGCTCAATTTCAGTATTTTTCATCGCGGGAAAAAAGAAAAAGCGGATCATTAAAAGTTAAGAGGCTGGCAATAAATGTCCTGAGTATAAACACTAATAAAGGACTCTATGTTCTTGCATATAGAAATCTAAATCTTGATGTAAAAAATCATATTTTTAAACCAGATGAGGAGATTACGGTGTGTACGCAGTTTTCTATAGATGGAAAACAAGAAAATGCAAGAAAATTTCTAGATGCCGATGAATATGAGCTTTTAGAGGATTTTGAGAAAAATCTGGAAAAAATAAAGGATGCAATAACAGAGCATGGCGGCAACAAATCTATAGTAGATGATATGCCATATGTTATAGGACTTGGCATGGATGTGGTTCTCAATCTGCACGAAGAATATAAGGCAATTATGGATATGTTTGAGGCTGATAATGTGACATATCCAATAAAGGCATTTTTTGGAGAGCTTCTTGAGAGACCAAGAAGGACGAAGGCATATCCGATTGCACTGATTAATAAAAATATAAATCTGGATCAGCTGCTTGCAATAAACAATGCTATGAAATACCCTCTTGCATATATTCAGGGACCACCCGGCACTGGCAAAACAAATACTATAATAAACACGATAGTAACAGCATTTTTTAACAATGTCACAGTGCTGTTTGCATCATATAATAATGTCCCGATAGATAATGTTTTTGAAAAGCTCTCATCCATGAAGTATCGCGGAAAAACTATCCCATTTCCGGTGCTTCGCCTGGGAAATACAGAAAAAGTAATGGAGGCAATTAAATATATTAATGAGCTGCGTACACAGGTGCAGTCATTGCAGATTTTTGCTTCTACACTTGATAAGCGGAAGGATGATCGTATAGACAGGGCAAAACGTTTGTCTGCGCGTCTAAAGGAATATGAGGAAATTCTGGATTTAAAGGAGAGAAAAGAGACACTTACACATCTGATGAAATATCAGGAACATATGAAAAATACTATGAAGCTATTGCCGTTTCAGACAGATCTGCAAGGCTATCAGATGCAGAAGCTTGATAAAAGGATAGCTGCTATCGGTGAGATATCGGATGCTGATGCTATGCAGCTTTTGGATAGAAATGAAGATGAATTTTATCAGTATCTGTTTTACACATCTGCACGCTATATAAAGGCGCTCGAGGAACCTAAATTCCAGGAGCTTAGACAGATACTGGATTCTGATGAGACACCAGAGAAGCTGGTGAATGAGTTTAACAAATATATGCGTAAATCTGAAAATGTAAGAAAACTTCAGCGAGTTTTTCCTATAATCATAACTACATGCATATCTGCGCACAAAATAGGTGAGCCTGAGCCTTTATTTGATATGACAATTATGGATGAGGCAAGTCAGTGTAATGTGGCAATCTCACTGGTGCCTATAATCAGAGGAGAAAAACTGATGCTGGTGGGAGATCCGCAACAGCTAAATCCGGTTATCCTGCTTGGAGAACTGACAAACAAAAAGCTTCGTCGCAGGTATCATGTATCGGATGAGTACGATTATAGGGAAAATTCAATCTATAAAACGTATCTTGCCTGTGATGCTGTAAGTGATGAGGTGCTTCTGAGAAATCACTACAGATGCAATAAAGAAATAATAGGTTTTAACAATAAAAAATACTATAACTCAAAGCTCAAGATACAGTCAAAGAGTAATGAGCCTGAACCGCTTGTCTATATGGATGTGAAAAGCGATAACACACAGATAAAAAATACTTCTCCGGCTGAGGTTGAGGAAGTGGTGGAATATGCGCTTTTAAATAAGGATAAAAGCATTGCCGTGATTACGCCGTTTGTCAATCAAAAGCAATTGATTGAAAATGCAATAAAGCAGAATAAGCTGAGCAATCTTGTTTGTGGAACGGTTCATGCATTTCAGGGCGATGAAAAAGATGTAGTACTGTTTTCTACAGCAATTTCTGAAAGAACAAGCTCAGGTACATATAACTGGCTTAAAAATAATAAGGAGCTCATAAATGTTGCGACATCCAGAGCAAAGGAGAAGCTGGTGCTTCTCGCAAATGGAAAAGAGCTGGAAAGACTGCATGCGGGACAAGCTGATGATGATTTGTACGAGCTGGCGCAGTATATAAAGACAAATGGCCACTCAAAAATTACTGAAAAGCATATAAGCTCACGAGCACTGGGAATACAGCCGTTCTCGACAGCTACAGAAAATGCTTTTCTCGAAAATCTAACCCATGCTCTTGAAAATATCTGGCTTTCGCAGAGTAAATATGTAATACACAAGGAGGTTGCCATATCACAGGTATTCAGAGATAACATAACCTATGATGATTTGTTTTACATGGGACGTTTTGATTTTGTTGTATACGAAAAACAAGGCAGAAGCGAATTGCCAATACTTGCCATAGAATTGGATGGTAAAGAACACTTCGAGGATGCCGTGGTGAAAGAGCGGGACAGAAAGAAAAATGCGATATGTAAGGCACACAACATGGAAATTATCCGGGTGGAAAACTCATATGCGAGAAGATATAATCATATCAAAGGAATATTGATGGATTACTTTTCAAGGGTGCATTGATGATAGAACTTCTTATCAGATAATGATAGCGTGTAAAATGGCAAAACAAACAATAAAATGTGAGAACTCATAAATAATTTAAAAAAGCATTTATGCTGGTTGGAAAGACTATATGCAAGGTTTGGAATCAAAAAAATACTGGTGCTAAATCTCAAAGACGGTTTTTGAACTTTCCACAGAAATATGTTGATTTTTTTTTGAAAACTGCATATAATACAAGTACAAGGAGATGTTCCTTGTATTCGGAGAGTCACTACCGTTAAGTGTGAGATGAAAATATTCGGAGAGTCACTACCGTTAAGTGTGAGATGAAAATATTTGGTTGTCATCACCGTTAAGTATGGCAAATAGGACAAAGATTAAGTCTTTGTCCTATTTTACTATTATGGAGGAATGAATGGAACTATACGAAGTAACCGTTGAATATGTAAAATATTTACGAAAATTTGAACCCACGAAGATTATGTCAAATGCAGATGGAAAAGAACAACGTAAGTTTTTGGGTGTGATAGTACAGAAAAATGGATATAAGTATGTCATTCCATTAAGTTCACCCAAATATAAAAAGGATTATAAAATTAGAGATTATCAAGGGGAGAATCTTCCAGAAGATTTTTCTTTTGTAGCATATGCTGATAGAATTATTTTGCTAAAAGATACAAATGTTCCAGTTGTCTATATGTATGAGAAAAAAGAATCAGGAGAAATAGATTTTTTCGGTAAAATTCAGTGTAATAATATGATTCCGGCACCAGAGTCTGAATTGACAAAAATCAATATAGAGGGAATTACTGATATAGCATATAAAACTCTTTTACAAAAACAAGTTCAGTTCATAAGAAAGAACCAAGATGATATATTAAAAAAGCATGCTAATGTCGTGTATGTAAATAGAAAAAAGGGCAGAATGGATATTGGTTACATAAAAAATGCAACGCCAGATTTTGAGTTGCTTGAGGCAAAATGTGATGAGTGGATAAGATGGCATGAAAATAAAGAATAAATTGTTAATAGAAGGGCTTAAACACCGCAGCAGGCGCTGAGACGGGAGATAATGGAGGAGCTGGATACGCAAATTGCTGCCGGCGGATGTGACATTGATTGATAAGATTGGAGAGGCACTATATGAAACCCAGGACAGCAAAGAGCATGGAGCTATATGATATATTGCTTAGGCGCGGCTACCCGGAGCCGTTTTGCGATGAAATAACAAAAAATCTAAATACCGACTGGACAGCTCAAAGGATGATAGGATATCTGTCACACTATAAAAAGCTGCCCATGGAAGAAATCGCTGATGAAATGATTGCGATACTGAACGACCGCAATCGCATAATGCAAAAGCATGAGCTTGAGGAGACGAATGCAAGATGGAATGAATACTTAAACAGATAAAGTCAGGAGGATTCACATGAGAGTACTGAATATCGAAGATGATACATTTAAACACAATGATATTTGCAAAGCCCTGTCAGGATGTGGGATTAAAGATGTCGAATGGTCCAATAATCTCGCGGATGGGTGGAAACGGATTAAAAACTCAATGGATAGTAATAATCCGTATGATCTGATAATTACTGATATGTATTATCCGAACGAGCCGGGAGGCAGAGAAGAAGAATCAGGAGATGTTCTGATTGACAGAATGATTAAGAACAAAATCACAATACCTGTAATTCTCTGTTCCAGTGTGAATCTCAAATACCCGGAAATATATGGCTGTGTTTATTATAGCAGGGAAAGAAACTGGGAGGCAGATATGCAGAAGCTTGTAAATAGTCTTGTTGCCGGATAATACTAATAAATCTCAAGCTTCTGATCAACCAGTGATTCACCTTCATATACAAGCTTAAGTGTGAAGAAATTTTCTTCATTTTCAAGCAGGAGCTTTAAGAAGATAGCGTCGCCTTCCCAGGTAGGAAGTGTGGGCACGATAGTTTTATCCACCCATTTGAGGTCACCTTCGTTGCATGTGATAAGCTTGCCGGTAAATTCATCAGCGGTGAAAAGACACATCAATTCAGGCTCCTGTTTATCACTTATAAAAGTTATGAGTGCGCGGAAACGGTAAGAGGTGAGTGTGAGCCCTGTTTCTTCTTTGACTTCTCGGAGCAGGCATTCTTCGGGTGATTCACCATTCTCAGCGTGACCGCCAACACCGATCCATTTACCTTCGTTTATATCATTTTCCTTCTTAATACGATGAAGCATGAGATATTGTTCATCGTGTTCTATGTAGCATAAAGTAGTTATTTTCATGATATACCTCCGACAGATGATTATAAAATGATATGCGGGTCACTAAGGTATACATCGAATTGCATGCAAGCATGCATCGATGGTACCTTTTGACCCTTTAATCATAACATAAAATGTGGGGGAAAGGTATGAAAATATAGAGGTTAAAACAGAGGGGCACATATATTTTTTGAAAGCGAAATAAAGCTCTGTGCATAAGTGGAAAGGTATGAATTTTTGCGGTATGCAATTACTAAATCATTTTGTAGAATAGGATTCCCTACAGAGAATACCTCCACAGGCCAAAATGGAGCAGCATATCGTACATATCCCTCCGGGGCAATGGTTACACCAAGGTTTTGTGATGCAAGCTGTATGCAGGTTTGATTATTTCTTGTACGGTACGGAACAGGTGGTTGTATTCCATACTGGTCAAACAGTCTTTGGGCGGAACGTCCGGTATTCTGATCCGGAAAATGTAATATAAAAGGAGTGTCAGCGAACAGGCTTAAGTCAAGCCATGGGTAGCGGCACTCTTTTTTTGTTACTGCTTTTTGGGCAAGAGGATGTCCGACGGGCAGTACTAATAATATTTCTTCATGGCACAGCAGCTCATAATTTAGTTTTGGATGCTCCTGCCAGTTGCTTAAAATGGCAAAATCCAGATTGGTATCGGATATCAGCTTGTCCTGTATCGAATGGCCATATTCGAAAAAATTAATGCAGACACCTGGGTGTTTTTCGTTAAAAGCAGGCAGCAGCTGTGGTATAAGGCTGGTGCTGCGCATTGGCGGAAGCGCAATATTCAGCTCGCCATTATAGTAAGAGCGCATATCTGAAAGCTCTTTTTTCCAGTCCTGATCGAGTGCCAGTACTCTTCTTGCATAATCTAGATAACGCTGGCCCAAAAAAGTAAGATCATACTGGTATCCATTTCGTCTAAAGACTTTTCCACCGAGTTCTTTTTCAAGCTTGTGCAGATATTTAGTTAATGTTGGCTGAGAAACATAGAGTGCCTCTGCAGCACGTGTGAGATTATGATGTTCAGCTATCGCTATAAAATATTCAAGGTCAGTATATTCCATGACAGATCCCCCATATATGTAATTACATAAATCTAAAACTATGCCATAAAGGTATAGAATTGATGAAAACAATGAATTAGACACATGATATGTTTTATATTACTATTAAATTGTCGAAAGGGCAAGAGAAAGGTGATGTATATGGGGAAATATTTAGAGAAGGTATTTCGACTGTCACAATATGATACGAACATAAAAACTGAGATGATTGCAGGAATTACAACATTTGTTACGATGGCATATGTTCTTGCAACGGTTCCGAATATGCTTGGCAGTGCAGGATTAAATAAAAGTGCCGTAATGACAGCGGTTATACTGTTGATAGTCATTACCACATGTGCAATGGCATTTTACACAAACAGACCGTTTGCACTGGCACCTGGGCTTGGAAGTACAGGAATAGTGGTATCCATGATAACAAATGAAGGCATTTCGCCGGAGAAAGCGGCAGGAGTGATATTCCTAAGTGGAATACTTTTTATTGCAATCTCTTTTCTGGGACTGCGAGAGGCTGTAGTAAAAGTGATACCGGTCAGCCTTAAGCATGCGGTAAGTGCAGGAATAGGGCTGTTCATAGCTCTGCTGGGGGCAAAAAGCTGTGGACTTATAGCTGCCAGCGAGAAAAAGAATTGTCTTACATTTGGTGATTTAAGGTCACCGGAAGTTATTCTTTGTCTGATAGGATTTTGCCTGATGCTCTTGGTAAAGATAAAGAATATACCGGGAGGTATTATTTTATCTATACTTATTACAACGATAGCCGGAATTGCGCTTGGTGTGACCAAACTGCCGGATAGGATAATTTCATTTCCGGGAAAAATGGATGATATATTTTTGAACATCGATATAAAGGGTGCATTGAATACAGCATATATTCCATTTTTGATAGCACTGTTCATACCGGATTTCTTCTCTACATTTGGCACGGTGCTGGGCGTTGGGGCAAAAGCAGGATATCTGGATGAAAAGGGAAATCTGCCGGGAATTGAGCGATGTTTTCAGGTGGATGCAGTGTCAACGAGTGTAGGCGCATTGTTTGGAATACCGAGCATGACTACATACCTGGAGTCATCAGCCGGTGTTGAGGCAGGCGGAAAAACAGGGCTTACCGTTATATTTACAGGAATATGCTTTCTGCTCATGCTATTTTTCTCACCGATTGTGCTGATGATACCGACAGCGGCAACAGCACCGGTGCTTATATATATTGGAATACATATGCTTGGTGCGATGAAAAATATTGATTACTCTGATATGACAGAGTATATGCCGGCATTTTTATGTATTGGCTTTACTATATTTGCAAACAACATAGCGAATGGGATCTGTATAGCGATCCCGGTGTATGTACTTATGAAGCTGATTTCAGGAAAAGTGAAAGAGATACAGCCTGTTATGTACATAGTGACAGCTATTTGTATTTTATATTTTATAACGTTGATATAAAGGCATATGAGGTACCGCATATACCAAATCTATATCAGAAAATCATACATGTAGAAAAGGAGAATCACATGAGTAAACGACCAATTATAATTGACACCGATCCGGGCATAGATGATGCCCTTGCGATTGCGATAGCATTATTTTCAGAGGAACTGGATGTTAAACTGATCACCACTGTAGCCGGAAATGTTTCGCTGGATCTGGTGACAGAAAATGCGCTTAAGCTTTTAAAATTTTATGAAAAGGATGTACCGGTAGCGAAGGGCTGTGCACAGCCGCTTCTGGCGGAGTTTGTGGATGCTTCGGATATCCATGGCAAAAGTGGAATGGAGGGATATGATTTCCCGGAGCCGAAAACAGAGCTTTTATTACAGGAGCATGCCGTAAATGCAATGCGAAGAGTGATAATGGAAAGCAACGAGCCTATAACTATAGTGCCCATAGCTGCCATGACAAATATAGCATTGTTGTTTGCACTTTATCCTGAGGTAAAATCAAATATCAGAGAGATCGTCATGATGGGCGGTTCAGTCACCAGAGGAAATAAAGGTGTTATGTCAGAGTTTAACGTGGCAACAGATCCGGAGGCCGCTGCAATGGTATTTAATTCAGGTGTTCCGATTGTAATGGCTGGACTTGATGTTGGCTGGAAAGCACTTGTTATGCCGCAGGATAGTGAAGAAATCAAAAAGATGGGAAAAGTCGGAGATATGGCATATCATCTTTTCAAACACTACAGAGGTGGCAGCTTTAATACAGGGCTTAAAATGTATGACAGCTGTGCGATAGCATATCTGCTTTGCCCGGGGCTTTATACAGTTGAGGAAACCTATGTAGGAGTTGAACTAAATGGCACGATGACTACGGGATGTACCGTGGTTGACCTGAAGGGTTATCTTAAAAAGAAACCGAATGCTAAGGTGTGTACGGATATTGACGGTGAGAAATTCAGAGAATGGTTCAAGCAGTCAATTTCAAGATGTATATAATTATATTTAAGTTTAAGGAGGATGTACTATGACTACATTTGTCATGTATGCCGCAGCCATTATATCTGTGGCGATAGTAATTTTTATGCTTATCAAAAAGATGGATATTAAGATAACACTCTTTTTGATGGGAATTGTACTTATGTTTGTGGGATGCGCACTGGGAAATCCGCTTGGAGGCGAGGATTTTGTATCGACAGGATCGGTGTTTTTAGATCCTTTAAAGGTAATCGCAGATCAGTTTAAGAGCACTATATCATCAGCAGGATTTATCATACTGATACTTGGCGGTTACTCAGCATATATGAGTGCCATAAATGCAAACAGCGTAACAGTAAACGTGCTTACAAAGCCGATAGCAAAGATCAAATCAGTATACATACTGGTACCGATTGTATTTTTACTCGGAAACCTGCTTTCACTTGTTATACCAAGTGCATCAAACCTTGCAGTTATCCTGCTCGCAACACTTTATCCAATCCTTATAAAGGCTGGAATGAGCTCACTTACAGCGGCAGGTATCATTGCTACAACAGCTACTATTGTGCCTACACCACTCGGAAGTGATAATGTAGCGATCGCAGCGGAGCTTGCGAATACAACAGAATTTGCAGGACTGACAGCAACGGACTATGTATTCAAATATCATGCAATAGTGTCAATACCTACACTGCTTATCATGGCAGCAATCCATTTCTTCTGGCAGAAAAGATGTGATAAAAAAGCAGGCGTGATTGAGTCTAAGGCAGTAGAGAACAAAGATGTTGAGGAAATTAAAGGCGGGGTATTGTACAAGACAGTATATGCTATTTTACCATTACTTCCTATTATTTTGCTTATTGGTTCATTTGCTGTACAGAAGATTACAGGAGCACAGATTGATATAAGTGTGGAAGTAGCAACATTATTCTCATTTATCATTGCAATTATCTGTGAAATCATCAGAAAACGTAATGCCGGTGAGACTCTTAAAGAGACAGAAGCATTTTTCAAGGGAATGGGCGGCTCAATGCCGATAGTTGCTCTCCTTGTTGCAGGAACAGTATTTGTTACAGGATTAAAATCAATCGGACTTATCACAGCATTACAGAGTGCCATGACAGGTCTTTCAGGCGGAGGACTTGGATTTGTACTTCCACTCATACTGGTTGCGCTTACAGCACTTATCGTACTTTTAAGCGGAAGTGGTACAGCATTATTCTTCGCAATGGTTCCGCTTATGGTGCCACTTGCGGTAGCAGCAGGAATTTCACCGCTTGCGGTATCAATCCCAATGGGACTTGCCGGAAACCTTCTTCGTGCGGTCTCACCGGTATCGGCAGTTGTAATGATTGTGGCTGGAAGTGTAAAACGCGAGCCGCTTGAAATAGTAAAAAGAACTTCTGTACCAATGATTGCAGGAACAGTGGTAATGTTTGTACTTTCTATGGTAATATTCCTATAGGAAAGTATATGATTATATTTGAAAGAAATATATTATTTGGAGGGCTGCAGACGTGAAAGCATTAAATTATGGATCGTTAAATATTGATTTTGTATACAATGTAGAGCATTTTGTGAGAAGTGGAGAAACCATATCCTCACAGAACATGGCAATATTTGCGGGAGGAAAAGGACTTAATCAGTCTGTAGCCCTTGCCAAAAGTGGCATAGACACCTGGCACGCAGGTAATATCGGTGAGGATGGAGAGTTTCTGGCAGAGATACTGCAAAAAGCAGGAGCACATACAGATTTCATCACACGTCTGCCGGGCAGAAATGGCCATGCCATCATACAAAAACAGCCAAATGGTCAGAACTGCATACTGTTGTATGGTGGTTCAAACAGGCAGAACACAAAGATACAGGTGGATGAGGTATTATCCCATTTTGAGAAAGGCGATTATCTGATTCTGCAAAATGAGATAAACGAGATTTCATATATCATGGAACGGGCGCATGAGAAGGGCATGATAATAGTACTCAATCCGTCGCCGATGGATGAAAAAATTTTTACATATCCGCTTGAGTATGTGGATTATTTCCTTCTTAATGAGATTGAAGCTAAGGATTTGACAGGATTAGGCGATTCCGTTGGAGAAGTCAGGTGTATTGAAACTGATGAACTCCTTGATGCAGTATGCAGTCATTTCCCGAAAAGTAAGGTTGTGTTGACTTTAGGAGAATATGGCTCAATCTATAAAGATGAAAAACAAAAAATTCACCAGCCGATAGTGAAGGTACCGGTCGTTGATACAACAGCGGCAGGAGATACATTTACCGGATTTTTTATCGGAAGTATCGCAAAAGGACTTTCACCGAAGGAAGCAATGCAGATGGCAGCAAAAGCATCGGCTATAGCTGTTTCAAGACAGGGAGCAGCACCATCTATACCTGAATTGAATGAAGTATATGATTTTGGCCGATAAAGGGTATGGTATTATGGGGGAGCACGAAAGACCTTGAGTTTATAATGAACTCAAGGTCTTTTTCTGTATTATAAGCAATGAATTTATAACAAATATAAAAATCTGTATGAAGTTTGACTACTAAATACAGTAGATATGGTGTAAAATGATTCTTATAGTAAAGTCAGGACATTATCAAATGCAATGGAGCTATGGAAATATAAGGGAATGTATATAACAACTATACGATATAAATCTTAAAAGAAGAGGGAATATCATTATGGCAAAAAAGGTTACTATTAAAGATATAGCTGATATGGCAGGGGTTTCAATCGCAACCGTTTCTCATGTTATAAACAGAACAAGATATGTGAGTCCGGATCTTGTTGAAAAAATAGAAAATATTATTATAGAAACCGGATATCAGAAAAAAATAGAAGAAAAAGAAAGACGACTCAAGGTTGGAAGGCAGTCGGAAATAGTTGCAGTTATTCCAAATGTTGAAAGCACCATTTATCGTGATATGGTGGGATATTTAAAAAAATATGTTAGCATTCAGGGGTATCAGTTTTATATTGCAATTACGGACAATGATATTAAAGAAGAGGCTCAGGTGCTGGAAGGACTGATACAGAATAAAAAAACAGCAGGTATTATACATGTACCAGTCAGTGATGTTGCGGCAGATTATAAAAAGCTGATTGAATCTGGAATTCCATTTGTCTGCATGGAAAGAAATATTTTGGGAGATGGTATAGACTCTGTTGAATTTCGAGATAGAGAAGCCATTTTCAAGGGAACTGATTATCTGTTAGAATGTGGTCATAAGAATATTTTGTTTTTAAGAGAAAGCTTGAAGAGTACGACGAGAGATGAAAGAACACGAGGCTTTCTCCTTGCATTAGAAGAACATGGAATCAATACAAATGATGCAAATATTTCAGACATTAATATCGAATCCGGAGCTGATAACTGTATTTTGGAAATACAAAAGGCAATGAGACGATATATGCCAACTGCAATTATGGCGGGAGGAAATAGAATTACTTTATATCTTATGAAAACTATGAGGGATAGAGGAATTGAATGTCCTGAAGAGATATCGGTTGTTGGATTTGGTGATGAGGGATGGTCGGAGTTAACGTATCCACCATTGACGATTTTAAAGAGAGATGTTGAAGGGCTGAGCAGACGAGCAGTAAATATGCTTTTTGAAAAGATAAATACAGGACATGTGATTGAACAGGATTATTATGCCGATGTAGAGTTGATAATAAGAAAATCCACAAGAATGTTGGATAATGGACCTTTTGGAGAAGAAGCAGCTACACCGGAATCAATAGTCATAACAAAAGAGGAAAAGAGCCGTTTGCGTGCCGGAAATTTCCGTGTGGCAATTTCGTTTCATTATACAGGAACATCATGGGCGGAATTACACGAAAAGGGAATCCGCGATGAATTGGAACAATATGGAATTGATATTATATCAGTAACAGATGCACATTTTGATGCATCTTTGCAAAATGCACAGCTTGAAGGTATTCGTTTACAGAAACCGGATGCTGTAATTGCAATTCCGGCTGATGATAAAGAAACAAAAGAACAATTCCGTGAATTGGCAAAGGTGTCAAAGCTTGTTTTCCTGAGTAATGTCCCTGAGAATATGGAAAAAAATAGTTATGTTTGCTGTGTGTCTGTTAATGAGATTGAAAATGGAGTTAATGTTGGCAGAATGATGGGGGAGTACTGTAAAGGAAAACACGTGGAAGCCGGATTTATCATACATGGAGCGGTCTTTTATGGTACGCGTGCCAGAGATGAGGCAGCAGAAAAAATTATTTCAGAACAATACAAAAATATAGATATTAAGGCAATAAGAGGTTTTGGAGAAATTGAAAATGCATATCAGGTTTGTAAAGATATGATTACTGAGAATCCACAAATTAAAGTCTTGTATGTAAGCTGGGATAGACCGGCGCTGTTGGCAATTAAGGCGTTGAAAGAGATGCATAGAGAAGACATCGCTATATTTACAACTGATTTAGATTATAAAATTGCACAATTTATGGAAAGTGGTATTGTAAAGGGATTAAGTACTCAAAGACCTTATGAGCAGGGAAGAACAGCTGCGCATGTGGTAGCGAAATCTTTATTAAGTAATGATGTGCCAAAATATGTTGGAGTGCAGCCGTATGTTGTGGATGCTAAGCAGCTAGGAAGGGCATGGAAGGATATTTTTCATGAGGGAATGCCAGAAGAAATGAAATAATGCCGGATAAAATTAAATATCTAAAAAGAAATATATGCGAAGAAAAAGAATATCATTTTGGTATTCTTTTTTTAGTTGTTGGAAATTTACGTAAAAAATACTTTTGAAATGTTAATTTGCGCAAAACACAATCGTATAATTGTTGAAAACGACGAATTAAACAAGATTTTACGTAAAATTATTGACAAATAATAGAGCAAAATATATCATGTAATCACAGAAACAAACAAAAACAAATAAATTTACGTAAATTTAAAAAGTGGAGGAAAAAACTATGGCAAAAATAAAAAAATTATTAGCGTTGGGTTTATGCTTATGCATGGCAGCAGGTATTACGGTAGGATGTGGCGATAGTAAGTCGTCAAAGAATGGTACAGATTCTGGAAAGAATACAAATGATGGATTATCGTTTGCATTTTGTACTAATACCTTAAACAATACATTTCAAAGCTCAATTGATTCAAAGCTAAAAGAACTGTGTGACAAAGATGGAATATCATATACATGTTTAGATCCTGACTATGATTTGAATAAGCAGCTTAGCCAGTTGTCAGATGTAGCAAATAATGGATATGATGCAGTATTTGTTATTCCTGTTGATTCAGCAGGAATAACATCGGGACTGGCAGAAATAAGCGAAGCTGGTATTCCTATATTTAATGTAGACACTGCAGTTATAGATGATGACCTTGAGAGCTTTGTAACACAATTTGTTGGAACTAATGCGTATATGGCAGGACAGCTTGTTGGAGAACAGATGGTTAAGGTTCATCCGGATGGAGGAAATATTGCAATTTTGGATTTCCCTTCAAATGAAAGCTGTGTTGATCGTGTAAATGGATTTCTTGATGGACTTGGAGACAGTAAAGATAAGTTTAAGATAGTAGCCCAGCAGGATGGTGGAGCAGCCTTAGACAAATCAATGGAGCTGGCAGAAGACATTATTACAGCATCTCCTGATATGGATGCATTTTTCTGTATCAATGATCCATCTGCACTTGGTGCTGCAGCTGCTATTAAAGCAGCAAATAAAACAGGCAAAATTGGTGTATATAGTATTGATGCCTCACCGGATGGAAAACAGGCATTACTGGATGATGAATTTACAGCTGTTGCATGTCAGGTACCTGTACAGATTGCAGATTATTCTTTTAAGGAAGCTGTAAAGTATGTTGATGGAGATACTAAAATTGATGAGAAAAAGGTATATCTCGATTCGCATTTAGTGTCTAAGGATGAGGCTGAGAAAACTCTTAAAGAATGGCAATAATAAGGGAGAGTTATTATGGGACAGACAGTATTAGAAATGACAGGGATAAAGAAAAGCTTTGCGGGTATTTACGCTTTAAATGGAATTGACTTTTCTTTGGAACTGGGCGAAGTACATGCACTGCTTGGTGAGAATGGAGCAGGAAAGTCAACATTAATTAAAGTGCTTGGCGGAATTTATCAGCCGGATTGTGGATTGATAAAAGTTAATGGAAAAGAAGTAAAAATTGATGGAGTCCCAGCAGCAAGAGCAAATGGTATAGGTATTATACACCAGGAAATAGTATTGGTGCCTTACCTTACAGTTGCACAAAATCTGTTTTTGGGAAGAGAAATTAGAACTAGACTTGGAACCTTGGATGAAGCGGAGATGAACCGCAGGGCAGCAGATATGATCTCTGCCCTGGGGGTCAATATAAAAGCTGAAACAGTAGTTGAGAAGCTGACTATCGCACAACAACAAATGGTAGAGATTGTAAAAGCTGTATCATTTAACGGAAAAATAATTGTTATGGATGAACCTACATCATCTCTTTCAAATGAAGAGGTGGAGCAGCTATTTGGAATTATTGAGAATCTAAGGAAGAAAAAAGTAAGTATTATTTATATTTCTCATAGAATGGAAGAGTTATTCCGAATATCAGATCGAATTACTGTTATCAGAGACGGAACATATGTAGGAACCAAAAAAACTGTCGAGACGAATGCGAATGAATTGGTGGCAATGATGGTTGGAAGAGATCTTGATAATTTCTATGTAAGAGATTATTGCGATGTGGAACATGCTCCAATTGCACTTGAAGTAAAAAATCTATCACGTCAGGGAACATTTGAAGATATCAGCTTTTCGGTTCATAAAGGCGAGATACTTGGATTTGCAGGACTTGTAGGCGCTGGAAGAAGTGAGATTATGGAAGCTGTTTTCGGAGCAAGACCATATGATGCCGGTCAGATTTTCCTGAATGGAGATGAAGTGCATTTTAAAAATCCTATGCAGGCAATCAAATCAGGAATCGCATTGGTTCCTGAGGATAGAAAAAAACAGGGGCTTGTACTGGGAAACAGTGTTGCATTCAATTTAACTTTATCAAGTCTGCGTTTTTGTATGAATGGAATTGCTATCAGTGAAAAAAAACGTGATTCGACTATTGAACATTATAGTAAAAGACTTAGGATTAAAGCAGCTTCTCCGGAGATTGAAGCAGGTAGTCTTTCGGGTGGAAATCAACAGAAGGTTGTACTTGGAAAATGGCTTGCAACAAAGCCGGATGTCTTGATTCTGGATGAGCCTACAAGAGGCGTAGATGTAAATGCCAAGTATGAAATATATACTGTAATAAATGAACTGGCAAAGGCAGGCATTGCAATTATTATGGTTTCAAGTGAATTGCCTGAGATTATCAACATGTGTGATAACGTTTGTGTTATAAGAGCAGGTAAGCTTGTTGGAAAGCTTGGAAAAGACCAGATGAATCAGGAAGAAATTATGAAGTATGCTGCAGGAGGCGTAGAGTAATATGAGTGAGAAGAAAAGAGAAGTAAATGCATTTGGAAAAAGAAATCCATTTACTTCAATTATAAAAGGCAATATAGGAATTATTGCAGTATTGATTATTATGTGCGTAATAGTGTCAATTGCAACGGATAAATTCCTTACAACAAATAATATAATTTCTGTTTTAAGACAAATTTCAATAAATACATATATCGCACTGGGAATGACACTCGTAATTATACTGGGACACATTGATTTGTCGGTTGGTTCAATTGTTGCGATGTCGGGAACCCTTACGGTTGGACTTACTGTAAATCAGGGAATGCCACTTATAGTAGCAATAATTATTGGATTGGCAGTAGGAACTCTTGCTGGATTTATCAGTGGATTTATAGTATCTCATTTTAAGGTACCTGCATTTATTATTACAATGGCAATGATGAATATTGCAAGTGGTATTGCATATGTGTATACAGGTGGACAGTCTACACGTATTACAGATAAGATGTTTATAGCTATAGGTACAGGATATTTGTTTAATGTAATTCCGCTTCCGGTAGTATATATGGTAATTTTGATTGCAATATTCAGTTTCCTTTTAAGCAAAACTAAATTTGGAACTTATGTATATGCAATTGGAGGAAACAGGGAAGCTGCAAGATTATCTGGCGTTCCTATTAAAAAAATAGAAATTATTGTATTTACGCTTTCAGGTGCGCTTGCAGCCTTCGCAGGACTTGTTCTTTGCTCAAGAATGTATTCAGGACAGCCATCAGTAGGAAGTGGATATGAATTGGATGCAATTGCCGCATGTGTGCTTGGTGGAACATCAATGACCGGAGGAAAGGGCCGGATAAGTGGAACCGTATTTGGTGCGATGGTAATTGGAATTATTTCCAATGGATTAAATCTGATAGGAGTTTCATCTTATTGGCAGCTAATCATTAAGGGTCTGATTATTGCATGTGCAGTTCTGCTGGATTGTCAGAAGGATAAAATAGCGTTGTTAAAAAATAAGGTAAGGGCTGCAAAATAAATTGGAAAGGAAATCTGTTCGTTTTTTACAATACACAGAAAGATAAGCAAATGGAAATTTTTCGTAAAATGTCTTTCGCGGATTCTACGGGAGATGCAATTCCGTTTTACCACGAAGGAAAATATCATATTTTTTCACTTACATCTCCACCGGGAACGACCGTCTATCCGGAGAGACTGCGTACAACCTGGAGTCATAGTATATCGGATGACTTAGTGCATTGGCAGGAGCTTCCGACGGCATTATATCCGGGGGAAGGAGATGAACCGGATGCTTCTGGAGTGTGGACCGGTTCAGTAATATATGGTGAAGGACAATATCATGCATTTTATACAGGATATTGTCTAACAGCGGAGTTTCAGCAGACCATATGTCACGCAACAAGCGATGATGGAATAACGTGGACAAAAGATATCGCAAATCCTGTTATTACTCCGATGACAGAGCTCTATGAAAAACTTGATTGGAGAGATCCGTATGTTTTTTATAATGAAGAAGATGAAAATTATTGGATTTTGATTTCTGCGAGAAGACTTGATATGCCGGTTACACGAAGGGGCTGTATAGTGCTGTACCGTTCAAAGAATTTAAAGGATTGGACGTACTATGGTCCAATATATTCACCTGGGCATACAAACTGTCCGGAATGTCCGGAAATGTACAAGATGGGAGGTCACTGGTATTTGTCTTACTCAAGATTTTCAGAGTTTGTAAATACAATATACCGTGTATCAGAGTCTCCTTTTGGTCCGTGGAGAAAACCTAAAAAGGATGGTATTGGTGGAAGACGCTTTTATGCTGCTAAGTCAATGCAAAATGATGATGGAAGACGTTTTTATTTTGGATGGGCGCATGATCGTGCAGAGCAGAGTGACAAAGGTGAATGGTATTGGGGTGGAACATTTTGTATTCCACATGAAGTGGTGCCAACCGAAAATGGAGAGTTAAATGTAAAGTTACCATGTGAATATGAGCATATATTTGATAAAGCTGTTAATTGGAAATATATATCAGTTCTTGGAAATGCAAAGAATTATGGTGAAAAAACTATAACATTGAATGCGCTGGAAAGTTGTTCATATGGATTTTTGAGACACACGGAAGAAAGCTATATGCTGACATGCAAAATAGTACCAAGAGAAACATATGATACGTTTGGTATTCTTTTAAAGTCTGATAAAGAGGCAAGTGGATGTTTATTTCTTGAATTTGACAAAGCAATGCAAAGGGTCTCATTTTTAAATCTTCCGATGGGAGTGGATCCATTTTGGGTACAGTCGTGTCAGGCGGTTCCACCGGCAACCGAGCCAGGGCCGGATGGGGTGCGTGTTTGTGAGAAAACAATGCAAATTGAAGACGGAAAGGCAATAGACGTAAAGATTATTGTGGATCATGACATGATAGAGGCATTTATTGATGAACAGATAGCGTTCACATATAGAATATATGCCAAACCGGAATTTGAAACTGGTATAATTGCTCAGGATTCAAATGTTGAATTCTATAATTTAAGCATTTCCGGAAAATAATTGCGAATGGGAGAGACATGGATGGAAAAAGAATATGATATAGTTGCGATGGGAGAATTATTAATTGATTTTACACCGGCAGGAGTTTCAGAAACCGGCATGTGTCTTTATGAACGTAATCCGGGAGGGGCACCGGTAAATATGCTTACTGCAGCAGCTAAAGCAGGATTGAGAACAGCCTTTATAGGCAAGGTTGGAAACGACATGCATGGTAAATTCTTAATAGAAGCTGTTGAAAATCAAAATATTAATAGCGATGGCATTATATTGGATGATAATGTATTTACTACACTTGCATTTGTAAATCTTACAAAAGATGGAGAAAGATCATTTGCGTTTGCAAGGAAACCCGGAGCAGATACAATGATAGGGTACAAGGAAGTCGATACGGATTTATTACAGAATACAAAAGTTTTTCATGTGGGTTCACTCTCTCTTACTGATGAACCTGCACGTTCCACAACATTCCAGGCAGTGAAATGTGCAAAAAATGCAGGTGCAGTTATATCATATGACCCTAACTACAGGGCGCCTCTTTGGAATAATGAGAAGACTGCTATAGAACGTATGCGTTCAATGCTTCCGTTTGCAGATATGATTAAATTGTCTGATGAAGAAACTGCTTTACTTACGCCATACGAAAATCCGGATGAAGCAGCAAACTATTTATTAGACCATGGAATAAAAATAGTTGCAGTGACACTCGGAAAAGAAGGGGTGTTAATATGTAATAGGAAGGATCATCAAAAGGTAAGTGGTTTTTCGAGTCATGTAGTAGACACTACAGGAGCAGGGGACTCATTTTGGGGTGGATTTATGTCTCAATTTGTAAAAAGCAAACTTAACCCTGAAGATTGTTCTATGGAAGAACTAAAAAAATTTGCAAGGTATGGAAATGCAGTAGCAAGCCTGTGCATAGAAAAAAAAGGAGGAATATTGTCAATTCCTGAAGAAAAAGAAACTTTTAAACGTTTACAGCTAAGTGTGTGAAAAAACAATCGTAGTGCAAAATAATTTAAATTGTACGATTATAGCCTCACTATCAATTTTAATAAACATAGTAATGAAAAATGCAACATTTCTCTAAGAAATGTTGCATTTTTTATCTTACAGTTACTATATCGGACATCAATTCTAATACTTTACACCTAATTGCAACTTATTTAAAAATTATATTTGCCCTTTATTGGTTGTATCTGCTTTTTTTGACGACCACTTCCCAGAAAAATCCTTATTTTCAGACGAAAAATGCAACATTTCTTAGAGAATTGTTACATTTCACATAAGCATGGAAATAGCTTAAATCAAGTGCACGGAGGTATACAGAATGCTTAAATTATCGCTTAAAGAAGGAGAATATGTGAATATCGGTGACAATATCAGAGTTGTCTATGCAGGAGGAAGCGGAAAAAATGGTCGGCTTTTGATAGATGCCCCAAGAGACATGAACATATCAAGGTCCAACAACGATCCAAATCCTGAGAAGAGAAAGGATACATATTATCCGGAGCCAAAGATTTCAGAGGAAGCACAGCATGAAATCAAGAAGATTATCTGGAATGAAAGACAGAAAAAGGCAAAATCAACTAAATCTGAAACAGGTAAGTAAGCATAACACAATATGTTAATAGGCGGCTGTGGCATCTGCCACACCCGGGAAGCCGCTTGTTATAAAAACCGTAGCTGCTTAAATAAAAATAAACATAAAGCAGCTGCAAAACCCTCGGGAAAAGGACTTCCAGAGGTCAAACATAATAACCCACGAACGTGGGACAAGGAGGATTATATTATGGTAGTACAACACAACATGCAGGCAGCAAATGCCAACAGAATGCTCAACGTAACAACAAGCGCACAGTCAAAGAGCACAGAGAAGCTTTCATCTGGTTATAAGATTAACCGTGCAGCTGATGATGCAGCCGGACTTTCTATTTCAGAAAAGATGAGAAAACAGATTAAAGGACTTGATAGAGCTTCAACAAATGCTCAGGATGGTGTTTCATGCGTGCAGACAGCTGAAGGTGCCCTTACAGAGGTTCACTCAATGCTCCAGCGTATGAACGAGTTAGCAGTTCAGTCATCAAACGGAACATTATCAGAAGACGATAGAAATAACATTCAGGACGAAGTTGATCAGCTCGTAACAGAGATTGACCGTGTATCCGAAACAACCAAATTTAATGAAACATATCTTTTAAAGGGAGACGAAAATAAAACAAAAATTTCTAATACCGTATATAGTTCTCCACAGATGGGCTTGGTTAAGGATGCTATGGCTGCAGGTTCTACATTAGAAGTAAAAACTCCAATGGATGCCACAGGAAAAACAGTATATGCTTTTACATCAGGATTAGCTATAGGAAGTTCTTGGGCTGGAAAGAAAGTTATAGATGATACTGCAACAGCTGGTGCTGGAGATATTAAACTTGCAGATGCTAAAAAAGCAGAATTAGCAGCTATGAATTCTGTAATAACATCTTATAAAGATGACATGGGTGTAAACGCTGTAACTTTAAAAGAAGGTGACAATGATGTTACATCTACATCAAAAACATTTACTTACAATGATTCGTTAAATATCAGTCTTCATGTGGGTGCAGATTCTTCTGATGATAATAAAATATCTATGCAGATTGATTCTATGAATTCGGATTTCCTTGGAATTAAAGGATTAAAAGTAAGTGGAAAAACATACTTACAAGCTACTGGTTCAATTGATACAATTTCTGATGCTATCTCAAAAGTATCTAAACAGCGTTCATCTCTCGGTGCTGTTCAGAACAGACTTGAGCACACAATCAACAATCTCGACAACGTATCTGAGAACACCACATCAGCTGAGTCTCGTATCCGTGATACAGATATGGCTAAAGAGATGGTTAACTACAGCAAGAACAACATTCTTGCTCAGGCTGGACAGTCTATGCTTGCACAGGCTAATCAGTCAAACCAGGGTGTACTTTCACTCTTACAGTAATCATTTGTTATATGCATGAATATAGGGAACTCCATAATGGGGTTCCCTATTAGTGGTATAAAAGAAAACCGGGGCAACAAAAGAATGACAACTATTAGTATTGCTATATGGACATTTACAGTATCGTTAATATCTTTTTGTTTGAATAGCAAGAGGAGTTTTTTATGTGGAACATCATACGATAGATTATTCGAAATGTGGGAAAGAAAGAATCGGGTTTTATGTATTCTTTTAAGGATGAGAATAAATGTTATCAATATTTTGACGTTATCTGCGATAATATTGATTTTTTTTACAGCATATTACAGCGTAATTGATTGTGATGGAGGAATTCTTACTGTAATCATAATTCAATTGATTGTAATGGTACTATTTTTGTCAATATTAACAAATATAGTTAATGCACTTAGCACAGAAAAAATGGTTAAAAACTATATAAAGTGTAATTTTGATATTTGTTACGATGAAAATATTATTTATACGACATGGAACAAGTTATTGATTGGTGAATCTTTGGAACAGGCAAAATATATAGGCGAAGAAAAGAGAATACTTAATTCGTGGTTTGATATAATTGATAACGTAATTATGAATAAATTGGGTAAACGGGAAGATTTTATGATTGCAATTTATCGAGAAATATTAAAAGCTATTCTAATTAAAGACGGAAAGTTTGATGATCGCTGGAAGTACATTTATGAGAACTTTATTAATAGAAATGATAGGCTAAAAGTTGCTAAAATAAAGGCAGTAATAGTGTTTATTATCGATAATGCAAACAGATTTGAAGAAAGTATATTAAATGACTTTTTGGAGTTTGTTTATGAAAAACAACAAATGAGAGAATGCGAGGAAAATGAAAAAAAACGCTTTGAATTTGAACAAGGCATAAGAATATTTGCATATTCATATAATTGTGCATTAGCGAATGTTTATGGACAACGTTGGAGATCAGGATTGTATTTTATTAATAGTAGAAAGATTGCTTATGCCAATAATTGGGAACTTAAAAATCTTGAATATATGCTTACTTCAGAAATCGAAAAGGCTGTCCATTTTACAAATATAAAGGTAGTGGGGGGATTGTGATGGGAAATTCAAACATTGGAACTCTGATTTTGTATAAACAGCACTATAGAGATAATTATAACAATGAAGCTTCATTACCAGAGAATCAACTTTTTAGTACCTTTGGTTATTATGATGGCTTTAAAATTATACAAGAAGAATCAAACAACACCTTGAAAGCGAATTGCAGCGTTATAGAGGCTTTATACAAGGAAACTCACAAACCCATAAATGACCTGACAGGAAAATACAGTATGCAAATCGTGGGCTTGTTTAAAATAAATAAGAGTGATAATATTAATAACTTTATTTCTGCTTACAATAGTAGCGTATTTGCTGTAGTAGGGTTTATTCAGTTAAATGAATCATGTAGATATCAAGAGAGAGATTCTTTTAATAAAAAGGTAAGCAGATTTAAAGTAAATACCACATCAAATATGAAGATAATGGGAACCTTTGATAATGCTGATTGTGTAGTGCTTGCTTATAGTAATACACTTGCAGAGCTTAATACTATTATAAATCAAATCAGCTTAATGGATGAGGTAGAGTATATCCATTCAATTTTGGGAATTTCACAAAGTTATCTTAATACCTGTGATGAGAAAAAACAATTTTTATTAGAGTGGAATAAACTCGATTGTAAACTGAATGAAGTAATATCTGAGTTTACTATAAAAATAGCCTGTAAAAATAAGATTGCAGCAATAAAAAAATTGGATGAAATATTGACAAATAAGGAGAGAGAAATAGGATTCAGAGCTGGATGTAAAATTAATGAATGTAAGTGCTTTGATTCTAATGGACAACATTCTATAGAGTTGGTATTTGACAATGTGCCTATTACATTGATACTCCTTTTTATGATGCCACACAGTGTTTTGTCACATGACAATGAGGCTTTTGGAACCGTAATATACAATATTGAAAGTAGTTGTAAATTTAATAATATTAGTTTAGTGCCCCCAAAGCTTGAACAAGATGAACAACAAGATGAACAAGCTGATAGTATTCCTTTAAAACTGATGAAAAAGATAAAAACCACTTTTCAATCTGTTGAAGATCCTATGGTTATGTCAATATATAATTCAGTCAATACCGTTGTGCAGTTTGGTATTTTTAAAATGACTGATGATATATTTTATATGGTCTATCCTGTAATTTACAACTTTTTAGAACAGTATAAAAACGTAATTAACCAAGATGATATATATGAGGAACAAATTGAAGAGGCAAATAATAATATGTTGAAATTAGTCGAATGTATCAATTCAGTAATTCAACATTCTGTTCATACAGATCAAATGTTTCTTATGATACCAGGGTATTCTGGCAGTTCATATGGTCTGTCAACAAAATTATGTTTGTTTTATCAGAGTTTATCTTATTCTGTTAGCAAGCTCTTGGAAGAGCAGGAACATAGATATGATATATTGCTCTCACCAGAGGCAAAGGTTAAGCCGGTGACCAGAGAATATAGAATGGGAAAGAAGGAACATGCAATAATTGTAAAATTTGGACAGAAGATGCTGTTTAAATCGGAGTTTATGATTATACTTGTTCATGAATTGAGCCATTACATAGGAGAGTCTTTGCGTATGAGAGATAAGAGAACAAGTGATTGCATTGAAATCACAGCATTTCTTTTAACAGATGTTCTATTTTCAGATATCAGATACATTTTAGAACATAAGGAAAGAAATTCTTCAATATATAATGTAGTAGAACAATATAAGAATAGGGTATTTAACAATATTAAAAATCGAATGCATAGAAATATTGAGGCCGCATATAATAATAGTACACAAATTTACGCTTCAGATTTGGAGCCTATGCTTAGTAATGAAGCATATAAAATCCTTTGTTTACAAGAGTTTGATGCGAACTATGGTAATGTTTTTTATCGCTCAGATAAATGGCTTGAAGAGTTTGACAAGAAAGATGGACATGATACCACTTACACAATCAACCTGTTACGAACATATTGTGACATAAAAGATAATATTGAAGAAAAACAGACTTATGCTCTTTTTGATGATTTAGCAGATAAAATAGTATCACAGCTTTTGAGTGTATATAAAGAGATTTTTTCAGATGTTTCTGCATATGCAATACTTGGTTTTGATTTTGAACAATATCATAAAGCGTTTAATGTTTCAGAAGATAAAGATTTGGACATGGATCAGAATAGAATTTCCCCAGTGCAAACGATAAGAGAATATGTGATGCATGAGATTATGCAATCTAAAGTACAATTTAATGATAAGGCAATTCGGCCGGATGATGTCAATATTGTATATGGTATGTTTTCATATGATTTTGTTAAAAGTAAACTTCTTGAGTATGGATGGGAATGTTATAGGCAAATAATGACTGTTTTAAAAGAAGACGATAATAAAAGAAAAATTAAGAGGGAAATACGTGAATCATATGCGTTATTGAGTGGGGGGAGTATAATAGATTTATATTGTAAAGTTTTAGGCAATATTGAGTGTTATAAAAAAGAAATTGACAAAAATATATCGGAAAAGACGAAAAAGGAAGCAAATGCAGTTGCAACTTCTTCTTGTAAGTGGTAGAATTTGTTTATATTTTTGAGAAAGGAGATAGTGCATATGGCTTATAGAAAAGCTTCATATGGCGCATTTAGTGTTGATCAAATAGAAAGAAAGCGCAAACTTGTAAAAAGTGGATGGAATTCATTTTCTGTACCTAAATTGACTCATGCTGAGCTTATAGAGCGCAGAAAGGGGCTACACGGAGATGGCTTACAGAAGCTTCAATGTAAATAAAATCAATAGATTTTGGCAAATGTGAGGAGCTATATCCTATGTGAATATTACTAGGAGATAGTTCCTTTTGCTGTTTTATTGAAACATCCAGATTGAATATTGGCATGAGTAAAGGAAACATAGATGGAATTACTGTAAAGATTTATGACAGAGAGCGAGTTGTATGTGAATGCCTGCGTCATGTTAATATGATGGATGGAGAGATATTTAATACTGTAATCCAAAGGTATATTGGTGATAAAAAGAAGGATGCAGCGAAACTAATGATGTATGCCTCAAAGCTTGGTGTGGAAAAGAAAGCAAGAAGGGTGGTTGGAATATGGCTGTAAAGGAGATAAAAGATACGGGAGCATCTGTGCTCACCAGATTAAAGAAACAGGCGAAAGAGACAGGAATCAACTATCAGACTTGTCTACAGCTTTTTGCACAGGAAGAGTTTCTTCGTAAGCTTGAAATGTCAGGGAATGAATTCCTTCAAAAACTGTGGAATAATTATAATCCCGGACTGGGGCTTGAAAAGCATGATTTTTCTTCTGTATTGGTTCAAATAGACCGGTTTATTAGCCCTGTCTGTATATGGAGCACTACTGCGAGAAGATGAATTCTTTGGGATGTGGTCATCGAAAGAAAACGTATGGAAATAACTTGAATGCATTAACAGCATGTCGGATAGTATATTTAACATGTTTAATAGGGAACTCCAATGGAGTTCCCTATTAGTGCATTAGAACATCGAAAAAATACATATTATTGCTTCAACAGCACTTTGATGTCTTCCTCCGGTGTGGTAATAGGTGCAATCCCATAGTTTTCTACCAGAAAGTTCAGGATGTTAGGAGAAAGGAACGCCGGTAGAGAAGGACCGAGACGGATATTTTTTATACCAAGATGTAACAGTGTTAAGAGGATGCAGACTGCTTTCTGTTCATACCAGGAGAGTACAAAGGAAAGCGGAAGCTCGTTTACTGAACATCCAAATGCATCCGCAAGTGCTATTGCAACCTGTATCGCGCCATAAGCGTCATTACACTGTCCCATATCCATCAGTCGCGGAAGACCACCAATTTCTCCGAGATTTAGATCGTTGAAACGAAATTTACCACATGCCAATGTCAGGACGATACTGTCAGAAGGCGTTTGTTTTACAAATTCTGTATAGTAATTTCTGCCCGGTTTGGCACCATCACAGCCGGCAACCAGGAAGAAATGACGGATAGCTCCTGATTTTACGGCCTCTATTACCGTATCCGCATGGGACAGGATTGCTGAATGACCAAAGCCGGTTGTTACCTGTGTGCCGCCATTTATGCCTGTGAAGGTCTGATTCTCCTTGTAACCACCGAGCTCAAGTGCTTTTTCAATAACAGGAGTGAAATCCTTCTGTTCATCGATATGAACAGTACCCGGGAAGGCAACCACTTCTGTTGTGAACACTCTGTCGATGTAGCTGCTTTTTGGAGGCATCAGACAATTTGTGGTGTAGAGAATAGGAGCAGGAATATGATCAAATTCTTTTTGCTGATTCTGCCATGCTGTTCCGAAATTTCCTTTCAAGTGAGGGAATTTCTTTAAGAGTGGATATGCATGGGCAGGGAGCATTTCACCATGAGTGTAGATATTGATTCCCTTTCCATTTGTCTGTTCAAGCAAAAGCTGCAGGTCCTTTAAATCGTGTCCGGTTACTACGATAAAAGGTCCCTTTTCCACCGTAAGCGTAACATCTGTTGGCTCCGGTGTTCCATAGGTTTGTGTATTTGCCTTGTCTAGAAGTGCCATGCACTTTAGATTGATTTCACCTACCTTGAGAACTGTTGGAAGCAGTTCATCCATACTTTCTGTGTAACCAATCTTGAACAGGGCTTCACAGAAAAACTGATTTACCTCGGGATCTTCAAAATTCAGGACATATGCATGATAGGCATATGCAGCCATTCCGCGAATACCAAAGAGAATAAGTGACTTCAGGGAACGGATATCTTCATCAGCATTCCATAGCTGTTGCATATCATATTCGTCAGTTCGTCCACAAGGAGACTGACATTTATTACAGTTGCCAACCAGAGAGGCTTTTTCTGCTCTGACCTTTTGTATCATATCTTCAATTGCTGCATTATCAAAGCTTACATTTGTAATTGTGGTAAATAAGCCCTCGATAATGGTCTGCCAGGTCTTTTTTGAAACAGCTGATGTGTCATCGATAGCTCTCGCCAGACCAATCAGTGCGCCTGTCAATTCATCCTGTAACTGTGCAGTATCTGCCTTTTTTCCGCAGACACCTATATTTCCGGTACAGCCGGTGCATCCGGCCGTTTGTTCACATTGAAAACAAAACATCTTTTTTTCCTCCATCAGTAGTTTTTTTATGTTTCTGATAGAATAATAGCGTTATAAAAACAACTTGTATGTTTGATTTCCAACATAAAGAATACTTTTTAAAAAAATTTGTCTATTTTAATCAAGCAGTTCAATCAATTTATCAAGAAATGCCTCTTCCCCAAAAGTATTAAGCTTGAAAAAAACAGCCTGGCTTCCACCTGCCGTAATTGCAGAAAGGTGAACAGGCTCCTCGCCATTTTGAAAAAGTGTAACATTGAGACTTACCCTGTTACCACCGGTATAGCTGAAGCGTTCAAATACCCTGACGCTGCAACGCGCATCTTGGCTTCGAAAGTCACTGGCATCCTCCAGAGATGCTGACACACTGCCATTTATTATTCCGTCTTCAATCGTGGAAAGTAACTGGTCAAAATCCCTATTGATAACTCTTTCTATTTTTGCCATATGCAAGCCCTCCTATTGTCATAATCTCTTACAATTGAAATGGATTTTTCTTAATCATTAGTTTATCACATAGGAAATAAATATGCACGGCAATTATCCCCTAATATTTACAGCTTAAGCTGCCTTAATCCCTTAACAATAATAAACATAGTCACAAATTCAGCCGCCGGAAAAGCAAGCCACACACCTGTCATGCCAAAGGCGGCTGAAAGTGCGAATGCGAAAATGCTTATAGCGATAAAACCACGCATGATAGATGCCGCGAATGCATATTTTACGGACTCAACGGCACTTAGGATAGCAGAACCTACTATATTGATTCCGGCAAAAATAAAGCCTGTAAAGTAAAGGCGCAGTCCGCTCTCGGCATACGAAGCAAGCCTGGCATCGTGCTCGCTGTTGAAAACAGATGTCACAAAAGGTGCAAAGGTGCATATGAACAAAATGAGCAGTGCAGCAATTAAGAGAGATGAAATGACAGCCATCCTGAGTATCGAGCCTACATTTTTTCTAAGTCCTCTGCCGTAATAGTCGCTGATAAGAGGCTGTGAACCCTGTGCTATTCCGTTGAACAAAGCTACCGCGACCAGTGACGTATTGGCGACCACACCGTATGCTGCCACGCCGATATTTCCTGCAAGCCTCAGGATAATCATATTGAAGACAATAGTTATGACACCCGATGATATCTCAGCAACAAAGGAAGAAACACCAACCTGGCAGGAGTAAAAGAGTCTCTTGACAGATGGAACCGTCGGCTTAAGCTTTACGGAGCATTTGTCTGAGCAGAAATGAATACAGCATATCAGGATGCCTATAATCGGTGAAATAGCGGTAGCTAAAGCGGCTCCCTCCATACCAAGTCCAAGCGGGAACATGAGTATGTAATCAAAAACAATATTAAAAAGGCTGCTGAAAAGTGTGGCGCACATGGCAATGGATGGTGCGCCATCATTTCTTACGAAAGCGTTGCACACATAGTTGCACATGAAAAACGGTGTAAAAAGCATGAAAATACGCGTATAGTTTTTACCGGTATTTATAATTGCCGAATCTCCGCCGAGCAGCCCTACGAGCCTGTCAGGGATGAAAATACCAATCAATATGAATATAACGCTTATCATAATACACCACAGCAGGGCATGGAAAAAGTAGCTCTCGCTGGATGTATCGCCCTTATTTTTTTCTACGACATATCTGATGGCGGAGCCGACTCCAATCATTGCGCCTATGGCAAAAATCAAATTGTATACAGGCAGCACCAGATTGAGCGCGGTGATACCGTTTGAGCCGACCGCCTTTGATATAAAGAAGGTGTCGGCAAGTATATATAATGACATACCCACCATGCCGAGTATGTTTTGTGAGACATATTTTACAAATAATTTTTTCATAATAGCTATATTGTAAATGCATCTGTCATTTAAATCAATGATAATTTTTTTGATTAGCCCGGAAGTAAAAGTTCAAAATAAGACATTTTGACTATTGAAATAAATTTTTCAGTACATTATAATGAACATGTTGAAAATAATGGGATTACTTAAGGAGGATAATTATGGAAAACAATAAGCTTTCAACAGGTTTAACCGTATGGTTATGGATTATTTTCGTGCTGAATATTCTTTCAGCAATTGGTGGAATCGTTGTTGCGCTGGGTGCTTCAGTCGTAGGAGCAAGTTTAGGAGTAGGTGCGATATATGGCGTGCTGTGTTTCATTAGCGTTATACTACAGATTATCGTAACAGTTTCTTTCGGTATTCTGCTTTTCGCACACAAAAAGTTTGGTTTGGTGCTTATTTTTGCACTTGCAGCCCTTGGATTCATTGTAAGTATGGTTACATATGCTATTGCAGCACAGCTTAGTGCCGGTAATATTGTCAAATCAATTATTTCAGCCATTCTTGTACCGGGTATTACATTTTTATTGGCAAAGAACGACATTGCAAATGGCACAATAGCTTAGAGCAATAAAAAATAAGATGAAAATTGAATAATGTTTTATTAATCCGCTATACGATAGGTGAGTATAGCGGATTTTTTAATATTTTTTCCGAAAAAAAGATTCTTAAAAATGGACAAGTATTTGAAAATCAGTATACTATATGATATATTTTGTTGCATAGAAACAGGTTGCTTATACATGGTATATATTGATGAAGAGGAAAAGCTATGAACGATAAAAGAAAGATAATAGCAATATTTATAATTGTTGCGATAGTAGCTGCACTGGCTGCAGTTGCCACATTTTTTGTGATTAAATCAGCAAAAAACGAGGCTAAAGGCTCGTCACAGATGACGGAAATAGCCACAGAGGATAGTTCAGACAAGGAAGACCCGCAGCATACGGGAGGCAATGCAGGCTCGATGAGTGCGACATCTGATGATGGAGCTTCTGCGGATGAGACACAGATACTGTCTGCAAGCTCTGTTGCGGAAAACAGTAACCTGACATTCGGAATTGATGTATCTAAATATCAGGGCACCATAAAGTGGGACAAGGTTGCCGCAGCCGGAATTGATTTTGCAATGATACGTGTGGGTTACAGAACTCAGAAAACAGGCGAGATGTGTGTTGATACAAATGCAAGATACAACATGCAGGAGGCGCAGAAAAATGGCATAAAGGTCGGAGTATATTTCTTTTCGTCGGCAGTAAATGAAACAGAAGCCATTGAGGAGGCAGACTGGGTAGCAGACTACATCTCAAAATATCAGATTACATATCCGGTGGCATTTGACTGCGAGGGCTTCACAGACTCAGCCAGCAGACAGTATGGCATGTCATCAGAGGCGCGCACCAAAGTAGCTGAGGCATTTTTGCAGGAAATATATAATAAAGGATATACACCTATGTTTTACGCTGCAATGAATGAGTTGTCGGCAAACAGCCAGTGGGATACTAAAGCACTTGAGAGCAGGTACAAAATTTGGGTGTCACAATATCCGGACACAGCTTACCCGGAAACACCACAGTCATCTTATGAGGGCACACATGCCATGTGGCAGTATACCAATAAGGGAAAGGTGTCAGGGATTGATAAGCCGGTAGATTTGAATGTTGCATACTTTGGGTTTGATGAAGCAGAGTCTGCAAAAAATGGTGATGCGGCTGACAATGCAACCGCTGACCCGGAAGCTAACATGAAGTTTTCGGATGTAAATGAGACTGTAACTGCCAAGGAGAGCGTCAATCTGAGGGATATTCCAAGTCAGGGCAATGACAGCACAATTAAGGCAACGCTCAATAACGGTGATACGGCAACAAGAACAGGAGTCAGTGACAGTGGATGGTCACGCGTGGAATATAATGGACAGACGTACTATGCCATTTCAAACTACCTCACAACAGATATGAACTATGTAGTTCCCGGACAGGACGGAAGTGGCAGCGGAGACGGACTGAAAACAAGATTCAAGGATTGTAATGATACTGTCACCGCAAAGATAGAGGTTAATCTGCGTGCACTTCCAAGTGTCACAAATCCGGATGCTACAGTCATCGCAACAATAAAAAATGGGGAAACAGTCACCAGAACCGGAATCAATGAGGAGTTTGGCTGGTCACGCGTGGAATATAATGGACAGACACTTTACTGTGTGACAAGCTATCTGAGTGTGCAGTAATATGTTTTTATCCGGGAAAATAAAAATGTGCAGCCATTTTGTGTGTATGGAAAGTTTATTAATTATTAGGTAAGAATGGAATGAACAAAAAATTGAAGACAGGCGTTTGGGGAGTGTGTGGAAGACCACGATTTAGAAGTGGTTTAATTATATTGCTATGTTTAATAGCAGCATTAGCTGCATCATTTATTTATAAAACAAAAGCTGACCGGTATAGTGTCTTAATTGGAGAGGATTCCGGCATAGTTAAAAAGATAAAAAATATTGATACGCTTGTTATTGATGCAGATTATTTCTCTGAGAGTGATATTTCAAGGTTAAGAAATCAAGGCGTACGCAAAATTTATACATACATCAACATAGGATCAATTGAAAAAAGCAGGAAATATTATCAGGATTACGAGAAGTATACACTTGATTGTTATGAAAACTGGCCTGACGAAAAATGGATAGATGTAGCAGAAAAAAATTGGCAGGAATTTATAGCTTCAAGAGTCGATGAATTCATAAAAAAAGGTGTTGACGGCTTTTTTGTAGACAACGCTGATGTATATTATATGTATCCAAGGGATGATGTATATAATGGCATAGAAAATGTATTGTCATACATTCAAAATAAGGATAAAAAGATAATTATCAATGGTGGAGACAGTTTTGTGAAACGATATTTTAGTGAAAATGATAACAGCATTTTTGATGGTGTGAATCAGGAAAATGTGTATACAAGCTATGATTTCGATAATAAAAGATATGTAAGGAATGATAAAGAGACCAGAGATTATTATACACAATATCTGGATTTGGTTACGCAGCATGGATGCACAGCGTATGTAACAGAATATGCTGTGGATAAGCGGATTCAGAGAGAAGCAGCGGAGTATTCAAGGAAACATAAATACATATGCTATGTTTCAAATAATATTGATTTACTAGTAAAAAAACCCTATTGACCAGACAACGAAAATAAACTAAACTTATGCAGTATATTTAACTGGTTTTATAGGAGGAAAGAGATGAAAAAGAGATTAATAATTTTAGGAATGATTTTAGCAATGGCAACATCAACCGGATGTGGAAGCAAGGCAGGTAACGCTGACAGTCAGAAGCAGACAGCAGATGAGCCGGGAAGTCAAAAGGAAAAAGACTCTGAAAACAAATCAGACAAGGTTATAAAAGTAAAATCTGACAGTGTCAAAACAGATTATGAATATCCCGGAACAAAATCAGGATTTATTATGCTTGATTATTTTGCAAAGGAAAAAGGCAAAACAAAACAAGATACTACAATGGCGCACTTGGGAAAAATAAAGGATATAGATGCTGACAAGGTTATTTCAATTATTAATGAGAGCGGACAGTACGATAAGGCATATCTGGAGCAGTCCGATACTTCAAGTAAAATAGATGGAGATCCGGTTGAAGATTTAGGGGACTGGCCTACAATCGATACACAGCGTTACGAATCAGATACTGAAAATGCTTCTACAGTAAAGGGGCAGATAGAGGATGATATGTGGAGTCTGCTCGCATCGGATGTGTGTTTTAAAGAAAATGGCATGGAAGATTCCAGTATGTGGAATGACAGTGCAGTATATTACAGTGATCGTAAAACTCCGTATATAAATTCTGATAAAGAGTTGACAACAGAGGAAATAGACCAGACTGCCAAGGTTTTCGGAAAACCGACGGGAGCAACCCTGTACACAACAAAACCTGATGAGAATGGTGTTTCATATCAGTTTTTTGTATATTGGAAGATAGGTGATAATGTTGCAGGAATCGAATATTATGGAACTACCGGGAAAAAAAGTGATCAAGGCGCAGACATACAGACAATCAGTGCATTTCCATGTAGAATAAGCTCAGAAAAGGCATATAAAGAAGATATTGCATATGAGGATCGAACAAATGAAGAATACCATAATCATGATAAAACATATAAATTTATTTTTAAATGATTAAGGTATCCGTGTTTTGGGGAATAAAGTCAAAAAAAATAAATGCTATTAAGCTAAAATTACACATAAAGTAGAAATAGTGAAAAAATGTCATGGATATAATGATAGAATTATCTTAAAAAGTACGTTAAAATACATAATAACGAAATACGTAAGTAAAGGGGCATTTTATGGAATATTCAGCAATTTTTCATGACATGGATAAAAGATTCTGCTATGCGATAGATAAGGATTTGTTTGTGATACGCGTGCAGGTAAAAAAGGATGATATGAAGGAGGTAATCCTTCACTATGAGGACAAGTATATACCTATGGAGCGCAAGGATACGCGAATGACTCTTCCTATGAAGAAGGTAGCCACCTCGCAGTTTCACGATTATTATGAGGCACAGCTTCAGATGAATTTGATATGTCTGAGATACTTTTTTGAATTTACGGACATGCAGGGTGAAAAGGTATATTACGGCAATTATGAGTTCGACAAGGAGTGCATCACAAACAGGGACAGGATGTTTGACTGCCCGCAGAACCTCAGAGAGGAAGAGATGTTTGAGGTGCCACAGTGGGCAGCCAACAAGGTAGTGTATCAGATTTTCCCGTCGCGCTTTGCCGCAACACAGCCGGTGGACAAAAAGCTGTGGTATAAGGCACCGATTACGCCTATGGATGATCTGCATGGCAATCTCAGAGGAATCATAGAGCATCTGGATTATATTAAAGATCTGGGAATCGATGTGGTGTATCTTACACCAATCTTTAAATCAAATTCGTGCCATAAGTATGATACCATTGATTATTATCAGGTTGACCCATCCTTTGGAACAACAGAGGATTTAAAGGAGCTCGTACAAAAATCTCATGAGCGCGGCATGAAGGTAGTGCTGGATGCGGTATACAACCACTCAGGAAGAGAATTTTTTGCATTTCAGGATATACTGGAAAAGGGTGAAAAATCAAAATATCTCGACTGGTATTTTATCGATGAGCTGCCGCCTAAGGGTGAATGGGGAGAGATTCCAAACTTTAAATGCTTCGGCTACTACGGTGGAATGCCAAAGCTTAATCTGAAAAATCCTGAGGTGGAGAAATATATCACTGATGTTGCCTGCTACTGGATTAAGGAATGTGATATTGACGGATGGAGACTGGATGTAGGAGACGAAATCAGTCATTTCTTCTGGAAGAATTTCAGAAAGGCAATCAAGGCAGTAAAGAAGGATATGCTGATAATTGGTGAGATATGGCACTATGCAGGAGACTTCCTTGAGGGAGATGAGTGGGATACTGTCATGAACTATCCGTTCTACCTGAATCTGATAGACCTGCTCGCAGATGAAAAGATAAATGTCAGCCAGTTTGTACAGAATCTGGGATATCTGAAGGGCCGCTTAAACAAAAAGTGCTATCCTCTGATGTGGAACCTGATTGACAGCCATGATACAGCAAGATTTTTACATCTGTGCAACGATAATAAGAAAAAGCAGCATCTCGCAGCAGCCTTTCAGCTTCTAATGCCCGGAATGCCTATGGTCTACTATGGTGATGAGTATGCAATGCCGGGAGCAAATGATCCGGACTGCAGACGAGGCATGTACTGGGATGAGGAATACCAGGACAAGGAGATGTATAATTGGTATAAGAAGCTCATGCAGATTAGAAAAACACATGCATGCATTGTAGAGGGCGAAATGATTGAGACAATCACAAATGACGATGATGATACGATTGTTATGATCAGAAAAAACGGCGATGAGACAATCGCAATGCTTTTCAATTGCGGCAGCAGTGTAAAGGAATTTAATGAGTATGCCGAGAAATATAATCTGCTGACAGATAGCGCATTTGACGGAAAAGTAGACGGGCTTGACGCTGCCGTAATTGTGCTTTAAAAATTATATAGGAAAAATAGGTAAATCGCAGTAAAATAATTTTATATGAGTTTTTATGGACAGGAAATTGCAGGCAGCTGCTTTTTCCTGTCTTTTTGCATAAAATCAATTCTGTTGAGGTAAAATTGAGATTGACATTGTATTGTATGAGTATAAAATACAAGGAATCAGGTGATGTACAATGAAAAGGCATAAAATATGTAAAATTATTTTGGCTATACTGTCAGTTTTTTTATGTGTGGCTTTTTATGAGTTAATCGGAATCTGCATCACATATAAAAAACAGCCGGCAGTGTCTGATGCTACTATAAAGGAAACACAAAATATTATGAGTGTGGCGGGGAGAGAGAATACGGAAAGAGCAGTAATCATTGAAAAAAATTCGCAGGCTCTTTTAGAAAGAGTGAGATTAATCCAAAATGCAAAGGATGAAATAATCCTTTCTACATTTGCATTTAAATCAGACGAAAGCGGAAAATTGATTTTAGGAGCACTGCATGATGCGGCAGACAGAGGCGTACATGTCCGCATATTGGTAGATGGAATGGAGAGCTGGATTGATATGGAGGGTAATCCATATTTTTATGGATTATCTTCGCATGAGAATGTTGAGATTAAGCTGTACAATAAAGCAAATCCGCTTAAGCCATGGAAGACAATGGGAAGAATGCATGATAAATATCTGATTGCAGATGGTAAAATATATATTCTTGGCGGAAGAAACACATATAATTATTTTTTGGGTGATTTTCCGGGGCATAAAAATTTTGACCGGGATGTGTTAGTTGTCTGCGATGAGCCACAGAAAGATAATTCGGTCAATCAGTTATTGGATTATTTTGAAACAATATGGGAACAGGAGGACTGTCGGTATTTTCATAACAGTAAAAAATTAGCTGACAGACAATCTGTAAAGAAAGCAGTTTTAGAGCTGCAGGAAGGGTATCAGCAATATTTTGAAGTTAATAAGGAAAAAATTTGTGATACAGATTATGCGGATGAAACCTTTAAAACAGAAAAGATTACATTGTTATCAAACCCAATCCACACCCAAGCTAAGGAACCGGTGGTATGGTATCAGCTGGGAGAATTAATGAAAAATGCAAAGGAACGCGTAAAAATTCATACACCATATATTATTTGCAATGATATGATGTATAATACATGGGAGGAAATTGCACAGAAGGTTCCGGACTTTGCTATTATGACAAATTCTGTTGCAAATAACGGAAATCCATTTGGAGCTGCTGATTATGCCAAAAACAGAAACAGAATTTTAGAAACAGGAATTGATATCTGGGAATATGAAGGCGGTTATTCGTATCATGGAAAAAGTATTCTGATTGACGATGATCTGTCAGTAATAGGTTCATTCAATATGGACATGAGAAGTACTTATCTGGATACAGAGCTGATGCTTGTAATACGCAGTAAAGAGATTAATAAACAGCTGGAGGATGGCATGATGGAGTATAAGAGCGTGTCCAGACAGGTATTAGACGACGGAACATATTATGATCCGTATCATGTTAAGCCGATTGAATTAACAGAAAAACATAAAAGAAAGGTGTTTCTGGTACAGCATCTGCTTGGATGGGCAAGGGATTTGTTTTGATTAAAGGAGAACATAAATCGTGTTTAAGATATTAATTGTAGAAGATGATAAGGAATTAAGTCTGTTATTCCAAAAGGTGCTTGAAAAGAGCGGATATCAGGTCAAAAGTGCGTCGGATGGAGCACAGGCATTGGAGGTATTGGACAGAGAGTATATTGATTTAATCATTTCCGATATAATGATGCCGGTTATGGATGGATATGAACTTGTGTCGGAGCTTCGTTCGGCGGGATATCAGATACCGGTGCTTATGATTACCGCAAAAAGCAGCTTCGATGATATGCGTCAGGGCTTTCTTTCGGGAAGTGACGACTATATGGTAAAACCCGTAAATGTCAATGAAATGGTTTTGAGGGTAGGGGCACTGCTTCGTCGTGCACAGATACTGAACGAACATAAAATTGTGATTGGCTCAACCGAGCTTGATTATGATGCAATGACAGTTGTGACCGGTGATGAAACGCTTGTCCTGCCCAAAAAGGAATTCCTGCTTTTATATAAGCTGGCAGCTTCACCGGGCAGGACATTTACGAAGCAGCAGCTAATGGATGAGGTATGGGGATATGAGACGGAGGCAGACCCACATACGATAGAGGTACATATAGGAAGAATCAGGGAGCGTTTTAAGGAAAATCCGGATTTCGAAATTGTAACTATGCGTGGTCTGGGATACAAGGTGGTGAAAAAATAATGGAACATAAAAAGAAAAAAGAATTGCGTATCCGCTCATGTCTGACCGGTGCAATCTGGCTGGCACTTGCATTTTCTATGCTGATATCAGCCATGTTGTTTGCGTTTTTGAATCATTTTTTGGATTTGCCCGGGAAAATACCGGGCCTTGGCTGGCTTTTGATTTTTAATATATTGATAGCAGGACTTATTACATCATTTATCAATGCAAAGCTCCTTGAGCCGATTACCAGGCTCAGTAAAGCAATGAAGGCAGTTTCTCAGGGAGATTTTGAACAGCATCTGGAAACAAACAGCCGCATAGCCGAGATTGGAGAATCCTATCAGAGCTTTAATGTCATGACAAAAGAGCTTCGTGCAACAGAGATGTTGCAAATGGATTTTGTATCCAATGTATCCCATGAGTTCAAGACTCCAATCAATGCAATTGAAGGCTATACAATGCTGCTCCAGGGAGATGAGCTGTCACAGGAGCAGGAGGGGTATGTAGAAAAAATCCTGTTTAATACTCAAAGGCTTTCAGGTCTTGTTGGAAATATTTTGTTGTTATCAAGGCTGGAAAATCAGAATATTCCAATGAAAAAAACCAAATATCGTCTGGATGAACAAATCCGTCAGGCATTTCTTTCATTGGAAGACAAATGGACTGAAAAAGGAATTGGCTTTCAGGTGGAGATGGAGGAGGTCAGATATGTTGGAAATGAAGGGCTTTTTATGCATATCTGGATGAATCTTTTGGATAATGCAATCAAGTTTAGTCCACAAAATGGGACCATCACCATGTTTCTAAGGCATGAAAATGATTCTGTGCAGTTTATTCTGGAAGACGAGGGACCGGGAATCGCGGATGATGCAAAAGCCAGAATATTTGATAAGTTTTATCAGGTGGATGGTTCCCATAAAGCCGAGGGAAATGGCCTTGGCCTGGCACTTGTGAAAAGAATTGTAGACAGCGCCGGTGGAACAATCAAAGCTGAAAACCGGGAATATGGTGGATGCAGATTTGTAGTACAACTGCCAATAAAGAATTATAATGAGTAGCTATTTAGAACATGATAGTTACAATAATAAAATAATAAGATAAAAGATAGGAGAATTCATATGACATTTTATCAGGAACTGCAGTTAAATCAGGCCGGCTCAAAAAGCCTGCTGAAAAATAGTAAAACAATGAAAGAAAAACTATACCATGCGTTTGTATATATGGTGAAGATAGCTATCACAATGGTATTCTGCTTTACCTTTGTCACTGCCTCAAGCATTATATTGGGAAAGGATAACAGTATTGTAGGAGTAGTGGTTTTATTATGCGTTATGGTATTTCGAAACGCTGATCTGGGAATCCATACCCGACATTCTACATGGCTTTTGGCATTGTTCTTTGTAATTATGACAGTATGCCCGCATCTGGCAAATCAGCTTTCACCGCTTCCGGCGCTGCTTATAAACATTGCAGCTCTTGCAGTGCTGATTCTGTTCGGATGCCATAATCCATTTATGTTTAATCAATCCACACTGGTTCTTGGCTATTTATTGTTATATGGATATGATGTGTCAGGAAAAAGCTATATGCTTCGAATAGCAGGGATGGCCGCAGGAGCTGCCATCACATGCCTGGTATTTTACAGAAATCATAAAAACAGAGACTATAAAAGAAATATGAAAGCTGTAATTGAGGAGTTTGACCTTTCTTCATCACGTACAAAATGGCAGTTGTGCCAGATACTATGCGTACCGTTAGTTCTATGTATTGCACAGCTTTGCAATATGCCGCGTGCAATGTGGGCAGGTATTGCAGCCATGTCCGCCATACTGCCGTTTATGGAGGATATGCAGTACAGAGTCAGAAAGAGGATTGTCGGTAATATCGCCGGGGTTATATGCTTCATAGTTTTATACTTCCTGCTTCCGCCATCAATCTATGCGTACATAGGAATCATAGGTGGAATCGGCGTGGGATTATCGGCACAATACGGCTGGCAGGCCGTTTTTAATACATTTGGCGCTCTGGCTATAGCTGCAGAGAGCTACGGATTAAAGGGAGCAGTCGGCCTAAGGGTGATTCAGAATGTGTTTGGAGTCGTTTTTGCGTTGGTATTTTGTGCTGTATTTTATAGAATTATGTCAGTGAAAGAGGAAGCGGTTAATTAGGATAATGAAACTTGGGTTGAAAAAGGACGTAATTATGGTATAATTAGACCATAAATAAGGGGGTGTATATTATGCCGCAAATAATTCCAATTAAAGACTTGAAGAATACATCGGAGATATCTGATATGTGTCATAAGACAGAGGAGCCAATTTATGTTACTAAAAATGGCTATGGCGATATGGTAATTATGAGCATGGAGATTTATGAGTCAACAATGAGACAGATTGCCATGTACAGAGATATAGAGATATCTGAAAAGCAGATAGAGGCAGGACAGATAAAGGATGCCAGAACAGCACTTAGAGAAACGAGGGCAAAGTATGGCTTATAAATTAAATGTTACAGAGCATGCTGATGAACTACTTGATAATCTTATGTATTATTTGATTTATAGATTAAAGAATAAACAGGCAGCGAAGCATTTGTTAGATGGTATTGATGTAATCTATGATAGATTGGAGGTCAATCCCTTTCAATTTGCAGATTGTAGAGATGCATATCTTGCCAAGAAAGGCTATAGAGAAGCAGTTGTACCACAGATGAATTATATTATAATTTTCGATGTGAGAGATGATGTTGTAAATGTAGTTGGTATTTTTCATCAGTTAGAGAATTATCAAAATAAATTGTAATATGCTTGAGGTAAATCAGAGTCAGTAGAAATACTGGCTCTATTTTTTTACCTTTTGTTAAAATCAGGAAACAGATAATTTACTGCATGCTATAGAGAAGCTCTGAGAAGCCCTCGGACGGCATAGGCTTATAATAGTAAAAGCCCTGCATCTCATTACAGCCTGCCACAGTCAGGAAATCAGCCACTTCCTTTGTTTTTACACCCTCACACACGATACTGTGATGTGTGCGTTTGAGCATGTGAAAAATCTCTTCAATAACAATCTTTCCGTTGGTAGAAAGTGGTCCATCAAGGAAACGTTTGTCCATCTTTATTTCATCAAACTGAATATCCTTCATGGTATTGAGAGAGGAATAGCCTGAGCCGAAATCGTCCATGGAAATAAGTGCTCCGGCATTGTGGAAGTGTTCAATCATACAGTTGACAGCATCGTAATTGTGTATGTATGCTTCCTCTGTGATTTCAAATATTAAAAGACTTGGGTCGGGATGGTATTTTTCAAAAATCTCATGGACCTTCTGCTCAAATCCGGTTATGTTGTTGAAATGTGCCGGCGTCACATTCAGGGAAATTGGAACAACAGGAAGTCCACTGTCTCTACGCTCCTTCAGCCAGGCAAAGGCTTTTTCGTATACATAGTAATCTATGGTAGTAATATCTCCGGTTTCCTCAAGCACCGGAAGAAATTTATCAGGAGTCCAGACCACTCCGGGAGCCTTATTCCAGCGGACCAAAACCTCGGCACTTTCAATTTTTTTACTTTTACAGCCAATTTTTGGCTGCATATAAATACATATTTCGTCGTTGTCAATTGCACTCTGAAATGAGTTGATAACATCTGCACGGTGCTGTTCCATCTCAGTACAGTATCAAGTATATTACTTCCGGTTTCATATCCACAATACTCATTTATGAGGCGGAAGTCCTGGATATCAGCGGTGACAAATGCGTAGGAGCGTTGATCCTTGTGATTGCTCAGTATAGTATGCAGCTTTTCAATCAGGTATTCAGACGAAACACTATGAAAATGCTTTGAGCTGCTATAGCTTATCGATGGAGCTGCAGAGCTCATATGTTCTTTTTTGTAGCGCTTGTCCTCATACATTTTTTCGTCAGCTATTTTCATCAAATCCGGAATCAGATAGTAGTGATTGCGGTAGCTCATGTCCGTAGGTATCATTTATTTTTTTAAGATTGTTTAAATCAAACATCATGATACCCAGATTAAAGGTATCTTCTTTTTCCTGTAAATCGTACAGCTTTTTCTCGAGTGCCTTTTTGTTGTGCACACCCATCACATCGGACGAAGCAAAACGGACTACATCGTGTGTATAGTCCAGCATGACAAATGAAAGAGCGCATCCGATAAGTGAAAGAAGTATCAGGGCACCTGTAAAAATCATAATGATGCCGTTAGAGTAATGTACACCTGTCTGTATATGGAGTATCAGGGTACACAAAAAAAGCAGAAAAATAGCTATCTGCGTTCCGCAAATTAATAATATTTTTTTATTTCTATCCATTATTGAATCATCATCCTTTACTTAATATATGCATAAAACCTCAGCTATATGGTAAACTATGGCTATATATGAATTGCTAAGCCACGAGAATGACCTTCTGAGCCAGATGTTTTTCTATGCCAATCCGGGCGTCCTTCACACTGACTATATAATATCCGTGAAATTCGGATATAAGTCTGAGCTCCTGCCCGGGTATAAGTCCTAAATTTTCCAGATGATGTCTCTCTTTTTCCTGACCTCCTATGCGGTGAATTGTGTATAGTTTTCCTAATTCAGCTAAATTCAGTGGCATTGTTAAACCTCTCTTTCTGCCATATCCCCTCGGCGAACTAAAGTTAGCTTTATCTAACAGAGAATAACATAATTTGGAGTGGTTGTAAAGAATTGATTTGTAAACTCATATGAGGTTTGAAATTTTTCTGGAAATTGAAATGATAGCAGTGCTTTATCTGTAATGGATACATAAAGATTTAATAATAATCCCGAATGTTTTTTTAGATAAATAAGCCATTCGGGATTAATTTGTTCTTTTTTAAATTATTTTTGTGTGTTAAGATATGAAAAAGAAAAAATTTGGTAAACGATGATAGATTTTGGGAGAAGAATATTATGAGTGAAAATATTAGTGTAACAAAAATAAAATGTATGAGGCAAAGCGTGCGATGAAAAAGCTCCAAAATCAGAGTTGAAGGAAAAGGTTAAAACAAATATGAGTCAGATAATATTGGCGTCGGCATCACCGCGCCGAAAGGAATTATTAGAGCAGATTGGGGCAGAGTTTGTTGTCTGTCCTGCAAAGGGAGAAGAGATAATCACAGAGGAGGAGCCATCTGCGGTTGTCATGGAACTATCCCGTCAAAAGGCAGAGGAGGTAGCGTCAGGTGTGCTTACCTACAATGAACAGCATGCAGAGCTTGTGACACCGCAGGATATTCTTGTAATCGGAGCGGATACGGTAGTGGCTTATGAGAATCAGATTCTTGGAAAGCCGAAGGACGAAGAAGATGCCAGGCGTATGCTTTCGATGCTTTCGGGAAAAACGCACAGTGTCTATACAGGGGTAACGTTTGTTTTTATTGACAAAGCCGGAAGAACCGGAGAACACTGCTTTTATGAGAAGACGGATGTCAGCATGTATACACTGACGGAAGAGGAAATTGACCGCTATATTTCAAGCGGGGATCCGATGGATAAAGCAGGAAGCTACGGGATACAGGGACGCTTTGCCATCCACATTAAGGGAATACATGGTGATTACAATAATGTGGTAGGGCTTCCGGTAGCGCGCCTGTATCAGGAGCTTAGAAAGCTTGGAGTTGATGTTTAGCGAAGTCTTTTTTTAATAGCCGGTCCGATAAGCATGGCAATTATCATTTTTATCAGGTCGCCCGGGATAAATGGGAACACACATATTGAGAGCGCACCGCTGACTGTGCTTTTTGCCTCAAAGCAGAACCACGCTGTACCGAGTACATAGCATATGATAGTTCCGACAATCATACCAATGAGCTGGAGCCAAGGCTGGTGGAAATGATCGATTACAAGTCCGGCAATGATTGCCATGGCGATAAAACCGATGATATATCCGCCTGTAGGGCCGGCAAGCTTAGCAGGACCACCGGTGAAGCCTGAAAATACAGGGACTCCGACAAGTCCGATAAGCAGGTAAATCAGGTAGCTGATTGTTCCGCGTTTCCATCCGAGCAGATATAATGAAAGATATATGGCAAGGTTTGTCAATGAAATCGGTACCGGTCCAATCGGGATGGATAATGGTGCAAGAATACATGTGACAGCAGTCATGAGCGCTGTTACCGTTATGGCATAGGTCTTCCCATGCTTGTAGTCTATAGTTTCTGTCTGGTTCATGATAAAATCTCCTTTTTGTAAATTTCATAGTAATTTTTGTACGGTTAACACATTAACATGAAAAGATGTCGATTGTCAACCGCAACTGCAATAAAGGTTTACAATTATCGGGGGAGTAATGAAAAAATATACTAACATCGGTATATACGTACGCTATTCGGAAAACATGGATACTTGGAAAATGTCTGAAAAATCATTAAAAACAATCGACATTACAGCCAATAAACGCTATAATAGATACATTAGGATAAATGTACTGGGACTTGTATGATCCACAGCCATCATGCGGTACGGCTGTCGCGGATAGCGTCAGGCCCGGGAAGGGGAAGCATATGCAGGATAAAAAGCAAAAAAAGGCAAAAATACAGGTTATATTTCTAATTCTTATTTCCACGCTGGTTCTTTTAGCGGATTTTTATGCGATAATTAATTATCCAAAGGAATACATGCTCATTGCAGCAATCACAGTTATCTTTATGATTTGCCTGTGGGGAGTGATAAGCGGATTTTTCTCACTGAGTGCTCTAAAGGAGGACAGGAGGGAGGAACAGTATGACAGTATTTTTAAGTCGGAAAAGGCATCTTACCTCATGCTTAGGAAGTATTTTGATGAGATAGAGGGAAAGATTGAGATACTGCAGAAGGAGTCAAAGATTCCGACTGAGGATATCATCAATGCACAGAAGGGAATCGCAAAGGTTGTTATCAACAGGAATAAGGAAAATGCTGATGCGATCATGAGCTCTAATGAACAGCTTATGGAGACGTTTGAGCGTCTTGAGAATAAGCTCAAGGAGAGCAATGATTTCATTATTGAGAGCCAGAAAAATGTGATTTATGATAACCTTAAGGACATTATGGAAAAGCAGCAGGTTCTGTCTGATAGCATAAAGGATATGGAAATCCGTCTGAGTCAGGCAATCACAGCAAATCCTATTCAATTTACAGCAAATGTTGAGATGCCTAAGCAAACGACCGACGCACCACAATCAGCACCGGCCATGGAGGCGATACCTGGACCGGAACCTGTACAAGCGAATGAGTCAGAACAGATACCTGAGCCAATTCCGGTAAATGAGCCGGAGCCGGTAGTTGAGACACCACATGTACCTGAACCTGTAAGTGAGACACCACATGTACCTGAACCGGAACCGGTAGTAGAGCCAAGCTCTGCTGCAGAAGAAGCTGTTGCAGATACGACAAACAGCGATCCGAACCGCCAGCTGAGTGCAGATGAAATAGCAGCACTTTTTGCAAGTGCAAACGCAGGTGCGACAGAACCTGAATCAAAACCGGCAGAGGAAGTGATTACGGAACCGGCAAAGTCTCCGGTTGTAGATTTGAATAACACAAATCGTAATCTGACACCGGATGAGATAGCCGCTTTATTTAGCAGCATGTAGAAATAATATTTTGTAATTATCTCACAAATATGTTAAAGTGTGCATGTTATAAAAATATGCACACTTTATTTTTTTGAAAGGAAATATAAAAAATATATGGAAACAATCAGATTTGACGAATTAGAACTAAACCCTAAGATTTTGCGAGGCATCAAGGATATGGGCTTTGAGGAGGCAACTCCAATACAGGCTCAGGGAATCCCGGCAGTGCTTTCGGGCAGGGATGTAATCGGACAGGCGCAGACCGGAACAGGAAAGACAGCAGCCTTTGGTATTCCGGTGCTTGAGAGCGTTGATGCATCAAGTCACAAGACACAGGTTATCATCCTCTCTCCTACAAGGGAGCTTGCCATCCAGGTGGCAGATGAAATCAGGAAGCTTGCAAAATATATGCATGGTGTGAAGGTACTTCCGGTATACGGAGGACAGGATATCAGCCGCCAGATTAAGGCACTTAAGGGCGGTGTGCAGATTATTATCGGAACCCCGGGGCGTCTTATGGATCATCTCAGGAGAAAGACAATCAGGCCTGACCATGTAAAGACAATAGTGCTCGACGAGGCAGACGAGATGCTTAACATGGGCTTTAGGGAGGACATCGAGACAGTGCTCGAATACCTGCCACAGGAGCATCAGACAGTACTCTTCTCGGCAACAATGCCAAAGCCTATTTTGGAAATTACAAGAAAATATCAGCATGATGCTATCAATATCAAGATTGTGAAAAAAGAGCTGACAGTCGCAAATATCGACCAGTATTACTATGATGTGAAGCGCAAGGACAAGATAGATGTACTCACAAGACTGTTGGATTACTATAATCCAAAGCTCTCACTTGTATTCTGCAACACCAAGAAGATGGTCGACGAGCTGGCATATGAGCTTTGCGGACGCGGCTACAGTGCAGAAGGACTTCATGGCGATATGAAGCAGGTGCAGAGAGATCGTGTCATGAAGAACTTCAGAAACGGAAAGACAGATATTCTTATTGCCACGGATGTCGCAGCGCGCGGAATTGATGTGGATGATGTGGAGGCTGTTTTCAATTATGATCTGCCTCAGGATGACGAGTATTATGTACATAGAATCGGCCGTACAGGTAGAGCAGGCCGCTGTGGAAAGGCATTCTCCTTTGTAAAGGGCAAGGAGGTTTATAAGCTCAAGGACATACAGCGCTACTGCAAGACAAAAATCTATGCACAGCCAATTCCATCATCTGATGATGTTGCCAAAATCAGGGCAGAAAAGATCATGGACCAGATTTCCACCATTATAGATGAGGAAAATCTCACAAGTGTCATTGATATTATAGAGAATCAGATAAATGAGTCAGATTACACGGCAATGGATATAGCGGCGGCATTTTTATACCAGGCTATGGGTGCTTCAGAGATATCCACAGCTGAATCAAAGGACGACTATGATTTCCACAATACAGGAGCTGAGGATGGCATGGTTCGCCTGTTTATCAACGTCGGAAAGAAGGACAAGATAAAGCCGGGCGATATTTTAGGTGCCATTGCAGGCGAGTCAGGCATGCCTGGCAGGCTTGTCGGTGCAATCGACATGTACGACAAGTATACATTTGTTGAGGTGCCGGCTGAGTATGGCAAGGAAGTGCTCAATGCCATGAAGAATGCAAAGATAAAGGGCCGCTCTGTGAACATGGAGCCTGCAAATTCACGATAGCAAAGTCAGGCTTTTCTGATGACGCATCAGCTTTTCTTGTTCTCAGTGGTTCTGAATAGTTACGATGGTTGTATAAAAAAATACCGGGACACAAAATGTGTTGCCCGGTATTTTGATTACTTGTCGTCATCGATTCCCCAATGCTCTTTCATGTAATCTTTTCCCATTCCTCCGCCGATATCATTTTGATTTCTGCGAAGATAATTTACAAATATTCCACCAACAACCGCAAAAATGATAAGTGCTGCAAGTACTACCATATGGTCTCCCTTCTGAAACATGTGTCAAAATTACGCGTCAGCTAGCATCAGCACATGCTTCACAATTGATTTGATTATATTAACCGCAGTCTCCATACCCTCCACTGATATGTGCTCAAACGGGCCGTGGAAGCCGTAGCCGCCGGTACCGAGGTTTGGACAAGGAAGTCCCATGAATGATAAACGTGCACCGTCTGTACCGCCGCGAACCGGGCGTGATAGCGGCTCTAGGCCGTTTTCTGCTATAGCAGCCTTAGCCAGGTCGATAATGTACATGTTGTCCATTATGATTGAAAGCATATTCTCGTAGGAGTGGGTGATAGTCAAAGAAACAGTGCCCTCACCATATTTTTTGTTCATTTCTATCTCCAGAGAGCGAAGAGTATCAAGTCTTTTAGCAAAAAGAGCCTTGTCGTGGTCGCGCACAATATATGACAGATGGGCTGATGCTACATCACCGCTCATATCACACAGATGGTAAAAGCCCTCTCTGCCCTCAGTTGTGGCAGGAGTCTCGTTTGCAGGCAGCGCTGCGGCAATCTCGCAGCCAACCAAAGCAGCATTGACCATAATGTCCTTTGCTTCGCCCGGATGCACGTTGACGCCCTTTATGGTAAATTCAGCGCTTGCGGCATTAAAGTTTTCATAGGCCACCTCGCCCTCGTAATCACCGTCCACGGTGTAGGCAAAATCTGCCTCGAAATAGTCCAGATCAAACAAATCCGCACCCTTTCCGATCTCCTCATCGGGGGTAAATCCAACCCAGATATCGCCGTGAGGAGTGCCCTCTGCGATAATCTGCTCTAAGGCAGTCATAATCTCAGCCACACCGGCCTTGTCATCGGCACCAAGCAGGGTAGTGCCATCTGTGGTAATGAGAGTGCGTCCGGAGAGGGCTTTAAGCTCAGGAAAATCGCTTACTCTCAGGTATTCGCCACTGCCTCTAAGCAGCACATCGCTTCCGTCATAGTGACGCAGCAGCTGTGGCTTGACATTTTCCCCGGAAAAATCAGGTGCAGTATCCATATGTGCAATAAATCCGACCGCTTTTTTGTGCTCCATGCCGGCAGTGGCTGGCAGCAGACCATACACGTAACAATGGTCAGTGAGCACAACCTTGGATAAGCCAAGCTCCTTAAGCTCTGACTCAAGCTCTCTTGCGAGTGCAAATTCCCTGTCACTGCTTGGTATTTTATCACTTGCTTCATCAGATGTGGTGTGATAGCCCACATATTTTAATAATCTTTCTTCTACTTTCATTATCAGTAAATCCTTTCTGAGAGACTTTGGATGGGCAATCTGGAATAAAAAGTCTCTGTATATAGAAAATAATATAGCTTAAAACGGTGTAAAATCAACTGTTTTACAAAAAATCTAAAAAAATTTAAAAAAATTAAAAAAAAGTGTTGCATTTCTATAAACTATACTATATAATAAATTTCGCGTTAAGGAAAACGCAAACAAATTAATAAACGCGCTTCTAGCTCATTTGGTAGAGCACCTGACTCTTAATCAGGGTGTGCAGGGTTCGAGCCCCTGGAGGCGCACTCAAAGGTACCGGTTTTATGGACGTATGAGCCATAGGGTTGGTGCTTTTTTATTATATCATATGCTTACGCATATGATAGGCCTGCGGCTGATACTTATGCGCATTCGCGCGTGATATAATTCACTACGCTCATTATATCATGGTTAAAGGGTCAAAAGGTATCATGTCATTATTTGGATAGGCTGGCAGCTCAGGCACATAAAAAGTGAAATTAATATTGAAATTTTGAAATAATGAGTTTATACTGTTGAATAGGAAAAAAGTAACATTTGGGAATATGCTTTGGTCGGAGTAAAATATGATGAATGCGGTAGACAAATATTCAACAGACAATATAGCGGATAACGAAATGATAATTGCAGTAGATGACGTGGTAAAGAAGGACTATGACAGTGCGGTTGTACGCATAAAGAAAGCGCTTGCGCGCTTGAAGAGCACCGGTCACGTGGAAAAATATGCAGAGTATCTCAATATCCTGGGATTGGTATATGAGCTTGAGAACGATGAGTCAAAAGCTTTTGAATGTTATCTGGAGAGCCTTGCCACGGCAGAAATTATCCGCTCGAGAGATCTTAAGGCTATGGTTTACAGCAATATCGGTTCAAGCTATAGCAAGATGGGAAGAGATAAGGAAGCGCAGAGATATTTCAACGATGCCAGAGACGAATATGACAGTTCCTCAGAAAAATCTGAAGAATGTCATAAAAGCTGGGTCATGTTTGACTATATAAATCATGCGATTAACGACAGATATGTCGCATTATCTTGAAGCAATCAGCTTGCAGATAGGGTTTCCGACAGCAGAGAATTTCTCCTCGTACTCGGTCATGATGTTGCCCTCATTCATTGCAGCATCATGATGCAGGTCGCGTGTACTGGCGTCGAGGTGCCATTTATCAGAGCTTTCAATCTCTTCCAGAGAGAAGGTGAAGAGGTCCTGGTTGTCAGTCTTGAACTCTATGCGTCCGTCAGGTGCGAGAAACAAATCATATCTGGCAAGAAATTCGCTTGAGGTGAGGCGCCTTCTTGCGTGCCTGTCCTTCGGCCATGGATCGGAAAAGTTCAGGTAAATGCGGTCAACCTCATTACGGTCAAAAATATCCGGAAGAGTTGCGGCATCAATGCACAAAAAGTGCACATTTGGCAGCTCGTCCTCCTGCATTTTTTGTACAGCACGAAGAAGCACACTTGTATATCGTTCGATACCTATATAGTTAATCTCGGGATGAAGCCGTGCCAGATCCATCAGAAATCTGCCCTTTCCCATACCAACCTCTATATGAATCGGATTATTGTTTCCTAAAAAATTATGCCAATTTCCTTTTAATTCTACAGGCTCCTTTATGCAATAAGGGCTGTTGTCGATGACTTCACCGGCGCCCGGGATATTTCTAAGTCTCATGTAAATCTCCTTATAAAAACGTAAAATTTCATATAGATAATACCCTACAATTGTGTGGGTGTCAAAATAAAATGACAAAATACGTTGCACATGCCCTTGATAACATGTTTTTCATACATTATAATTAGAAATAGTACATTTTTGGTTATAGTACTGAACAGCTACCCAATTTTAGAATTAATAGGAACAGATATGAAGCATAAAATTATAAATTTAAAAAAATCAGGAATACTAATAATGGCAGTGTTTGCTATGGTCACGACGCTTTGTGCGAGACCGCTTATGGCATTTGCGGATGGTGATGACACGTACTGGCCGGAGGGACCGCAGATAAATTCACCGTGCGCCGTGGTGATGGAGGTCAATACAGGTACGGTGCTATATGAGAAAAATTCACACGAAAAGCATTATCCTGCAAGTATCACAAAGATCCTCACCACATATCTGACTATACTCAACTGCAAGATGAATGAGAAGGTTACATTCTCAAAAGAGGCGGTGAAGGAGAGCAGTGATGGTTCGTCGAGCATCAAGAGGGATGTGGGCGAGGAGATGACCATGGAGCAGACACTATATGGAGTTATGCTTGAGTCGGCAAACGAGTGCGCATATGCTGCAGCAGAGCATACAGGCAAAAAGCTTGGGGGAGATTACAGCACATTTATTGATCTGATGAACAAGGAAGCCAAAGAATTAGGCTGTACAGATACACATTTCAACAATGCAAATGGTCTGCCAGATGAAAATCACTGGACAAGCGCATACGATATGGGGCTTATCGCGTGTGCGGCATACAGAAATGACGAGTTTCGAAAGATTACAGGCACAAAGACCTATATTATACCACCTACAAACAAGCATACCGAGGATACTCCGCTTTACAATCATCATGCGATGCTGCATCCATTTAAGTCGTATTCACAGTTTGTAAATCAGGATTGTACCGGCGGCAAGACCGGCTACACTTCAGTGGCTAACAGCACGCTTGTCACTTATGCGGAGAAGGATGGCTTGACGCTGTGCGTGGTTATTATGAATGCGCAGTCGCCTGATCAGTATGCAGACACAAACACGCTGCTCAATTACTATTTCAGTAACTTCAAGGCACTAAACATAGCTGAAAATGAAAACAGCGCAGCTACTGACAATACGCCGGATCTGGGCGTGATGAATGAGCACGGCATGTATGCAAAGGTGTCGGAAAACTATGTTGTTTTGCCAAACAACGCGGATTTTTCAAGCGTTAAAAGGGAAGCTGCTGACATGAAGTCCGACAACAAGGATGCTCTTGCTACGGTCAGATACAAGTATGGTGATCATGTGGTAGGCTGTGTGGATCTGCTGAAATCAGGAGCAAAGGTCGATCTGTCGTACTTTGATGAGAACAGCAGACAGAACGTGGAAAGTGATATAATAAGGATAAAGCCGGTATATTTTCTTTGGGTGCTCATACTTATCTCAGTGATTATTCTGAGCATTTTCATGCTTAGAAGAATATCAGACAATATATATGTGCTGAAACACAAATGGAGCATTAAGAAGGAGCAGCGCGAACGCTTCAGGGAGCACAAGCTTGAGAGAAAACGGCGCAGAAGGAAAGACAATCTGAAGTTCAGCGGCCGACATAAATATTAATACATTTTTATTATGACATTATAGATGGAGGCAGAAATGAGTGATGAAAGATGCGCCCTCGTGCTTGAGGGCGGAGCAATGAGAGGTATGTATACAGCCGGAGTACTCGACTGTTTTATGGACCATGATATTAGCTTTGATGCTGTTATCGGTGTTTCGGCGGGAGCACTTTTTGGAGTGAATCTGCTGTCAAAGCAGCGCGGCAGGGTTATACGATACAATAAGAGGTTTAACAGTGACAAAAATTATATGGGTATCAGGCCGCTTCTTCGGGAGAAAAACATAGTGAGCACGAAATATGCCTATGATATCGTACCAAGAGAGCTTGACCCGTTTGATGATGAGGAATACAAGAAGTCGGATATCCCATTTTATGCGGTTGTGACGAATATCAGGACGGGTAAGCCTGAATATGTGCAGATAAAGAGTGTTTTTGACCAGATGGATGTGCTCAGGGCATCGGGCTCCATGCCTGTAGTGTCAAAGCCTGTGAAGCTGGGGAATGAGTGGTATCTGGATGGCGCGGTGACGGACAGTATTCCATATGAGCATATGCTCGATATGGGCTATGACAGAGTGGTTGTCGTGCTGACAAAGCCGGCAGACTATATAAAAAAACCTATGCCAAGGTTTTTAACATCGATATACAAAAAGCGTTTTCCGAGGTTTTATGAGGCATTTTCAAACAGGCATATCATGTACAATTATCAGCTTGAGCATCTTAAGGAGCTTGAAAAGCAGGGCATTGCTAAGGTGTTAAGGCCGTCGGAGCACATTAAAATAAGCAAGGTAGAAAAGGATCCTAATAAGCTTGAGAGCCTGTATCAGCTTGGATTACGTGATGCTGAGAGGCTTTTGGCAGATAAGCATGGCATGAAAATATAGAATGATTAAAAGGCTGAAAAGTAATAAATGTGACACGAGGGATGGAGAAGCGGTAATGAACATACAACAGGTACAGACTATCATAGCTGATGCCATGGAAAAGCATAACGGAATAGTGAAAAAAGAAGAGCTTACAAGGCTTGGTATAGACTACAGGCGGATTGATACGCTTGTCAGGGAGGGGAAGCTTGTCCGCATCAGAAACGGCTATTACACTGACCGCGTGGATGATTTTTCTGAGGATGCACTTGTCGCGGCACTCTTTCCGGATGCAATGCTTTGCATGGAAAGTGCACTTTACGCCTATGGCTATATAAAGGAGAAGCCATATGGATGGACGCTTGCCGTGGACAAAAACACATCAAAATCGCGTTTTAAGATGGACTATCCCAGAATCATCCCGTTTTATACGGAGCCGGATGCGCTTATGCTTGGTGCCTCAACCATTGAGCTTGGCGGTAATACCTTTGGCATTTATGATAAGGAGCGTGTGATATGCGACTGCCTGAAGTATGAGTCGAGACTGGACCGCAATGATTTCAAGGCAGCCATACAGTCATACATAGCGGATACGGACAAGGATATTTCCGTGCTCATGGATTACGCAAGGGCGAGGCGCGTGGTAAAGAAGGTGCAAAGCTTCATAGGAGTATGGTTATAGTGAGGGTAGATTTAAGACATATAAGCGATGAGAAAAAATTATCGTACAGCGATGTGTTATGGCAGTACGTGAAGCAGGATTTTCTCTGGCGCATAAATAATGCCGGTCTGGGAAAAGTGCTGTGGCTTCAAAAGCCGTATTTTGCAACAGGAGAAAAGCTGGCGTTTTATTATGTATATGGCAGCCCCGGTGGCAGGGCAGAGGACAACGGTGCACCATTTGATGTATTGCGCAATATCATTATAGGCAATGCAGGGCTTAACAGTCATAGTGATGTGGTATGGACTGATACAGTATCATCTAAGCAGGCAGCAGAGGCATCAGCTGATGCATCGGACGGCAGTGATATAAAGCCGCCTATACACACGTGGAATCTAAGCGCTATGTGTGACGGTGAAAAAGTGCCGTTTGCAGTGAGGCTTGAGCGCCTTAATGAAGCGGATGCAGGAGTTCCCATGACTAAAAATATTGTTTTTATGAACAGCTTTTATGGAGACGCAGATGTTTGTATTTTTTCGCCTGAATCCAGGCTCGGAGAACAGCTGTTTGAGATAATGGATAAGCTTGAACTGGTTAGCGATATGAAACCATATGGTGATGCATATGAGATACTTAAGAGATATTCGGTCAGCGGAAGGCAGATAATTGATATTTTTAAGGTTAGAGCGAAAAATAAGCCGAAGACAGTGAGCATGCACCGGCTTGAGCAGGTGTATGGCTATCGCAGCTATGCTTATATGAGAAGGCGCTGGGAGCGGTATTGTAAGAGGCTGACACGACAGCAGAGGGCATATGCGAATGCAGGCTGGGAGGAGACGCTTGATTTGATACTTGATTTCCTCACACCGGTCTGGAGCGCGTTCTGCAATGACGAAATATTTTATGATGACTGGATGCCGGAGCTTGGAAGATTTCTGGGCTAAAAAGGATATATAGGTACTTAAATGGAAAAAGAACTGATAAATAATTCACAATCAAATATTTATCCGTTTCACATGCCGGGGCATAAGCGCCGTGGCAGTGATATAGGTGCAGGGCTGGACCCGTATGCTATTGATATCACAGAGATAGACAATTTTGACAATCTGCACCACGCTGAGGGCATTATAAAGGAGGCGCAGGCTGAGGCAGCGGCACTTTACGGTGCAAAGCGTGCATATTTTCTTATAAACGGAAGCACCTGCGGTATACTGGCAGCAGTATCTGCGGCCACCAAAAGGGGAGACAAGGTGCTTGTAGCAAGGAACTGTCACAAGGCGGTGTATCATGCGCTTTACTTAAGGCAGCTTCACCCGGTGTTTATATACCCTGAAATTACACGGACAGGGCTGCAGGGGCAGATAACCGAGGCACAGATAAGGGCGGCATTTGATGAAAATCCCGACATAAAAGCGGTTGTGATAACCTCACCTACATATGATGGCGTGGTTTCCGATGTGGCGGCAATCGCAGCCGTGGCACATGAACATGGAGCTTTACTCATAGTTGACGAGGCACACGGCGCGCACTTTGGCTTTGGAGGCGGTTTCCCTCAAAATGCCATAGCGCTTGGGGCCGATGCGGTCATAGTGAGTCTGCACAAGACGCTTCCGGCATTTACACAGACGGCGCTTTTACTGCTGGGTGGGATGCGTGAAGCTGCAGTGGAGAAGTTTCTCGGCATTTATGAGACAAGCTCACCGTCATATGTGCTTATGACAGGCATAGAGCGTTGCATACACTATGTGCGCGATAACAAAGAGACAGCATTTGCACAGCTTAGGAGCAGACTTGACAGATTTTATCAGAAGGTCAGCGGACTTTCGCATCTGAACGTGGTCAGAAAAAGTGATTTTTCTGCTGACGAGGCATATGATTTTGACGAGTCAAAGATTATTATATTTACGAAAGAGGCTATGAATGGACATACGCTGCTTGAGCTTCTGCTCAAAAAATATGAGCTGCAGCTTGAGATGGCGGCGGGCAATTATGTACTTGCGCTGGCATCTGTCATGGATACGGATGAGGGCTTTGACAGGCTTGCGGATGCTTTGATTGAAATAGACAGCCAGCTCGAAAAATATAAGTCTGATTTTGAAGAGTTTTATGATATATTAAAGCAGGAGGGTGTAGTACATAAATTTTACTTGCCTGTCAAAATGGACACAGATATATATCAAAAGCTGCCTGCCGTAATGGAAATGTATGATGCATATGATGCAGACCATCAGGCGGTCTATGCCTTTAAGGCAAGCGGGAAGGTGAGCGGTGCCTTTATAAATATATATCCGCCGGGGATACCTCTTGTGGTGCCGGGAGAGATAATGAACGACAAGCTCATAGATGATGTAATAAAGGCTGTAAATTCAGGTCTTGAAGTGGATGGCCTGTATTTTGATCCGGATGCCAATATGTGGAAGTTTGTTGCGGTGCTGTAAGCAACAGTTTGACATAGCAAACGATCATATTTATACTAATTAAAATATAAGAGGTTTACAGATGGGTAAGATTTTCTGCGTGATGGGAAAAAGCGCATCAGGCAAGGACACTATATACAATAAAATACTGCAGGATGATTCCCTAATGCTTAGCAGGATTATCCCGTATACCACTCGCCCGATAAGGGACGGAGAGACACAGGATAAGGATTATCATTTCTGCAATGAAGAGGATGTAAAAAGGCTTAGTGAACAGGGGAGCATCATAGAGCTTCGTGAGTACAATACAGTGTACGGCGTGTGGAAATATTTCACGGTAAACGATGATGATATAGACCTTCGCTGCAAAAGCTATCTGACAGTCGGAACACTGGAGTCTTATACAAAGATACGCGATTATTTTGGCAGTGACAGGGTACTGCCAATCTATGTGGAGGTGGAGGATGGCGACCGTCTGATACGCGCCATTCACCGGGAAAAGGGGCAGCAGGTGCCTAAATATGAGGAGATGTGCCGCCGTTTTCTGGCAGACGCATCAGATTTTTCTGAGGAGAAGCTGCATGAGGCGGGGATTACACGTCGCTTCATAAATGATGATATGGACACTGTGCTTGCCGAGATTTCAGCATACATACGACAGAGTTCCTAATTGCAGAGCAAGATGATGGTTACGGCCTACACATAAATGTAACCGGAAACGAATAAGGAGGCAGCCTCATGGCAGTCAGAGTAAATGAAGTAAATCAGGTGACACAGGTTCCTGATGCACAAAAAACACAGGCCGGTGACGGCTCGTTCAAATTCACACTGGCCAGCGCCATAACAGACGCTGATCTCCAGGCAAAGGTAGATGCGCTGATGCAGGATATCACAGCACAGGGCAACAGAATAGCCGAGCATATGGACATCAGGGACATGAAGAGATATCGCGGGCTCATAAAGGATTTTTTGAATGAGGTGGTCTACAGATCCCATAAATTTTCCAGAGAAAATTTTCTCGATAGGAGAGGAAGACACAGAGTTTATGGTATAATAAGACTGATAGACAGCAATCTGGATGAGCTGGCATCAGAGCTGGTGGAGGATGAGAAGGATCATCTGTCCATACTGGCAAGAATCGGAGAGATACGTGGACTGTTGCTTGATATACTCACGTAGGAGATAAAAGCTATAACAGACACAGGCAGACTAAAACGGAGGCAGCAGCTATGGCAGGATTTAAGGATATAGTAGGAAATGAGCAGATAATAGAGCATCTGCAAAATGCCATATCAATGGGAAAGGTCTCACATGCATATATAATAAACGGACCACAGCTGTCCGGCAAAATGATGATAGCCGAGGCATTTGCCAGGGCACTGCAGTGTGAGAAGGAGGGCACAGACGGTTGTGGAGAGTGCAAATCGTGCCATCAGGCAGATGACCACAATCATCCTGATATCATATATGTCAGTCATGAAAAGCCCAACAACATATCGGTTGACGACATCAGGACACAGCTCAACAACGATATAGTGATAAAGCCGTACAGCAGTAAATACAAGATTTACATAGTGGATGAGGCTGAAAAAATGAACCAGCAGGCGCAGAACGCGCTTTTAAAGACCATTGAGGAGCCACCGGCATATGCGGTCATCATGCTTCTCACCACCAATGCAGACAGCTTTCTGCAGACCATCAGGTCGCGCTGCATCACACTCAATATGAAGTCGGTAAAGGACGAGGTGATAAAGGCATACCTGATGAACGAAAAGCATATTCCGGATTATCAGGCAGATATCAGTGCCGCATTTGCACAGGGCATCGTCGGAAAGGCTGTTAAGCTCGCCTCATCAGACGAGTTCAACGAGCTAAAGGAGTCAGCACTGTCGCTTATAAAGCGCCTCGATGACATAGATCTCTACGAGCTGGGCGCAGCGGTAAAGCAGATAGCTGAGTACAAGCTTCAGGTGCAGGATTATTTTGACCTGATTATGGTATGGTACAGAGATGTGCTGTATATGAAGGCGACAAACGATGTTAACGGACTCATATTCAAGGATGAGGTCTATGATATAAAGAAACAGGCAGCAAAGCATTCCTATCAGGGAATCGAGGCAATACTTGAGGCGCTTGAGAAGGCGAAGATAAGAATTAACGCAAACGTCAATTTTGACCTGGTAATTGAGCTGCTGCTTATGACCATAAAGGAGAACTAATCACATGACAAAAATAGTTGGTATCAGATTCAGGACAGCAGGCAAAATATATTACTTTGACCCGGCTGATTTCGACCTCGACATGGCAATGCATGTTATCGTGGAGACAGCAAGAGGCATAGAGATGGGAACTGTCCTCATTCCGCCGAAGGAGGTGGATGATGATAAGGTGGTTTCACCGCTTAAGCCTGTCATCAGAGTGGCAACCGACGAGGATGAGAAAACGGTTGAGAGAAATAAGGAAAAGGAAAAAGAGGCATTTGCCATCTGCAAGGAGAAAATCATCAAGCACGGACTTGAGATGAAGCTGGTGGATGCAGAGTATACCTTTGACGGAAACAAGCTGCTGTTTTACTTTACAGCGGACGGCAGAATTGATTTCAGGGAGCTCGTAAAGGATCTGGCAGCGGTATTCCGCACCAGAATAGAGCTTCGTCAGATCGGTGTCAGGGATGAGACCAAGATGATGGGAGGCATTGGAATATGTGGCAGGCCGCTATGCTGTCATTCTTATATGGCAGATTTTGTGCCGGTTTCCATCAAGATGGCAAAGGAGCAGAATCTCTCGCTCAATCCAACCAAGATATCCGGTGTGTGCGGAAGACTTATGTGCTGCCTCAAGTATGAGCAGGATACATATGAGTATCTGAACAGCAGAATGCCGTCGATAGGAGAAAAGGTCAAGACACCTGAGGGAATCATCGGAGAGGTCAAGTCAGTCAGCGTGCTCAGGCAGCTCGTTCGTGTTGTTATTGACAACGGCGAGGAGAAGGAGCTTCGTGAGTACACTGTAGATGATCTGCGCTTAAAGCCGCGCCAGAAAAAGGATGTAAAGCTCACCGAGGAGGAGCTTCGCGAGCTCAAGGATCTCGAGGATAGCGGCGATGAGACGATGGAGGACAAGTCACAGGAGAAACAGCAGAGAAACCGTGGACACTGTGACAACAAAAATGAATATCGCGAGCGCCGTGATAAGCGTGACAACAGAGAAAGACGTCCGTACAGGGCGGACATAGAGGCAGCGGAAGCTTCTGCAAATGAGACAAATGAAGTAAATGCTGCAAATGCCGGCAGAGAAAATAAGGACGGTTACAAAAAGCCGTACAAGGGCGGCAAAAACAGACCAAACAAGCAGAAATACAACCGCAACAAGGATTACAAGAACAAAAACTATAATAAAGAGTATAATAAAGATTACAACAGGGACAAAGACAATGGAAGCACTGATACACAGTAATGAGCGACTGGACGATTTGTGCCGCAAGGGCTACAGGCTCATACAGGACCCAAAGCTGTTCTGCTTCGGCATAGATGCCGTGCTTTTATCTGACTATGCAAAGGTAAAGCGCGGCGAGAAAGCTGTGGATTTGTGCACAGGAAATGGTGTGATTCCGATACTTCTTGAGGCAAAGAATAACGGAGAGCATTACAGCGGGCTTGAGCTTCAGCCTCAGTGTGCAGACCTGGCGAGAAGAAGTGTGAAATATAACCATCTTGAGGACAAAGTGACCATAGAAGAGGGCGATGTGTGCAATGCCTCAGAGCTTTTCGGTCGAGAGTCCGTGGAGGTGGTGACGGTAAATCCGCCGTATATGATAGGCCAGCACGGTATCAAAAATGCAGACGATGCCATGACAATAGCACGCCACGAGGTCAGGTGCACACTGGATGACATAGTCAGGGAGAGCGCAAAAATGCTCAAATTCAATGGGCGTTTTTACATGGTTCACAGACCCTTCAGGCTGGCAGAGATCTTTAGCACGATGATGAAATATCATATCGAGCCAAAGCGAATGCGCCTTGTGCATCCCTACGCGGACAGGGAGCCAAACATGGTGCTCATAGAGGGGTTAAAGGGCGGCAAAAGCCGTATTACCATCGAAAAACCGCTGGTTGTATACAAGGAGCCTAATGTATACACGGATGAGATATATGAGATATACGGCGATAAGCCCCGGAATAACGGAAAATAACAGGAGAATCATATGACAGGAACACTGTATCTGTGCGCAACTCCGATAGGAAATCTGGAGGACATCACATTCCGTGTGCTGCGCACACTTAAGGAGGTAGACCTCATCGCAGCGGAGGATACGAGAAACTCCATAAAGCTGCTCAATCATTTTGAGATAAAGACACCCATGACGAGCTATCATGAGTTTAACAAGATAGATAAAGCCTACCAGCTTGTGGCAAAGCTTAAGGAGGGCAAAAATATAGCCCTCATCACTGATGCCGGAACACCCGGCATTTCTGATCCGGGTGAGGATATTGTGCGCATCTGCTACGAGGAGGGCGTGCCTGTTACCTCGCTTCCCGGGGCAGCAGCGTGCATTACAGCGCTCACCATGTCGGGCAGGCCTACCAGGAGGTTTGCGTTTGAGGCATTTTTGCCGAGGGATAAAAAGGAACGCGCGCGCGTCATTGAGGAGCTTAAAAACGAGACCCGGACAATCATCATCTACGAGGCGCCTCATCATCTTATAAAGACGGTCACAGAGCTTTACAATGCGCTCGGAGACAGAGAACTCACCGTGTGCAGGGAGCTTACGAAAAAGCACGAGGAAAAGGTGCAGACTACATTTTCGGAGCTTTTGGAGCGTTCAAGGACACAGGAGCCAAGAGGTGAATATGTGCTTGTAATCTGTGGCAGAAACGTGGCTGAAATAGCAAAGGAGCAGCAGGAAAGCTGGGAAGCCATGCCTCTTGAAGCGCATATGGCACACTATGAGTCACAGGGCATCGACCGGAAGGAAGCCATGAAGCTCGTGGCAAAGGACAGAGGTGTCAGCAAGAGGGATATATACAAACAGCTTCTGTAAGCTGACAATAATACATTCTGCAGCAGATAGTTAGGATTGGATATGAACGATATAAAACATGACATTAAAAAAAGACATAAGAACCTGACAGAGTTCAGATACATCGCAGTTGGCTTTTTTTTGATAATATTATCAGGGGCTATAATGCTGAGCCTTCCGTTTTCTTCAAGAGACGGACAATGGACTAATTTTCTGGACTCACTTTTTACGGCAACAAGCGCAACCTGTGTGACAGGTCTTGTTGTGTTTGACACCTTCAGACACTGGAGTATCATAGGGCAGCTTGTGATTCTCGTGCTGATTCAGATAGGAGGCATGGGCTTCATCTCAATCGGTGTGGCATTTTCCATGCTCTTGCACAAAAAAATCGGACTCAGACAGAGGGATCTGATGCAGGAGAGCGTCAATGCACTCGAGATTGGTGGAATAGTTAGGCTTTTCAGCGTGATAATAAGGGGAACCTTCCTTATCGAAGGCATAGGAGCGGTGCTTTTAGCAATCCGCTTCATACCGGATTTTGGCATAATAAGAGGCATATATTTCTCGGTGTTCCACTCGATATCTGCATTTTGCAATGCAGGCTTTGATCTGATGGGCATAAACGAGGAGTACTCATCGTTTACAAAATATGCCACAGACCCGTTGGTAAATATCACTGTTATGCTGCTTATCATCATTGGCGGTATCGGTTTTTCCATATGGAATGAGGTCAGAACCAAAAAGCTTAAGCTTAGCAGATATTCGCTCCACGCTAAGATAGTAATATCAACCACACTGATACTTGTCTTTGGCGGCGCACTGTTTATGTATATTTTTGAAAAAAATAATACCATAGCAGGCATGGATACACCGGGTGCCATATTTGCATCGTTATTCGGCTCAGTTACGGCGAGAACGGCAGGCTTCAATACAGTAGACACAGCAGCACTGACACAGGAGAGCAAGCTTTTGACTATAGTGCTCATGTTCATCGGAGGAAGCCCGGGTTCGACAGCCGGCGGAATCAAAACCACAACCATGGCGGTCATGATAATCTATATTGTTTCGTATCTGAGAGGAAGCAACGGCTGCAATGTGTTTGGCAGGAAAATAAGCAGTGAGGTAATCAAAAAGGCCGGAATGGTGCTTATCATCAATCTGGTGCTTGGCCTTACGGCGGTGCTTGCCATACTTGCCACCTCCAATATGAAGATGGACGATGTACTGTTTGAGGTATACTCTGCAATCAGTACAGTCGGCATGACAACAGGCATCACAAGGGATTTGAATACAGCAGGACGCATAATTATCATAATTATGATGTATTGTGGAAGAATCGGAAGCATGACATTTGTGCTTTCGTTTGTGCATAGACCGGGAAAAGCAAATATAGAGCTTCCGGAGGAAAAAGTTATCATTGGATAAGGATAAGGAGAAACGCAATGAAATCAATTTTAATTATTGGAATGGGTAAATTCGGACACCATCTGTGTGCGGATTTGATAAAAAACGGAAACGACATTATGGTGATGGACAAGGACGAGGCCAAGGTCAGGGATTTAATCTATGACGTGACCAAGGTGCAGATAGGTGACTGTACCGACCCACAGGTAGTAAAAGCACTCGGAATTAACAATTTCGATTTGATTTTTGTATGCATCGGCACCAATTTCCAGAGCTCGCTTGAGATAACAAGTCTCGTTAAGGAGATGGGCGGAAAATACGTCATCAGCAAGGCGAACAGAGATGTGCATGCAAAGTTTCTGCTTCGAAACGGTGCGGATGAGGTTATCTATCCTGACCGCGATATGGCAGAACGAGTGGCAAAGAAATACAGCGCCAACCATGTACTCGACTACGTGGCATTAAACGACGATTACTCAATCTACGAGATAAATCCACTTGAAGCCTGGGTAGGAAAGAGTATCAGGGAAAGTAATGTACGTCAGAAATACAATGTAAATATCGTGACAATAAAGGAAGCCGGAAAGAAGAGGGTGCTTCCATTACCGGACTACGTGTTCAAGGCAGACGATGCAGTGATGGTGCTTGGACTGAATGCAGATGTGGACAAGCTGGTGCGCAAGCTATAAAAGTGTGGCTCAAAAATAATAGGCAGCAATTTAAAGAAGAAAAGAAGAAAGGATGGACAAATATGGGTAACAATGACAGCAGTGTAGAAACATTTTTGCAGTGGATAAAGGCTTCGGACAATATCGTATTTTTCGGCGGAGCAGGTGTATCAACCGAGAGTGGCATACCTGATTTCAGAAGTGTGGACGGACTTTACAATCAAAAGTATGACTATCCGCCCGAGACCATCCTGAGCCATACATTTTACAGGAAGCATCCGCAAGAGTTTTACCGCTTCTACCGTGACAAGATGCTCTGTCTTGATGCAGAGCCAAATATTACGCATTACAAGCTGGCAGAGCTTGAAAAAGCAGGAAAGCTTAAGGGGGTTGTGACGCAGAACATAGATGGACTGCACCAGAAGGCCGGCAGCAAAAACGTAATGGAGCTGCATGGCAGTGTGCTGAGAAACTACTGTGAGAGATGCTTGCAGTTTGTAAGCGCAGAGGAAATCCTCCACTCAACAGGAGTGCCAAAATGCCCAAAGTGCGGCGGCCCTGTAAAGCCCGATGTTGTATTGTACGAGGAGGGATTAAATCAGAAAACGCTTGAGGATGCAATCTACTACATCAGCCATGCCGATGTGCTCATAGTGGGCGGTACATCCCTTGCAGTATACCCGGCGGCAGGCCTCATAGACTATTACAATGGAAACAAGCTCGTGCTTATCAACAAGTCCACCACACCGATGGACGCAAGAGCAGACCTTCTGATACAGCAGGGACTGGGCTCTGTATTTGAGCAGATAGAGGTGTAAAATACCTTCTGACCCTCATATCATTAAATGGCAGGCATAGGTAGAAAAGGAATATAGAATGGATAAATACGCAGTAGGAGATATCGTAAAACTGAAAAAACCGCATCCGTGCGGCAGCAGTGAGTGGGAAATCATGCGTGTAGGCGCAGACTTCCGCCTGAAATGCATGGGCTGCGGGCACCAGATTATGGTTCCGAGAAAGCTGGTCGAGAAAAATGACCGAGGTCTCACCAAGAAGCAGGATTGAGTGATAGAAACAAAGCAGAACAATAAAACCAGGGGCGCACGTTGCAACCTGGTAAAAAATAAAGAAAATTGTAAAAACCCCTTGAAAAGTGCCCCGATTCATGTTATTATCTAGACTCGTGATATAAAATTCCTTGCTCATAATCAGATTTATGAGCCAGAGACCAAAAGGAGGTAACATTCGCATGAACAAATATGAATTAGCACTCGTCGTTAGTGCAAAGATCGAGGATGATGCGAGAACAGCAGTAGTCGAGAAGGCAAAAGAGTACATCACACGTGCCGGCGGTACTGTTACAGAAGTTGAGGAGGCTGGTAAGAAGAGATTAGCTTACGAGATTCAGCACATGACTGAGGCCTTTTATTACTTCATCCAGTTCGATGCTGAGGGAACAGTCCCAGCAGAAATCGAGCAGGACGTTCGTATCATGGACAATGTTCTTCGTTTCTTATGCGTTAGAAAAGACGAGGCATAGTATAAGAAAATAGGAGATTGTATTATGAACAAAGTAATACTTATGGGTAGATTAACCAGAGACGCAGAAATCCGCTATGCCCAGGGGGACAACTCACTTGCAATAGCAAGATTTTCACTTGCAGTAGACAGACGCTACAGCAAGAATGCGGAGGAGCAGTCAACGGATTTCATCAACTGCGTAGCTTTTGGAAAGATAGCAGAATTTTTTGAGAGATTTGGCCGTAAAGGAACAAAATTTGTTGTTGAAGGCCGAATCCAGACTGGCAGCTATACAAACAAGGACGGACAGAAGGTATACACCACTGACGTCGTGGTTGAGAATGCAGAGTTTGCAGAGTCTAAATCAGCCGCATCAGGAAATGCAGGCGGATTTGCACCGGCAGACAGACCTGCACCTAGCCAGGCTGCTGGGGATGGCTTCATGAACATTCCGGACGGAATCGACGAGGAGCTTCCATTCAATTAGTAGTGTCCACGAGGACAAATATTCAAGGAGGTAACAAAAATGGCTTACAATAAATCAGCTGATGGTTCATCAATGAAGAGAAGACCAATGCGTAGAAGAAAAAAAGTCTGCGTATTCTGTGGAAAAGACAATGTCATTGATTACAAAGATACAAACAAATTAAAGAGATACATCTCTGAGAGAGGAAAAATCCTTCCACGCCGTATCACAGGAAACTGTGCAAAGCATCAGAGAGCTCTTACAGTAGCAATCAAGAGAGCACGTCATCTTGCTCTTATGCCATACGTTTGCGAATAAGATAAATGTATGATAAATCCCGACTACCGGATGGTGGTCGGGATTTTTTAGGTTAAAAATGTTTTATGTTTAAAAAATTAATATTTGTTGCATAATCAAATTACATAGTATAAAATGAATATAAAACAAATACTAATAAAAAGGGAGGGTTCAAATGGATACATACATTGTTTTCTGGTTGGCAGCCACCGTAGTTTTTGTTTTAGTTGAGCTTATGACAGTCGGGCTCACATCCATATGGTTTGCAGCAGGCTCATTTGTAGCGTTTATAATCGCACTGCTTGGCGGCAATGTCGTGGTTCAGGGAATTGCATTTATACTCGTTTCAGTCGTGCTTTTAGCTCTCACAAAGCCATGGGCCGGGAAGTACATCAATTCCAGGACAGTGAAGACAAACGTGGACAGTCTGGTCGGAGAAAGAGCTGTGCTCACCGAGGATGCTGACAGCATGAAGCAGACGGGAAAAGCCGTTGTAAACGGTCAGGAGTGGACAGTCAGACCGCAGGACGAGACCCAGGTCATAAGAAAAGGCGAGCTTATCGAGGTAGTAAAGATAAGCGGAGTAAAACTAATTGTAAAAAGGGTAAAGGAGGCTTAACCGGAAATGGAAGGATTAATAGCACTTGCAGTGTTACTCGTAATCGTACTTATAGTACTGGTAAACTGCATCAAAATCGTGCCACAGGCACATGCAATGGTAATTGAGCGTTTGGGAGGATATCTCACCACATGGAGCGTAGGACTTCACCTCAAGGTGCCATTTATCGACAGAATAGCAAAGAGAGTCATCTTAAAGGAGCAGGTGGTAGATTTCCCACCACAGCCTGTAATCACAAAGGATAATGTAACAATGCAGATAGACACTGTAGTATATTTCCAGATTACAGATCCAAAGCTCTACGCATACGGAGTAGAGAATCCAATCATGGCAATTGAGAACCTCACAGCCACAACACTTCGTAACATTATCGGAGACTTAGAGCTTGATGAGACACTCACCAGCCGTGAGACAATCAACACCAAGATGCGCGCAACACTCGATGTGGCAACAGATCCATGGGGCATCAAGGTAAACCGTGTCGAGCTCAAGAACATCATACCTCCAAAGGCCATCCAGGATGCCATGGAGAAGCAGATGAAGGCAGAGCGTGAGAGACGAGAGGCCATTCTTCGTGCAGAGGGTGAGAAAAAATCAACAATCCTTGTTGCAGAGGGAAATAAAGAGTCAGTCATCCTCGATGCCGAGGCTGAAAAGCAGGCAGCCATCCTTCGCGCAGAGGCAAAGAAGGAGGCAACAATCCAGGAGGCAGCAGGTCAGGCAGAGGCTATCCTCAAGATACAGCAGGCCAATGCAGATGGACTTCGCATGTTGAAGGAGGCAAATCCGGATAACGCAGTGCTCCAGATAAAGAGCTTGGAGGCATTTGCCAAGGCCGCAGACGGCAAGGCTACAAAGATAATCATCCCTTCAGAGATTCAGGGGATTGCAGGTCTTACAAAGTCGATTGCAGAGATAGCTGCGGATAAGACTGAGAAGTAATTATATTTAATTAAAATGAATACCGGAAGATGAGAGCACACAAAAAGCATCGCATGTATCATATTAATATCAGATATATGCGGTGCTTTTTAGATTGCATAGAATTGTATTAAGATTCTCTCTGCTACACAGAAATGCCATATATTCCTCATAATCATAACTGAGTATAAGTTACGGTTCACACCTAACAGTGTGAACAGCAACGATTTGAGTATAACTGATAAATATAGTACTAGGAATAATCCACACAAAGTGGTATACTCTCTAGTAGGTATATCAATCGATGCGGGCTGCACAAAGGTGTGGCCGGTAACTATTAATTTGTAGTACATTCTCGAAACCGCAACCGTTGCATCGGCAGCATCAGCGCAACGCAGCGGGGATAAGGAGAGTAAAATGAAGAAAAAAATAAAATTCAAGGGCAGGCTGAAAAGCTACATGTGCTGGCCGCTATATCTGACGTTTGTGTGGATATGTGCTGACGGAATAGCACTGCGCTATGACAGAAGGCTTGGCTATGGCATGGTAGGCTTTACAGTGTTTTACTTTGCGCTCGTGCTGTTTTTGTATGTCAGAAGCAAGTCAGTCGTTGCAAATGAGCTGATAAGCTTTGCAACACAGTATTCATCGGTGCAGAAGAGGCTGCTTAATGAGTTTGAGGTGCCGTATGCCCTGCTTGAGTACTCCGGCAAGATACTCTGGGTAAATGACAAATTCGCAGAGCTAATGGGTGTGGATAAAAAATATCACAAATCCATCACGACACTTTTTCCGACAGTGACCAGAGAGCTTCTCACCAAGAGTGATGCGCCGACAGACTTCAAGATAGTAAATGAGGAGGAGGACAGCATAGTCAGACTGTCCGTCAAGCGAATATATTTCAACTCTATCGCAGAGGAAAATGAGATAATCGACACAAATGAAGCAGACCAGTTTTTGACGGCGCTGTATGTATTTGATGAGTCGGAGCTTTATCACTGCAAGAAAGAAATCACAGAGCAGAAGCAGGTCTCAGCGCTTGTGTATATCGATAACTATGACGAGGCGCTCGACAGCATAGAGGATGTAAAGAGGTCACTGCTCGTTGCACTTATCGACAGACGTGTAAACCAGTACTTTGCCAAGTATGATGGTCTCGTCAGAAAAATAGAAAACGACAAATACTTCGTGGTGTTCAAGTACAAGTACCTTGACAGCATGAAGGAGGACAAGTTCAAGGTGCTTGACGAGGTGAAGGCCATAAAGGTCGGCAACGAGATGGCGGTCACACTCAGTATCGGAATCGGTATAAAGAGCGATAAGTATAATGAAAACTACGTATATGCGCGAAATGCCATAGACCTAGCCCTCGGACGAGGCGGTGATCAGGTAGTCATAAAGGATCATGACGATATCCTGTATTTTGGCGGCAAGTCAAAGCAGGTGGAGAGCAAGACAAGGGTAAAGGCGAGAGTCAAGGCACAGGCGCTCCAGGAGATCATTGAGACCTGTGAGAACGTACTTATCATGGGTCACAGCATCACAGATATAGACTCACTCGGGGCAGGCATAGGTATATACTGTGCAGCAAAGAATCTCGACAAGAAGGCGCAGGTAGTCATAAATGACCCGACAAGCTCAGTCAGACCTCTCATGGAGACATTTTCAGAGGTAAAGGGCTACCCGGCAGATATGTTTATAAACAGTGAAGAGGCTCTTGAAATGGTGAGCAGGGATACGCTTGTCATGGTGGTAGACACCAACAGGCCAAGCTATACAGAGTGCCCTGAGCTCCTCAGGAAAACAGGAAAGATAGTCGTATTTGACCATCACAGACAAAGCAGCGAGATAATAGAGAATCCTATACTCTCATACATCGAGCCGTATGCATCAAGTGCGTGTGAGATGGTTGCAGAGGTGCTGCAGTACTTCAACGACGGAGTCAAGATCAATGCAACAGAGGCCGACTGCATCTACGCGGGCATCCTTATTGACACCAACAACTTTATGACAAAGACAGGCGTGCGTACATTTGAGGCGGCAGCCTTTCTGAAGCGCTCAGGTGCAGAGGTAACACGCGTCAGAAAGATGCTTAGAAATGACATGTCATGCTACAAGGCAAGAGCCGAGGCAGTGCGCCATGCAGAGGTATACAGGGGCTCATTTGCCATATCGGTATGCCCTAGCGAGAATGTGGAGAGCCCGACAATCGTCGGTGCACAGGCAGCAAATGAGCTGCTCAACATCATAGGAATCAAGGCATCATTTGTACTCACAGAGTACAATGACAAGATTTATATCAGCTCTCGTTCAATCGACGAGATAAATGTCCAGATAATCATGGAGAAGCTGGGCGGTGGCGGACACTTAAATGTGGCAGGCGCACAGCTGACAGGCGTCACTATCGTGCAGGCAAAGCGCATGATACAGGATACACTGGACGAAATGCTAAAAGAAGGAGACATAGAAGAATGAAAGTAATCTTATTACAGGACGTAAAACCATTAGGCAAAAAAGGCGAGATAGTAAACGTAAGTGACGGCTACGCCAGAAACAATATCATACCTAAAAAGCTTGGAGTAGAGGCTACTCCAAAGAACTTAAATGACTTAAAGCTTCAGAACCAGCACGCTGACAAGGTGGCACAGGAAAACTACGAGAGTGCACTTGCACTCGCAAAGGTCGTAGAGAGCACAAAGGTAGTAGTAAAGCTGCGCTCAGGCGAGGGCGGCAGAACATTCGGCTCCATCTCCACCAAGGAGATATCGGCTGCGGCAAAGGAGCAGCACGGCTTAGAGCTCGATAAGAAAAAGATGCAGCTTAACGAGTCAATCAAAGCACTTGGCAACTATGAGGTTCCTGTCAAGCTTCATCCAAAGGTAACAGCAAACCTCACAGTATCAGTAGTTGAAGGATAGGAGGAATCCCCTTGGAAGAAGCATTAATCAAACGAATAATGCCAAACAGCCTTGAGGCAGAGCAGTCCGTGGTCGGCTCCATGATTATGAGCAAGGATGCCATAGTGACCGCCAGCGAGATGCTCCTTAAGGAGGATTTTTATCATCAGCAGTACGGCATCATATTTGAGACCATGGTTGAGCTCTTTACAGAGGGTCAGCCTGTAGATCTCGTCACACTCCAGAACCGTCTAAAGGAAAAGGATGTGCCGCAGGAAATACAAAGCCTTGACTTTGTGAGAACTCTCGTCACCAGTGTGCCGACCTCTGCCAACATCAAGTACTATGCCAATATCGTAAAAGAAAATGCCATAAAGCGAAAGCTCATACATGTGACAGAGGACATAGAGAACGAGTGCTACGCCGGCAAGGAATCGCTCGAGAGCGTGCTCGACAAGACAGAGCACGATGTATTTGAGCTGCTTTCCACAAGGCAGACAGGTGACTACGTGCCAATCCGTACTGTAGTCATGAATGCCCTCGAGAAAATCGAAAAAGCAGCACAGCAGGAGGGCACCGTAACAGGAATCCCGACAGGCTTCATAGACCTTGACTACAGGACAGCGGGACTTCAGCCGTCAGATCTCGTGCTTGTGGCAGCCCGTCCGTCAATGGGAAAGACAGCCTTCGTGCTCAACATAGCACAGCATGTGGCATTCCACGCACATCTGTGTACAGCCATATTCTCACTCGAGATGTCGAAGGAGCAGCTCGTAAACCGTCTGTTCTCGCTTGAATCAAAGGTGGATGCACAGGCACTGCGTACAGGAAATCTGTCTGATGCCGACTGGGAAAAGCTGGTCGAGGGAGCCGGAATCATCGGAGACTCCGAACTCATCATAGACGACACTCCGGGTATCAGCATATCAGAGCTTCGAAGCAAGTGCCGTAAATACAAGCTCGAACATGACTTAAAGCTCATTATCATCGATTACCTGCAGCTCATGACAGGCTCAGGGCGAGGCTCAGAATCACGTCAGCAGGAAATCTCAGACATATCACGTTCGCTTAAGGCGCTCGCCAGAGAGCTATCAGTCCCTGTAGTGGCACTCTCACAGCTCTCACGAGCCGTAGAGCAGCGACCGGACCACAGACCGATGCTTTCTGACCTTCGAGAGTCAGGAGCCATCGAGCAGGATGCCGACGTCGTCATGTTCATCTATCGTGACGACTATTATAACAAGGACACCGAGCTCAAGGGTATCTCAGAAATCATCATCGCTAAACAGCGTAACGGTCCAATCGGTACCGTAAACCTTGCATGGCTGCCTGAGTACACGAAGTTTGCGAATCTGGAGCATTAAAATTAAATTAAAATTAAATTGCAAAGAGCATAAAGCATAAAGAGACAATCCATCCCGGCTCACGTCATAGGATAAAGTTAAGTATCCTGATGTGGGCCGGGATTTTTCAAAATCTCTTTATACTTAAAAAGAGAAGAAAGCTATAAACTTTCCCACAATTCATCCGATATATTCCTTAGAATAGGGTAAGAACAACAGTCAATTGCAATATATTTTCACACGGAGGTGTTAGAGATGGCAATAGAGGCAATCAAGGGTGCAGGAATGGTCTATCAGGGAAGTACATCAACTGCACAGATAAAGGAACAGGCACAGGGAAGGACAGAGGTGTCCAGTGCGGACAATCAGGTCGTGTCTGACAGCATCGCAAGGAATATTCAGGCGATGAATACTAAGGAAACAAGCGGTGATTCAGCCGGTGATGCCGGAGCGCAGGGACAGGCACAGCTTGCCGCACAAAAGCAGAATGAGAAGAATATGCAGCTTAAAAAGGCTGTGGATGATATCAACAAGAGCGCGTTGGCTGACCAGTCGGAGGCAGTGTTCGGCATCCATGAGAAGACTAACCGCGTGACAATAAAGATAGTTGATAAGAAGACAAAGGAAGTCATCAAAGAGTTCCCGCCGGAGAAGACACTCGACATGATAGCGAAGGTCTGGGAGATGGCAGGACTCATGGTAGATGAGAAGAGATAGGAGGACACCATGGCAATCAGATTATCGGGAATGACATCAGGTCTGGATACAGATTCTATTGTAAAGGCAATGGTATCGTCATATACCACCAGAAAAGAGAAATATCAGAAAGCGCAGACAAAGCTCGAGTGGACACAGGATGCGTGGAAATCCCTTAATACCAAGGTGTACAGCTTGTACAGCAATATTTCCAATCTGCGATTTTCTACAGCATACAACTTAAAGAAGACATCTGTTTCTGATACTACAAAGGCCACAGTAAAGGCAGGCTCCGGTGCACCAAGCGGCACACAGTCGCTGAAAATCAAGCAGATGGCAAAGGCCGGATATATGACCGGAGCAGAAATTAAGGCAGACAGTGAGAAGACTACACTTGCCCAGCTCGGTTACACAGGTGGTGATGCCAAGCTTGAGGTAAAGATGGGCGACGAGACCAAGTCCATCACGCTCAGCGCATCATCTACCATGAACGACGTGGTAAAGGAACTCAGAAATGCGGGGCTTGATGCAAACTACGATTCAAGCTACAAGAGATTTTATATCAGCTCAAAAAAGACAGGCGTGGCAAACGATTTTACCATAACCGGCAGCAATATAGATGGAGCATCAGCACTTTATAGCCTGGGAATAGCATATGGTGGTGAAAAGACCACTACAGGTACTTATTCATCCAATCCATATGATGAGTATGCAGCTTTACATGGAGCTTCAGACGATGAGACCAGAGCCAAAATCGAGGCAGCTGTTACAAACTACAACAATCTGACCACAGATGCAGCTAAGATGAATGCGCAGAGCAAAAATCTTATGAATGCTGTAAATTATGGCTACTCATATGCCACACTTCAGGGCATTTATGAGAAGCTGGATGCAAACAATGCAGGAGATAGTGATAAGCTGAAGCTGCTTGAGAAGCTTGGCTCATCTCGTGATGGCGCATTGATTTCAAAGAATGGTGACAGCTATGATACATATACAAAGACCACACTGACCGATACAAATGGAAATACTCTCTATAAGTATATTGACAGCAACAACAATAGCCACTATATTGCAGCCGTTAATGATACGGACAAGCATACCACATCGTACTATGATGTGACAGAATCTACGAGGACAGCTTATACTGATGCTGATGGCAAGGAGCTTGAAGCTGCACATATAGACCACTCCGATGATATGACAACACTGACCGTCGGTGGTAAGACTTACAAAAAGGACGAGGCAGACGGCAAGTACTATCTGCAAAAGGCAGATGGCACAGCTGATAAAACTGATTCCATCACTGTTTCACAAAAGACCGAGTACACTATTGCGGCAGATGCCGTAAACAAGACTGGCATAGAGTCAGCTTCAGCAGCGTATGACACAATCATCAAGTCAATGGATGAAAAGACTAAAAGCTCATACGATGAGGCTCTTGCGTCAGTTCAGGCATTTGAAGCTTCAAAGGACGAAGTGCTCGGAAGCGATGACGAGTACTCGGTTGCAAGTCTCACCAAGGCTATTCAGAATGCTTATGCAGGCAAGGGAAAGGAAGCCGTAGAGCAGCTTTTAGCAGGAAACGGAAACGAGGATGACGGCTTTGTAAATAAAGCCAACGCTCTGGAGAAGGACGCAGAGGCCAACACAAAAAAAGCAGCAGATAGTAATATTGTAAAGGAGCTTGCCTCAAAGCAGAAGGATTCGGCTGAGTATACACAGGCGCTAAACGACCTGCTTGACAGGGTAAACACTGCATACACGCTTAAGAATAAGGCACTTTTCAATTCACAGGTGAAGAAGGTCGCAGGACAGGATTCGGAGATTGAGCTGAACGGTGTAAAATATACAGGTGACAGTAACAGCTATTCAATCAATGGACTGACAATCGAGGCACTTGCTGAGACCGGAGACAATGCTATAAGCATTACAACCAGCACAGATACACAGGGTGTATATGATAAGGTAAAGGATTTTCTGACAGAATACAACAACATCATCAACGAGATGACGAAGCTATACAATGCTGATTCAGCAGGAAGCTACGAGCCACTCACGGATGATGAAAAGGATCAGATGTCTGATAAAGAGATTGAGAAGTGGGAGACAAAGATTAAGGACTCTCTGCTTCGCAGGGATTCTACACTTGGCAGCGTAATGACAGCAATGCAGACCGCCATGATGTCATCAGTTGAGATAGGCGGCAAGAAGTACTCGCTCTCAAGCTTTGGAATAAGCACACTTGGATTTTTGAATGCAGCGGAGAATGAGCAGAATGCATATCACATTGATGGTGATGAGGATGACGCCAATACATCCGGCAAGACAGATAAGCTCATGGCAGCTATAAACGATGATCCGGATACTGTAATGCAGTTTATGCAGCAGCTTTCAACTAATCTGTATAGTGCAATCGGTGACAAGATGAAGTCTACGGATTTGAGCTCGGCATTTACCATTTACAATGACAAGCAGATGAAGACAGAGTACACTAACTACACAAAGACGATTAAGGAATGGGAAAAAAAGATCTCAGATCGTGAGGATTACTACTACAACAAGTTTACTCAGATGGAGTCAGCTATGACCAAGCTCAACAGCACACAGAGCTCAATTAGCAGTTACTTCTCATAAAAGATACCAGGGAGGGTATATTATGTTACAAAATAAAGCATACGCAGCATATGCAAACAACAAAATCATGACTGCATCACCGGCAGAGCTTACACTCATGCTGTATGATGGTGCAATCAAATTTTGTAATATTGCCATCATGGCAGTGGAGAAGGAGGATATCCAGCAGGCTCACACAAACATCCGCAAGGTGGAGCGTATCATAGAGGAGTTCCAATCTACTCTTGATGACAAATATCCAGTATCAAAGGATTTTAACAATGTATACACATATCTTCACAGACGTCTTGTCGAGGCAAACATAAAGAAGGACAAGGAGATTCTTGAGGAGGTGCTTGAGCACCTGCGTACTATGCGTGACGCGTGGAAAGAGGTCATGCAGGCTACATGCAACGGAAACAAGCTGCATGTGTCATAGATAAATGTATCATAAATCACCGACAGGGATTATAGAGAGTTTTTAACTTAAACAAAACGCAGAGACAGCAGCATGAAGCTAGTTTGTTTGTGCGTTTTGTGCTATTATAGAGATGCTTATAGTTAAAACAATTGGAAATACAGGGAGAACACCATGGAACAGACATACATAGATATAATGATACAAAGCCTGGAGAAAAAGGAGCAGGTACTCGACCGGATAATAGAGCTTGATATCAAGCAGAAGAACCAGCTCGAGGATCCACAGCTCACACCGGACGACTTTGACGAGGTAGTTGAGGCTAAAAGCAGGCTTATCGACCAGCTCAATAATTTAGACTCAGGCTTTGAGAAGCTTTTTGAACGTACAAAGGAAGAACTGAATGGTCACAAAGAGGACTACAAGGAGCAGATACGCACCATGCAGGAGCATATCCGCAGTATCACGGACAAGAGCGTAAAAATACAGAGTCAGGAGGCCCGCAACAAGGATCTCATGACTCTGAAATTTGCGTCCATAAAGAAGCAGGCCCGCGAGGTGCGTGTCGGCACGCAGGCCGCAAGCCGCTACTACAAGTCCATGTCAGGAACCGGATATATGGAGCCACAGTTTATGGACAATAAAAAGTGAAAAGCTTAATTTAATATCTCACCATAATATCACCAAGTCCCGAGTCAATAACCAGGTGTTTTTTGGCATGCTCATTTACCTCATACTCATCATCATAGTCATTGCCGTTGATTGTGATATCGCCTGTACCAGAGTCCAGGTCCATCATGTAGCCGTCAAGTGACTGTGAGGATGTCACGGTGATGTTACCTGTACCGCCGTCGATATCCATTTCGTCAAAGGCACAGTTTTCAAAGCTAAGGTTGCCGGTTCCGCCATCCACATCACATGTGGCGAAGCTGCAGTCTGTGACATACAAATCGCCTACGCCGGTGTCAAATTCTGCATCGGCTGCAGTCAGAGCATCGAGGCTTACTTCGCCTACGCCTGTATCAAAGGAGAGCGTGTTCAATGAGGCGCCCTCAGGAATGGTAACAGTGATTTCACTTGTGGTGTTTCTTCTGTAATTGGATCCTTTGCTCTGTGATATTGTGAGGGTATCGCCGGAGCTCTTAATCTTTGGAATCAGACGCTTGTTGCATTTGTATGAGACCATGTAGCTGTCACCGGTTTTCACGTTGATGTTCGATATGGTTGTATCAAATACCAGATTTGAAAATTTATCGACTGAAAGCTCCTCTGTGCATACGTTTCCGAGAGACTTGTCTGAGTGCGGAATCAGATTGTCAAACAGGCCTAGGGCAAAGCCCCCGATATGGTAGAGACTCCCGGCGATGATGCAGACCACGGTAATTATTGTAATTATTATTAGATATATATTCTTTTTCATGACTTGTCTCCATTTCTGAATTATCTTGTTGCATAATTTGTTTTGTGATTATTCAAAATATGCTACACACATTTTTGACTGTCCTGGTTTCCATTAATTTCCATGTTTATCGCTGAGCAGGTTTTTCACCAGCGAATTGATGATTGCGGCTATTGGCCAGATAATCCACGTGATACCCCAGTCAAAGGTAATAAAGCTCCAGCATAGATAGATGCATGTGACAGTTGACCAGTAGACTGACATGATTGCAGCCACAACAGGGTTTTCATAGTGCACCTTGCCATCGTGTGAATTGGCAAAATTGCCGCCCATAGTCTGTGCTCCGTTCAGGGAAAGAAGCTTGTCAAAGCCTGATTTCTTCATGTTTGTGAATACTATCATGAATACACCGATTGCTATAAACACGAGCACGAGTCCGCCTGAAAGTGAGTCTGCGAAGGTGCTCTTGGTGTTCAGTGAGCTGATTATGATTGCCGGCACTGCGCAGAGTATGCAGAGCATGATACCCACTGTTAAAAGCATCGCATGTGTGGAGCGGTAGCTTTCCTTTCGCTCGATGCCCCAGTTTGCCGTCTCAAAATCTATGCAGTAAGGCTCTTGCTTCAGGTAGCTCCACTTGGATGAGATAGAGCCTGAAAAAATGAAGAAGCCGACTGCCACCGCGACACACAGGAACAGGAAGGTAATGCCGATTGCATCAGATGCGTCAGGTGAAGCGAGTGAACGCGGAATGCATTCGCTGAATATCGGTCCAAGGCTTGCGAGGATGCAAAGCAGCACTCCAAACGCTGTGAGATATGCTTGTTTTGCCGAATCCCTGAGGAATGCGGCAGCAGTCTCGCGGGAGAGTGTTTTGGCAGCAGGCATTGCCTGACTGGGATTCACGAAGCTCTTGATACCGAGTGAGTCGGCTAGCTCGTCAAGATTTCCAAACTCTGATATGACTATGCCTATGGCTTCGTTGTCGGATTTGCCCTCAGATATCAATTCGTTGTATTTATCCTCCATCATCTGATAGAGCTCATATTTGGCTTTTTGCACCTCGGGGGTATTCGGGAGGTGCGAAAACATATTTTCCAGATAATTCTTTATAGTTTCCATAAAATGTCTCCTTTAAAATCGAATAAATTTGCTTACTACATCAAGTGTCAGCTTCCATTCCTCGCATTTCATCCTGTAATATTCTCTGCCGGAATTGGTAATCTGATAGTATGTCCGGCGCTTTCCGCTTGCATTGTCGCTCGAAGAGAATGATGTGATATAACCATTTTTCTCAAGGCGGGTAAATGCAGAGTAGAGAGTTGTTTCTTTTATGACGTATTTTTCCTCGGATATCAGCTTTATCTGCTTTGAAATCTCGTAGCCGTAGGATGGTTTGTCGAGAAGCAGGTAGAGTATGATGGTATCGTTGTATCCGCGGATAACATCGCTGCTTATATTAACCATTGTTCACCTCCTGTTTTAAGTGGTTTTTTTCATCATAAATGATGGGCAAAATACATTTTTAACCTCATATCATTTTATTAATTTAAGACCGAGTTATGACGTAATTGATCGTGAATCCGGAAACTCACCGGGCACACCTGATACACAGATGAAAGCTTGCACATCAGGCATGTTAAAATTATTCAATACTACGTGTGACGTACTACGAGTGTCATACTATGTCTGTCGTAGTAAACATATCACATGTTGTTTTTCGTGTCAACCGTAATTTTAGAATAAATTAGTTCTCGCTGTAAGTCTGTATAAAATTTGTTTTATAAAAAATGTTTCGGATAGTTGCTATTATTTTAAAAAGTTAGCCTCTCCGTACAAAAATTAGCGGTAAAATACGTTGACATACATCATATCTTTTGCTATAGTCTTTTAAAGCAAAGGCGATTAATTAAATACACACTACCTCTGAGGGAGTAGTTCGCGTATTCTTAAATATACGTGGTTTGTCAACAGACCGGTCAATAGACCTGGCAAACATTAAAGAATGAGACTCAAGTATGCGGCACACAATAAAGCTATATAAGCCTTATAATAATAGCTTTATAAAGTCTGGTGTCTGCATGCGAGGGTCTCATTTTTTCATATGAAGCTACATGTGAAGCTATCATATACTCATTTCATATACTCATATGAGAGAAATTAATCGTCGCACACTAGGCAAAAGGGAGAAAAATATGGTACTATTTATTGAAATCCTGCTTATAGGAGTAGGTTTGTCAATGGACGCCTTCGCGGTATCTATCTGCAAGGGACTTGGAATGACAAAGGTAAACAGAAAGCAGGCGCTGACAATTGGCCTGTATTTTGGAGGATTTCAGGCACTCATGCCGTTTATCGGCTATATGCTGGGCATACGCTTTGAGAAGTACATCACAAGCATTGACCACTGGATAGCATTCATCCTGTTAGGATTTATCGGTGGCAAGATGGTTTATGAGGCAGTCAGGGAAAAGGATGATGACGCGGTCGGACAAAAAGACCTGGCGCTCAACCAGGGGGAGATGTTTCTGCTTGCAATTGCGACAAGTATCGATGCGCTGGCAGTCGGAATCATGTTTGCATTTACCTATGACAATTTAAACATCTACTGGGCTATTGCAATCATCGGACTTACCACCTTTGTGCTTTCAATCATCGGTGTTATAGTCGGAAACTTTTTCGGCAATAAATATAAAAAGAAATCAGAGATAGCCGGAGGAATCATTCTCATACTCATAGGTGTGAAGATATTGCTTGAACACCTGGGAATTATAAGCTTTTAAAAAATAAAAAACGGAGGAATCAACATGGAAAATTTCATCAATAATGCACCGTTTATAGTGGTGTTGCTTAGCCTCATAGTGGGCTTTGTGTTTTTGGTAAAGGGCGCAGACCTGTTCGTGGAGGGCAGCTCAAGCGTGGCAAAGCGCTTCAAGGTGCCGTCACTTATCATTGGACTGACAATTGTTGCGATGGGAACCTCGCTTCCTGAAACAGCGGTCAGTGTGGCAGCATCCATAGCACACAACAATACGCTTGCAGTCAGCAACGTGACAGGCTCAAACATATTTAACCTTATGGTAGTAATCGGCGTGTGCGCTTTGATGACACCGGTAGTGGTGGACGGAGCATCATTAAAAAGGGATTTCCCATTTTCGATGATATGTGCCATTTTACTTCTTGTCATGGGAACAATCGGCATGACACTCGGCAGAGTGGACGGAATAATACTGCTCGGCTGCTTTGCAGGATACATTTTCTACCTTATCAGACACACATTAAAACAGAACAGGCAGACATCAGATGAGGAGGTCGATGAGATACCGCTTATCTCAATGCCAAAAGCAGTGATTTTCATACTAATCGGAGCTGTCGGCATCGCAGTAGGCGGAGATGTCGTAGTAGACAGTGCAAGCCGCATAGCGATTGACCTTGGAATGAGCCAGACACTCGTCGGACTGACCATCGTATCTATCGGAACATCACTTCCGGAGCTTGTGACATCAATAGTCGCAGCCAGAAAAAATGAGGTCGATATGGCGCTCGGAAATGCAGTCGGCTCATGCATTTTCAACATACTCATGGTGCTCGGAATTGCATCAGCCATCAGCCCGATAGCATTCATACAGGAAAATATCATAGATATTATCGTGCTTGTGGTATTTTCACTCATCGTGTGGATTATGGCATGGACAAAGCGTGAGATAAAAAGAGGCGAGGGCATCATCATGCTGCTAATGTATGCAGCATATACAGCGTATATTATTATACGATAGGGGAAAATACCTTTTGACCCTTTAATCATATGATGTAATGAGAATATAGATGCAGGCTGGGAATACGCGCATGAGCACGGAATAGATGAAATTGTGGTGCATGCACCTTATATAATAAATCTTGCAAATACAGTAAAACCGGAGACTTATGAGCTTGCGGTTGAATTTCTGGAAAAAGAGATTGCTCGTACTGCAGCGATGCGAAGCCGTATACTTGTTTTGCACCCGGGAAGCCACGTAAATGCAGGAGCGGAAGCGGGAATAGCACAGATCATAAAGGGACTTAATACGGTGCTTAACCAGAATGATGATGATGTATTTATCGCACTTGAGACAATGGCAGGAAAAGGCAGCGAGATTGGGCGTTCATTTGAGGAAATCAAGGCGATTTTCGATGGCGTAAACAAGAAAGACAGGCTCAGGGTCTGCTTTGATACCTGCCATGTAAATGATGCCGGATATGATATCGTAAATCATTATGATGATGTTTTTGCAGAATTTGACAAGGTGATAGGCCTTGACCGGATAGCGGTTTTCCATGTAAACGACAGCATGAATCCGCTCGGTGCGCACAAGGACAGACATGCCAATATTGATAATGGCACAATCGGCTACGATACGCTTCACAGGCTCGTGCACGATGAGAGATTTGCGGATATTCCAAAGATTCTCGAGACACCGTGGCTGTGTGAGGAAGGCTCCGCAAAGAAGACGATACCTCCGTATAAAGAAGAAATTGCGTGGCTGAGGAAATGATTAATATGAGTGACATGATAATAAAATGATATGAGCGTCAAAAGGTATTTTGACCCTTTAATGCATATATTTGATTATACTTTTTTAGATGAAGGCTTATTACCAGCTGAGATAGTTAATCTTACGGCAACGATTGCTGCATTTAATGCTATATCAGATACGCGTAAGGAAAGCAATAAAAGCATATATACGGAGCTGGAAAAGATTGCCAGAGTACAGTCGGTTAAAAGTTCTAACGCGATAGAAGGTATTGTTACAACAGATGCACGTATAAAGCAGATAGTTGACGGCGACAGTGCGCCTCTAAATCATGATGAGCGCGAGATTGAAGGGTATAGGGATGTACTGGATGAGATACATTCTAATCATGATCAAATGTCATTTAGTGAAAATATGATTCTGCATATACATGACCCATGTATGATATTGGATTTTTTGTGTATGCACCCATTTGCTGCTGATGATGTTATAATAAGGACAAAGTTAGAGAAAACCAGTAAAGTCGAGGGGTTAGCACTAATTCAATGTCATTAAGTTAAGAGTTTGACAGGGTTCAAAAAAAGGCAGTCACAATTCTGGAAAGAAAAGTGACTGTCTTTTTATTGCTCAGTTGTCCCTTTGAGCAAATTGGGATTGACATTTTCTAATTTTTCTTTTGTTCGATTTTTCAGTAATATTTGCATTTGTGTTCTTGCCATTTTATGCAATTTAGCAAAACGCTCACTTTGCGGCAAGCCTTCCTTTATTAGTTCGGCATTTTGGCTTTCCATATTTACCAAGATAATCAGTTCCTCAGCTGTAGCATAATCTCTGATATGTTCACCCTTCTGCGCCTCAATAGGATGTTCATCTCTCCATTCTCGTGCTTTCTTGCCATTTTTACCTCCTTGTTTGACTACTAATTGACCACGAATTATATCGAAGTTACTAGTGCGTAGACTAAAAAATGTTATTTTGTTCATTTTTTCTGATTTTATGTCATTACAATTTGTTATATTCCGATAAGTTCCGATAAATTTCGTTGACATGTCACAATTGATTTGATACGATTTATCTATTAAAATGATTATTTTTTAGTGTGCAGAACATATAGTTGTACGCAAAATATAAATATTGGGCAGGTGGAACAACCATGGCAAGATATAGTTAAGGGTAAGGGTTGCCAACATATTGCATGACATGGGAAGAACTGCGACTACAGGTGAATTCAAGGATGGTTCTTTTAAAATAAAACTTATAACTTCTGATAAGGTTAGTAAGTATTCTGTATATTTTAAAGATAAAAAATTTGAATTAGGAAAACTTACATTCAATTTTTGTAGGGAAACCTATAGTATTCCTGAATAGTTAGTGAAGTTTTTTAATGTTACGAAAACGACAGATAACACAATGAATTTCTTGAAAAATGTTGATGGGCTATATGATTTTTATACAGAGCAAGATAAGACCTTTGATGGATCAATAAATGCTCTGAAAAATGCTACTGGAATTGGAAAAAATTCGAAAGTCTTTTCAATTTTTGATAAGTATGGAACAAAAACTGTAAAAACAATTGAAGACGTTGTTGGTTTGATTGGAGGTTAATATGAATATTTTGGTTGACAGTGGATTAAAAAAGAAAATTCAAATAGAGAATCGTAAACATAGAAGAGGTATTTATTATTTGTGGCTTTTTGAAAAGATATCTTTAGTTTTGGTTATTGCATATGCGGTATTATTTCCAATCTATTGCGTGGTGACAGGTTATTTAGTTTCAACAAATATGAGAACTGGAAAGCTTAGTTATTTTTTAGTGGCAAGTGAAACATCTATTTATACATCAATGGGTTTGGCTGCTGTATTATTTATCTATGTACTTAGAATACGACTTGAACACACATTTATAGGTGGTCGTATTGATGAGATGATAGAAATTGTTGATGATAAATTATTTTACATATTTAGAATAAAGTATCAAACACCTGCAGATAAAAGAAATATTGTTGTGATTGATTTAAACAGAATAAACAATTTGGGCTATGACGATAAGTTATTCGAAATAAGCATTGATGGAATGATGGTTGAGAAAATCGTTAATACATCTACTGATGTTCACAAAATAAAAATATCTGAGATGGTGGATAGTAATATAAAGATAAATGATTATTTTACACCTTCATTGTACGAGATATTAAAATCAAAGATTAACTAGGGATTTATATGGCTTCAAGTAGTTGGGTAAAAACTCAACGTAGTGGAAAGGTTTCCGAAGGGGGGAACTAAATGAGTGAAGTTAGGATTGTATATTCGTCTCTGGAGGATGCGGTTGATTATGCGTCAAAAGCAAGAACAAAAATAGATAATTATATTACCCAAATAGGGAATGTAATAAATACCTCCATAAGTAATTTGAATGGATCTGATTCATATGGATATGCACAATCAGCAGCTAATTTAGCATCACAAAAAACAAATGATTTAGCATCTAAGAAAACGTATTTTGTTAATTTGGAGAATTCACTTAATAGTGTTATTTCAATGGCAAAATCTGTTGATTCTACAGTTGCAACTAATATCTCATCAATAGCTGAGGGATACATTGAAAAAAGAAAGTGGTATGAGGCTGCGGGTGATGGGATTTATAATACGTTTTGCGTTGATTTGGCTAATCATTTTTCTTTAAAGACAATTGAAGATGTTGTTGGTTTGATTGGAGGTTAATATGAATATTTTGGTTGACAGTGGATTAAAA
>OGZV01000042.1_pt1 | contig 115638 bp, 114 predicted proteins | sample 1576861 | NCBI WGS metagenome assembly OGZV01 (sample SAMEA3541501, study PRJEB24748) | human gut metagenome | biome: human gut; feature: human-associated habitat; material: faeces | place: China | collected 2012
ACTATTGAAGGATTACTTGTTACTCCTACAATTGGCATATATTCTACTGCTTCTTTTATATCTTCTAAGTTTACTGTATCAATTATAAATTCCATTTTCTTTTCTCCTATTCTTTTATTAAGTTTTTTATTCCTGCTTGTAAAGCAACATCATAAAAATGTTGCATTTGTTTCTTGGTAAACATTTGATATGATTCTAATCCGTATTTTAAATTCACAAGTTCATATTTAGCTGAAGCTAAAGGATTATAATTCAGCATCTCATATTTTACTTCTGGATTTATTTGAATTAAAAATTTTACGATTTGATGAATATTTTCATCCGTTGCACTCATTGTTGGAATCAGTGGTGTTCTAATGATCACTTTATCTTTATATTCACTTTGTAAAACATAACGAATATTTTCTTTAATAAGTTGTGGTGATACATTTGTACAGGCTTGATGTTTTTGCTCATCAAATATTTTTAAATCTATATAAACTAAATCTAAATAAGGCAATGCCTTTTTTATAAGTTCTAATGATGTATAAAATGATGTTTCAATAGCTGTATGAATCTTTTCTTTCTGACATCTTTTTAAAATTTCAATAAGAAATTCACCTTGCATAAAGGGTTCTCCACCGGAAAATGTAACACCTCCTCCATGTTGAAAGAAAACTTCATCCTCTTTAATTTTATTCATTAATTTATCTAAAGTATACTCTTGACTATCATATTGAATAGCACCACTAGGACATGTTTTAATAACTTGATCAAAGTCTTGATGATTTTGAAAATATGGTCGATCGTTTTGATAATTAATTTGTTCTTTGAATTGTTGACAACATCTACAATGAATACATTTATTTTTAAAATAGATGACTTGTCTTTGAGTGTTTAATCCTTCTGGATTTTGACACCATAGACAACGAAGTGGACACCCCTTAAAAAAAATTGTTGTTCTTAAACCACTCCCATCATGTATTGCAAATCTTTTAATATCAAAAACCAATGCTTTAGATATTTTCATAAGTTGTTCTTTCAATAATTTCATCTTGTAGCTTGCCAGCAAGTTCAACAAAGTATGCTGTATAACCAGCAACACGAATTGTCAACGCTTGATGATTTTCAGGATGAATTTTAGCATCAAGCAAATCTTCTTTTCTAACAACATTAAATTGTATATGAGGTACTTTTAAATCCACAAAAGCACGTAAGAAATTTTCAAATTTCAAACAGCCTGTTTCTGTTTTAAAAAATTCTGGTAAGAATTTCATATTTAAAAGGCCACCATTCGTCGTACATGAATTATTAAGTTTTGAAACAGATTTTAAAACAGCTGTTGGGCCTTGTAGATCTCTACCATAGACAGGTGACATACCTCCATCAGCAAGTGGTTTTAAAGCATTTCTACCATCTGGTGATGCTCCTACATTTTCACCCATTGGAACATGTGCAGAAACAGTATACATTCCTGTATGATAAGGGCCTCCTCGATAATTTGTATAACGTTTCATCTTTTCTCTAAAGTAACATGCCCATTGATTTCCAAGCTCATCGACCCACTTTACATCGTTTCCATATTTAGGCACTTTATTTAAAAGCATTGTTTGCATGATTTCATAGCCTTTAAAATCTTCTTGTAAAGCATTTAATAAATCATGTTGACTTATCATTTTATCATCATAAACAAGTTGTTTAATAGCTGCTAGAGAATCTGCAAGATTGGCTACTTGAATCATTTGAATACCTGATAGATTATATTTAGCTCCACCTTTAGTAACATCTAATCCTTTTTCTAAACAATCATCAATAACAGTAGATAGAAAAGCTGTTGGTAAATAATCTTGATGTGCTTTTTCTACAATCTTTTCTGCAGCCATCATTTTATCAATAAAATAATCAATTTGTTTTTGAAAAGCATTTTCTAAATCTTGATAAGTTTGATATGTTTCTAAACTTCCTAAATCTAATCCTATTTGTTGCTTTGTTAGTAAACATTTTCCATGATTCAAAGTAAGTTCTAATACTTTATTTAAATTAAACATGGCTGCATCAGACCATCCTAAATTGTTGCCATGTGTTGTCAGTTCAACACATCCAACAATAGCATAATTACGTGCATCTTTTTCTTCAATTCCTAAATCTTCAATCATTGGTTGAATAATAGCTTCATCATTGAAAAATTGTGGCATACCACTTCCAAGTGAAACAACTTTAATAGCAGCTTGCATTAATTCATGGCTAGAATTTTTATTAAGTCTTACAGATAAATTAGGTTGTGGTAATCCTAAATGCTCTTGTGCTTTTAAACAAAGTAAAGAAAGATCATTATATGTATCATTTCCCTTTTCATCCACGCCTCCTATCGCAATATTAAATCCTATTGGAAATCCAGCAAAATATTTAGCACTATTTTGATTTCTTAAATAAACAACTTGATTAAATTTCAACCACAAACATTCTAATATTTCTAAAGCTTCTTGTTTAGTAAGACTACCTTTTTCTATATCTCTTTGATAATAAGGATAAAGATATTGATCCATTCTCCCTGGTGAAAAAGAAGAAGCATTGGATTCCATATGTAATATCACAAATAAAAACCATAAAGATTGCACCGCCTCATGAAAAGTTTCTGGAGGTCTTTTAGAAAGATTCATACAAATCTTTCCCACTTCTTTTAATGATTCGATTTTTTCCCTTTCAACCAAATCATGATATCTTTGCATAAAATGAACTGCTCCTTCTAATACAAGAATCGTACATTCATAAAATTCTTTTTGTTCATCTTTACAATTCTTTAATTTTTCTTTTGCTTTTTCCATTAAACCTTGAGGACCAAGTTTTAACCATAAAGCACTATCAGGACAAATATGACCTTGAGCATGATCTTTTTGATTAATTTTTACTACTTTACTTATTTCATTAATTTCTTTTCCATAAGTCCCTTTAATTGCATCTTCTAAAGATTTTCCTTTCCAATAAGGATAAATCTTTTCTCTAAATTCTTTAATATCTTCTTCTTTTACTAAAAACTGATCTTGTGGTCTTGTTGGTAACATTTCAAATTCTTGATTGATCCAAGAACAACCACTTTCAGGAAAAACCACTCCATAACGTACACCCTTTGTACGATTTCCAACAATCAACTCTTCATCTTCAACAGAAATCTCTAATTCCTCTAATGCTGCTTTTAAAGAAAGAGCTCTTTTTTTAGGAATAGATAATTTCTCATTTTCTTGATAAACACGTGTAATGATTCGTGCCTGTTCAATAGAAGCATAACGTTTACTGCTCAACATCTTTTCTTTTAAATCAGAAATTCTTTTTGTTTGATATAAACAATTCATAACACGCCTCCTTTTATTGCTTTTTATTATTACAAGGGTATTATAAGTTATAAAACAATAATATTCAATAATCGTTTTATTGTTTTTACATAAAAAAAGAAATCATTAAATGATTTCTAATCCATACTCCATTATTTTTTCCTTAAAAGGACTTCCTAACTCTTGTTCACCAATATATCCGGTAAATTCACTTAAATGCCCAAAAACATAATTCCCATCCAAATTGAACTTTTCATTTTCTGCCACAAGATAACATTTTTTACTTGCATCCATGACTTCTTTTTTTGTAAGTCCATCTTCTACATCATACGTTGTTACCTTATCATCATGAATATTCATGCCTACTGTTCCAATAAAAGCAAGATCAAAACGATAATTGTGAATTTGTTCAATTGTCAATGCACCAATAAAGCCATCTTTAGCACGATTAAAATGTCCTCCAATAAAAATAAGATTTACATGATGATCACCTTGTTTAAATAATTGCATAATATCAATCATATTAGTAACAATAGTGAGTGGTATATTTTTTTGATAAATACATTTAGCAAGTTCTAAATTCACGGTAGAAATTCCTAAAAATATCACTGTATTTTCTTCTATTAATTCAACTGCTTTTTTAGCAATAATTTTCTTTTGAGTTAAGCGCACACTCATACGTTCATCTACATGATAAGCATGAAGATTCTTTCTTACTTGCATAGCCCCGCCATGAATCCGTTTTAAAAGTCCTTCTTTTTCTAAAGCTGTTAAATCTTTACGAATACAATCCTCTGTGACTTCAAAATCAACAGCTAATTCTTTAACTTTTACTTTTCCATCAGTATTTAATCTTGCAAGTATTTGTTCATGTCTTTCTTGTTGAAGCATCTTTATCAACCTCTCTTTAAAGTCATTTTATCATATTCAAAATATCTTGAAAATGAATACCTCTTATCCTCAACTTGATAAAATACGCAAAAATACATTTTTTTACTTGATAAAATATGTAAAATTACATATTTTATCAAGTTAGATACTTTTTCATAAAAAAATAAGGACTACAATGAGTCCTTAATGATTGGTAAAACAACCTTAAATGTTGTTCCTTTACCTAATTCACTTTCTAAATGAATTGTTCCTTTATAATATTGAACAATGTGTTTTACAATTGCAAGTCCAAGACCTGTACCACCTGTTTCCTTATCACGCCCTGCATCACATCTAAAGAAACGTTCAAAGACACGCCCTTGATCAATAAGTGAAATTCCACGACCTGTATCACTTACTTCAATAATGTAGTCTTGATCAACAAGATAAGAGTGAATATTTAAATTTCCTTTTTGTTTATTATATTTTACTGCATTATTGATCAGGTTATTCATTAATTGTTGGACATGTTGATGATTTGCTAGATAAGTTTGTGGTGTTAAATCACATATAACTTTAATTTCTCTTTTTTCTATTTCTACTTTTAATGATTCTAAAATATCATCAACAATTGGTTGGAGATGAACAGGATGTTTAATGACCTCAATATCTTTGTTTTCAAGTCTTGAAATCATTAAAATATCACCTATCAATTGTGACATATGATCAACTTCTTTTTGTATTTTATCAAGAGATTGTTTTCTTACTTTAGGATCATTAATCATTCCTGCTTGTAATAATTCACTATAACCTCTAATGGATGTCATAGGTGTTTTAAGTTCATGGGAAACATTTGAGAAAAATTCTTGTCTCATTTTTGTAGCATTAACAGATTCAGTAACATTTACAAAGAGCAAAGTCACTCCATATTCTACTTTAGCAAGATGGCAATCATAAACTTCTTCATCTTTTTTTAGAGTAACGATTTTAGGTTCTACACCGATATTTTCTAATTGATCTATAATTTGGTGATCGAAGATAAAATTTTGGATAGGTTGATTCACTTCCATTTTATCACTAAAAAGTTGTTTAGCTTTTTTATTGACCATAAGTATTTCATAATTTGTATCTAATAAAATGAACCCTTCATTCATTTTATCAAGAATACTATTTATTTTTAATCTTTCATTTTTCAAAGTTTTTAGCGTTTTTCTTATTGTATCTGCTTGTTCTTTAAGTTTTGTCGCAATAACATTAAATTCTTCATATTGATAATGATCAAAACTTAAATAACGATTATCATTAATTTTAGAAACCTCTTCACTAATTTCTTCTAATGGTTTAGTAAGTGTTCTAGAAAAACGATAAGAAAGAGCTAAAGCAACACATAATGATAAAGCAGCACTAATAAATAATGGTTCTAAAAGTGGTCCTATATTATCAAAGATACCATTATAAGGAATCGCAATACGAACAACATAGCCACGATGATAATAAGCCACATACATCATATTCTTTTTAACAGTTGAAGAATAACGTGTCGCATAACCAAACTGATCACTTAAAGCTTCTTTAAATTCACTACGTCCACTATGATTTTCTTGAATTCCCTCTTTATCACTATCCGCTAAGACATTTCCATTTTTATCAATAATTGTAAGACGAGTATCTTTTGTATAAGCTAAATCATTAAGTTTCTCTACTTGATTATCTAAAGGTTTTTGATAATCAATTTGATTTTCTACAAGCTTTACCGTATAGTACATATCTTTTCTTGTTGTTTGCATCATTTGATCAGAAAGAATCACCATTGAAACACTTGAAGAAAATAATAACGTAATAATTAAAACTGTTGCAAAATATTTAAATAGAGCTTTATTCATCTTATTTCACTTCCTCAACATAGCGGTATCCTACACCTCTAATAGTTTTAATATGCTTACTTCCATCATCATCCAATTTAGCTCTTAAAGCACGAATATGCACATCTAAAACTCTTGATTCACCAATAAAATCATACCCCCAAATATGATTTAAAATTTCATCTCTTTCTACGACACGTGTATGATTTTCTACCAAATATAAAAGTAGTTGGTACTCTTTATTGGTAAGTTCCATGACTTGTCCATTATGCATCACTGTTCTTGTTTGTTTATCAATTTTTAAAGTTTGACTTTCGATAATTGGCGCTGCTTTAGGAGCATGTCTTCTAAGCAAAGAACGTACTCTAGCTTGTAACTCTAAAACACCAAATGGTTTGGTCATATAATCATCACTACCACTATCTAAACCATTGACTTTATCAATTTCTCGGTCCTTCGCACTTAAAATCAAAATAGGTAATTCTTGATCAGTTTCACGTATCTTTTTGATAGCATCAATTCCTGAAATGCCAGGTAACATTAAATCAAAAACAGCTAGATCCACTTGATCATTTTCCATACTTTTTAAAGCATCTAAAGCATTAGAAAATTGTTTAACATTATACCCTGCACTTGTTAAAGCTAAATCTATAATTTCTCTAATATTTTCATCATCTTCTACTACATATATACATTCTTTCATTATTTCCACATCCTTTACATTATCTTAACATAGCAAAGGGGAGATTATGTTAAGTTTAGGTTAAAAGTTGATTAGAAATAAAAGAACTTATACCATGCTGTTTGTATAAGTCCTTTTTATTATTTATCAAAAATTCTTCTTAGATGTGCATAATCATCAAAGTAATCAATGTTGGTATCATCATTTATTTTATCAAAATTACTTTCTACGAATAAATCTAATTCAATATATGTTCCATATTCAATTAATTTTATTTCTAAATATGTTTTATCTGATTGCTCAAAGAAATTGGAGATAATAGTTATTATTTCTGTACAATTATTTACATCTTTAAAAAAGGAATCATTTCCTATATTGATCAATGATTTTACTTTGGCATTATATTTAGATTTTATGAGAAAAATATAATCATTTAACAAAGTATCAAATATATAATTATTCGTTATAATATTTATTTTATTATCTAATAAATCATAAAATTGTTCTATTTGATGTTTAGCATCATCATATTTTTTATCATCTATGTTATTTTCTATCAAAATTAATCCATATCTTAAACTATGTTGTATTTTTAAAATATTATCATGAAGATAATGTACTAAAGATTGATTTTTTTCTACATATTCTAATTCTTGATTCTTTAACATATATTCTGTTTTTTCATTATAGAGTCGTGTCATATGTAAAAACAAAATACAAACTACAAAAAATAAAACTGTTAACAAAAGTAAAACTAAATAGATATCATCTATAATTAGATGCATATGACCTATATCATTCAACAGAATAAAATATATTCCAAAAATCAACATCATAGTAATTGTTAATAAATATTTATTTTTTTCAATAATTGTATTTTTTATTTTAGATTTGAAATAATTTAATACCACAATAAGTGCAAAGAAAAGAATTCTTGCTAAAAAAATGATAGGTATTCTATACAACTTTATAATATTTTCTATATTATAATTTGTTATTACTTTAAAGAAAAATAAAACTATAGTTGAAGTAAAAACAGATATCCATTGAGAAAATATACAAGGAATAAAATTATAAAATTTAATTTCTTTTTTCATAACAGAAACAATTATAAAGTTAATAATTGTTATTGCATATGCCATTTCATTGCCAAACAAATCATAAGTTTGCATAAATTCCATAACTAAGAAACTAATTACTGATGAAATCAAACAATATCTATTTTTTTGTTCAACATCACAAAAAATACAAATTAATAAAGCTACCAATAACACTTCTAAATAATCTAAAAATAAATACATCATTTTAATAAATACTCCTTATACGATGCAAGTACATCTTGTTGATACTTCTTTCCAATCTTTAAAGTAACTCCATTTCTCAATAATAACTTTTCTTTATAAATTTCTTTGACCCAAAATAAATTAACTGCATATGATTTATGAATTCTAACAATATTAGTAGAATTTATAAGAGACATCATTTTATTAAAAGTGCTCGAATATTTATAAAAATTAGAGGATGTATGAATCGTAATTTCATGTAAAAACGATTCTAAATAAATGATATCTGATAATTGAATAGCTGTTTTTTTACCATTAAAATCAAAAGTAATAATTTTATGATTCTTATTAATATATTTTTGAATTAGAGTACATGCGATTTTCATATCTCTATCAAAATTATCTTTCCTAATAAAGTAAAAAGGTTGTACAATTAATGAATCAAAAATCATATCATTCATTGCTGAAACAAATATAATGATTGCATTAGAATTATTTTCTCTAATTTCTTCAGCAATTTTTATGCCATTTTTTTCTTTTAAATCAATATCTAAAAAGAAAATATCCCCTTTTTCAAAATACTGAGCTTCAAAATTACTCGTTATACATTCTATCGAATAATCAAGAAAGATATCTTTAAAATTATCATAAACAATATCTTTTATCTTTTTTACAAAAACTTGATCATCATCTACTATCTTTATTAACATTCATATTTCACTTCTTTCTAAATAAAGTTACGAAAAGAAGTATACCATATTATTATTATTTTTTATACTTATCTTTAATTTCTTTAACATAATGTATTTGATCATTGAATTCTACCATCTCATTAATACAATCATTCAATTCATTTTCTTTTTCTAAATGTTCTAAACAAATAATTCTATAATATAGCCTCATAACATATCCTATGTCTTTTTGTTGACTTGTAACCTTCTTTGATAATTCAAGAGCTTCTTCATATTCTTCATTTAAAATGAGATACATAATTTTAAAAAGTGGGTTTTTAACTTTATTATCCAATTGAAGATCATATAATTTTAAATATTCATCTTTTTTATTCAAATTATAATAATACTGTAATTTTATAGTATACCAATGTTTATTTTGCTTTTCCTCAAAAATTCTTTTACTATTTTGTTCTACAAAATTTTGATATTCTTCTTTATAATTAGAAATTTCTAAAAGAAAAATATATATTGTTATTAAACTGTCATTAATAGACTTATTATGAATTTTATCGATTGCTTCTTTTACTGTAGATAAATTCTTTTCAATATACTTATTTGACAACAATAATTTTGGAATATTCAATATATAAATATGCACTACAATACCAAACAAAACGATTAAAATCAAAGAATAGATTAATACCCTTTCTAAATGATTAATATTCATAATAACAATCAAAAAAGCCAATAAATAATAAACTAGTATAATGAATCGATAACTTAAAACTATCTTATTCTTCATAGTTTTTACCTACTTAGAAAGATATAAATCTAAAGGTGTTTTTGTATGTTCAACAACATAACCACTGCCACCTCTATCTTTAACATCTTCAACCATTGTTGTTATTAAAAGAGGTTGTTTACTATCTGTCGTCATTACTGTAAACCAACCAAGTTCTGTTCCTGTGGTATCACTTTGGCTTTGTTTGATTTCTGCTGTTCCTGTTTTTCCAGCAAGAGTCACATTATCATGATAAATACTATGGCCTGTTCCATTTTCATCTGCAATAACATTAATGAGATCTTCTTTTATTGTTTGTGATGTTTCTTTAGAAAAGACATTTTTAATCCATGTTCTTGTTTTTCCTTGAACGATATGGGGTTGATAGATTGAACCATTATTTACAAAAGCACTATAAATACTTGCAAGTTGTAGGGGATTCATCAAAATTTGTCCTTGCCCATAACCACTATCTGCAATTAATTGATCACTTACTTTTTGATTTTTGTTTATATATTGACTTCTATTCAAAGATAGTTCAAAAGGAATCTTTTTACCAATCTTTAAATTTTTGTAATATTTAAATAAATTATCTTTTCCAATATTTAACGCATTTCTTGCAAAATAAACATTATCTGAATATGTGATCGCATTCTTTAAATTATTAGGTGAAGGAGCATGTAATGTTGTTACATAATAATTACCCCAACTTGAATCCTTTTGCCATTTATCTTTAGCCCCTAAATCTTTATCTGGATCAATTGTCTTTGTTTCTAAACCAATAGCTGCTGTGATTGGTTTCATAGTTGATCCAGGGGTATAAGTTTGTTTATAACGACTCATTAATGGTTGATTACTATCATTATTTAAAGCGTTCCATTTATCCGTTGAAAGTCCTAAGACAAAATCATTATTTGAATAAGATGGCGTTGAAACAAGCGCTAAAACTTCTCCTGTTTGTGGATTTAAAGCAACAGAAGCACTTTTATCATTTTGATATTCATTATAAAGACTTTGTTGTAAATCAATATCGATTGTTAAACGAATATCTTTTCCATCTTTAGCTTCTTTTTGGGCAACTGTTTTAATGATATTGTTATTTTCATCAACAATGACAATTTTTCCACCTACTTCTCCACGTAACTGCTTTTCATAAGTGGCTTCAATCCCACTTCTTCCAATTACTGAACTACTTGTGTATCCTTCACTTTTATGTTTTTTTAAATCTTCTGAATTAACATTTTGGACATATCCAATGATGTGAGATGTTATTTTATCATAAGGATAAACACGCATAGAAATCGTATTGATTTTAACACCTTTAATATTTAAAATTCCTTGTTGAATCAATTGATTTTTTACTTGTTCTGATACATTTTTAATAGGTACAAAAGAATCATCTTTGATCCAAGATGCACTCATTTTCTTTTGAATGGCTTCAACATCCGTTTCTAAATACTTAGCTATTTGTGCATAATCATTTTCACCATTTAATTTTCCTCTTACAAGACCAAATGAATAAGCATTTCCTTGTTTAGCTAAATATTTTCCATTTCTATCTAAAATATACCCTCTATAAGGTTGTGTCGTAATCACTTTTACTTTGTTCTTATCAGAAAATTCATCAAAAATAAGTTGCTTATTAAATTTAATTTGTTCATTTTTAATTTCAATCTTATTTTTATATTTAACTTTTCCAGCTACAGTATCCATCGATATTTGATATTGAACCATATTATCTTTTTCATCTATTACTTTTACCTGTATATTACTTGGATTTATTACATCATAGATTTCTTTATGCTTTTCAATAAAATATTTTTGTGTAGGAGTATAGACTGTCTTTTGATCTAGCATTTGATACATTTGTTTATAATCTTTCTTTTTTAAAAGTTCAAAATATTCTGTAACAACTTGTTCATTACTTTTTCCATGATTAAAAACAAAAAATACCACTGTCATAAGCAGTACACAAACTATTGACCCAATTATAATATTTCTTTTCTTGTTCATATGGTAATCCTCCCTAATTAATACAATTATATATGATGATTAGCATTAATGATATATTTATTGCACAAGATGTTCTTTATTTGCATGAAAAGCTTTTTTTAACAGTCATTTTATTATATTGAATTAGAAAATTTCATAAATTATAACATAAATGAAAAAAGACTAGTCATAGATAACTAGCCTTGTATTTTTTAAAGATAAAAATGCTACCTCGATGTTCGCCAAAACCGTGTAAGGTAGCTTTTTTTGTATTATTTTCGTTATATATAGAAGTATTTATAGCAAACTATAATTTTTTCATGACGATAAATGTATAACTGATACAAAATATGAATTTAGATTTCAAATTTTTCTTAATAATTTAAGAAAAACAAGTAAAAATCAAAGAAAACCACTCAAAATATTAAATTTCTTTACATCTTTTCTTACCTAATTATTATTAATTTTATTCGTAAGTTAAGTGCAATTTTATTTTTGAATTACTTTTCAAACTTTCTCCTTCCATCAATGTATAAACATTTTTATCTTTTAACTTTTTTTCTGAAATAAAATAACATTTATAATTAGAAAAATCCTCATTTTCTAATAAATTAATTTTAGATATTGTTTTTGGTTTTGAGGTATTTATATTACTAGAACAATCAAGATAAATACATGTATCTTCATCGATTAATTTCAAAGTTATTTTCCCTTCATCAGCACTATAACCTTTAAATATATTTTTTATATCAAAATGGTTATTGATTTCGTAACTGCCTAAAACATCTTGAATAATTTCACCATCTTTTTCATATTGAAAATAAAATGTTATATTATTGACATTTTTTGATAAATAATGATATTTTGCATAATAAGTTGAAGATACATCATCTTGTTTTAAAGATAAAACAGCATCTTTTTCTAAAAACATATAATGAACAATACTTATACCAAAGGCAACGATAAAAAGAACAAAAATATAAAATAGCTTCTCATTCTTTTTAGCTATATGTCTACGAATTTGACCTAGCATAATAATACCTCCTTATATTTTTATTATATAGAAATCAATCATCCTTTTAAATCAAATAAAGAAAAAACCTCTCTAAAAGAGGTCTAAATTAATCGAGTATTGTTAAGTTTTCCTGTTTGGTTGAACTCAATCCATTCACAGATATTAACAACATGATCACCAATTCTTTCAAAGTATTTCGCAATCATTAAAAAGTTGATTGTTAAATCACCTTTATCATTTGATTCTTTAATCATTTGAATAATATCTTTTTTTACTTGATCAAATAATTCATCCATTTTAATATCCATCTTCTTTACTTCTAAAGCATGTTTTAAATCATGTTGATGGAATGCATCCAAGGATTCTTTAACCATTTTAGTCGCAATTTTTGCCATATCTTGAATATGTCCAATCATTAAGAAACTATCCATTTCTTTCATTTCTAAAATCAATTCAGCAATATCTGCACTTTGATCCCCAATTCTTTCTAAATCAGTAACTACTTTTAAAGCAGTAGAAACATCTCTTAAATCAGAAGCAACTGGTTGTTGTTTTAAAATCAAAGATAAACATTTTGCTTCAATCGATCTTTCCACATCATTAATTTGTTTATCTCCATGAATAATATCTCGAGCAAGTTCATAATCTTGTTCCTTAAAAGCTGTAACACAGTTTTCAATAGCTAAAACAACAAGATGACACATTCTATCTAAATCAACGTGCATCTTATTAAGTTCTTGATCAAATTGACTTCTTGGCATCTTTCTTTCCTCCTATCCAAATCTACCAGTAATATAATCTTCAGTTCTTTTATCTTTTGGCATACCAAAGACATCTTTAGTTGGTCCATATTCTACCATTTCTCCAACTAAGAAGAAGGCAGTATAATCAGCAATACGACTTGCTTGTTGCATATTGTGAGTAACGATAGCAATTGTATATTGATCTTTTAATTGTAATAAAAGTTCTTCGATTTTAAGTGTTGAAATTGGATCTAAGGCACTTGTCGGTTCATCTAATAAGATAACTTCTGGTTGTACCGCTAAAGCACGCGCAATACATAATCTTTGTTGTTGTCCACCAGATAAACCTAAGGCACTTGAATGTAAACGATCTGACACTTCATCATAAAGTGCTGCTGCTTTTAAACTATCTTCAACGATTTTATCAAGTTCTTTTTTATTTTTAATACCATGAATACGTGGTCCATAAGCCACATTATCATAAATTGACATAGGGAATGGATTTGGTTGTTGGAAAACCATCCCAACTTTTTTTCTAAGTAATGTTGTATCTACACGGCTATCATAGATATCTTCACCATCTAAGATAACATCCCCTTCAATTTTAACGTTATCAACATAATCATTCATACGATTCAACGTTTTTAAAAATGTTGATTTACCACACCCTGAAGGGCCAATAAACGCAGTAATTTTATTTTCTTTAATATCTAAACTGACATCTTTTAAAGCATGTTTTTGTCCATAATACAAATTCAGATGTCTTGCTTCTATTTTATTTTCCATCTTAATTATCCCCTTTATTTACATCAAATCTGCGACTAATCCATTTAGCTAACATATTTAAACCTAAAACAATAACTACTAAAACAAGAGCAATCACAAATGAAACTTCATAATTTCCTTTAGCCATTTCTAAATATAATTGAATAGTAAGAGTTCCCCCACTACTTAACAAATGTCCAAAAATATTTGTTGGTAAAATAGCAACTGATCCTGCTGTAAATAATAAAGCAGCTGATTCAGCAACGATACGTCCCATTGCAAGAATAACTCCTGTTAAAATACCAGGAATGGCACTTGGTAAAAGTACTGTACGAATCATATACCATTTTGTTGTTCCAATTCCTAAAGCAGCTTCACGATAGCTTTTAGGAACACATTCTAAAGCTGTTTGAGTATTTCTTGAAATGATTGGTAAAATCATAATGGCAAGTGTAAGTGACCCTGTTAAAATAGAGAAATTCAAATGACAAAATGATCCAAAGAACAACATCCCAAATAATCCATAAATAATTGATGGAATACCTGCTAAAACTTCCGTTGTAAATGAAATGATACTGACGAATTTTTTATTTTTTGTATATTCATTTAAATAAATTGCTCCACCAATTCCTATTGGACAAGCAATTAAAAGTGTCACAATAACAATATAAAGTGTATTAATAATATTAGGTAATATACCTACAGTATCATTAATAATACTTGTTGTATTTACTAAATAAGAAAAATCAAAGGCCGGTATTCCTCGATAGAGAATATAACCAATAATAACTAATAAGATAAAAATTGAAAGAAATGAACTTAATTGAATAAGTGCATAAAGAACTTGATCACTGACACGTTTCTTTTTTTCTAAGATTGTATTATTCATCTAAGTCACCTCTTTTTAAAACATATGTTAAGACTAAGTTAATAACCATGATAAAGATAAACAGTACAAGTCCAATTGTAAATAGTACTTGTCTATGTGTACCACTGGCATATCCCATTTCTGAAACGATGGCTGTTGTTAAAAAACGTACCGAATTAAATGGAAGTGGAAGAGATACTGCATTTCCGGCTACTAACAAAATAGCCATTGCTTCTCCAATAGCACGTCCTACGCCAAGTACAATAGCTGACATAATACCTGATTTAGCACTTGGTACAACAACTTTAAAAATTGTTTGCATTTTACTTGCCCCTAAAGCAAGTGAGCTTTTACGATAATCATCAGGTACAGCTTTTAAGGCTGTTTCTGAAATATTGATAAGCGTAGGTAAAATCATGATTGCTAGTACGATAATGGCTGATAAAAGATTGGCCCCACCTGTAAATTGATGTGTTTTAGATCCATGGTAGATCATTAATTCTAATTTATACATCATTGGATTGACAATCAAAATACCTAATAATCCATAGACAACAGACGGAATCCCTGCAAGTAATTCAATTGCTGATTTTAATATTTTTCTAAGTCTTGCTGGAGCAATTTCAGCAAGATTGATTGCTGTAAATAAACCAATAGGTACTCCAATACAAATTGCTAGAAAAACCCCTACAATAGAAGTTAAAATAACATAAGCAATCCCATATTGAGGATGAGCTGCTGTTGGCGCCCATGTTGTAGAAAACAAGATACCTGTAATTCCTTCTTTAAAAATGGCAGGTGTCCCTGAAATAATCATATATCCTGTAATAGTAACAACTGCTAAAACAGAGATAATAGCACAGCCACGAAAGATCATCGCGGCTGTTTTTTCTACTAGGGATTTTGCTTTCTTATGGCTAATAATTGATAACTTTTTTTCCATAATACTTCCCTCTTTATTTTTATTTATTTGGTGTTACTAATCCAACTTTTTCAATGATTTTTTGTCCATCATCACTGTTGATGAAATCAAATACTGCTTGAACTTGTTTAGATTGTTCACTAATTTTTCCATTTGTAGCCATTACGAATGGTCTTTGTAAAGCATAGCTTCCATCTTTTACAGTTTTTTCACTTGGTTCAACACCATCTAATTGAAGAGGAGAAACTGTATCATCCAATACATCTAATGAAACATAACCGATTGATCCAGAAGTTTTAGCAACTTTAGCAAGAACAGCACCAGTTTCATTTAATTCTTGAGCATATTGACATTGATCTTCAATTCCTAATAATTCTTCAAAAGCACCACGAGTTCCTGAACCAGCTTCACGTCCGATAACAACGATTGCTTCATCTTGTCCACCTAAATCTTTCCAGTTAGTAATTTGTCCTGTATAGATTTTTGCTAATTGATCTTTTGTTAAGTTTGTTACTTTATTAGATTTGTTTGTAATTGTTGCGATACCATCGATAGCAACAATATTTTCTTCTAATCCTTTTGCTTTTTCTTCATCTGTTAAAGCACGAGAAGAATCTCCGATATCTGTTGTTTTTGAAGCAACTGCTTCTAGACCTGCACCAGATCCTGTAAATTGTGCTTCTAATTGTAAGTTTGGATATTTTTCTTTAATTCCTTCTGATAAGGCATTAACGAATTTTTCCATTGAAGTTGATCCGTTTAAACTTACCTTTCCACTAATGTCATCTGATGTACTATTTGATCCTCCGCCACATCCGGCTAAACCAAGACACATCATGAAAACCATTAAAACACTTAATACTTTCTTTTTCATTTTTTATTTACCTTCCTTTGTTTTCTCTTAAGATATTATTTATTTTTGTTTCCTTTTCTTAAGACACTCCTATCATAGTGTTTTTCAACACTTTCAAAAATCAAAAGAACGTATGGTTTATGTTAAGTTTATGTAAAATGAAAAAAGTCCATGTTTATAAACACGAACTCACTTTTTATTATTTTTTCCTATAACGTTTACCCTTAGTAACACCCTTTTCTTCAAGCATTCCTTTTTCTACAAGCTCATTTAAAAGTTCTCTTGTACAACGATAATCTCTCGTATGTATTCTTTTAAAAGTTCCATTAAATAAATCATCATTAATATAAACCAGCTTTTGTCTTTTTTTGTCATTGAACATAGATTACTATGCATTCGATTCAAAAAAACATCTTCTTGCTTGTTTTGTTTTTTTATATTCAACTAAACGTTGTGCAAAAAATTTCAAATGGGTAATAAAGCGATAGTAATAAGCACTTTCTTCATTAAATTCTATCTTGAAGCGATAACGCACAATATTTTCAATTTCTTGCATGATTTTCGTAATTTCATACATGTCATGAACATCTTCATCTAATTGTCCATTGACAATATGTAACGCAATAAATCCTGCTTCATCATTTGGTAAAAGCACACCTGTTTTCTTTTCGATAATTACAAGAGCCTTTTTCACTATTAGATATTCTTCTTTATAAAATCTTTGAATATCCCATAATAAAGCATTCTTCACTAAAATATCGTCTTTTGCTCTAACAACAGCTGTATAAATGTGATTGACCATAGAAATATAGATATTATCATTTAAAGCTTTGCCTAAACTTAGTCTCGCTTCATCCATAATTTCTTCACCGATTTCTAAATATTCTAAAGGAATATCCACAACAAGTTCTTTAAATCGACTTAAAACTTCTTGGTTATGTAAATAAAAATCTTTATCAATTATTTCTGGTTCTATCGTATCCCCTATTTTCTTTTTAAAACAGATTTCTCGTCCCATCACAATCTTTTCTTCATTATTTTCAAGAACAACAGCTACATTATTGTTAAAAACTTGGCTTATTTCCATAATCACCCCTCCAAAATAAAAACCTATTTATTGCGCACTTAAAAAGGGTGGCAATAAATAGGTTTAGCTTATACTTAAATAATCACTATCCTATAAACTACTCGAACATATTATCACAAATTTAAAATGGATGTAGTCTTTTTATTAGCGTTTTAAGCCACAAATCATTTCTACAGTTGCTGGATCATAGTGAGAAAAGAAAGAACTTGTATCTTTATTAAGTGAAGCAATTGTTTGCATATCTTCTTCACTTAATTCAAAATCAAAGATATTTAAGTTTTCTTGCATTCTTTCTTTTCTTACTGTTTTAGCTAAAGGAACAATTCCTCTTTGTACAAGCCATCTTAAAATAACTTGTCCGACTGATTTATTATATTTATTACCAATTTCTACAAGTGTTTCATTTGTGAAAATACCATTTTTACCTTCAGCAAATGGAGCCCATGCTTCTAATTGAACACCATATTTTGTATTGTAAATTAAAGCTGCACCTTGTTGATGGAATGGATTGACTTCTACTTGGTTAACAGCTGGTACAACTTCTGTATCTAAAGCTAAGTCTACTAAACGATCTGGATAGAAGTTAGAAACACCAATAGCTTTAATTTTTCCTTCTTTATATAAATCAATTAAAGCACGATAAGCTCCATGATAATCTTTAAATGGTTGATGTAATAAAACTAAATCTAAATAATCTAATTGCATTTTCTTTAATGATTCTTCAACAGAAGCTTTTGCCTTTTCATACCCATAATTAGAAATCCATACTTTTGTCGTAATAAATAATTCTTCACGAGGGACATTTGTTTCTTGAATTGCTTTACCTACAGCTTCTTCATTTCCATAAGATTGTGCAGTATCAATTAAACGATATCCTGCATCAATCGCATCTAAAACAACTCTTTTACATTCTTCTTCATCTTTCACTTGGAAAACACCAAAACCAACAACTGGCATTTTCACTCCATTATTTAATGTTTTGTATTCCATTGTTATTCTCCTTATTCAAAATTACATTTTGTTGTCGCCATTTTGTGCAATGATTCTTTAGTCACTTTATAAAATGGGGTATGTTTATTCACTTTTTCGATTTCTTTCATTTCTTCATCTGTTAATTCAAAATCAAAGATATTCGCATTATCTTTAATATGATCCATTGATTTACTTCCTGGTACAAGTCCAAATCCCATTTGAAGATGCCATCTTAGAACAATTTGAACTGTTGATTTATGATATTTTTTGGCAAGTTCAACAAACACAGGTTCTTGTAACATTTCACTATTACCATGTCCTAGTGGATACCATGATTGAAGTTGAATATGATGTTCCTTGCAAAAATCATAAACATGTTCTGCTGGATAATAAGGATGACATTCTACTTGCATGATCATTGGTGGAATTTCACATTGATCTAAAATTTCTTGAATTTGTTCAACTCTAAAGTTAGATAAACCAATCGCTTTGATTTTGCCTGCTTTATACGCTTTTTCTAGCATTTTATAAGCATAAATATAGTTATTAACAGGATGATGTAAAATCATCACATCAACATAATCAACACCTAATCTTTTTAAAGTGTCATCAATTGCTTGATCGTTTTCATAAAGTGTTGGTCCTAATTTTGTTTCTAAAAAATAATATTCTCTTTTTAATCCTGATAATTTTAAACCTTTACCTACTTCAACTTCATTTTCATAACGATTGGCAGTATCAATAAGTTGATAGCCATGGTTTAAGGCAAAAGCTACATTGTCTTCAATTTGTTTACCAAATTGTTGAATGGTACCAAATCCAAGTTGAGGGATTTGGTATCCATTATTTAAAGTAATGAAATTAGTCATGAATTTTTAATCCCATTAAACGTGTTTCGTTGGCAGGATCTTCAGGATTATGAGATGGTTTATTTGTATCTAAGGCTTGCATGTTTTTCATTTCTTCATCTGTTAATTCAAAGTCAAAGATATCAATGTTTCCTTTCATTCTTTCTTCATTTGTAGATTTAGGTAAAGAAATAACTCCTTCTTGATAAATCCATCTTAAAATAATTTGACCTGCATTTTTATTATATTTTTTAGCAAGCTCTACAATTGTTTCATTTTCTAATAATTCTTTATTTCCATGTCCTAATGGATGCCAAGCTTCTAAACGAATATTATTTTCAGCCATCACTTTTCTTAATTCTTTTTGTTGAACAAATGGATTAAATTCTACTTGATTTACAGCTGGCATAACAGTCATACCATTTTTAAATTTATTCCATAAATTAACGGTAATATTAGAAATACCAATAGATTTAATCTTACCTTCTTGATAAGCTTCTTCTAAAGCTTTCCAAGCTCCTAAATAATCACCATATGGTTGATGTAATAAATAAAGATCAATATAATCTACTCCTAATAATTTTAAAGAAGTTTCAATACCTTTTTTCGCATTTTCATAACCATAATCTTGTAACCATAATTTAGAAGTAATAAAGATTTCTTTACGATCAATCCCACTATCTTTAATCGCTTTTCCTACATCACTTTCATTCATATATCCTGCAGCTGTATCAATATGACGATAACCTGCTTTTAAAGCAGCTAAAGTTGCATCATAAGTAGGTCCATCATTAGGAATCATAAAGACTCCAAATCCTACTGCTGGAATTGTTTGTTTGTTATTAAGTTCAAATATTTCCATTATTATCTCCTTGTTTTCATTTATATTTTAGTTTTACTTTACTAAAAAGTACAATATGAATAATGCATATTAGTATAACTTTCAGTTATACTATTTTATTTAAACTTAAATTCTCCATATAATAAGTTATGATCAGAAAAAGAAGTAATCTTTACATCTTGATTAACCTTTGAAAAATGAGATGAATAATAAATATCATCAGGTGAAGCAAAATCTCTAAAAGTCATATATTCTTTATTTTGATTAATACTTTCTATTCCTTCTATTTTAAAATCTTCACCATTTCATCTAAAGCAACTTTTGTATTTCCTTGAGGACGAGGACTACCATTAATAATAAGTACTTTCATCTTATTTCTTTTTCCATTTCTTTACTATTATTTTAATCATTATTTATCCCATTGTACATGACTAAAAACAAATATCACTATAACCAAAAGTTATACTGTGTTATAATACGGAAAAGGAGAAGTGATACAATGATTGAATTCAACCAATTGAAACATCTTGTTGCTATAGCAAAAAATAAAACGATTTCTAAAGCAGCTGAAGAACTTCTTATTTCTCAGCCTGGCCTTACAAAATCCATGCAACGTTTAGAAGAAGATTTAGGTTTATCGTTATTTAATCGTAAGAAAAATAAAATAGAATTAAATGATAATGGTTTACTTGCGGTTGAATTTGCGAAAAAGTTACTTGATGGTAGAGAAGAAATGATCAAAGAACTGACAAAACATAATCAAAATTATTTATCTTTTGCTAGCTGTGCACCTGCTCCTTTATGGGGAATTGAATATACTTTTCAAACAAATACAAATTCACAATTTGAAAGTTATCTTATTCAAGATGAGCAAACACTCATTGATGGTTTAGAAAATGGAGACTATTCATTAATTGTATTAACACATCCTTTAGATAATAAAAACTATATTTGCCAAGAATTCTTAAATGAATCGCTTTACTTATCTGTGCCTCCGGCACATCTTTTAGCACCATTTAAAGAAATTTCATTTTCTGATTTAGATGGACAAAGTGTTCTTTTATTATCACATATTGGATTTTGGAATGAAGTATGTAAACAAATGATTCCTAAATCTCATTTGTTATTTCAAGATGATCCCTTTGTCTTTAATGAACTTACAAAGATGTCTGCTTTGCCTAATTTTAAAAGTAATATTACAATACAAAGAGACAATGAAGAAGATAAGCGTATTTTAATACCAATCACAGATAAAGAGGCTCATGTTAACTACTATGCTATTTATCCAAAAGACAAAAAACAATTCTATCAACCACTTCTTAAACAAATAAAAGATCTTGATTGGAAAAAAACAAAAGATTTACCTAAAGTATTCAATAATCAATAATAAAATATTTCCTATCTAAAAAGCTGTTACATTTGTAGCAGCTTTTTAAAATTCAACAATTTCATTAAACATAAATATCATACAATCTATCTTTTTATCAGTATGAAAATGTCCACAATACCATTTCTTATAATCTAATCTTAATTCTAATTTATCTAAAAAAAATTCTGTACTATAATCTACTTTTAAAGGATTAATACTTTTCATAAACACTTCTCGCGGAAGATATTTATAAGGACAAGTATGAGAAAGTACAACATCTATTTGCGGATTCTTTTCTACATACATTAAAAGTTTATCTTTTATTTCTTCACTAGGTTGTTCACTTGAATACCAATTATATCCCATTTGTAGACGATAGTTTTTATCAACACTATAAGCTCCACCAATAACTAAAACACTTTGTTCATTAAATTGATACACTTCACCATCTTTCGCAAATAATATATGAGGATATTCTTCTTATAATATACAAGCCCAGCATGAAATATTTTTGTTTTATAGCCTTCTATATTTTCAGGACGTTCTTCATGATTTCCATGTATACAAAAGAAAGTCATTGGATATTGTAAAAGACTATTTTTTAAATAAATATCTTGTTCATTGGCGTAATAGTTAATACCTGCATCTCCTAAAACAATCATAAGATCATCTCTTGTTGTTTTATTTTTACAACAAAATGCATAAACTTCACTAAAATCTCCATGCTTATCACCTGTTATATAAATCATAATTTCTCCTATTGATATTGTTTTAATGTCTTTTCAATTCTTTTTTTCATTTCTTCTTGTAAAGAATAAGGTTTAATAACTGTAATTTTATCTTGTAACATCATTAACCATCCTATTAATCCTTCATTAATTAAAACATCTTTTACTATTAAGTGATAACGATTTTCATAATCCTTTGTCACACGATTATCTTGTCCAAACTTATCTACCACTTCTTTAATAATCGATTGATCAAAACTAATCTCTAAATCTTCTTTTTCTCCGGAAATATACATATTAATTGGATTATCAATTTGTTCTACATCAAATTGTTCTCCTTCAAAATATTTACTTTTATGATTTCTTACAAGTCTCATACGATCCAATCGATAAAGAGATAAACTATCTGGTCTTTTATCAAAATAACCAATCACATAATATTTAGAATTATTTTGAATGAGTTTATACGGAGAAATAATATAAAATTCTTTATTATCTTGATGATTACCATGGATATTTGATATTTCTACCAACCTATTTCTTTTTATTTCATAATTAACATACTTAAAATAAATATTTTTCTTTTCATTAATAGCTTTAATAATGGTTGTCATATTTAATAGCAAATCATAATTTCTTATATCATTTTGTCTAATTGTTTGATTTTGAATACGAGATAATTGTTTATTTGAACTTAATGTTTGTAATTTTGTAAGTAGTATATTTACTTCTTTTTGATCTAAATCATTATTATAAAGAATACTATCCCATAAATATTGTATTTGTCCATCATTAAAGAATTCTTCATTTATTGTATAGCCTTTACGATGTTTAGTCTTAATGATTTCTTTTTGATAAATATACTTCGATAATTCATTAATATTTTTTATAGCTTGATAAACCGTTTTAACATCAACTTTGATTCGATATTTTTCTTCAAGTTGCCCTTTTATTTCAATAGCAGGTATATAATCTAATGATTCTTTGATAATAAGATATGTGTAATAGAGTCTGTCCATAGTTTTCTCCTATCTTGCATAATTAAGTGAATATGTCTTGTCTTTATGATACAACATTTCATAACGATATGGTGAATAATTATAAAGAGATTTTTCAAAGCGTTTAAAGGCTTCATCAAGTGTTACAAATGGTAAATGAAAATAAGCTTGTTTATATTGTTTTTCTAATAAAAGAATAAGACTTGCTTGATAATGCATTTGTTCATCACTCATCATTTTATAATGTGTCATACCTAAAATGACTTGATTGAGTTGATTCATTTTAAATGTAAGCAAATGCCTTACTAGACAATAAATTTCTATATTAAAATCACTATGATCTAAAATATAATAAAATAAATTATATTTATATTCGACTAATGGTTTAAAATGTTGATTGATTAATAAATTCATCATGACTAAATGATATTCCATTTCATTATAAGATAAGCAACAATCAATATATCTTTTAATATTTGAAAAAAGCCATAATTGAATATCTTTTCTTTTATTTAATTTTCTTTTTAATTGAAAAACATCAATACACGTATTCATTAAATCATAAATATCTTGTTGATAAATTCCGGTACTATGAATTAATAAATATGTTTTTACCTCCATAATTGATACATCTGTCATTTGTTCATAACTTTTAACTACCATTAAAATCATCCCCTTTTCTTTATCTATATTATAGGGAGATGATGATTTTTATGATTAATTTGTATCTGTTTTAAAACCAAAAAAAAGGAGTTAAATAACTCCCTTATTTTCTAAGAATTTTCTAATTTTCTTTGTTGCTGCTTTAAGTTCTTCTAAACTATAAGCATAAGAAACACGAATATATCCTTCTCCTGCTTCACCAAAAGCACTTCCTGGCACACAGGCTACTAACTGATCATTTAATAATTCTTCACAGAATTGTTCTGATGTAAGCCCTGTTGATTTAATACATGGGAAAACATAGAAAGCACCTTGTGGTGTAAATGTTTTAAGTCCCATTTCATTAAATGTTTTGACTAAGAAGTTTCTTCTTGCAAGATAAGCTTGTCGCATTTTTTCAATTTCTTCATCACAATGTCTCATCGCTTCAATGGCTCCATATTGAGCACAAGTTGGAGCTGACATAATGACATATTGATGAATTTTTTTCATCATTTTAACTAGATATTCATTCGCAAGAACATAACCTAAACGCCATCCTGTCATCGCATAAGCTTTAGAAAAACCACTGACAAGAATAACTTGATCTTTGATTTCATCAAAAGATGCAATTGAACAGAATTTATGTTCATAAGAAAGTTCTGCATAGATTTCATCAGTTATGATCATAATTCCTGATTCTTTAAAGATAGGCACCAATTTTTCATAGTCTTCTTTTGTCATAAATCCACCTGTTGGATTACTTGGATAGTTTAAAAGAATGGCCTTTGTTTTTTCATTGATAGCTTCTTTTAAAAGTTCAGGTGTTAATTTAAATTCATTTTCTTCTGTTAAAGTAATGTTTCTTACCACTCCACCAGCAAGTGCAACACCCGGTGTATAAGCAACATAACTTGGTTGTAATAAAATGACTTCATCACCTGGATTAATAATTGTTCTAAAGGCTAAATCGATTCCTTCAGATCCCCCAACAGTGACAATACATTGTTCTGGTTTATAATCTAAATTAAATCTTCTTTTTTGATATTTACAAATTTCTTTTCTTAATTCTAATAATCCTTGATTTGCTGTATAGAATGTTTTTCCTTTTTCAATTGAATAGATTGCAGCTTCTCTAATTGTCCAAGGGGTTGCAAAATCAGGTTCACCTACCCCTAAAGAAATAACACCTTCCATTTGATTAGCTAAATCAAAAAATTTACGAATTCCACTAGGTGGAATATCTTTTACAACAGGATTAACAATTTTTTCAAAATCCATTATGGAGTTACCAATAATCTTTCTGCTGCATCTTTATTATCATCCTCAACAAGTCTACCCATGTTTTTATATTGTTTCAAAACATACATTGTGGCTGTTCTTTCAATACCTTCAATAACCGCTAAACGACTATTAACGAATTTAGCAACTTCCACCATTGTTTTTCCTTTAACAATTAATAAAAACTCATAATTTCCCGCTAATAAATACATTGTATCTACTTCTGGAAAATTATAGATTTTTTTTGCAATACGATCATATCCATAATCTCTTTCAGGTTTCGCATTGACTTGAATCACAGCTGTACACACATCGTGATTTGTTTTATCCCAATTGATCAAAGTATGATAACCATAGATTGTTTTATTTTTTTCTAAATCTTTAATTGTCTTATCAACATTTTCTTCTGTTTCGTTTAAGGCGGCCGCAAGATCAACGACTTCCATTTTCGCGTTGTTTTCAATTAATGATAAAAGTAAATTTTCATCCATATCCTCTTCCTCCTTATTATGACTCTAATTATATACTAATTTAGAGGTAAGGTAAATTGAATTTTTATTAGAAATAAGAGGAGTTGTTGCTTGTCTAGATAAGCAAAGTGTTCTATAATAAATATGAGGTGAAATTATGATTATACAAAGTAAAAAAGTCTGGATTGCGGATCAATTCACGCCAGCACAATTAGAATTAGAAGATGGAATTATTAAAGAAATATATCCTTACAATGAAAAAGAAGTTACGAAAGATTATGGAGATTTAAGAATTCTTCCTGGCTTTATTGATATTCATTGCCATGGAGCTTATGGTTTTGATACAAATGATGCTGATCCTGAAGGATTAAGAAAATGGGCAAAAGGAATCGTTGATGAAGGAGTTACTTCTTTCCTTGCAACAACTCTTACTCAAAGTGAAGAAGTTCTTACAAATGCGGTAAGTAATGTCGCAAAAGTTGTGGAAGAAGGTTATGAAGGTGCTGAAATCTTAGGTATTCATTTTGAAGGTCCTTATTTAAATAAAGCACATAAAGGAGCTCAACCTGAAGAATATTGTGTAAAACCTAATATTGAACAATTTAAAAGATATCAAAAAGCTGCTCATGGTTTAATTAAATATATTACTATGGCTGTTGAAAATGATGAAGATTACACTCTTACAAAATATTGTAGTCAAAATAATGTGGTCGTAAGTATTGGACATTCAAATGCAACTTATGAACAAGCTGTTCAAGCATACGCTCATGGAGCAAGAAGTATGACTCATGTTTATAATGCGATGACACCATTTACGCATCGTGCAAATGGTCTTGTTGGTGGTGCTTTACGTATTAGAAATATGTATGGAGAAATTATTTGTGATGGAAATCATTCTACTCTTGCTGCTTTAAATAATTTCTTTACTTCAAAAGGTCCTGATTATAGTATTATGATTACTGATTCATTAATGTGTAAAGGATTCCCTGTAGGTACTAAATTTGATTTTGGTGGGCAAGAAGTTGTCATTTATCCAGATGGTAGTGCACACTTAGTAGAAGCTGGTAACTTAGCAGGATCTACTTTAAATGTAAACAAAGGATTAAAAATCTTAATTGAAGATGCATTAGTTCCTGTTAATTACGCAATCAATGCATGTACATCAAACCCAGCAAGATGTTTACATGTTGCTGATCGTAAAGGAACAATTGGCGTTGGTTATGATGCTGATCTTGTTATTTTAGATAGAGATTATGAAGTTGTACAAACTTATTGTAAAGGCGTTGGGCAAAAATAAGATTTTGAGATGCTTCATGCATCTCTTTTTTTCTTATATAGAAAGCTTTTTATAGTCATTTTATGGTACAATTATTTCAAAAGGAGGCGATTTTGTGTATCGTTTTTATGTATCAAGTTACGCTAAAGGAAAAGAAAAAGGTCTTTATGTATGTACTTTAGATGAAACTAAAAATGAACTTCATTTAAATAAACATATTCCTACCGAAGATTTTCCTTCTTATGTTATTAAAAAAGATGATTATCTTTATGTATCTTTAAAAGATGCACGTGTTGGTGAAGGAGGAGGTGTCGCAAGTTATCATATTGAAGAAGATGATTTAAAACAACTTTCTTTTTATAATTCCCATGGTCGTTCTTATACTCATTTATGTTTAAGTCCTGATCAAAAATATTTATTTACAGCCAATTATCACGTTGGAGCAACAGCTGCTTTCCCTTTAAAGGATCATAAAATTGGAGATAAACTTTCAGTTGTTCACCATCACGGTTCAGGAATTGATTTACTTAAAAGACAAACAAATCCTCATGCTCATTATGTAGGAATTACTCCTGATCATAAATATCTTTACAGTGTTGACCTAGGTGCTGATAAAATTGTTATGTATGAATTTATTAATGAAAAATTACAAGAAACATCATTAAGTCAATCTGTGATTCCTGGTAGTGGGCCTCGTCATATGATTTTTTCTCATGATGGTAAATATTGTTATCTCGTCAATGAAATTAGTAACAGTATTATGGTTTATCAATATCATGATGGACACTTTACTTTGATTCAAGTTATTCATTGTGTACCTCGTCATTTTCATGGCTTTTCAAGTGCTGCTGCTATTCATATGACATCAAGTGGTAAACATATTATTGTTTCCAATCGTGGACATGATAGCATTGTCCTTTATCGCGTTAATCAAGAAACAGGAAAAATCACTTTACTTTATATGGTGCATACTGGAAAAGGACCTCGTGATTTTAATATTATTGATGATCGTTATATTGTTGTTGCAAGTCAAGAAGAAGATTTTTTAGAGCTTTATACATTTGATGAAGAAAAAGAAGAAATTAAGCCTACAGGAAATACTTTAGATATTATTCAACCTGTTTGTGTAGCTTTATAAAAGGAGAAAGATTATGAAATACGAAATTGTTGGAGATACTCTCCCTGTTGTTATTTGTCACTTAAATAAAGGTGAAAAAATGATTAGTGATAGTGGTGCTATGGCTTGGATGGATCCATGTATGAAAATGGAAACAAACGGTGGTGGTGCTGGTAAAATCATCGGTAGAATGTTTTCTGGTGAAACTTTATTTAGAAATAGTTATACGGCAAATGAAGATGGTTTGATTGCCTTTGCCTCAAGTTTCCCTGGAAAAATTGTCGCTATTGATGTAGATCCTGGAAAAGAAGTCATCATTCAAAAATCTGCTTTTCTAGCTAGTGAAGAAAATGTAGAAACATCGGTTTTCTTTAATAAGAAATTTTCTTCTGGTATATTTGGTGGTGAAGGTTTTATTTTAACAAAGGTTTCAGGACATGGAACATGTTTTATTGAAATTGATGGAAGTACCGTAGAATATAATTTACTACCAGGTCAACAAATGGTTATTGATACCGGTTATCTTGCAATGATGGATGCTACTTGTAAAATGGATATCCAATCAGTTCCTGGTTTAAAAAATAAATTTTTAGGAGGAGAGGGATTATTTAATACCGTGGTTACTGGTCCTGGTAAAATTGTGGTTCAAACAATGCCTATTTCAGCAGTAGCAAATTCACTTGCAAAATTTTTCCCTCAAGGTAAATAATGAAGAAATTGTTTTGTTTTGATATTGATGGTACTTTAAGAACGACCACAGATCATCAAATACCAGAAAGTACCATCAAAGCCTTAAATTTATTAAGAGAAAAAGGTCATCTTTTATTAGTATCTACAGGTAGAAGTGTTGACTCTTTAAAGAATACTCACATTTATGATACTTTTGCCTTTGATGGGTATGTATGCAATAGTGGACAAGCTTTATTAGATAAAAATTTAAAACTTATTCACAAAGAAAGTTTATCTACAACTGTTGTTTTAAAAGCTTTAGACGCTTCTAAAAAACACAACATTCCTTTAGCTCTTAAATGTACACCAAGAATTATTAATATGGAACCCAATGAAAATGTCATTCGTTCATGTAATTATTTCAATAATCCAATTCCCCCTGTTGGTAGCTATACCAATCAAGAAGTAGGTGCCATGATTGCTTATGGTCCTTTAGATTATGACTATCAAGAATTTAAAGATATTGAAGAACTTGATGTGATGGTAGGAGAAAGTAGTTATGCTGATATTACTATTAAAGGAATTTCTAAAGCAACTGGCATTGCTTATTTTATGAAGTTATGGAATATGAAAAGTTATGTGGCTTTTGGGGATTCTTTAAATGATGTTGAAATGTTTAAACATGCTTCTTTTTCGATTTGTATGGGACAAGGAAATAATGAGTTAAAGAAATTAAGTGATTTTGTGACAACTTTTATTGATGAAGATGGTATTTATTATGCATGTAAAGAATTAGGCTATATCTAAAATAGCCTTTTTTATTTCGTCTAAGTTCTTACCTATTAAAAGTAAATCAAAGAGTTCTTCATATTGTTTGGTTGATAGATTTTCTAAAAAAATTGGATCTACATCAGGGAAGCGAATAAGGAAAAGTTTGAGAGCATTTCTTCTTGCAATCAGTTTTTTTGTTTTTCAAAAGAAGTATTTTATTGATTCATAAAAAGCCTCCTTCTTTCATTATAGAAAAATATATTTTTTTATAAATGGACAGATAGTCCAAAATACTCCTTAAAATTATGCCCAAAATAAAAATGGTCTTTCGACCATTTTTTAATTATCTTAATTTTGTAATATCAATTAACGATGGCACACCATGTTTACGTTTTTCAAGTGAATCAATAAGTGCTTTTGCTGTATCAAGTGAAGTATAAATTGGAATACCAGCTTCTACAGCAAAACGTCTAATTAAGAAGCCATCTTTTAAGTTATCATTTCTTGTTGGAATATCGATTACTAAATCAACTGTATCCGTAAACATTAAATCAAAGATTGTATTTGTTTTTTCACAAATACGATTGACAAAATGTACAGGTACATCATGTTCTTTTAAGAATTTATATGTTCCTTCTGTTGCATATAAATCATAACCAAACATATAATATTGTTTAGCGATTGGTAAGAATTCTTCTTTAGAAGAATCTTTAATTGTACAAATGATATTCTTTCTCTTAGGTAATTGAATACCTGTTCCCATGAATGCTTTATAAATAGCTTCATCTAAATTTTTAGAAATACCTAAAACTTCTCCTGTTGATTTCATTTCAGGTCCTAAAGAAATTTCTGCACCTTTGATTTTTTCAAATGAGAACACTGGCATCTTAACTGCAATTGTTTCTTTTTCTGGAACAATTCCATAAGAATATCCTTGTTCTTCAATTGTATGTCCCATGATTGCTTTTGTTGCAATGGCAACAATTGGGATATCTGTAACTTTTGAAATATAAGGAATTGTTCTTGAAGATCTTGGGTTAACTTCAATAACATAAACTTGATCTTCATAAACAATGAATTGAATATTGATTAATCCGACAACATGTAATGCTTTAGCAAGACGTTTTGTATAATCAACGATCACATCTTTAATTTCTTGTTTGATTTTTTGTGGTGGGTAAACAGAAATACTATCTCCCGAGTGAACTCCCGCACGTTCAACGTGTTCCATAATACCTGGAATTAAGATACCATGTCCATCACAAACTGCATCAACTTCAACTTCTTTACCAGATAAGTATTTATCAATTAAAATTGGATGTTCTTGGTATTGTCTATTAATGATTTTCATGAACTTTTTAATATCACCATCATTTAAGGCAATTTCCATACCAGCACCACCTAATACATAAGATGGTCTTACTAAAACTGGATATCCTAATTTATTAGCAACTTCAATTGCTTCTTCTGCAGTAAAGACTGTTGAACCTCTTGGACGATCAATATGACATTTTTCAAGAATTTCATCAAATCTTTCTCTATCTTCTGCAGCATCTACATCATCAGCATCAGTTCCTAAGATTTTAACACCCATATCTGTAAGTGCTTTGGTAAGTTTGATAGCTGTTTGTCCCCCAAATTGAACGATTGCTCCATCAGGTTTTTCAATGTCTACAATACTTTCTACATCTTCAGCAGTAAGTGGTTCAAAGTATAAACGATCAGCAATATCAAAGTCTGTTGATACTGTTTCAGGGTTGTTATTAACAATGATTGTATCGTATCCAGCTGCTTTTAAAGCCCATACACAATGTACTGAACAGTAATCGAATTCAATACCTTGACCAATACGAATTGGTCCTGATCCTAAAACCATGATTTTTTTCTTTTCTCTTTGTGGTTCTACTTCGTTCACTCCACCTTGAATTGAATAGTAATAAGGTGTTTGTGCATCAAATTCTGCCGCACATGTATCAACAACTTTATAAGCTGCAACAATATTATTATCTTTACGCATTTGATGAATTTCTTGTTCTGTTTTTCCAGTTAATTCAGCAATGACTCTATCTGGGAATTGTAATCTTTTTGCTTGTTTTAATAAATCAACTGTTAATTCTTCTGTTTTAATTCTTTCTTCCATTTCTACTAAATGTTTTATTTTATCAATGAACCAAACATCAATTTTAGTAATTTCATGGATTTCTTGTTCAGTAATTCCTTTTCTTAATGATTCAGCAACTGCAAAGATACGTTGATCATCAACATCTTTTAATTTTTGTTTTAATTCATCATGTGTTAATTTTGTAAAGGCATCTAAGTGTAAGTAGAAAACATTTTGTTCAAGAGAACGTAAAGCTTTCATTAAAGCTCCTTCAAAGTTATTACAGATTGACATAACTTCTCCAGTTGCTTTCATTTGTGTTCCTAATTTTCTTGAAGCATCAACGAATTTATCAAATGGCCATTTAGGAATTTTACATACAACATAGTCTAATGTTGGTTCATAAGAAGCATATGTTTTACCTGTAACGGCATTTTTGATTTCATCTAAAGTATATCCTAAAGCAATTTTAGCTGCTAATTTAGCGATTGGATAACCTGTTGCTTTAGAAGCTAAAGCTGATGAACGAGAAACACGAGGGTTTACTTCGATAACACAGTATTCAAAACTATTTGGATTTAAAGCGTATTGTACATTACATCCACCTTCAATATTTAAAGCTGTAATAATATTTAAAGCTGATGAACGTAACATTTGATATTCTTTATCTGATAAAGTTTGGCTTGGTGCCACAACAATACTATCTCCTGTATGAACACCAACAGGATCTAAGTTTTCCATGTTACATACAGTAATGCAGTTTCCTGCACTATCTCTCATTACTTCATATTCGATTTCTTTCCATCCAGCAATACATCTTTCAATTAAACATTGACTTACTCTTGATAGACGTAAACCATTTGAACAAATATCATGAAGTTCTTTTTCATTATTTGCGATACCTCCACCAGTACCACCTAATGTATAAGCAGGTCTTACAACAACTGGATAACCAATTTTTTCTGCAAATTCTAAAGCATCATTAACATGGTTAACAACGATGGATGCAGCACATGGTTCGTTAATTCTTTCCATTAAGTTTTTAAATTCTAAACGATCTTCTGCAAGTTTGATTGTATCTGTATTTGTCCCAATTGTACGAACATTGTGTTCTTCTAAGAACCCTTCATCCGCTAAAGCCATAGCGATGTTTAATGCATTTTGTCCACCTAATGTTGGTAAAATGCTATCTGGTTTTTCTTCCATGATTAATTTTTTAACAACAGGAACTGTTAATGGTTCGATATAAACTTTATCTGCGATATCACCATCTGTCATGATTGTTGCTGGGTTTGAATTAATTAAAACAACTTCTACCCCTTCTTCTCTTAAAGCTCTACAAGCTTGAGTTCCAGCATAATCAAATTCTGCTGCTTGACCAATGATGATAGGTCCTGAACCGATAACTAATACTTTTTTAATACTTAAATCTCTTGCCATCTTATTTACCCTCCATCATTTTTTCAAATTCATCAAATAAAGCATCTGTATCTAATGGACCAGCACATGCTTCTGGATGAAATTGTACTGTTTTAATATTTTTACCCATATATTCAACACCTTCGATTGTTTGGTCATTTACATTAATAAACCAAGGTTTTGCAATATTACGATCAATAGAATCATCACAAATTACATAGTTATGATTTTGTGTAGAAATATAAACACGACCTGTATTTAAATCTTTAACAGGATGATTTGCACCATGGTGTCCATATTTTAATTTTTCAGTTTTAAATCCATGAGCTAAAGCCATCAATTGATGTCCTAAACAGATTGCAAAGATTGGTAAACCACTTTCAGATAGTTTTTTAACTTCTTTAATGATTTCAACATTTTCGCTTGGATCTCCAGGACCATTTGATAACATCACTCCATCATAGTTTCCTTCAATGATTGTACTTGCAGGAGTAGATGCTGGATAAACTGTGACTTCTATATTTCTATTTGCTAATGATTTAGCAATATTTTTCTTAGCACCAAAGTCTAATAAAGCAACTTTTCGATCTCCTGTTCCTACTTTATATGGTTTGTCACATGTTGTTTTTTCAACGACACCAGTTACTTTAAAGTTATGTATTTTTTCCATCACTTCACTTAAATCATCATATTTTGTTGTTGTAATCATTCCATTCATACAACCTTTATTTCTAATGATTTTAGTTAAATGTCTTGTATCGATTCCTTGAATACAAGGAATGTCATGTTCAATTAAATAATCTTTTAAATCAATATTTTTTCTAAAATTACTTCCAAGTCTAGCAAGTTCATTCACTACAAATCCTTCAACATAAGGTTTTGTAGATTCTTGATCTTCTAAACATACTCCATAGTTTCCAATTAATGGATATGTCATAACAACTGATTGTCCTGCATAGGAAGGATCCGTTAATACTTCTACATATCCTGTCATTGAAGTATTAAATACAAATTCACTGACAACTTCTTTGTTAGCCCCTACGCTTTCACCTTCAAATACGTTTCCATCTTCTAAGATTAAATAGGCTTTCATATATTTTCCTCCTTTTTTTTGTTATAAAAAAACATATCAATTAAAAATGATATGTTAGAAACAATGAGAATATAAAAATGAGGTACTCGTATTCAATTGTAAGCAATCATATTTGACACTTTGTTGTAACATAGCCCTCATCTCCTTTTGTTCTTGAATAGTATAGTAGATTTGACAACATTTTTCAACACCAATTTATAATTTTTTATTATTATGTAATTTTATTTTATTAACAATTTTTTAGTATAAGAAAAAAGAGATTTTTCTCTCTTTCTATGATTGAAAATACTTTTCTATTTCTTTTACTTCCTTTTCATGTATTTCTAATAAGTTAATTGCTTCTTTAAATGACATTTGTAATCCTATCATTAGTTTTTTACATGCGCTATATTCTTTTCTTTACGTTCTATTTGTTTGCCTTCATTTCTTGCTTCTAAGGCAATGCTTTCACCTAAATCACAAATATCTTTAACCTCACTTTCTATTTTCTTTGTATCATTCTATAATTCTTTGTTTCCCATTATAATCTAATACATTATTTAAAAAGGCCATCAATGGTGTCAATAATTCATCATATACTTACTTTTTATTTAAATCATGTTCTTTGTTTGAGTATACCACAAGAATAACTTCCTTGTCATAAACTTCTTTTTCTTCTACTGTTGCTCCACAAATAATCCTTTCGTTTGTTTCATAGGCATTCATATGACCATCTTTTCTTTTAGGTGCCTTTAGCATGATTCACAAAGAATAGACCTTCTTCATTCCATCATAGTTTTTATCATCATACTCTGTTTCCAATTATCCTGACACTATCTTGGAGACATAAGCATAGCCACTAGTAATAACAGAATATCCTTTTTGTATTTCTAAATTTAAATAGACTCGTATATTCTTTCCATCTTCTTGTGGCACATCAATATAACACAAAATATCATAATAAACCACGCCTTCATCTTTGATAAAGCCTTCCTTATCTACAAGATGAAAATGTGGATTGACCATTCTATCACCTATATGTACTCCTTTTATTAGTCTTCTAATTTCTTCAAAACTTAAATACTTTGCTTCATCTACAACTACCTTTATGATTCTTGATAATACTTCTTCATTTCCTATGATCATCTTGTATAAATGATCATACATTGTTGTTTGTTTACTTGTTGTTATTTTATTTATTTTGTCCATAAGTAGTCCTCCTACTTATCTGTTCTTTTTTTGAAAAAAATAAAAAAATTGTTAGGAAATCAGATAATTTCCTAACAATCATGTATCTTAGTCTTTAATAGCTTTATGATATTCTTGAAGTGATTTTACTTCATGTGTTCCATGAATTTCAGCTTCTAAGATACCTTCTACAGCTGCATTTGCAGCAGCAATGTTTGTCATGTATGGAATTTTCATTTTAATAGCTGTTTTTCTAATATAACTATCATCATGTGCAGATTCTTTACCATGTGGTGTATTGATCACCATATCAAGTTCACCATTTGTAAGAGCATCTGCAATATTTGGACGACCTTCTTTGATCTTTTTAATTTTGATAGCTGGAATATTATTGCTATTGATTAATTCAAATGTTTTACCTGTAGCCACAATTTCAAATCCTGCATCATAATATTTTCTAGCAAGAGCAACAACATCTTTTTTATCTCTATCAGAGACAGAAATTAAAACACGCCCTGATGTTGGTAATTTTGTTTGAGTAGCTTCTTCAGCTTTAAAGATAGCCGCTCCATAAGAATTAGCTAAACCTAATACTTCTCCTGTTGATCTCATTTCAGGTCCTAGAATTGGATCAACTTCAGGGAACATATTGAATGGGAAAACAGCTTGTTTTACACCAATATGAGGAATCTTTCTATCTTTTAAATCTTTAACAGGTGATGGTCTACCTGTAAGTTCACGTGTAACGATATCTGTTGCAAGTTTTACCATGTTGATGTTACATACCTTAGATACTAAAGGTACTGTTCTTGAAGCACGTGGATTTGCTTCTAAAACATAAACTTTATCATCTGCAATGGCATATTGCATATTCATTAAACCACGTACATTCATTTCTCTAGCAATTTTCTTAGTATATTCTTTTATTGTTTGTACATGTCTTACTGGAATATGTTTAGATGGTAAAATACATGCTGAGTCCCCTGAGTGAATACCAGCAAGTTCAATATGTTCCATAACAGCAGGTACAAAAACATTTTCTCCATCAGAAATAGCATCTGCTTCACATTCCATCGCATCATTTAAGAAACGGTCAATTAAGATAGGACGATCAGGTGTTACCCCAACAGCAGCAGCCATGTATTGTTTTAATGATTCATCATCATAAACAACTTCCATTCCTCTACCACCTAATACATAAGATGGTCTTACCATTAATGGATAACCAATTCTTTGAGCAATTTCTAAAGCATCATCGATTGTTACAGCCATTCCTGATTCTGGCATTGGAATTTCTAGTTTTTCCATCATTTCATTAAATAAATCACGATCTTCAGCCATATCAATAGTTTCAGGTGTTGTTCCTAAAATATTTACACCATTTTCTTTTAATTGACTTGCAAGATTTAATGGTGTTTGTCCACCAAATTGAGCAATAACTCCTAGTGGTTTTTCTTTTTCATGAATACTTAAAACATCTTCTAATGTTAATGGTTCAAAATAAAGTTTATCAGATGTATCATAATCTGTTGAAACTGTTTCTGGGTTACAGTTTACAATAATTGTTTCAAATCCTAATTTCTTTAAGGCAAGAGAAGCATGAACACAGCAATAATCAAATTCAATACCTTGACCAATTCTGTTTGGTCCCCCACCTAAAATCATGATTTTCTTATTATTTGAAACTTCATCTTGATCTTTTCCATTATATGTAGAGTAATAATAAGAACTATCTTTTGTACTTGATACATGAACAGGTTCCCAGACTTGATGCATACCCATAGCTAATCTTTGATTTCTAATTTCTTTTTCTTCTACATCTAATAACTTAGAAATATATTTATCAGCAAATCCATCTTTCTTTGCTTGTTTTAAAACGTCATCTGGTAATTGATTTCCTTTATAAGAAGCAATTTTTTCTTCTTCTTCAACGAGTTCTTTCATTTGTTCAATGAAATAATGTTTAATTTTTGTAAGTTCAAATAATTCATTAACAGTAGCTCCTTTTCTTAAAGCTTCATACATAATGAATTGTCTTTCACTTGTTGGATTAATTAATAATTTTAATAATTCATCTTTAGATAAATCATTAAAGTTCTTTGCATATCCTAAACCATAACGTCCTGTTTCTAAAGAACGAATTGCTTTTTGGAAAGCTTCTTTATAAGTTTTACCAATACTCATAACTTCCCCAACAGCTTTCATTTGTGTACCAAGTTTATCTTCTGCAGCTTTGAATTTTTCAAAAGCCCAACGAGCAAACTTAATAACAACATAATCCCCATCAGGATAATATTTATCTAACGTTCCATATTTACCACAAGGAATCTCATCTAATGTAAGTCCAGCCGCTAACATTGCTGAAACTAAGGCAATAGGGAAACCTGTCGCTTTAGAAGCTAAAGCAGATGAACGTGATGTTCTTGGATTGATTTCAATAACAACAATACGATCTGTTACTGGATCATGAGCAAATTGAACATTTGTACCGCCAATAACTCCAATTGATTCAACAATACGATAAGCTTGTTCTTGTAAACGATCTTGTACTTCTTTAGAAATAGTAAGCATTGGTGCACTACAGAAAGAATCTCCAGTATGTACTCCTAATGGATCAATATTTTCAATAAAACAAATTGTAATCATGTTATTTTTAGCATCTCTTACAACTTCTAATTCTAATTCTTCCCATCCTAAAATAGATTCTTCAATTAAGCATTGGTGTACTAAACTTGCTTGCAACCCTCTATTTACAACTGTTTTTAATTCATCAACATTGTAAACAAGTCCTCCACCTGCTCCACCCATTGTATAGGCAGGTCTTACAACTACTGGATATCCTAATTTATCAGCAATAGCTAAAGCTTCATCAACCGTATTTGCAATTTCACTTCTTGCCATTTCAATACCAAGTTCATTCATGGCTTTTTTGAATTCTAAACGGTCTTCTCCACGTTCAATAGCATCTACTTTTACCCCTAATACTTGAACGTCATATTTGTCTAAAACTCCGGCATTACTTAATTCAGAACATAGATTTAAAGCTGATTGTCCACCTAAGTTAGGAAGTAAAGCATCTGGTCTTTCTTTTTCAATGATTTGTGTTAATCTTTCTACATTCAATGGTTCAATATATGTCACATCTGCAGTTTCTGGATCTGTCATAATTGTAGCTGGGTTAGAATTGACTAAAACAATTTTATACCCTAATCCTCTTAATGCTTTACAAGCTTGTGTTCCTGAATAATCAAATTCACATGCTTGACCAATAATAATTGGTCCTGAACCAATGACTAATACTGTGTTAATATCTTCTCTTTTTGGCATCTTTAATCCTCCTTTTGATTGTAAAAAAAACATATCTTAGAAAAGATATGTTTCAAATTAAAAAATAAAAAGCGAAAAAGGGCCCATGTCTTTATATTGAATTGTCATAAGTAGATCTTTTTTCATAATGGCCTCCTATAAGCAATTTCGCTCTATCCATAGAAAGATTATATAAGATAATGATTGGGAATTAAATAAATTAAAATATAATTATCATACTAATTTTTTATTTCCATGCCAAATAATATCCTTGCCAATTCTTTTTAAGTTGAGTTGTTACTTCTTGTTTCTTTTTTATTCCCATTTCATTTGTATACGTATATTCAACCATCACAGTATCTTCTTTTTTTATATTTTTACATGCATATGTTTTTTCAAATTCAATATATTCTTTATCCCACAAATAGATTTCATCTTTCTTTGTCTTATTTCCACTAAATGAAAGAGTAAAATCACCTTTGTTCTTTTTTTCATTATAACTTTCCAACATAATTCCACCACTAGCATCTTCATCTAAATAGTTTTCAAAGTTCACATCTATATCTAATACTTCCGAATTTGTTTTACCATTTGTTTGTGAAATAAGCTGTGCAAATTGAAGGGTTTGAATAGGAAGATTTATTGTTCCATTAAAACGATCCTCTTCTTTATTTAAAGAAAGTGTATATGTATCTTTATCCGTTTTAAAAATAACTTGTGCTGTTGTATTATCTTGATAATTTTTTAAAATCAAATCAATATTTATATTATAACTATCCTTTTTAATATCACTGATATAACCACTAAAATAAGTACAAATAGAATTTGTATTTAGTGAAATTGGTTGATACCATAAAAGTCATTGATTTGTTGTTGCAACGAAGAATTTGCTTCTTCCAATGCATCCATTTTCTCACTCATCTTAACTGCTACATAACTTTCCATAATAAATGCTAGAAAAACAACAATTCCAAAGATAATAATCATATTTCGATGATTAGTACTTTGATCCGTTTTTATTTTTTGCTTTCATCTAAAAGTTCCTCTAAAGAGATACCAAAAACATCAGCCATAGCCTTACAACTTTGTATATCAGGTGATGACAGATTACTTTCCCATTTTGATATTGTTTGTCTTGTATATGTAGTAATTTACCTAGTTCTTCTTGCGATAATCCTTTCATTTTCCGATATTTTTGAATACGTTCTCCAAGTGTCATAGAATCTTTCCTCATTTTATTCATCATAATATGAAATAAGAAGAAGATATGCTCTAAGGATTAACATTTTGTCTATAAATCTTTACTTTAATAAAAATCAAATATTTCGTACAATTATCTAAAGGAGGAATTCTATGAAATCTAAAATACTCTTTATTTGTTGTTTTATTTTATTATTATGTGGTTGTTCAAAAAAGGAAGACACTAAAACCGAAGAACTTCTTACAAATAATGATATTGGTTTTACAATTATCGTTGAAGATGGTCGTGGAATTACAAAGGATTCTAGGATAAATCATATAAATGATTATATTGGTGATCAGTATATAGAATCAAAAAAGAATAATGATACAGTTTATTATAATGATTCTATTCAAATTACTTTAAATAAAAAGAATAAAGTTAAAAAGGTAGAACTCTTTACAGATCATTACAAAGTTGAAGGTAATTTCTACGTTGGTTTAGAAAAAAATAATTTAGATTACGAAAATCACAAAGAAGCGAACAATCAATATATTGCCTATAGTGAAAATAAAACAGTTAAAATGACCTACACGCTTTCAAACAATACAATTACAAAAATCACATTAGCCTAAAAATAGTTATCAATCAGATAACTATTTTTCTTTTAATTTCTTCATTTTTTCTTCTTTTGCAATCGTTTTAAAAATAATACTTTTACTTGTAGGACTATATGATTCAAAATCTATCTCATGTGCATGCTCATCATATATTGGTGCATCATCCACAATAATCGTTACATTCATACGTAAAATATCATAAATTCTTTTTACTAATTTATTATTGGGATTTAAATTAGGATTTGTTTCAATTCTATAAATAGTACTCTCACTTACTCCTAAGCCCTCTGCAAGCTCTTTTCTAGAAACGCCTCTTTCTATTCTTTTATTCATAATTATCTCATTAACATTCATTATCCGTCACCCTTTTAATTCATGTTAACAATTAAATCGTGCATTTTACGCATTATAAAAGATACCTTCAGGAACGGTACATACTCTTTCATGCACGTTCTATTGACTTTATATTCGTGTCAAATATAAAGTACACTTAAGGAGGTAATTATGATAAACTATTTAATTGAAAAATACTTTACATTGTTAAAGGGAATTGCATACGGTAATGCTTCATCATTATCAAGTATGGATTTTTATGAATTCGAAAAACCTGAACAATTAAAGAATTTAAACAAATAAGGAAGGTGGCATCATTATGAATATTTTGATATTAGAGGATACAAATACTTTTGTAGAGGAGTTTGTTGATATACTCAAAAATAACAATCTATTCGCTGATGCCCATTTCTTTTGTCTAGGGGATCACTTTGAAGAGATTGATAACACAAAAGACTACCAAATTATTTTTATAGATGTTCATAATAAATGGTATCGATTTTTCTATAAAACTTAAAAAGAGGTTTCCCAAAGCACTTATTGTTTTTGTGACCATGAACAATAACTTTGTTCATAAATCCATGGAACTTCAACCATTTTATTTCATTAGAAAAGATCATTTAAATGAAGACATGTCTATCTTCTTTAAAATGTTTAAAGAACATTTAGAAAACACAAGTTTTATAGTCATTAACGCTAGAGAAAAACACGTACGTATTAATACCAGTGATATTATCTACATAGAAGCTGATGGTCATTACTTAAAAATTGTCACACTAGATGGTGAATACAAATTCAAAGAAAAAATAAAAGAACTTAAAACTCAACTCAATAATAACAATATCATACAAGTACATAGATCCTATCTTATTAATTTAGATTTTGTCTATGATGTAAATTCCAAGTTCATCATCTTAAGAAATAAGAAAGAAATCAATATAGGTAAAACATATAAAAAGAAATTTAAACTAACTTATCAGGATTATTTACTCAATGGTAGCTTATAGTATATTTCTTAATTTTGTAGAAGTATTTACACTTACTGCTTTCGTTTACCTTTATTACTCATTTTCAAATAAGAAAACATTTGTATTATTATTTTGTTGTTTATTATTTGGTTTTGAAATATGTGATATCTTAAGAGAAAACGGTATTGTATTAATGTCATTTAATTTTATAGTCTGTTATGGATTTATCTTGTATAAGAAAAAAGTGTTTAATTTTAGTGATTTGTTTATCCTAGGTTTTTATATATTTTCAATGAATATTTTACCGCTTTTAATATACTATTTTTTGAAACAAACATTAATTTTAAACATTTCAACAATTTATATTTTAGTTGGAATTATATCAAAAATCATACTCATTCTCTTTACTTATTGGTTAATAAAACATCTTAGATATCAAATATATGTTCCAAATAAACAATACTTTTTAGTTGTCATCACAGAAATAATAGTTTTAATTAGTTTAGGAATTATTGGTTATTCTACAGTAGATGCATATGTAAGCTATGCAGAAATACTTATTATTGTTCTATTATTTATAATTTTTATATTAATTATACTTAATGGTGTTTACTTTAATATGGTTTATACTGAAAAGATGCAATATGAAAAACAATTACAAAAAGAAAAATATATAAAACAAAGCTTACGTCTCATACAAAACATTAGTTATGATATTGATGATAAGAAACATCGTATTCATTGGATATTAGAACACATTAAACACTTAAACAACGATACAAACACTGAAATATCCAAAGCTATTGAACAATATCAATCTAAAAACACTTACCAAAAATTAGTTGCATCTAAAAATCCGGTATTTGATATTTTGATTTCTGTAAAAATCAATAGGTTACAAGATGATAATATAAGTATTAAACCTTTCTTTGAAATTAGCCAAAATGAAAAATATGATGATTTAGATTTTATTGATGTTATTTCTGAAATATTAGATTATGTTAAAAGACATAATGAAATAACTTTGCATATCAAAGGTCAAGGTATTTATACGTTAGTTGAACTTTATTCAGAAAATGATTTTTATGATTATGATAGATGTAAAATTGAATCTGATTTAATTGTTAAGAAAAAGAACATTTATAAAGATGGTATTTATTACATGAAATTTTTATTAAAAGGAACAGATGATGATGTTAGAGAAAATTTATGATAAATATGATTTTGATCAAGATTATGAAGTATATAAGTACGGTCAACAAGTTTTAATATTTAATTCAATCGTTAATATATTTATGTTTATTCTAGGATTATGTTTACATGAAGGACTTATGACATTAGTTTGGATGCTTTCATTTTCTGGCTTAAGAGTAAATTTAGGTGGCTATCATTGTAATAGTCCAATTAAATGTTTTATTACATCTAATATTGTTTACCTTATTTCTATACTAACATATCAACATTTAAGTAATTATTTCCTTGTATTTTTATTTATACTATTTGTATTATTACTAGTAATGAGCAAATATTTTAAATATTTAAATAAAAAAGCAAAATTAACAATGTGCATTGAAGTCATTTGCCTTCTAATTCCAAAAATAAATATGATTATAGTTCTAACATTAATAGAAAATATAATTAGTTATTTAATGACAGCCAAAGAAAAAGTCAATTCGTAATGTGAATTGACTTTTTAAATACTATTTATTTTGTAGATATTCATCCATTGCTTTAGCTGCTTTTTTACCAGCACCCATTGCTAAGATAACTGTTGCTGCACCAGTAACAACATCTCCACCTGCATAAACACCATCTTTAGATGTTTTCATTGAATCTTCATCAACGATAATTCCACCCCAAGATTGGCAATCTAAACCAGGAGTTGTATGTCTGATTAATGGGTTTGGACTTTGTCCAATAGCAACGATAACTGTTCCTGTTTCAATTGTGAAGTTAGATCCTTCTTTAGCAATTGGTCTTCTTCTTCCAGATGCATCAGGTTCACCTAATTCCATTTCAACACATTCCATAGATTTAACCCATCCATCTTCACCTTCAATTTTAACTGGATTAGTTAATAGTTTGAAGATAATTCCTTCTTCTTTAGCGTGATGTACTTCTTCAGCACGAGCAGGAACTTCTTCAGGTCCACGACGATAAACGATATATACGTTTTTAGCTCCTAAACGTTTTGCAGTTCTTGCAGCATCCATAGCAACGTTACCAGCACCGATAACACATACTGTATCTGTTACTTTAACTGGAGTTGGATGATCTGGGAATTGATATCCTTTCATTAAGTTAACACGAGTTAAGAATTCGTTCGCTGCATAAACACCGTTTAAGTTTTCCCCAGGAATTCCTTGGAAACGTGGTAAACCAGCACCACTACCTACGAAGATTCCTTGATATCCTTGTTCTTGTAATTCATCAATTGTAATTGAACGTCCTACAACAACATTTGTTTCGAAATCTACACCTAAAGCAGCAACACCATCTACTTCGCTTTGTACTAATTTTTTAGGTAATCTGAATTCTGGAATACCATAAGATAATACCCCACCTGTTTTATGTAATGCTTCAAAAACAGTCACATCATAACCTTTTTTAGCTAATTCACCAGCACATGTAATACCAGCAGGTCCTGATCCAATAACAGCAACTTTTTTACCATTTTTTTCAATTTTTAATTCTGCAGGTTTTCCATGTTCTCTATGATAATCAGCAACGAATCTTTCTAATCGTCCAATTCCTACTGATTCAGTTTTAATTCCTCTAACACATTTACCTTCACATTGATTTTCTTGAGGACAAACACGTCCACAAATTGCAGGTAATGCATTTTCTCTTGTAATTGTTTGATAAGCTTCTTCAAATTCACCTTCTGCAACATGATGAATGAATTCAGGAATTGGTACTCCTACTGGACACCCGTCCATACAGAATGGTTTTTTACAGTTTAAGCAACGAGTTGCTTCTTCCATAGCTTGTTCTTTTGTATATCCTAAAGAAACTTCTTCAAAGTTTTTATTTCTTACATTAGGATCTTGTTCAGGCATTTTAACCTTATTTGGTGACATATTAGGCATTATTTTGCACCTCCCATTAAATTACAAATACGATCTGCATTCGCATCTACTTGATGTTCTTCTTCTTTAAACATTCTTTGACGAGCCATTAATTCATCAAAGTCTACTGATAAACCATCAAAGTCTGGTCCATCAACACATGCGAATTTAATTTTACCATCAACAGTAACACGGCAGCATCCACACATACCTGTACCATCAATCATAATAGGGTTTAATGAAACCATTGTTTTTAAATTATGAGGTTTTGTTACCCCAACAACAGCTTTCATCATAGGTACTGGTCCAATAGCGATAACTTCATCAATTGGATCACCACTATCAATTAATTCTTGTAATTTAACAGTTCCAAATCCTTTTTCTCCTAAAGATCCATCATCTGTCATCACATATACATTTTTACAGAAAGCTTTGAACTTATCTGCCCATAATACATATTGTGCTTCACGTCCACCAATGATAACATCCACATCTACACCCATTTCAGCTAATTTTTTAAGTTGTGGATATAATGGTGCACTACCAACCCCACCGGCAATACCAACAACATGATTTGATTTATGTAAATCAGTTGGTACACCTAAAGGTCCAACGAAGTCAGTGATTTCATCACCTTCGTTTAATTTTGCTAATTGACGAGTTGAAAAACCTACAATTTGATAAATAATTGTAATTGTTTCAGCTTCTCGATCATAATCAGCAATTGTTAAAGGAATTCTTTCTCCATCTTCACCAACTCTTAAAATAATGAATTGACCTGGTTCGCACTTTCTAGCAACCATTGGAGCATGAACTTCCATTAATTCAACAACATCATTTAGTCTTTCTTTTTTGACTATTTTGTACATTTCTGGTTTCCCCCAATTCTTTTAGACTACCTCTATTATACGCTTATGTGAATAAAAAAACAACGTTCCTTCTAGTAAGATTTACTAAAAGAAAATCGTTGTTTTAATTTTTTAAAAATTCTGTATTTTGAATATTTTTTGCTCTTTCAAGCTTTTCAATTAAGTTAATATTATAGTTATTTTTAAACAATAAAGAGAATATAATATCCATTATATAATCTGCATTTTTTCTTAAATAGCTATCACTAATAGAACTAACAGCAATCACTGTACCTTCTTTTTTTTTAATATAATTCACAATTCTTTTAATCTCTTGTTTCTCTCCAGAATACAAAATCACAATAGCAACACTATCTTTATTAGAAAGCATTGCTTGTCTATTTTGATCAGATGATATATGTTTTAGATTTATAATCACCTATTACTGAAGAGGCAAAATGTATTCTAAAGTCGTTATAGCTTTTTTCAACTAATTTTTTACAAAATCTTGAAATTGTTGATGGTGATGTATATGTAATTTCAGCTAAATCTGTTATTTTCAAATCAACAATATAATTGGCTATACCTTTTTCTAAATCTGTAAAGTTATCTTGATATTCTAACTTATAAAGTAAGCTCATAGTATCACCTCAATATAAAAATAAAATATTCTTACAACAATAAATAGTGTTATAGAATACTTTATAATTTATTTTCAAATATCTTAAAAAAATCACTTTTTATTTTGAAAAATTTTTATTCTTTTTTTCCAATATAAACAGAAACCTTTTGACTTAAATCTTCATATACTTTTGTTGAGATGCGATGATCCGTAATAATACCATCGATTTCTTCCCAAGAACAAACTGTATATAATCCTTTTTCTTGAAACTTACTACTATCAGCAACCACAAAAACATAATCACTTTTTTCAATCATTTTCTTTTTAACTCCTAATTCTTGATAGGAATGACATGTTGGCCCATCACTATTTAATAATCCAGAAGTTCCTAAAACACAGACATCTACTTGAACTTTATCTAGATATTCTTCACTCCAATGTCCTACTATTGATTGATTTTTTTCTCTTTTTTGACCAGGAGTTAAAAACACATTATGTAAATTTCCATCTAATTGTTCAAATGCACCTATAGAAACCGTAAAAATATCTTTTGAAGGCATTAAATTAATATATGAACAACAACTTTGACAAGTACTTCCTGAATCAATGATCATACTATTATGTGCCATTAATATTGAAGAAATACAACGTGCAATTTCTTTTTTTTCATCATATTTTTGTTTTTCTCTAAATTCGATATTTTTTTCTGTCCCTAACGTTGCAAGTGTTGCTCCACCATATTCTTTTTTAACAACTCCTTTTTCTTCTAAAAAAGTTAAATCTTTACGAATTGTTTCCATACTTACTTGATATTTTTGGGAAAGTTCTTTTGCTTTGACATATCCTTTTTGATCTAATAAATCAACAATTTCTTGTAATCTTTTTGTTGCAGTAATAGCCATATTTCATCACTCCTTGAAGAGATTATAGCTACCTATATACAAAAACGCAACTTGCGATTAGTTGCGTTTTAAACATACTTTTTATTTATTATAAAAAAAACTTAGGATTTCTCCAAGCTCTATTAAGCTTCTACAGCTTGTTTGTTTTGATATTTTTCGTAAGAAATTAAGAATGGTGTGTAAATAACTACAGAAATTGCAATTAAAATTGCTTGAGTTACTGCACCCATAATATTTGCACCTGTTGCCAAGAATCCAAAGATCAATGATGGACATGTCCAAGGTACTGTTAAACATGCAACTGGACAGAATCCAATAACTGTTAATACATAACCTACGATTTCAAGAACGATTGGTGTTAATACAAATGGAATACCTAAGATTGGATTTAATACCATTGGAATACCAAATGTAACTGTTTCGTTGATTTCGAATAATCCTGGAATTAATGATAATGAAGCGATTGCTTTGTTATCTTCACGTTTAGAGAAAATAAAGATAGCAATAACTAAACCTAATGTACATCCAGAACCACCAATTTCACCCCACATTTGAATAGCATACATATTAATAATGTTTGTTGTTTTTTCACCTCTGTTGAATTTTTCAACGCTTTCAAGTGCTAATGGAGTAAAGATTGATTCTTTAACAGCTGATCCCATATTATTACCATGAATACCTACTAACCAGAATAACATGATTACTAAATATAAAATAATAAAACCAGGAACAGTTGCACCTAAGCTTCCTAAAGGATCTTGGATACTGTTTTTAATAATATCATTTAAATATAAACCTGTTATGTTATAATATGCTGATCCAATACAAGCAGTAATGATCAATGTTAAAATAGCTGGTACTAAAACTTCGAATGCACGAGATACACCTGGTGGAACTTGATCAGGCATTTTAATGCATCTTGTTTTTCAAAGAACGAAAAAAGGAAAAGTAAACGGGCGTCGCTTACTTTTCCTACGTCATTCAATGAATATAGTTGTCAAAAAAATATCTAAGAGAAGAATGACTTTATAATCTTCTTTGATTACACTTTCATTTTACATATCTTTTATGAATTGAAAATGAAATTTATAGATTTTGATAACTATTTTCATATATTTTTTCATTTATGATTTAGTGTATGCAAATTATTTTCATCGATGTGCTTGAATAAAGGAAATATTTTTTAATTCAATTTCATTAAAATACTCTGACATATGATTATTCATCATTTCTGATGTCAAAGTTTCGTCTGCACTATACCAACTTTTAGATTTAAAATAGTCTACAATCTCAGGTGTTTTAAACGTACAATGATGTCTGGCATAAATTTCATTAAGTCCTAACCGTAACTGAGAATCATCTTTATTTTCTAAATCAGCTTCTGTAAGAAGTTCTGTATCACTATGAGCAAATATATATTCATCCTCATCTGTATTTTCTTCTACTGTTGTTTCTATTTTTTCATTTACAATAACTTGAAGGGCTTTTTCTTTACCTGATTCACTAGTACAAATTACTTTTGTCTTACCTGATGATAAAGCCTTAATTTTACCATTTGTATCTACGATACATATTTTTTCATTTTTCGATTGATAAGTACATTTAAGATTAGTTTGAATGGTATATTCATCTCCAATATTTAATGTAACTTTACTTTTTTCTAAATGCAATGGTTTTTCAACATGTTGACTAACAAGATTATCTGGTGAATAAGATGGTTTATTTCCTTTAAAAAATAAAATAAATCCTAACATAGCAATCACCACGACAAGTGCTATGATTCCTAAAATAATAATTTTAGTTTTTTTACGCACTTCTTTTTTATGTTTTTCTCTATTTTTAACCCTTGAACCTACTTCTTCTACTTGGATATCCTCTTGCGATATTCTTGTTCCACAAATATCACAATATTTGGCTCCTTTTGTTAGTAAACTATGACATTTTGGACATAACATAATCATCATCTCCTTACCTTTATTATAAAATAAAATATATTGATTTTCACTACCCGTTTTAGTATAATGTCAAAGACTGGTTCGAGAGCCAAACCCAGTATAAAAAACTAAGGATAAGTAATGAAGATGGCTCTGTCATCTTTTTTATTTTATTTGGCTTCTAACTGTACTTTAGAAGAGGAGGACTACAAATGAATAATAAAAAGGTACAATTAATTGTAATGAATGCCATGATTGGTGCTGCTTATGCAGTTTTAACAATTTTGATTTCACCTATTGCTTATGGAGCAGTGCAAATGCGCTTAACTGAAATTATTGTTTTACTTGCATGTTACAACAAGAAATTTATTCCAGGACTTACTATTGGATGTTTGCTTGCAAACCTTGCATCTCCAATGGGATTATATGACATTTGTTTTGGAACAGCTGCAACATTGATTGCTTGTCTTGGTATGTATTATGTTAAAAATGTTTTTGCTGGAGCTTTAATTGGTGGGGTTGTCAATGGTTTAATCGTTGGTTTAGAACTTTATCTAGCTTTAGAATTACCATTTATGATTAATGCATTCTATGTTTTCATTGGTGAATTTATTGTTTTAATTATTGGAGCATTCTTATTTAAATGTTTAGAAAAAAATAAAAAACTTATGAATAACTATATTTTAGAATAGTAAAAAAAGCTATAACAGCGAAATGCTTGTTATAGCTTTTATTTATGTTCTTCAATATAGTTTACTATATCGTTTACTGTTTTAAAATTCATAACGTCTTCATCAGGAATTTCAATTCCAAATTCTTCTTCAGCAGACATGATTAATTCAACTGAATCTAATGAATCTAATTCTAGATCTTCTTTTAATTTAGCATCTAAAGTAATTTTTGATTCATCAATATCCATTGTATCTTTTAAAATTTCTTTGATTTGATCAAGTACCATTTTATTTCCTCCTTCTGTATAAAGCTATTATAACAAATGCTTTTGATTTGTAAACAAAACAATTTGACAAACAAACTAAAAGTCTATATCATTTAGGAAAGTATGTTTGGGAGGTAAAATAATGATTTTAAGACCAACGAAAATCGAAGATATTTCACGTGTCATTGACATTATTAATCAAGCAAAAACTTATTTCAAAAATAATGATATTGATCAATGGCAAGATGGATATCCTAATGAAGAAACAATTGAAAAAGATATAGAAAATAATGAAGCTTATGTTTTAGAAGAAGACGGTGTTATTTTAGGAACGTGTATGGTAACGATTCATGGAGAACCTGCTTATAACCGTATTGAAGGAAAATGGATTTTAAATTGTCCTTATATATGTGTACATCGTATTGCTGTTGATAATGAATATAAAGGAAAAGGATTAGCTTCTACGATTTTAGATCAAGTAGTTGCTATGTATCCAGATTATCATAGTGTTAGAATGGATACACATCATGATAATCTTTCTATGCAAAGTTTTTTAACTAAATATGGTTTTAAATATTGTGGAGAAATCACTTTAAAAAGTGGTGCTTTAAGAAGAGCTTATGAAAAAAGAATCTAAGCTCTTTTTTTATGTCCTTAATTTTCCTTCTTTAAGTAATCTTAATAATTCATCATTTTGCCTTTGTGAACCTGTATAATTATCTATTCCATTTAATTTAGCTAATTTTGTTCTATTAGCAAAAGAAGCATCTTCTTGAATAGAACGCAATGCATCTGTAAAACTATTGCCTATATAATCAGGTGCACTTAAATATCTTATCTTTCTTTCTATGACCTGATCATTGACCCAGCCGGCATCTTGTCCTATAAGATAGGGATTTCTAGCACCTTGAACAATTCTCGTAATAATTCCAAAATGACGATATGGCATTAATGGTTGCGTAGATTCACTTGTTAAAAATACATGGTGAAATTCTACCTCATCGCCTATCTTATACCTTGTTAAATTCGTATTAGAAAAATTATTATAACCACCTTCTTCGATGATTTGTGGAAAATCTTTATAGGCATAATTTAGATCCACCATTGTATCAATTCCTAAAACATTTCCTGTAGCGCTATATTGCCACATACCATATTCTCCATCATAATTAAGTTCATCATTATATCTTGCAATCCATTTTGTATACTCATTAAAGATTGGACTTGTAAGTTTAGTTCTAAACCAAAACAATGATGCATACATTCCTACATAGTAACCTTCTTGTTCGAGTCTTTGAGCAAATGTTTGTGCAATATTCGCTATTGTTTGATTACTTTGTCTTCCTGTTGTATTATTATCTTCTAAATCATAATAAACAGGATAGGCCATTTGATAATCCTTTACGAGTCTTAATACATGTTTAGCTTCTGATAGAGCTTCTCTTTCATTGGTTGCATAAGAATATAAATAAACCCCAAAAGGGATTTTTAAACGTGTACATTCATCCGCATTTCTTTTAAAATACGGATCATCTTGACTTTCCAGATTACTTCCATACCCACATCTAATGATTGCAAAATCAATATGTTTTTTAACTTCTTGCCAATCAATCAACCCTTGAAATTTAGAAACATCAATTCCATGTTTTACCAAAATTTTTCACCTCATTATAAAATATGTCACAATGTCAAAAATGTTATTATTATCGTTGTTTATATTTACTTTTGGTTAAAAAAATAAGATAATAGCTACGGGAGGAATTATAGTTATGAAAAAGAGTTTAATCTCCATGATTTGTTTTACTTTGTTAGTATCCTTTTTTTGTTCTACAAGTCAAGTTCATGCAGTAAACTTTGAAGGACAAGAAGATAAATATATGAAACTTTGTTCTAGTAAAAGTTTATCTAATAGTAATTATAATACTTGTGAACAATTTAATTCATACTTAAAAAAGAAAAACAATCAGTTACAAAGTTCTATTGATGAATCTAAATCTAAAATTTCAGATACTCAAAGTTCATTAGATGACGTTGTTTCTAAAATTGCTGATTTAAATAACCAAATTGAACAAAAGCAACAAGAAATCAACTATTTGGAAAGTTCAATTAAATCATTAGAAGCAAGTATCACAGCTAAAGAAAACGAAGTTAAAGAACGTATGTATGCTATGCAATCATACAATAATAGTAATAGTTATATTGAATTTATTTTTGGTGCTTCAAACTTCTCTGATTTCTTTTCAAGAATTGATAGTGTCAATGAAATCACTCAATTCGATAAAGAATTAGTAGAAAAAATTGCTGATGAAAAGAAGCAAGTTGAATCTCAAAAAGCAACTATTGAAACAGTAAAAGCAAATATTGTTTCTCAACAAAACGAACAATATACTTTACAAACTCAATATGAAGATCTATTAGCTAAACAACAAAAAGATTTAGCATCTGCTGAAAGTGAACAATCTAAAATTTCTGATACTCAAAGTTCATTAGATTCATTCTTATCATCAGTCGTTGTTACTCAATCATCTTCATCAGGTAGTAGCAGTAGTGGTTCCACAACTATTAGACCATCTACAAATGTTCCTACTACAAATAAGTATGGTTCTACAGTTGTAGCTGCTGCTTATTCTAAATTAGGTTGTCCTTATGTATGGGGAGCAAGTGGACCTAATTCATTTGACTGTTCTGGTTTGGTTATGTGGTGTTATGCACAAGCAGGTGTTTCACTTGATCACTATTCTGGATCTCAAGGTCAATCTGGAGCAATTATTCCATTAAGTCAAGCTCAACCAGGAGATATCTTATGGAAAAGTGGACATGTAGGTATTTATATTGGTAATGGTCAATATATTCATGCACCACAAACAGGTGATGTTGTTAAGATTGCATCTAATGTAAGTAGATTTACTTGTGCAGTTAGACCTTATTAGTAATGACTTAAAACCTTTAAGTTTATAAGCTTAAAGGTTTTTATTTTGTATAAAAACAACTTTTATTTACTTTTTTTAGAAAGTGAGGTATAAATAATATGAGGGGGTGTTTTGTTTGAAAATTAAAAAATATTTTGTAGGATTTGTTGCATCTACAATGCTTGTATCAACATGCTATTGTATAAAACCTGTAGAAGCTATTGATTTTTCAAAAGATGAATCAAAATATATGTCACTATGTGCAGGTGGAAAACTAACAAATAGTAATAAGAAAACATGCGAAGAATTCAACAGCTATCTCAAAGCTAAAAATAAGAAGTTAAAAAAAGATTTAGAAAATCAAAAAAGTGCTGCGGCGAGTACAACGCAAACATTAGACAGTGTTCAAAAAAAGCTAAATTCATTAAATTCGGATATTTCATCTAAAGAAGCTGAAATTCAATATGTTGAAACATCTATACAAAATGCCCAAGCAGATATAGATAAAGATAATCAAGAAATAAAAGATCGTATGTATGTCATGCAATCTTATATGAATGAAAATACTTTTATCAATTATATATTTGGGGCTGATAATTTTACTGATATGTTATCTAGAATAGATAGTTTCAATACACTTACTTCAAGTGACCAAGATTTGATTGCTCAAATGTTAGAAAAGAAAAAGGAAATTGAAAATCAAAAAGTTACTTTAGAAAACGCAAAAGCTGTTTTAGAAGAACAAAAGAAAGAACAAGCTGCTATTCAAGTACAATATGAAACATTATTAGAAGAACAAAGAAAACAAATTGCTTCTACGCAAGATGCTATATATGATTATGGTGCTGCAAGTGAATCATTAGCTGCTGCTATTGATAAATTCAATGCTGAAGCTTATGAAACAAAACCATCAACAGCTAGACCTGCTCCACCAGCATCAAATAATACAAATAGCAATAATTCAAATAATACTGGTAATAATAATTCAAATAACAACAATAATAATAATTCAAGTAATAATAACTCTAATAGTAATACAAACAATAACACTAACAATTCTAACACAAATAACACAACATCTTCTAATCTTGGATATAAAATTTATGAAGTAGCTCGTTCAAAATTAGGATGTCGTTATTATTGGGGTGCAAATGGACCAAATATGTTTGATTGTTCTGGATTAGTCTATTATTGTTTAAACCATGCAGGAAAATCTGTAGGTAGAACAACCGCAGCAGGTTATTCATCTATGTTTTCAGGGGTAAGCTGGTCAAATTCACAAACTGGTGATTTAGCTTGCTTTGGAACTGGATCAGTTACACATATTGGAATTGTAATGTTGAATAGTGATGGTACTAGAAGTTTAATTCACTGTGGTGGTGGCGGATCGCATACTTTTGGAAATGATCCAAATGCTTGTGTTAAAATTAGTGATTTTCAACCTGGTTCTTATTACTATAAAAGAATTATAACAATTAGACATGTCTCATAAGGTCCATCTGGGCCTTTTTCTTTATAAAGAAAAAAGGTAGACGAAATTCGTCTACCTTTTTATTTTAAGAATGTTTTATAATCTTTATAATTTTTCTTTAATAATTCAGGTGTGTTTAAATGATATGGACATTTTGTCATACATTTTCCACAATTTAAACATTCTTCTATTTTTTTCATCTCTGCTTGCCAATGATCATTAAGCCAACTTGCTGCTGGTGCTCTTCTTAACATTAAAGACATTCTAGCACATTGGTTAATTTGGATATCTTTTGGACAAGGCATACAATAACCGCATCCTCTACAAAAATCACCGGCTAACTCTTTACGATCATGTTCAATTAAATCTTTAATTTCTTGAGTAAGTTCGGGTGCTTTTGTTTGATAAGAAATAAATTCATCTAATTCTTTTTCTTTTTGAATTCCCCATATTGGTAAGACATTATCAAATTGTGCTAAATAAGCATATGCTGCATCAGAACGATTAATTAAACCTCCAGATAATGCTTTCATACAAATAAAACCAATATTGTGTTCTTTACATCTATTTACTAAATCAATATCTTTTTGATCTGCTAAATAACTAAATGGGAATTGAATTGTATCATATAACCCACTTTCACAAGCTTCTATAGCTACTGGTAAACGATGATTTGTTAGACCAATAAAATGAATCTTTCCTTGTGCTTTTGCTTCTAACATAGCTTCATATAATCCTGTACCATCTCCTGGCTTTGGACAAAACGATGGATTATGAAATTGATAAATATCAATATAATCTGTTTTTAAATTTTTTAAACTTGTTTCTAAGTCTTTCCAAAAACCTTCTACTGTAGTAGATCCTGTCTTCGTTGCAATATAAATATCTTTTCTAACATCACTTAATGCATTTCCTAGCTTTTCTTCACTATCACTATACCATCTTGCACTATCAAAAAAACGAATTCCTTGATCATATGCCTTTCTTAAAATTGTTGTTGCATCTTCTCCAGTTACTCGTTGAATTGGTAATGCCCCAAAACCATTACGATTCACTGTAATTCCTGTTCTTCCTAATGTAACTTTTTCCATTACTTTTTCCTCTTTTTCTAATCTTAACTTAAATATTCACCAATTCCATTTACAATTCCTTGAACAATTTTATTTTGATAATCCTCACTTGAAAGTAATCGATCTTCTCCTGGATTTGATAAAAATCCCATTTCTACAATAGTAACAGGAACTTTTGACCAATTTAAACCTGTCATATTATCAACAATTGAAACTCCTCTATTTCTAGAACCTGTTGCCTTACAAATATTATTCACAATACTTTTTGAAAGTGATTGTGATTGACTTGCAATACTTGCACAATATCTATTAGAAGTTGAAGGCGCAAGTGTCAACGTTCCTGTAGAAGAAGATGATTCACTTGAATCACAATGTAAACGAATAAATGCATCTGCATTTGCCTCATTTGCCATTTGAGCTCTTTGAGCATTAGATAAATCGACATTTTGTGATGTACGACACATAACCACAGTATAACCTTGATTTGATAAAGCTTCTTGTAATTTAAGTGCCACTTCTAAATTGATTTGTGATTCTGTTTTCCCTGTTACACATCCTGTTGCCCCTGTTGTCACTTTTGCTTTCATTGTCGATGAACCTGGTCCATTAGGTTCTAATGAACTATTTCCTCGTGCTTGATGTCCTGCATCAATACAAATCACTTTTCCTCCGCCATGATAAATCTTAGCTGCTGATAATTCTTGTTTAGGTTTTTCTTTTACATGTACAGTTATTTCTTTTTCTGCTTGATTTCCTGAACTATCTTTCGCAAATACTTTTATTTGATAATCCCCTGCTTTATTTACATCTAATGAAGATAAATCATATTGTAAATCAACATTGCTTAAATCTGTTGCTTTGATTTCTTGATTAAAATCATAATTTTCTATTCCTTCTTCAAATGAAACTTCATTTATTTCATTAAAAACAGGAGCTGTAGTATCTTTAACAATCACTTTCTTTTTTAGTTTTTGATCTTGATATTTAATATTTATTGTATAGCTTCCAATTGCTGGATAATCTTTTTGATCTTCATTTTTTAGATTATCTGTTATTTTTATTTCTTTTTTTATTTCTTTCAACTTATCTTTATCTATGTCTTTTGTTTGAATAAGATCATCAAATGAATATTGAACTGTATTTCCATATTCTACAAAAATCTCTTTTTTATTTTTTAATGATAATTCAATTTTTTCTTCTCGTGTAAGATAATAAATACCTCCCACTATCACCACGATAACAATCCCAATAACTCCTATAAACTTCTTTTTCATATTCTTTTTTCTCCTTAAAACTATTATACAAAAAAAAGAGAAGAATGGAAGTTCTTCTCTATAAACCTTTGACATGAATACGTGTAATTGCACGTTGCAAAGCTGCTTGTGCTCTTAACATATCGATTTCATCGTTTTGTATTTTAAGTCTTTCTTCAGCTCTTCTTTTTGCTTCTTGTGCTCTTTCTAAATCAATTTCTTCTTGTGATTCAATTGCATTAGCAATTAAAGTTGTTTCTGTTTCATTTACATAAATGAAACCACCTGCGACAGAAAAATATGTTCTTTTTCCATCAATAATATAATTCATTTGAGACACTTTTACACCACTTGCTAGTGGAATATGATGAGCTAAAATACCTATTTGTCCAGCAGTTGTATCAAGATTTATCTGATCAATTTCCACTTCTTGGTAAATACCTTGAGGTGTAATGATTTTTAGCTTAAATTTAGTCATTTTCGATTTGTTTAGCCTTTTCTACAGCTTCTTGAATAGTACCAACATTATGGAATGCTTGTTCAGGTAATTGATCCCATTTACCTTCAAGAATTTCTTTAAATCCTTGAACAGTATCTTCTACACGGACATATTTTCCATCTAAACCAGTAAATTGACTAGCTACTGTAAATGGTTGTGATAAGAAGTTACGTACACGTCTTGCACGTGCAACGATTAATTTATCTTCATCACCTAATTCATCCATCCCAAGAATTGCGATGATATCTTGTAATTCTTGATAACGTTGTAAGATTTGTTGAACACCATGAGCTACTTCATAATGATCTTTACCTACAACTAATGGATCTAAGGCTCTTGATGAAGAGTTAAGTGGATCTACTGCAGGGTAAATACCTAAAGCAGCGATTGAACGATCCAAGACGATTTTAGCATCTAAGTGAGCAAATGTTGTTGCTGGTGCAGGGTCAGTTAAGTCATCGGCTGGTACATAGACCGCTTGTACTGATGTAATTGATCCTTTTTTAGTTGATGTAATACGTTCTTGTAAAGCACCCATTTCAGTTGCTAGAGTTGGTTGATATCCTGCTTGTGATGGTACACGTCCAAGTAAGGCAGAAACTTCTGAACCTGCTTGTGTGAAACGGAAGATGTTATCAATGAATAATAACACGTCTTGACCTTGTCCATCACGGAATTGTTCAGCCATTGTTAAACCAGTTAAGGCAACACGTAAACGTGCTCCTGGAGGTTCGTTCATTTGTCCAAAGACAAGTGATGTTTTAGATAAAACGCCACTTTCTTTCATTTCATAGTATAAATCGTTACCTTCACGGCTACGTTCTCCAACACCTGCGAATACTGATAACCCACCATGTTGTGTTGCGATATTGTTAATAAATTCTTGGATCAATACTGTTTTACCTACTCCGGCACCACCGAATAACCCAATTTTACCACCTTTGATAAAAGGACAAATTAAGTCTACAACTTTAATTCCTGTTTCAAAGATTTCTGTAGTTGTCATTTGTTCTGCATAAGTTGGCGCAGATCTATGGATAGGCATACGTGGAACATCATTTCCTAATTCACCTTTACCGTCAATTGGTTCACCTAAAACATTGAACATACGTCCTAATGTATCATTTCCTACTGGAACTGAAATTGGGTGACCTGTATCAACAGCATCCATTCCTCTTACTACCCCATCAGTTGGTCCCATGGCGATACATCTTACTGCATCATCTCCAATGTGTTGAGCAACTTCTACGACTAATTCTTCTTCACCATTTTGAATACGAATTGCTGTATTTAATCGAGGTAATTTATCTTCGCTAGCAAATGCAATATCAATAACTGGCCCACGGGCACTAATTATTTTCCCAATATTTGCCATATTGACCTCCTTATTGCGCATTAGCTCCAGCAACAATTTCACTAACTTCATTAGTAATTGCTGTTTGACGAGCTTGATTGTATTTTAATAATAATTGTTCTGTTAATTCTTCTGCGTTATCTGTAGCATTTTCCATTGAAGTTCTACGTGACGCATTTTCACTTGTCACACTTTCAACAAGATAGCCATAAACGACAGCTTGTAAATACATTGGTATTAAACTATCTAAAACTTCTTCAGGACTTGGTTCAAAAATAGTGAATTTATTGGTAATTTCAATATTTTCAAACTCATTTGTATCAATTGGTAAAAGTGTTACTGTACGTGGTTTAAATGTTAAGTTATTAACAAATTCAGTATAAATGATTTTTATACTTCCCACTTCTTTATTAATATAAAGATCTGTGACACTTTTTACTAATTTAGTCACTTCATCAAAAGCTAATGTTGAATTTAATGAAGCAAAATCAGTATTGATTGGTCCTTGATGCGTTCTACGGAAATAATTTGTTCCTTTACTTCCAATTGAGTAAACATAATCTTCATCTTTAATTTGTTGACTAATTTCTTTAAAGACATTGGCATTATATCCACCACATAATCCTAAACTTGAAGAAATAACAATATAAACATCTTTATCTACTTTATTTTCAGCGAGATAGGCAGAATCTTTTAACCCTTTATTAGAAGCTAAAATTTCTGCACATGTTTGTCTAACACCTTGATAATAAGGTTTTAATTCATCAAGTTGATTTCTTGTTTTACGAAGTTTAGATGTCGCAACTAATTCCATTGCTTTTGTAATCTTTTTAGTAGATTCAACGGATTTAATACGACGCTTAATTTCTTGCATTGATCCAGGCATTAGTTAGCCCCTTGTGTTTTTAAGAATTGATCAACATAAGCGCCTGTTGCTTCTTTCATCTTCGCTTCTAATTCATTTGAAATCACTTTTTGAGTTTCTATTTCAGTAATAAATTCAGGATGAGACATTTGAATATTTTCTACTAAACCATCCATAAATTCTTTTACTTTTTCTACAGCTATTTGTTTTGTATAACCATATTTTAATGCAAATAAAGTAATGACTTGTGTTGGCACACTACGTGGTGAGTATTGTGCTTGTTTTAATACTTCACGTACTTTTGCCCCATGATCCAATGTTGCTTTAGTAGCAGCATCTAAGTCAGAACCAAATTGTGCGAAAGCTTGCATTTCTGCATATTGAGCAAGTTCAAGTTTTAATGAACCAGATACTTGTTTCATCGCTTTAATTTGTGCAGTAGAACCTACACGTGATACAGATAATCCTGTATCTACAGCTGGTCTAAATCCAGAGTTGAACAATTCTTGTTGTAAGAAGATTTGTCCATCAGTAATTGAAATAACGTTTGTTGGAATATATGCTGAAATATCCCCAGCTTGTGTTTCAATGATTGGTAAAGCAGTAATTGATCCTCCACCATTTTCTTCATTTAAACGGCAAGCACGTTCAAGTAATCTTGAATGTAAATAGAAGACATCCCCTGGATAAGCTTCACGTCCTGGTGGTCTTTTTAATAATAACGACATTGTACGATAAGCTACCGCATGTTTCGATAAATCATCATAAACAATTAAAACATCTTTTCCTTCATCTAACCAATGTTCAGCAATTGCACATCCAGCATATGGTGCAATATATTGAATTGGTGCAAGTTCACTCGCTCCGGCAGAAACAACACATGTATAATCCATTGCTCCACCTTGACGTAATTTTTCAACAACTTGTGCAACTGTTGAATTCTTTTGTCCAATAGCAACATAAACACAATAAATGTTTTGTCCTTTTTGGTTTAAAATTGTATCAATAGCAATTGCAGTTTTACCTGTTTGACGGTCACCGATAATTAACTCACGTTGACCTCTACCGATAGGAATGATAGCATCAATTGATGTAATACCAGTTTGTAATGGTTGATCAACTGATTTTCTTGTCATTACCCCACTAGCAACACGTTCGATTGGTTTAGTTTTACCAGTATTGATTTCACCTTGACCATCGATTGCTTGTCCTAATGGATTAACAACTCTTCCTAACATTTCATCCCCGACAGGGACTTCAATAATTCTTCCAGTACGTTTAACTTCGTCTCCTTCTTTAATCGTACTTTCAGATCCAAGTAGTACGGCTCCTACACTATCTTCATCTAAGTTCATGACCATTCCGTAAACATCATTTGGGAAAAGTAATAATTCACCTAACATGGCATTATCTAACCCATGAATAACACTTACACCATCACCAACAGTCACGACTGTTCCGACATCTTTTTGTTCAATGATATCGTCATAATGCTTAATTTGTTCTTTAATTAAAGCACTAATTTCATTTGGTCTAAGCCCCACTATTTCCACCTACTTTCTTAATAGTTCTTTTTTAAGCATTTCTACTTTATTTTTAATTGTTCCATCATAAATACGGTTAGCAATTTGAACTTTAATACCACCTAATAATGATGGATCAATAGATACTTTTAAAGTAACCTTTTTGTTTTCTTTTTGACTGATTGCTTTTTCTATATCTTGAATTTGTTGATCAGTTAATTCATAAGGTGTATAGATCACACCTTCTTCTATACCTAAATATTGATTTGATAAATTAATATAAGATTTAACAATATCATCAATATAACGAATTCTTCTTGATTGCACTAATAGTTTTAAGAAATTTAAAACATATTGATCAACATTCCCTTTAAATGATTGATCCAATAATTGAATCTTTTTATCATTTTCAATAAGAACGTGATTAAAGAATTGAACAATTTGAGGATCACTATCTAGAACCTCACCAACTAATTTGATGTCATCAAGATATTGAGTGACTTGATTTTCTTCTTTTGCTAAATCAAATAAAGATTCAGCATATCTATCGCCAACAACACTCATTAGTTAACCACATCATCAACAAATTCTTCTACTAATCCTTTGTTGATTTTTTCATTCATTTCTTTGTTCATCACTTTAGTTGCAACCTCAATAGCAACATCCACAATTTCTTGTTTCATATCTGCTTGAGCTTGTTTCTTTTCTGTTTCAATTTCTTTTTGTGCTTGTTCAATTTTAGCTCTTGCTTCTTCGTTTGCTTGGTCAATAATTTGTTGTTTCACTTTTTGACCATCATCTTTTGCTTGATCAAGAATTTCACGATATTTACTTGCCGCTTCACGTGCTTCTTTTTCAGCTGTTTCTAAATTTACAGAAGCTTTTTCATTCATTTCTTTTGCCTCATTGATTGTAGATTCTATGTAATCTGCTCTTTTAGCAAAATATTCCATGACATTTTTCCATAAAAACTTCTTAAAAATAAGTAACAAAACTCCTGTAGATAATAATTGAACAATCAGTGTTGTAAGATTAGGGAATAATTTTCCTGCTATATCTGGCATCTTTATTCCTCCTTTGTCAGATTTTCAATTATTAATATACGAATAATAAGATTAAAGAAACTAATAAACCATAGATGGCAACTGTTTCTGATAAGGCAATCCCTAAGATCATCATAGTACGGATTTTACCTTCAGCTTCTGGGTTTCTACCAACAGCTTCTACAGCTTTACTAGCAGCAATCCCTTCACCAATCCCTGTTCCTAAACCTGCACATACAGCAAGACCTGCTGCAATAGCAATTAAACCTTTTACCATAATTTTTTTCCTCCTAAAAAATAGTTCATTTTTCATTTATATCTTAACTAGCAAGCTAGTAAAGAACTTAATCTGGATTTTCCATCATTATCAAGATAGATGATAATGTAACGAATACCAATGTTTGAATGCATCCTGCAAAGACATCAAAATAACAATGTAGCCAAGGAGCAATCACTGGTCCTAAAAAGTTAAAGTTGATCAATAACCCTGAAATATAACCTGTTAATTGATAAACTAAATACATAAGGATCGATCCACTTAAAATATTCCCAAATAAACGCATTGATAACGAAATCAATGGCGAAAGAATACTTAATAAGTTTGTTGGTGGCCATACAGCACCCCAAATGTAAGATAATAATCCTTGTTTTTTGATTGCATTAAACTGAATTAAACAGAATGTAATTGTTGTTAATGCAAGAGTAATAGAATAATTTGAAGTTGGTGCTTCAAATCCTAATAATCCACTTAAGTTGGCAATGATCAAATATGCAAAGAGCATTGCAAAGTATGGATAATAGCTCTTTTCAAATTTCTTTGGCATGATACTTTTTAAATAGTCGTAAATCATTTTAACACCTGTTTCAACAACTAAAACAACACCTTTAGGTCTTGCTGTTGGATCAGCAGTTGCAAATTTTTTTCCGGCATAAATAAAGAAAATAGCCATCACCACCATAATAATCAATGAAAAGATTAATTCTACCTGTAAAGAATCTAAGAAGTTACTCACCCTTTCACCCCCTTCATTTGATAACTTACAATATATATGGTTATTTTAATGACCATATATCCAAAAAGAACACCCATCAGATTAAACCATTTTGGAATAAAAATAGCAATTAAAAAACCAATCGCATAAATTGCAAGTTTGACTATATTTAATAAGATAATTAAACTTGTAGATCTTTTTAAGTTCAATATCATATCAGACGTGATAATAATAACATAAAAAATTGCAAGATTAAATAAATATCCAAGCAAAAAACCTAGCGGATAACTGATAGATTTCATCGTCAAACCAATAATTGAAAAAACGATAAAACCTATCAAAAAAATAAAAAATGATTTCTTAAAAACTAACTTTTCATTCATGATTTTCCACCTTTTAATAATGTTCTCATCACTTCTATAAACGCTAAAACAAGAAATACTAGCGTCAGAAGAGGTTTGGTTAGTAATATACTATCCAAATATAAACCCAATATGACGCCAGCTATTAAAGTTCCAAATATTTTACCTGATAATGTCAATGCATAAAGCAAATCTTTAAAAAGCTTCTCTTTATTATTCATTTGTTCCAAACAAACGATCTCCGGCATCTCCAAGTCCAGGAACAATATAACCATGCTCATTTAATTTTTCATCTAATGCTGCAAGTGTGATATCAACATCAGGATGTACTTCTTGAATCGCTTTAACTCCTTCTGGTGCTCCTACTAAACAAACAAGTTTGATTTTTCTTGCTCCTCTTTGTTTAATATTTTCAATTGCCATATTAGCACTTCCACCAGTTGCTAGCATTGGATCTAAAACAATGACTAAAGCATCTTCTAGACCTTTTGGAAATTTAGCATAATATTCACGTGGAATTAAAGTTTCTTCATCTCTTTCCATTCCAATATGTCCAACTTTAGCTGTTGGAATAATATCTCTAAAACCATCAACTAAACCAATTCCTGCACGTAAAATAGGTGCAAGAATAATTTGTTGATCCATTTCTTTTCCCACCATTGAACAAACAGGTGTTTCAATTGCTTTATCTTTTAATGAAACATTGCGTGTTACTTCAAATGCCATAAGTTTAGCAATTTCATCTAAGTTTTGTTTAAAAATATAAGTTGATGTATTTTTATCACGCATAATTGTTAATTTATGTTGAATTAAAGCATGATCTAATATTGTTACTGACATATTTGCCTCCTAGATATATTTAATATTTGAATACATTGTGACCTTTTCAGTAAGTTTTGCTACTCGTTTTAAACATTCTTCTTTAATTTCATCTGTTTCTTCATTTTTTAAACGATAAGCAATGATTCTTGCAACTTCTTCAAAGTCTTCTTCTTTGAATCCTTTAGTTGTCATCGCTGGTGTTCCAATACGAATTCCTGAAGCTTTGAATGGTTTTTCTGTATCAAAAGGAATTGCATTTTTATTAGCTGTAATATTGATTTCATCAAGTAAACGTTGTGCTTTTTTACCAGAAATACCACAACTTGCTTTAACATCAACAAGTAATAAGTGGTTATCTGTTCCTCCAGCAACCAATCTGAACCCTTCTTCTTTAAAGACTTTTTCCATTGCTTTAGCATTTTTGATAATTTGTTTTGCATAGTCTTTAAATTCTGGTTGTTGTACTTCATAGAAACATTGTGCTTTAGCAGCGATAATATGCATTAATGGTCCACCTTGCATACCTGGGAAAACTGCACGATCAATATCTGCAGCAAGTTCTTTTTTACACATGATGACACCACCACGAGGTCCTCTTAATGTTTTATGTGTTGTTGTTGTGACAATATCAGCATATGGAAATGGTGATGGATGAACGCCAGCAGCTACAAGTCCAGCGATATGAGCCATATCTACCATAAATAATGCGCCATTATCATGAGCAACTTTAGCCATAAATTCAAAATCAATAATTCTACTATAAGCACTTGCTCCAGCAACAACGAGTTTTGGTTTAATTTCTTCTACTTGTTTTTTATAAGCTTCATAATCAATTGTTTCTGTCTCTTTTGAAACACCATAGCTATAAAATTCATAGTTGATTCCTGAAAAGTTCAATGGATGCCCATGTGTTAAATGTCCCCCATCAGCAAGTGACATACCTAACACTTTATCTCCATGTTGTAATAAAGCTAAATAAACTGCAGTATTAGCTTGTGCCCCACTATGTGGTTGAACATTAGCATGTTCTGCCCCATAGATTTCACAAATTCTTTGTCTTGCAAGTTCTTCAACTTCATCAACAAATTGACATCCCCCATAATATCTTTTTGCTGGATATCCTTCAGCATATTTATTTGTAATAACTGATCCAGCTAATTGTAATACTTCTTCAGAAACAAAGTTTTCTGAAGCAATCAATTCAATGTTATTTCTTTGTCTATTTAATTCTCTTTCAACACTTTCAAATAATTGTGTATCTTTCATTATTTATTACTCCTTTTCTAAAGCCATCATTTTTTGAATTCTTGCATCATGTCTTCCGCCTTCATATTCGCTTTCAAGCCATGCATGTAAGATTTCTAAAGCTAAGCCTTCCCCTATAACACGTTGCCCCATTGCCAACATGTTTGAATCATTATGTTGACGTGTTGCTTTTGCACTAAATACATCATGACATAATGAACAACGAATTCCGTTTACTTTATTGGCAGTAATGCTGACACCAATTCCAGTTCCACATACGACAACCCCCTTGTCGCACGTTCCATCAGCAACAGCTTTTGCTGCTTTAGAAGCATAATCTGGATAATCACAGCTTTCTTCTGTGTATGTACCAAAATCTACAACTTCATAACCATTTTTTTCTAAATCATCTTTTAATACATTTTTTAATCTGAGACCACCATGGTCACATGCCATTGCAATTTTCACTTCAATACCTCCATGATTTTTTCTTCACTAATACAACCTTGACGTAATATTGTTACATCATCATCAATTTTTACCACTGTACTTGCTAGAGTATTTTGACATTTTCCTTTGACGATCATCTTTAGTTTCCCATTAAATTCATGATACACATCTAAATCATTTAAAAGTGTCTCTTGACCTGAAATGTTAGCGCTTGTTACTAACATTGGCCCTACTCTTTTCAATAATTCTAATACAAATGGATCATCAGGTATTCTTATACCTATCGTTTCTAATCCCGCTGTAAAATCATCTGATAAAATTGATTTCTTTTTTAAAACAAGAGTTATCATTCCCGGCATAAATTCATCAATCAATTTTTGAGCATTTGTATTTACATAAGCATATTTTTCTATATCTTGAGAATCATAGATCATCAAAGATACTGCTTTACTATGACTTCTATGTTTAATTTCATAGATTTTTTCAAGTGCCGAAAGATTTCCAAACTTTACACCTAAGCCAAAAACAGTCTCGGTAGGAAAAGCCACAACCTCATCTTGTTTTAATAATTCAACAACCTCGTTTATGTTCTTTTTTTCTACCAAAACTGTTTCCATGATTCCACCTCATTTTGTGATATTATACTATTTTATTATTTAAAATGATACCCTTATCCCTGGATATTTATCTCTTTCAATAAAATATTTAGCATATTTCTTAACGATTTTCCCACTATTTCTTTAATTTTCCCTAAACAAGCAAAAATCAACCTATTTTATATAAAATAACAGTGAAATCTCTATACAAATAAAATTTAAAAAAAGATATTTCACTACCGACACACAGAAAATAAAAAATCTGAGATCATATCTTAAAAACACATTTCGCGTTCTCAGTTTAATATAGAGATTTTACTTGTGTTTAGAAAGGAGGCATTTAAAAAGCAACTCTGTTTAATGAGAGTTGTTTTTTATTTAAACCAAAAATGAACAAAAAAAGTAATCACCTATGCTGACAAGTTTGTGATTACTTTTTAATAAATTTTGAAATAAATCATCATAGCAATGAATCTATTTGAGAACTCTTTTCATATATATTACATTTTATTTCATCTTTAAAGACAATTCTATTTTTGATTATCTTTTAACCTATATTTTCTATTTGTGTTTGTACCAATTGATTCTACAGAATCCATTTGTGAAAGAATCTCTCTCGTTCTAGAATGTTTTAAACCAATATATTCTGCAATATCTTTTGTTTTTGCTTCTTTATTTTCACTAAGATATTCTTTTATTTTTATCATTTTTTCTTTTGTTTTATTTGTTATTTTTTTCTTCGCCGTTTTTTCTTCGCCACTTTTCTTCGCCGTTTTTTCTTCGCCACTTTTCTTCGCCGCTTTTTCTTTGTTTGTTTTATCTACAAATTCAAGTGTTAAGATAGTTCGATCAGGATCAAACCTTTCTTCAATAACAGGTTCTTTCCATCCTTGATCTTCCCATGTATTGAAGATATTAGGAACACCACTTCCAGAACGTTCACCTATGTTTACAAGATTAAACATTTTCATAAGAGTTTTATTACGCGGGTCAGATTCCCCACCTTTTCTCATTTGTTCCTTTCCAGTTCTAATATATCCAGGATTTTCGAAAATAATTTGATTTTGATCTTTTTTAATAACAACCCCTCTTGTCCCATAGTAATCTGCATTAATCAAACAATTAGCTAATGCTTCACGAAGTGCTTTATGGACAGGTGTATCGTCTATCCTGTCCCCTCCTTTCATTGAAAAAGGAACTTTAACATCTTTAATGATTTTATTATAGACTCTAAAATAAAAGTCACATATATTTCCAGACCATTCACCTGAACTTGATTGTAAACGATCAGTCCAACGAATAGATGGATCTAAAACTTCTCGATAATCTAAAAAATAATCTGGAAAATGACGTACAATATTATATTCATCTCCAAACATCAACATTCCTGCTGCTGTAGGATGTAATTGATAATCTTCTTTTGAAATAGCTGCTGCACCAATGCTTCTTAAATATTCATCATTATTTAATCTTTCAAAGGGATGTCCTGCATTTAATATTTGATGTCTATTTCGATAACCTTGGATTGTTTCATAGTTTAAATCTTCTAATGGAACATCATCTAACACTTCCATATCCATTGTTTTTTCTGCTTGGTCACGTAACATTGTTTTAACTTGCAAACGTGTACAATGATAATCACCATCATGATTTCTTCTATATGTTCCATAAAATAAATTATTATTAATATAGACAGGTTTTTCTTCCCTTCTTGCCATTGGAACATGAATCACAATAATTTGATCATCTTCTTTTTTATAAACTTCTACATCATCATCTCTTAATAAATTAATACTTACTTTTTGTCTATTATTAATATCATTCCAAAATTGTTTAATTAATTTTTGACAACTGTCAGCATCTAATCCTGAAGTAGACCATGTTCCATCTTTATTTTCTATTACCCCTAGAATAATAACTCCACCATATCCATTTGAAAAAGCAGAATACGTTTCCCAAATAGAGTTTGGTAAACCATTTTTAGCACTTTTTACTTCTCTTCGATTATCTTCTTTATATGAATCAAATTCATTCAAATCAAATAGTTTTTCCACAAAGATTATTCCTTTCTTTTGATCATATATAATATATGTTCATATATTGTATAAATTATACTATTTTTACTTCTAAAAAAATAGCTTATTTTGGCAAAAAGAAAAAGGCACTGAATACTCAGAAACCTTATTATTTCTTAAATACAACTAACTTACTTAAAATATAATTTAAGATAACAACAATCACATTGACAACAACTTTAGCAACAACATCATTAACAATATTAAAATTCACTAAGAACCACATTAACACCATATCTATGATTCCTGTTGCTAACCTAGAACCAAAAAATTATAGCAGGATAACTTATCCTGCTATGAAATATTTATTATTTACTTGGGTATTCGATACTAAATCCCCTAAAAATTCCATTTCTATTTTCGTTACAACAATCAAACATGTATTTATATCCTGCAGCATTTGAATAATGGAATCTACCATCCGTTTCTTGGTTTGGTTCACCTAAAACCTTTTTAACTTGTGCATATTTTACTTTATTATTTAAAGCTAACGATCCTTCACTTGTTTCTACAACAACATCTTTAGCTGCTTTATCGTATTCTTCTTCAGCGTATTCATCATATTTTACTTCAATAAACGTTACAGATGCTTCTGCAACACTAATAGCTTTTTTAGTTGGATTTTCATATCTTAAATAGAAATGAGCCTCATCACCACTATCTAATTCTACATTTAGATATGCGGCCATTGATGAAATACCATTAGCATCTAATTCAACATCTTCTACTTTATCACCTGTATCATTTAAAGTAACTGTTCCAACTTGTGATAAGTAATTTGCATATTCTCCTACTGTTTCAGGAATGGCTATTTTTTTATCATCAATTGTAAAATATTTGATTAATCCATCAGCTTCTTGGAAATCATTAACATCTTTAATTTTAATACTGTTTGATGTAGCAGGTTTCTTAGTTGTTGTTTTATCACTAGAATTACTATTACTACATCCTACTAATGACATCGATAAAACACATGTCATTAATAGAGCGACTACTTTTTTAAACATAGTTGTTCCTCCACGATATTTTTCTCTTCTTCTTTTATACTATATAACAAATTACAATTATCTACAAATCTTTTTTTCTTAAGAACAAGTTTTCATAGTCTGAAACAATCTTTGTCCAACTATAAGCATTTTTAATTCTTTCTTTAGCTGCTTTTCCTAAAGTATCAATATAATCTTGATCAAATGTTTCCACATGTTCAATTAAATTTTTTAAATTATCTTTTTCTTTTCCCCAATAAATACATGAATCTAAACCTACTTCTTGATTAAATCCAACATTCAATAATAAGTTTAATTGTGTAGATCCTAATGCCTCTAATAAAGATGGATTAGTTCCTCCTACTTCATGACCATGTAAATAAGCAAAAGCATTTTTTCTTACACTTTTTAATAATGCATCATCATAGATTGTACCTACAAATTTAACTCTAGTATCATTTTCAAAATGATATTTATTATTTAAAAGATGATAAAGTTTATTATTTTGATAGCCAGTAACAATAACTAAATCTTTTTTTGTATTAGAATTCATAAATTCTCTAATCATTGTTTCATAATTATTTTCAGGGACAAAACGTCCAACAATAAGATAATATTCATTTTTTGAAACATTGTGTTCTTTAGCCCAAATTTCAAATTTATCTTCATCACTGTTATCTACAACATCTGCACCATAAGCAATATATGTTGTTTGTGGATGATATTTTTTATAATCTTCTTGTATATATTTTTCTATATTTTGAGAATCACAAACAACATAATCAGCATTTTTTATCATTAATCTTTCTGATAATTTCCAATATTGTCTAATAAACCAATTCCATTTAGCTCTTTTAAATTCATGACCGTCAGGATTAACAAAAACTTGAATATTTTTAGCATGAAACATTTTGACATATTTCTTTAAAAATGGACCTATACGACAAGCTAAAATATAAACAATCCCCTCTTCAATATTATGATCAACAACATATTGATAAACTGCTTTTAAAGCTGCAATATCATAATAAACTGCTTTTGCTGGTCCAATATCAGGCACTTGTACTTTAAAACATCTTGCTTGATTATGTTCAAATTCTTCTTCATGATCAGATAAACAAGCTACATGATACTTAATATCATCACTGACCTTATACTTTGTTAAATATTCGACAAAGGTTTCAAAGCCACCATAATTAGCAGGTATTCCTTTACTCCCTATAATAAATACATTTTTCATATTTTACATACCTTTCCATAATAATTGATAGATTGTATTATATAAAAATAAATCTATATTTTTTATTGATGGAACTAATTTTCCTTGTTTTTTCATATCATATTTATATGTAATAGTTCTTTTCAATAAATCAACATTGACATTATGACAATATTCTTTTAATAAATCAACCATTTCCATGTTAGACTTATGCACTTGGTCTATACTCCCTGAAACATTTTCTCCAGTATACTTATGGGTATATAATACATCATAATTCACATTAAATTGACATTTATTTTCAATCATCAAAAGCCATAAAAAGTAATCATCTGCCGAATTAACAGACATGACATGCTTTGTCCAATATTCTGGTATACTTGTTCTTTTAATTAAACAATGGCCTGGTGAAACAATTAAATCTCTCACTTTAATAAATCCTATTTGTTTCTTTAAATAGTTTTGAGAGCATCTATTTTTATAAATCAAACACTTTCCATTTTCTGATTCCATAATGCCATTAGCGATACATAAATCTGCATCTCCAATATGTTCTAATTGACTTTTAATAAAAAAATCACTAATTTCATCATCTTGATCTAAAAATAAAATATATTTACCTAACGCTTTTTTTAAACCATTGATTCTTGTTTGATGAATTCCTTGATTCATTTCATTATTAATAATTCTAATTGGAAAATCATGTTGACTACCTAAAATAATTTCTTCATCAGGATAATCATTAACAAAAATAACCTCTATTTCTTTTTGACTTTCTTGATAATTTTTCTCTATTTTATTTAATAAAGATTCTATATATCCATTTCCTTTATAAATAGGAATAATAACTGACACATCCATACTTTCACATCCTATATTCCATTAAAAATATCCACTAGATTTTGAGAAATATCATTTACATCATACGCTTTGGCCGTTTGATAAGCATGATCTTTAATCTCTTTTATTTGATGTTCATTCATTGATAAAATATCTTCTATTTTTTGATTTAAATCTTTACCATCTCTCGGTTTAAAGAAAAAACCATTTTCTTGATTTTTAATATAACTTGTTGGTCCTGCCATATTAGATGCAATAACTATACAACCACAAGCCATAGCTTCTAATCCAACCAATCCTAAACTATCACTTTTACGATAGGTTGGAAAACAAAAGATATCAATAGCTGAATAAAATAACGCCAATTCTTTTTGAGTTTGCATTGGATATTTTTTTATCACGTTTTCTAAATGATATTCTTGAATAAGTGCATTCGCTTTTTCTTCATCTTCTCCAACACCCACCATCACGATTTGATATTGTTCTACATTTACTAATAAACTAATAGCCTTTAAAAAGACTTCCCAACCTTTTCTTTTTTCATATCTTCCTATATAACCTATACATTTTTTATTTGGATCTAAATGCAATTTTTCTTTAGCGTTTTCTATTTCTTTAAAGACATCAAAATTAATACCTCCTGAAGGAAAAATCTTGATTTTATCTTCATTCAATCCATATTGTTCCATCATGACCTTTTGATAATAACTTGATGGTACAATACATAAATCTATTAGAGGTAATGTTGATTTAACTAAAGGAATAAACTTCTCATCATGTGCGTCTTCTGGAACAACGTCATTTCCATGAACATTTACAATCACCTTTATACTTGGTTTTAATTTCTTAATGATTTTAATTAATAATGCACAATGAGAAATATAATGAGCATAAAGATAATCATAGCGATGAAATAAACACAAAAAGATACTTTTTATATAAAAACTTAAATATCCACCTAATTTACCTAAATTACTATCTTTCTTTTTTAAAGCTGATACATCTACTTGATATCCATTATTTTTCAAAATACTTGCTGTATTTTGAACAAACACACCATAATGTTTATATTTTTTAGATGGATACATATTTGATATTAATAATATTTTTTCCATACAATCACCTATTTAATAATGTTCACTAAATCTCCTAAAAAAGTTTTAACTCTTCCAAATCCTTTATATTTTCCTTTTAAAAAGTATAAAATCAAAGAACAAGCTTTCTTTTCTTTCATCATTAAAACTCTTTGTGTTAAATAATCTTTATATTTTAAACAATATTTTTTTTGTTCTCTATTTAGCTCTAATCCCAATGTAAAATTCACATTTTCTATTTGTGCTTTCGTCTGTTCAATACGTTCATTCACTCTTTGTTTCTTTTCATTAATAATATTCCCATCAACAATATTATCCATTCCAATTGTATTATTATTATGAATTCTATAATCAATTAAAGGAATATCTAAATAATAACATCCATTTTGAATAGCAGAAATAATATTCAATTCCCAATCATGAGGCAATTTACCTTGTGTTACTTTTAAATATTCATCTTTAACTTCTTTTTTGATAGCCATACAACAACCTTGAGAAAAATTCATTTCTAATAAACTCTTTAAATCGATTTCCGTTAATTCTTCTGTTACTTCTTTAAAAAGTAAATTATTATTTGAACGTCCTTTTATTTTATTCACTTCGAAACAATTTCCATCTTGATCCATAAAATTAAAACTCGATGCTAGAGATAAAATATTGGATTGACTCATTTTTTCAACCATCACCTCTATTTTATTTAAATGCCAACGATCATCTTGGTCACTTAAAAAAATGATATCTCCATCTACTATCTCTAATCCTTTTTTAAAGTTCTTACGATATCCTAAATTATTTTCATTTTTTATAAGTTTCCAATTAATAAGTTTATAACCATCGATATACTGATGAATCAACTCATAACTATTATCAGTAGAAACATCATCTATTAATATTACTTCATCAATTGGATACGTTTGTTTTCTAATAGAATCTAATTGTTCAATTAAATACTTTTCGCCATTATATACAGCCATTACTAATGATACTTTCATAACTATCCCTTTCTTTTGTTAGAAACAGTATAACATAATTTAAATTATAAAGCGTAGTCATGGCACATAAAATCAACTAGATTTTAATTACTTCGTCTTTGAAAATGAGTAATTAAAAATACTATAATCCTATGCAGCTTTGTATAATTATCATATAGTTTAAATGTGACTACTCAATAACAAAAATTAACATTTAGTTTTATTTCTTTACTTTACAATTGATATATAAGCAACATTTTAATTATCATTTCTAACATATATTCTAAATACTGATCTTATTTCTTTTAGTAGTAACAGTTTATAAAACAAACAATTCCCATCTATCAAATATATAATGTATATAAAATTAATGCGCCTTTAAAAACATATTTTTCAATTTAACAAATTTCATATTAATTTTCTACTTTTAAGCCTACTATGTTTATAAACCAATACTTTAAATATTTTTTATCTTTGAATATTAATTTAATCTTTATTGACCTTTAAATAGCTTTTCTCTATTTCTTTTCTTTTAAATTCTTCCTTATCTATTCTTATTCCTTTATCATATGCATTTGAAGTTTTCTCATATAATTCTAAAAGTGCAATTCTCTTATTTATATCATCAATATTTTTTCCTTCAAACTTTAATAACGTGTTATTAAGATATTTAGATTTATTATATTCATAATCAAAATAACTATCCTCTTTAAAAATTTTTGATAAGACATTTATACAATAAATCCAAACAGAAACAACAAAAAAAGAAAACATATCATTTCATATGTATTATATTCATTCAGTTTTTGATTTAATAAGACAAAACTGGACAAATACAAAGATAAAACAAAAAAATATAATTCAATAAATTTTTTTGTTAATAATTTCCATTGTACAAAGTTATATTTAAAGTCATATTTAATTTTAATCTTATATTGAATTTTGTCTATCACCACAAATATAAGGACAAAAATAGTCAATACAAAAATATTTTTAAAACTAAAAATATATATAATTTCTCTAATCATTTTCCTATTCAATCTTAATAAACTAAAATTTGAAAAAAATATATATGTACTCATTACAATAACACCAAAAGTCATAAATTCTAATAAACTAACACCCTTAGGTATTATTTTTTCCATTTTCTTCTCAATATATTTAATATCCATTATCATTTTCCTCTCACTATTACAAAACCAATTACTTATATTAACAACAAATCATAAATCTTATATTTTTCTTTAAAATTATAAAATTAAAACTAAAATTCGCTCATTTAAAATGAGCGAATCAATCTTAATATTCAATTTCTTTTAAATATCTACTTAAAGCATCTTGCCATGTAGGTAATGGTTTAAATCCATTTTCTACAAGTTTTGACTTATCCAATCTACTATTAAATGGTCTAGCAGCTTTAGATAAACCATATTCTTCAGTCGTTACTGGTAAAACTTCTGTAGTATATCCTGCTTGTTTAAAGATTTCTACTGTAAAATCATACCATGAAATATATCCACCTTCATTAGTTGCATGATAATAACCATATTTATCACTTTCAGCCATATCTACTAATAATCGAGCAAGATCATAAGTATATGTTGGTGTTCCAATTTGATCATTAACAACTTTAACTTGTGGATATTTCTTTCCAACATTTAACATTGTTTTAATAAAGTTTTTACCATTAATACCAAATACCCAAGCAATACGAACAATAAAATATTTATCTAAATTAGAAGAAACCGCAAGTTCACCTTCTAATTTAGTTTGTCCATAAACATTTAATGGTTTGTAATCTTTACAATCAGGATCCCAAGGGGTTTCACCTTGCCCATTAAATACATAATCAGTAGAAATATAAATCATTTTACAATCAATTTTCTTACATGTTAAAGCAATATTTTCTGTTCCTTTAGCATTTACTGCTCTCACTTTTTCTACTTTATCGTCATCTTCTGCTAAATCTACAGCTGTCCATGCTGCGCAGTGTACAACAACGTCAGGATTAATTTCTGTAATAATCTTTTCAACATTTTCTTTGTTTGTAATATCTAATTGCACATATTCGTTAAAGTGTTCATTACTTTCAGTAATGTCACTTCCTATAGCTTTATGTCCTCTTTTATTTAATTCATTCATAACGTCATAGCCTAATTGACCATTAACACCTGTTACTAATACTTTCATTAATTTACCTCCCATTATTCTTTATCTAAAACAAAAGCTTTCTTCAAACTTAAATTAGGATTATAGAAACGATCACTATATAACATATAACCCCATTTATCTTTGATATAATCATGTTCTTGTACAAATCGACGATATTTAGCACTATTTGTATCGACTGTATCATCACCTCTAGATTTAGATTCATAATGATATAGTTCTACTTGATTTAAACAAATATTGTAATATCCTTGTTTCAATAACTTTAAGTTGAAATCAACATCATTGAAGGCTACTTGTAGATCTTCTTCTAAACCATTGACTTCTAAATATTTTTCTTTAGAAACCATTAAGCAAGCTGCGGTAACAGCACTGTAGTTAAATGGAACGGATAATCTTCCATAAAAACCAACATCTTCTCTTGGATTATCAATAAAACAATGTTGTGCAATTCCACCAATACCTAAAATAATACCTGCATGTTGAACCGTATTATCAGGATATAACAATTTAGCACCTACTGCCCCAATATGAGGTTGCATTGCATAGCCAACCATTACTTGTAACCAATGTGGTGTAATAATTTCAGTATCATTATTTAATAAAACAATATATTCACCTTTAGCCGCTTCTACAGCTTGATTATTGATTTTAGAATAGTTAAATTCATAATTAGCATCAATAACTCTAAAGTTAGAATATTTATTTTGATATTTTTTAAATAAATCAAAAGTTTCTTTCTTTTCGCTATTGTTATTCATTAAAATAACTTCATAATTTTTATACGTTGTTTTTTCAAATAATGATTTTAAACATTGTTCTGTAATATCTGCATAATCTTTTGTTGGAATAATGATTGAAACCATTGGTTCTGTTTCATATTCATATCTTACTAAATAATAAGGTACTCTTGGATGTACTGTTACTTTTGCTTTAACACCTCTACGCTTTAAAGCATCTTCTACAGCCATTCTACCTTTTTCTACAGCATATCCTTTACTATCAATTGTCGCAGCTGTTGATCCTTCAATCATTCTCCAATGATAAAGAATCTTAGGAATATGATATACACGTTCAGGTGTTGTCTTTTCTAAAAATCTTAAGAAGATATCATAGTCTTGTGCCCCTTCATAGCCTACTCTAAAACCACCGATTTCATCAACAATTGATTTTCTCATGATTTCAAAGTGACAAATATAGTTACTTCCAAGTAATGAATCAGGTGCATAATCTGATTTAAAGTGAGGATCTCTTCTTAATCCTTCCATATCCATTTTATCTTCATCAGTGTAGATAAAATCTAATTCTTTATTTTCATTTAAAGCCGCTACACATTCAGCTAATGCATTTCTAGCAAGTAAATCATCATTATCCATTAAACCAATAAATTCACCGCTAGCAATATTTAAAGCATCGTTTGTTGCTTTAGAAATATGTCCATTTTCTTTACGATGATGTACTTTGATTCTAGAATCTTTCTTTTCATATTCATTTAAAGTATCAATTGTTTCTTGTAAAGTTGAACAATCATTAGATAAACATATTTCAAAGTTTTGATATGTTTGATTTAAAATAGAATCTAAACATTCTGCTAAGTATTTTCTTTCCACATTATAAACTGGTATACAAATTGAAATAAGTGGATTGTAAGAAAATTGAGGATGTTCCTCAAATGGTTTTTCATTTTTTTCTAACCATAAAAGATATTCTTTTTGATTTAAGAAATTATAAACATCTAAAAATTTATTTTTTGTTTTCTTATTTTCTTTAATACGTCTTTTACTTTGTTTTAATCTATTTGGTGTTAAAACAAAATGATATTCCTTAGCTATATATTTAACTTCTTTACCAATAGCATAAGTATTTACTTTTACTTTATTTTTACTTGAGTTTGCTTTAACCAAAATTAATTGAAAAAAAGTTCTTATTTTAGATTTTATTCTTTTAAGTAGGTTATTTTTTCTTACACAAATCAATTCTTTTTGATTATCATGTAATAAATAAACTTTGATTTTAGAATCACTTTTATTTAAAGAAAGTGATAATTCATAATTGTCACTAACTAAATCTGGCAAAAATTTAGCTTTTCTTTCCTTTCCATCAACCACTATTTCAAGTGAATATTTTTGCAAATCACAATTTCCTCTCATGATAAATGTTGGATTAACAATGCCATGTACATGAGCCTCTCTAATATTTATGTAATCTAATGTTTTCATACATATCTCCCTTATATTTCCTCAGCGAATCCTTTTTCTAATTTTCTAAAAATAAACATACCTAACACAAAACAAATAAGCGCCATGACAGCCATGTAGATTACACTAGACATTGCTGGTAACGTATGATACATAAAGAAGTCACGATAAGTGCTTACAATATGTGTAAAAGGATTTAAATAAAGTACCCAACGAATAGCTTCTGGGAACAATTCTGCTGGATATAAAATAGGTGTTCCATAAAATAACATATTAATAACGAATTGGATAATATATTCTGTATCTTGAATATAAACATTAATAGCACTTAATCCAATAACAAGTCCTGCTGTAAGTACAAATTGTATCAATGCAATAAAAGGTACTAATAAAATATGCCAGCTTAATCCAAGTCCACCAAACACACAGAAGATAATAATAATAATACATGCAATAAAAAAGTTAACGAGTCCACTTAATGTAGCTGATATTGGTAATATTTCTCTAGGAAAATATACTTTTTTAACGACACCTGCATTATTTTTAATACTTCCCATTCCAAGTCCCATAACTGTTGTAAAGAAATTCCATGGAATGACTCCACAAATTAGGTATTGTAAATAATTATCAGTTTTAATTCTCATAATATAAGGAAATACAATAGCATAAACAGCTACCATTAGTAACGGATTTAAAAACGACCATAAAATACCTAAAAATGATCCTTTATATTTTCCTCTAATATCTTTTTTTACATTTGTTTTTAATAATTCTCGATAGTCATATAAGTTTTTAAATAATTTCATCTTCTTTTTTCTCCTATATGATATTAACCTTTAAATCTTTTTCAGATATAACTTTATCTTTTTCATCTAATAATTGCACAAGAATAGAATGCTCTCCTAATTTCATTTGATTTACATCTACAAAGTAATCAAATCCACATTCATCATTATTTGTTCCATAGCCACCATATTTTTCTTGATAAGCCATTAAAACATCACTTCTATTTATTTTTCTCATTTCAGTAACCTCTTGATCATCAAAGGTTACTTTTAAACGATCATTTAAACAATCACTCAATGACCATCCAGAAATTGTAAATTGAGCTGTATCTTTTTTAACTTCAGCAAATGATTGAGGAATATCAACAACAACAATACCATGGTAAGTATCTAATGGTTTTTGATATTTTTTCTTAGCTTCTTCTTTATGATCTAATTTAACTTGTTTTAAATATTCATCAATAACATAAGTTGGATCACCATCTAATTTAAATTCACCTTTATAGATCCAAACAGCACGTGTACATAAATCTTTAACTGTATCTAAACTATGTGAAACAATAACAATTGTTTTATCACTATCTCTCAATTCTTTTAATTTATCAAAACATTTATCTTGGAAATGTTGATCTCCAACTGCTAAAATTTCATCAATTAATAAAATTTCTGCATCTACATTAATAGCAATTGAAAAAGCAAGTCTCATATACATTCCAGAAGAATAAGTTCTTACTGGATTATCAATAAATTCTCCTAGTTCTGAAAATTCAATGATATCATCTACTCTTTTTTCAATTTCAGCTTTTGTTAAACCAAAAACTGCTGCATTAAAATAAATATTTTCTCTTCCTGTAAAATCCTCATGAAAACCTGCACCTAATTCAAGTAATGATGTTAATTTTCCTTGAGTTTCAATCGTTCCTTCATTAGGATAAATAATTTTAGTCATTAATTTTAACAAAGTAGACTTACCACTTCCATTAGTTCCAATTAAACAAACAGTCTCACCTTTTCTAATGTCTAAATTTATATTTTTTAATACTGTATGAACTTCTTTTTTATTCTTTTTTGAAAATAAAAGACGTTCTTTTAAAGTATGTGCTTTATCATATTCAGTTTTGAAATATTTTGTCATATTTCTTACTTCAATTGCATTATTAATATCCATAAGCCCTCCATATCATTCGTATTATATCATAATATATTTCTATTTCAAATTTGTAACAAAATAACTCAATTCTTTATTAAATCTCTTAATCTACGATACCATTTTGTCATTTTCCAAGATTTTGAATTGTAAACCATTTGCAATTCATCCTTTAAACTTTTAATTTCCCTATCTTTTGATTCACTATCATTTATAGTATCTTCTAACAATTCTCCACCATTTACATATAAATCATCATAATTAAAATAAATGGTTAATTTTTGTTTGCTTTCAACATTTATTGGAATTAAAATTTGAGGATCTATAGTAGAAAAAATGATTTTATTATTATATTTTTTTCCACCTATAATAGTATAATTGTTTATTTTATCAACTCCTAAAGATATTTCAAACCTATCAATAGTTATTCTTCCTATATCATCTGGATCAAAACGTATCATTTTATTGTTCTTATCTACATCTAATTCTAAAGTAAATGTATTATTATTATTATTATTTTGATCTAGCAAATATTTTTTTGAAAGCTTATTTTTCTCATTAAAACCATTACCTTCATCAAAAAATATTTCTGCAATCAATTCATTAGTGATATATTGATCAAGGGGAGATATGTTTTTTTGAAATAATTGACCTACTAATTTTCCTGAATCAGATATATTTTCAATTTTAAGAATTTCTTCTAACAATCGTTTTGATGAATTTCCATCTAAATGATTATGAAAAAAAGGCATCATTTCTTTTCTTTTATCTTTATATGTATCATGATTTTCAATAATTAAAGATAAATTTTTTAATAGTTGTGCTTGTGTTTTTACAATTGCTCCTGGCATAAGTAAAGTTGGATCATCTACTATAAATCCCCTATCTTCCTTGTATTCTTCAATATCAGGACATGAAAAAATAATTGGTTTATTTAATAATAAATAATCAACATATATAGATGAATAATCAGTAATTAACCCGTCAAAAGCATCCATTATATGATAAATAGTACATAAATGTTCATTCATAATTTCAGTATTTAAAAAAATAAGTCTTTTAGGTAATTTAAAATCATCTTGCTTATATAATTTATTATCTTCAAAATGGATTTTAGCTACAATATAAATATTATTTTCTTCCAAAAATTCATCTATTTTTTCAACATCATAATCTAAACAATTAAAAATATTATTTTCAAAATGTTCACCTTCATCTTTTAAACCTTTTCTCATTGTAGGAAGATAAAAAAAGAGTTTACTTTAGGAAATGTCAGTATCTAATAATTCTTGTAATTTTTGTTTTGAATTATTATTAAACATCATATCGTTCCGAGGATATCCCGTCTCTTTCACTTTATGGGGATCTACTGAAAACATTCCACTAAGTGTAATGTGCGAAAATCTTGAAGTTGCTGTAATTAAATCTGTTTGTGTTGTTATAACCTTTAATCCTTTCACATAAGTTTCACTTGCTGCTGCACTATCAAAAAATCCAATAACCTTTAAAGGAAAACCATGCCAAGCAGCAATATGAATCTGTCCAATTCTTTTATTATAGGCAAAATCAAAAGATGAAGTGATTAAATAATGGGCTTTATCAATGATTTCTCTTGCCTCTCTAGATCCCTCTAACACACACTTTATTTCCTTTCGGTTTAATAATTCAAACATCACCTTATCTTTTATGACCTAACATGTATCATAACTAGTATTTATGTTAATATACTCCCAAAATCCTCTAGGATTATCTACAAAATCAGGACTTGATCCAAATACCATTAAATTATTTTCAATATTCATCTTTCCACATCCTTATCTTAATAGCTAAATTTAATATTCTACTTATAAAAATAGCAGGTAGTCTTATCTTTATAATAACACTACCCACAATCTTTATAAACTATTCTAAAAATAATTTTAGCAATTAAAACTAAAAACTATAAAAAATATACATATTTATAACAAGATTATTTTATTTCAGCAATGAATCCTATGTTATTAACATATTTTTTTTCAAAAGAATCAAAATAATTTGAATTTTCTAAATATACCGGACTGTCATAAAAAACCAATATATACTTACTATTTATTTTTCTAATTTTCTCATTAAAACTTTTAAAATTCATATTATAAAAATCCCAATCACTAAAATCCTGCATAGTAATATCTTGAAACCAAAAATTATCTTCATAACGAACAGCACCAGGTATACATGTTTCATCCGCCAAATCAATACAATTATACACCCATTGATATAAGTCTATTCTTTGTTCATCGTACGCAGGTAAAAATAAATATGTATTATTAAATTTCACTATATCTACATAATGTTGCGAACGTACTTCAGATAAAATATTTGGATTTTTATTTTGAAGTCGAGTTTCTATATTATTAGCAAAAATTGCAAACAACAAAATCCACATTCCCCAAACAGAACATGATAAAATTTTAGTTTCATTCTTTGTATATAAAAACCCTTCATAATTCAATAACATAATTACAAGCCAAATTGGATAATACATCTTATAATAATAATAAGTAGAGGCTTTGCCTTTTAAAACCATTATAAATATGATAATAGAAAAAATAACTAATAATGGAGTTAAAATCTCTAATAAAACATTTTCCTTTTTTCTAATAATCATTAAATATCCTAAAATTGCAACAGGAATAAAGAAAATAAAATTTGAAAATAATTCTCTATAGCATCCACCTTCATTGTTTATTGCATTTGCAACGGTTACTCCATTCGTAAAAATGCTTCCATAAACAAAATATAGTCCTAATATACAGGGAACAAGGAATATTGCACAAGATGTTAAAATTGTATCCTTCGAAAATAAACACTTAGCCTTTGATTGTTTAAAAAACACACATAAAATTACAGCAAAATATAGTACTGGTACAAATAATACATATGTTTCAAAGACACCAAAACATGTTAACATTAATAATAAAATACAAAATTTTATAGATATTTCATTTTTCATATAAAACTCCATTAATAAAATAATGATACCTATAATCGTAATACTCATTCCTAAATATGTAAACCCAAATAATGTAACATTCAACGGATAAGTTATTACATATATTCCTGAAAGTAAAACACCTATAATTTTTTCAAATGAACTGCTAATTTTATGTCTAATAACACAGTAAAACATTGCTGCTGCTAATCCTAAATTTAAAATATCAGCTAGCACATATAATTTATAAAAAGCTGATGGAGATACAAAAACACCTAAAAATTCAATAAATAACGCATTCCAAACCATGTCATAAAACATCCCATCAACTTTTTGAAAATTTATAGTATAAAGAGCATTTTTAAAATGAACTCCCGCATCAATTGAAGCATAATTTATTCTCAAAGACATACCAGAATAATGTACTTTTGTAAAATAAATTAATCCTAACAACAATAATACAATAAAGATTAAATCTACTAACTCAAATTTATAATGTTGAATATCTTTATACTTAATAATTATATACCAGAAAAAAATTGAAGATATTAAATCAACAACACCTATAGATATAACATTAATTGGAATGCAAAGTACCTGAAATATTCCAGAAATCAATGTGTGATAACAACTTAAAACTATTATTAAAATTATTATCCATTGTAAAGCAAATAATTGTTTTTTACTTTTTTTCCAAAAAAATACACTCAAAAATAAAGATCCTGCACCTATTAAAAATATAAGAGATGCAATTATTGAACAATTCACTCTCTTCCCTCCCTTTTTATGCTAATCAAACAAAATAGAATGCAAATAATTATTTCAATCAAAATACACAAAAATATAAAATTTCAATTACATAAAATATCGAACTATATTAATCAATACAAATAAATGAATAAAAATAATTATTATCGATATGATGAAATTGGCACGTTTTTTTGACAACTTCTTTGGTGGAATTAATGCAATCAATAATAATATAACAACAGGAATAAAATATCTTCCTTGTACACCCTCAGTGACGTATTTGCCAACTGGAGTCCACTGAAAATTCATTCCTAGAATAACTAACATAAACACAAAAAGCGATAAAAATACTAACCATATTCTATTAGATAACTTAAACTTCTTATTTTTTGTTTCCTCAAATAAAATCGGTGTCCCAAATAATAAGCCATAGTAACCATAAAAAGAAACTCGATTCAATGGTATAGCTAAAACTCCTAACATCCCAATAAATGATTTTACATAAAAATCAAATTTATTATTTAAAGTTTCTACATACATATAAAATACGTTTTTAGGATTTGATAATAAAAATTTGATCTGAGCAGATTGATTTACATTATTTACTTTCACATAATTATCTAACGACTCTATTGTCTGTGCATTTACTTTTAATAATGATGTACAATAATATGATGTAAAAATAAGCAATACCATCAAAATACATATTGCATATTGATTAATAGTCATTCTCTTTAATTTATCAAATAATAAAAAGTAAATTCCAAATATTGGTAAATAAATATATTTAGCTAAAAAAACAATACCAATCATTGTAAAAACAATTATTATATCTATAGTTTCTATTTTGTCACTATTAAATTTCATTTTAAGGAAATATGCAATAGCTAATAAACAGATTGTATTAATTAATGAATCAGATGAAAATGACATTTCCTGTTGAATGAGCATTGGATTGAAAAAATACACAAAAAATACCCACTTTCCAAAAGGAATAATTTTTAAAATATTATAACCTATAATTATAAAAATCAACAAATTCATCATTCTTCCACAGTAGAATCCAAAATATACAGATAAATGTAAGATCCTTGTTATAAATAAAGGAATTGCAGAAAAAATATATAAGATAAAATGATATGAACACGCATTTTGATATAATGTTAATGATTTATAATTATCAAATTGAAAAATAGCTGGCAATATATCATTGTAATTTCTTATTTCTGTTACTAAATATTTTGTAGTTATTTTTACATCTCTTATAAACGAAAAATTAAATTGCGACGTTAAGTATGCTTTAGCAAAATGAACAGGTTCATCTGGTACACTTCCTGGAAGAATAAGAAATGTAAAACATAAACCTATTGGTATAATAAATAATCCAAAAATATAAGCAACATTGTCTTTAAATTTTATAAAAGCAATGAAAATTGCAAATATAAATAATGCAATTAAATATATATCTATCAAAAATAATATTGGATTAATTAACACCTCATAATACCAAGAACAAAACACCTTTAACGTCAACAGTAATAGTCCTAAAAAAGCTAGCCATTCTATAATATAAAAATTTACCTTTTTTATTTTAAATAACTCATCTATTTTTTTCACAACACCTTGATCTTTGTAATTACAGCATAATATTAATAATATTACAAAAATTTCAATCATAGAAAAAAATGCGATTTTTTTACTCTCATATCTTTCATTTGTGCCTATAATTCCTGTTAATAAAACATTATCATTAGATTCATTATTTATTTTTAAACTTCCATCATGATAAGTACAGCTATAAATACTTAAGTCATCATTGTTACTGTGCACTTTCACATCTAAAGAAAATCTATCACATTTACTATACCGATTACTTTCTATATTTAAATTATACTTAATTTTTTCTGGTACTATATTAATCGTATCACTATATATTTGTTTACCTTTTTCATCTTTTAATGATACATCTATAAAAGAATCACCTTGTACCGTTTGTATTATCATTTGTAATTGATTAATTGATAAAGAATTAATCCATATTTTTTGCGATAATTTATCCCCATCTTGTAACGAAATTTTTTGAAAAACATCATTTTTTTCTATAATATTTTTCAAATCATTACCATCACTATATGTTAAAATTTGAGATGTTCCCTCATCAATGCCATTATAAGAAGAAACTGTCTCTATTTGCTTTTTGTTCAATTCAACACAAACAAACACCTGTGTAATTATTAATAACATTATGCAAAAAAAATACTTATAACGTTTTATTTTTCCTACTATTTTTTTCATTAGTTAGCTCCTCAAATTAAATATTTATCACTAAGTATTATTACTGTTTTCTGCTTTTACATAAAATCTATTTAATAATTTTGAAATACATTCAGGCCAAAACTTTTTAAACATAATCATATCTTCTTTTGTTCTAATACGTTCACCTATAATTTCAGTTGTTGTTGATTCTTCATGAACACGATGTCCCATTAAACATTCCTTGACAAAAGTAAACTTTCCGTTTTCTTTTGATAATTTTTCCCAAGCAAACCAATCAACATCACAAACAAAATTGCATTTAAAGATATCTTGTGTATGTATATTTGATGTTACAAATGTTACAGCAGGACAACATATTGCATTTCCAAATCTTAATACAAGTCTTTTTCCAAATCTCGTTTTTGATAATAAATTAATTCTTATAGGACTTAGTAAAATTCTTTTTATTTTTAAATTTAAATTTGAATAAACATTTTTATTTTCTCTAATCTCATAATAATCAGAAAATATAATTGATGATGTAGGATATTTTTTATACTTATTAACTATCTGATATGAATATTCATAATCATATATATCATCTTGATGTGCGATTGTTACTAGCTTGGTCATTCCACATGAAATAGCATAGTCAAAATCATAGCCTATACCTTTCCCTGGGTTAGGATTTATATTTACTTTTAAGTGATATTTATTAGCAAGACTATATATGTATTCATTTGGTGTAGATGTAGCAATTACAACATTACTTTTATACTTTTGATTTAAAACAGATTTTATACACTCTTCTAAATACTTTGACTCCTTATATGCTAAAACAACATAAGTATGCATTTGAAAATTCCTCCCATTTTATCTATTTTTTTTACCATTACCTTTCATTTCTTCAACTTCTTTTTTCAATAATGAGATTTCCTGAATTAAAAGTACATTTTTTTTACTTAACCCTGTTATAATTACAGTTAATGACATAATCAAAAATAAAATTAAAACTAAAATAAACCCTATTATTAAATTTGAAATTGTTTGAAAGCCAAACAATTGTGCAAACTTAATAAACAAATTTGGTAATAAAGCCAATAAAGCAATAGCAATAGCTGGTATAAACCATATTATAGCAAACTTAACATTAATTTTATTTTTTCTAAGCGTTACTAATGTGACAATTATCAAGAGGAATGCCACCAAAAGCAATGAAATAGTTAATTTAGAATTATCCATTTTTTCTTTTCCCCCTCAATCCAAAAACTAATAGTGATAAAATAACGTTAATCATGTAATAAGCATTTTTCCAAGCTCTAATCGATGATACGCCACCCTCTCTTTCTCTCATTGCTACAGGGACCTCTTTTACATTATATCCTTTTAATATCAGATCCATATTTGTTAATGGTTCCGGATATTCAACTGGATAGTCTTGCGCAAACATTTTTATTATTTTTTTATTAGCTGCTCTAAAACCAGAAGTCACATCATAAATTCTTTTTTTGGTAATTAAGTGTATTGTGGATGAAATAATTTTTATTCCTATTCTTCTCGCAGCACTGGACTTAAATTCACTAGCATTTTCTGTCACGAATCTTGATCCTATAACAAAATCTGATTTTTCATTAATAATAGGATCAATAATATTTTTTGCATATTCAATATTATGTTGACCATCTCCATCATATTGAATAGCTATATCATAATTATATTCATATGCATATTTATACCCTGTCTGCACTGCACCACCAATTCCTAAATTATGAACCAATGAAATAACTGGTATATCATTTCCTTTACATATTTTTAAGGTGCTATCAGTTGAACAATCATTTATAACCAAAATATCATAATTAGTTTTATATTTTGAATTATATTCATAAATTTCTTTACAAGTTTTTAAAATACTTGCTTCTTCATTATACGCCGGAATAATGATTAATATTTTCTCATTCATAACAATCTCCTTTACTAGCTCTTTTTTCTATGTTTAATCATAATTGGAATTAAAGTATCCATTATTTTATATCTTAACATAGGAAAAGGCTTCATAACTGTATTAAATAGATTAAATGCTTTAAAATAATTTTCCCATCCTAATTCTAATGGTGTATTGGCCCAAGGAGTTTTATTCCAATAAAACATATATTCATTAGTATATGTATGCTTATTTCCAACCCTCCATGGTCTTTCTTCTCCAAGAAAATGAATGATAATGGGATTATTACATTGCACTTGATAATCTTCTTTGGAAATAAATTTTGTTGGTTTCATCATCTTAACCAACGCTTTATAATTATAAAATCTATAGCTATTACAGAAATTATAACTTATTGGTATTTGTAATATATAATCTTTTAACGCACCATTTATAGCACATTGATCATTAGCAAATAATCTGCCTTGATGTTCCTTATAGAAATTTAAAACTATCTTACCTGCATTCATTTCTTTCCATTTTTCCATATTTATTAGCAAAACCCCCGCATTATAATACGGCTTTGTTAGTTCTAAACTTATCGCTTTTTTTCTTTCACTATTTGCAGTTGGCTCTACTGCTGCACCAATTACATAATTACTAAGATCTATAGACCATAAATCATGTAAACTTCCTCTTACCATTGTATCACCATCTAAATAGATAATCTTATCTACATCATTAGGTAACAAACGATCAAAAAACAATCTAGCTAAGACAATATCATTCCAACTACTTGTATCAAAATCAAAATCTATATAATCTTTTACATTCGATAATTCTATTATACATATTTTTTTTCCGTATTTTTCCACATATCTTGTTAATGCGTCTTTATTATCATCAGTAATTCCTTTAGACACAACATAAAAACAAACATCCTCTTCTTTATTATTTTCACATATAGAACATATTCCTGTAGCTAATTGGGGCACAAACTTGTTATCAACTGTATAAACTATATTCATCTTTTTAATACCTCCTAAAAGTTAACATTTGCCTAATAGAAATAAAATTCTTAAAGCAATTTCCCCACCTAATGTTATCTTTAATTTTTTCGGATAAAATAATTTTTTTATTTTATTAGAAAAAGATTTATTTTCATTTGCAAATAAACTTAATACACTAGCTGTTTCATCATTAAAATCATTTATATATGCTTTTTTAAAATAGCATAGACTTTGATGCCACTTTTTCATTTCATCACCACATATTTCAGTAGTCCACCATCTTTTTACAGATGCTAATTTAGATTTATTTCCTGATGTCACAGCAGATTCATGTCTTCTAAATTTTGCTAAAACTGTTTTATTAGGAACAATTTTCCCTATTGACGTTGCTATCCATTGACACCATATATCATGTGCTAAATTCTTTCCAATAATATAATCAAAATCCAAACTATCTACCAAGGCTCTATTTATCATTTGTGTAAATCCAGGAGCATATGTATAATAAATCCCCCTTTCAAAAGAATAGTTGTTTAAAATATTTTCACCGCTTCTTAAATATTCCATATTTTGATTATAATAATCAAATGCACAATATGTCATCGCTGGTATAGTAGAATCAACTTTTTCTAGGCACTTAACTGATGATTCTATTTTTTCAGGTAGCCAGTAGTCATCTTGATCACAAAAACAATAATATTTTGCACGTGGAACATTTTTTAATATTTCCCAAAAACAATCCGGATAACCTAAATTTCTTCCACAAGAATCCACCTTAATAAAATTAATTCCATTGATTGATTTCCCACAATATTCATTAATAATATCCATTGTCTTATCTGTTGAATTGTCATCTCTTATATATACATCAATATTTTTATATGTTTGATTTATCAAACTATCTAATTGATCTCTTAAATACTTTTCCCCATTGTATGATGCTAATAAAACAATTACTTTTTCCATAATTTCTCCTAATCTTCACTTTTTACTAATTTTGAATATTCATATAAAAAATAAATAGTATACAATATTACATGCAATACCATCGTACTAGTATATCCGATTGTCGCGCCGTGTATTCCAAATGTGCTAATAAACAAATAACTTATTATAACGCTAAAAATTGCATCTATTAAATATATAATTAATTGCATCCCATTTCTACGCATCGTAATTAGTGCTGTAGAAAAAACACCTGCAATCGCATATAAAATTGCACCAAATATAATTATTATTAAATCTAATACATAAGCATTTAAATCAATAGCATAAACAATTCCTAAAATTGGAATACCTACAGTTGCTGCTCCTAACTCTACAATAATTCCTAAAACAACTAATATTCCCAATATCTTAAAAATAATATTCTTGAATTCTTTATATTTTTTTTGATTGTAACATTCAACAACATTTGTAAGTAAAGGTGCCATTATATATTGACCACATAAACTCATAACAGTGCCAGGCATAACAATTATACTAAATATTGTTTGAAATCTATTATCTAGCAATATATCAATCACGTATTTTGGAACATTAACAATATAAACAGCTAAAAAAGAAAAAGCAAAAACTGAAAATCCTTTTTTGAATAAACCAAATATTTTATTCCATCTAATTTTTTGAAATTTATTCAAATACTTTTTAGATTTTTTTATATCATATAAAAAAACAAATAAAAAGCTATTTATATTAAGTGCAACACATGAAACTATTATGTCTTTTGTTAAAAAATCAATAACAAAAAAAATGATAATACCAACTAATGATTTGAAAAACAATGATTTCCCTACTATATATAATTCATCATTTTTTTGTAAAAAACCATAAAAAGTTTCGCTCATAGCTTCAAATAACTTATATAAACAAAGTAATATAATGATAACATTTTTCTCTAAAGAATACTTTTGAACAATTATAAATACAATTGCTATTAAAAACATCATAGTACATGTAATATATTTATGCACTAAGTACTCATAATTATTTAAATTTTCATTTATATCTGAAACTTGATATGTCCTACCAGCGTATATTCCTACAATAAATAATAAACAAGCAATAGAAAATGCAAAACTAAAAATTCCAGCTATTTCTACCCCATTTACCCTATTAATAATTATCAAAAAAAATAAAGAATTAAAAGAGTTAACAGTAATACCTAAAGTATTCCATATTGCATTTAATTTAAGATTTTTTTCCATTAAACATCCTTTAAAAATATACAGTTATTAAACACATAGTATATTTTAACCTTTCTATAATATTGAAAAATATTTATACATTTAATATTTTACCATTTTTTTATTATATTCGCAAAAAAGCATATAAATTGGATAATATAATTATAAATAACAAGCATTTATTAAACTTCTAATAGTTAATACTACTAAAAAACACGGAAAAACGTTTATATATTTATAAATGTTTTCTTTTAAACAAATTTTTTTATTATTAATAATTATAATAATGGTATAAATAATTGGTATAAAATACCTTCCTTGAACTCCTTCAATGTGATCATACCCTAATGGCGTCCAATAAATGCACATTGATAATAGTACTAAAAAGAAAACTATAGAATTTATACATATAAACAATATTCTCATTCTACCATCTATTTTATTTTCTTCTTTCTTTAATGCACTAATCAATAATAACAATCCCCAACATTTAAATAATTCAAACGGTAATTTAACAGTAAACCAACTTAAATCTTGTCCTAAACATGAATAATAATACCATTCTAATTTAAGATTTATAGTATTTATAAATAGTGCTATTCCTTCTATTGGGTGCGTAATTAGCCAGCCAATTGAATAACCTTCTGTCCCACTCCAAGAAATAATATGCTTAGAAACAGCAGTAGACTCTACAACTTCTTTAGATGATGTACTTCCGAATGAAACAAAATTAAGCAATAATATTAAAATTGAAATACTCAATACTAAAATAATCTTATGTTTTCTTTCTAAATGAACATTACCATTTATATTATCAAATTTAGATAATATTGGAACTAAAAGTAAAAATGAATAAATAGCACTTTTAATACTTAATAACAGTACCGCTGCAAATAAATATTTTATATATTCATCATACCGTACATCTTCGCTATGATAAACGAAGAATAAACCATATGCCAAACAAAAAAATGCTGAAGCATTTAAAATTGCATCATAAGATAAAGACATCATTTGTTGGGAACACATAGGAAGAATAGATATCATAAACAATAGTTGTTTTCCAATAGGAATTTTCTTTATAGAAAAATATGTAAGCCAGATGTAAAAAAATAAATTAAACAACCTAGCAATATATAGAGTAGGTGTAGCTCCAAAATGCATAATTCTTGCGAAAATAGTGCCTATAACTGCCGGAAAATACCAAAATATTTGCTTCCAATTTGCTGAATCTTCATCTATTGTTACATATTCACCATTATCCTCACCTGAAAGTAAATGTGTATAACTATAATCATAACTTTCTTGATTTGGAGCTTGTGGTAAATGCTCATAAATATATTTTTCTTCTCCTCTTAATGTTGTCTTATCTTTTTCAACACCCATAATTTGACTTGCAAGTGAATACGTAAGCCTCATGTGCGTTGCTTCATCAGGAACCATACCTGGAATCATAATTAATGAGTAAATTATACTTATCGGTATCATAACTATTAAAAATAATTTTTCTAATTTGTAATCTTTTTTTGATAAGATATAATTTATTCCCACAAACAGACAAATTGAAATAACTACAAAAAAGAAAAAAATCATCTTTTGTATTGAAGATACTGATTGTCCATGTGTTATTACACAACTTTTAAAAAAATACACAAGTATAAATATTATCAATACATTACATATTATCTTAAAAATTTTATCAATCTTATTATTTTCTTCAACATCTTGTTGAAGAGTATTGTTTTCTTCCAAAATCTCATCTTTTTGGTTATCATATTTATTAAATACAAATTTTTGTTTTGCGTGTTTCATTCATCTACACATCCTTCAATAAAAAAGCTTGATAATATCATCAAGAACTTATCACATTATCTAGGTATTATCAATAAAAAAAGGCTATTTGCTAATATTGTTTTATTATTTTCTTCCAAAATAATTATAAATTAGCATAAGCCTTTACTCAATTACGCATATTTTTCATCTTACTATCTATTTTTATATATATATTCGCCGTTCCAATAACAAACAATAACAAATAATATGGTGAATATAGAAATAGATATCTTGCACGTGCTTCAAACAATAACAAGAATAATGTTATCCCGATTATAGTTAAATTAATAACTAATAACTCATGATTTCTAATTTTAAATATCGAAAATATACTCATAAACAATATTAAGAGCCATATAGATTGTAAATAACTTTCAAAATATTTATAATATTCTCCATTATTATAATACATCTTTTTCAAAAATATTGATTTATTTTCGCTAATAGTTTTTTGATAAAAATTTCCTTCTATCCCCCATGCAAATGATCCATCATCATAATTTATAAGCGATTTATCAATCAATAATTGCAAATATCCGTTGACTCCATATTGATTTAACCTTTTCTTTATTTCTTTAATATTCGCTGTTTTTTTATTATCAATTCCTTTAAAAGAAGTAGTATACTCCACATCTTCATAAAGAAATACACCCTTCATTTTTTCATTCATCCCCATCATCATGAAATGTGTCATAGGCATCTCAACATCAATATTTCGCTCATAACCTAAAAAAGACTTTGAAAAATTATTGATTATTCCAAATAATAATACCGATAAAACAATAGCAATTATACTTTTAAACAAAATATCTAATTTTAATTTTTTATTACCAAACAAATAGCTCCATATTTCTATAATAGCAATAGCTATAATTGAAATAATAACTGTCGGTTTAATTTTATAACCTATTAACGATATTAATACTAGCACAAATATATATACATATTGATCCAAGTTTTCCTTATTAAAGAAAATATATAAAACACTTGTGGTAAAAAACATTGCATATGTATCTGAATAAGGAATTACAATCCATGGAGAAAACATTAAAAATAATGTGCTTATAAATACAAATAAAACACACATATGCTTATTTTTGGATATTTTTCCTATAATTTTTATCATCATGATAATAGAAAGATTTACTGAAAGTGCACTCACTATAGACATTAATAAATGCGAATCTATACTACATATATATGCTATTTTAGAAATGATAACAAAGATGAACAACAAAAATAAATTATTTGGATAAATTTGTAAATATGTATTAAAACTATTTCCTTGATTTAATTTGATTCCCTCCATCAATTGATCTGTTGCTACTCTTAGCTGCGCAACATCCCACCCTGATAGGAAAAAAATTTTATTAATTATATATATTTGTAAAATAAATGTAACAAAAAAATAAATCAATAACAAAATATTACATTGTTTTTTAGTTAATTTGTCTACATATTTTTTTATAAATTTATTGTATATTACTACTAAGATAGCAAATACTACTATTCCTATAATTAATAATTTAATATTAGAAAACAAAAATTTCTTTTTGCAAGGAAATTCTCTCCTATTTGCTACAAATAAATTAATAAAAAGTATACCCGCCATCATAACACCAAATAATATAGCTATAAAATTATAAAATATTGGATATATTTTTTTTGTTGACTTCATATATCTAAACTATCCCTCCAAAAATACATGTCTTGATATAAAATTCCATATCATAACAGTTCCAGTAGATACTACTTTAGCAAATAAATAATAAATATTTACCATATCAACAAGAACATACATCATAACTTGATTAATTCCTAATCCTATAATCGCAGTAATAAAGAATCCTGTCATTTCTTTTGTTTTTGACATTTCTTTTTTATCAACAAAAACATATTTAATACTTAAAACATAATTAAATAACAGTGATATTGTAAACGCAATGCCTGATGCTATTATTACGTCTACATTAAAAAATTCTTTTAAAACAATCAACAATATATATTCAATAGCTGTAGCAAAAACTCCAACCAATCCGAAATTAATAATTTTTTTAATCATTTTCTTTACCTACTGATTTAGATTCTAATAAAACATCTATATTATATCTTGGTCTTTCTTTTACCTCTACATAAGTTTTACCTATATATTGTCCAATTACTCCTATTGAAAGCAACTGAACTCCTCCTAAAAACCAAATAGAAATCATTAATGATGACCAACCACTAACTGTATTTCCTACAAAATGTCCTATAAATGTATATATCATTGCACAAACAGAAAATACTATTGCTAAAAAACCCACCCAACTAATCATTGTAATTGGCTTAATGCTAAATGAGGTAATACCATCAAATGCAAAACTTAACATTTTCTTTAAAGGATATTTTGATTCTCCCGCCATTCTTTCTTTTCTAGCATAATAAACACAAGATGTATTATATCCAATTAATGGTACTATTCCTCTTAAAAATAAATTTCTTTCTTTATAATTACCTAATTGTTCTACTGCTCTTGCACTCATTAATCTAAAATCAGCATGATTATAAACACTTTTAACACCCATTACAGTCATTAATTTATAAAAACTTTGTGCTGTAAATCTTTTAAAGAAAGAATCCGATGTTCTATCATTTCTAACACCGTATACAATATCATTTCCTTTATTAAATTCATCAATCATATTTTCTATAACATTGATATCATCTTGTAAATCTGCATCAATTGAAATTGTTGCATCTACATTCTTATATGCTGTCATTAATCCTGCATATAATGCATTTTGATGACCTACATTAGCAGCCAAGTTTAATCCTGAAACCCATTTTTCTTGTTCATTAAATTTTGAAATAAGATTCCAAGTTTGATCTTTACTTCCATCATTTACAAATAATATATAACTTTCCTCATCAATTTTTCCTTTTTTATGTAATTGATCAAATAATTCACATAATTGTTTTGTTGTATCTTCTAGTACTTCTTCCTCATTATAACATGGCACTACTAACGCTAATTTCATTTTTTCACTTCCTTATTAATATTACTTTTACCAAGCTGATTATAAGTCACTTAATCTTTATAGTCAAACTCTTATTTATTATGAATATTATATAATCAAAAAAAAGATGCAAATAATATATATTTCAAATACATATTAATTACATCTTTTATATTTAGATATTTGGATCAGTTGGATCCCATCTTTGATTTGCTGGTATTTTGGGAGCACTCGGTTTACTTAATGGATCTGCACCACTAACAATATCAACTCTTGTTCCTAAACCACAGTTATCGTAAATCCATTTAGCATCTCTACACATCAATCTAACGCAACCATGCGAACAAGTTGTTCCAAGTTTATTAAATTCACTCGTTTGTAATGTATATGGATTTTGTTTATCGTATGGTAATGAATGAAATAATATACCATTTACAATTCTGGTGCAGTATTGCCCATAGCTTGGACCCACTAAATATCTCCATCTGTATTTTACAGGTGTATAATATGTTCCATATGGTGTCCCATTGCCTGTTGAACAAACAAATCTTTTATAGGCAATATTATAATCGCCTGTACCATTAGCTGCTAATACGGTTACAACATTTGTTGATTTATTTACTCGTAGTACATATGAGCTTTTCATACCTAACAATCCTTGAGCATCTTCATATAATGTTCCATTTGCATCTTTACATACTTTAAATCCATTTTTATCTTCAAACGTTATGCATGATAAATGAGAAATACCTAGATTGGTAATATTTTTAGGATATAGTTTTATTTGAATTGATTCAATTCTATAGCCTCCACCAGTTGTACCAGCTATTCTATCATTACATGTCCATCCTAGCCAACCAAAATCCTGACATTGAACCCTATAGAAAACATCATAATAATTACTAATTTCTCCTGTAAGTCTTATTTTAATAGCTTCTATTCTTTTTGATTGTCCTATTGTACCTGAAATAGAATCATTACTAGAATAATTCATCCAGCCATAATCTTGTACATGTGTACTATATTCAATATTTCCTTCATAGGAATTATCACCTAATCTGATTTTTAAAGCCTCTAATCTCAACCCTTCCCCTACAGTTCCACTTGTATTACCATTATTAACATAATTTTGCCATCCAATATTTTGTACATGTGAACTATATTCCACTTTTCCTTGTTCAACAAAAGGTCTAGAAATATCTCCAGGCGCATTTTCACCTTTTTCAACTAAACATATTTGAATTGCTTCTACTCTTAATTCAAGTCCTTCAGTACCTGCTTTAGAATCATTGCAAGTCCAAGACATCCATCCTAAATCTTGTGCATGTACTCTATAATAGACATCATAATAATTGCTTATTTCACCAGTGAGTTTGATTTTTATAGCTTCTACCCTTTTGGATTGACCTGATGTTCCACTTATAGAACCATTCTTTCGATAAGATTGCCATCCTATATCTTGAATATGAGTACTATATTCTACATTACCACTATATGGTAAATTACATAATGAAACCTTTAATGCTTCTATTCTTTTTGATTGTCCTGATGTCCCACTTGTTTTTCCATCTCCAATATTAGATAACCACCCATAGTCTTGTACATGTGTTGAGTAATAAATATATCCAGGATAAATAAATGGATTTTGCGTGTTTTCAGGTATTTGGTCACCTTTTTTTATTAATTTAATTTCTATACCTTCTAATCGTTTACCATAAGTTTCACTACCAGCGCTTGCTCCATTACAAGCCCAATCAAGCCATCCATTATCTTGAATATGTACTCTATAATACACATCATAATAATTTGCTATATCTCCTACTAGCTTAATCTTAATAGCTTCTAATCTTTTTGATTTTCCTTCTGTTCCACTTAATTGATCATCTGATACAAAACTGGTCCATCCAATATCTTGAATATGAGTTGCATATTCAATGGATCCTTCATAACTTCCTAAATCCAACTTCATTTTAATAGCTTCTAGTCTCTTTGATTTACCAACAGTTCCAGAAACGCCTTCACTTATATAATTACTCCATCCGTAATCTTGTACATGTGTTTTATACATTATTTTTGGTGTAATTACTTCCTCTGGTGAATTTGTTGTAACTTGATTAGTTATTTCATCGTTCCCTTCAGTAGTATTAATTTCACTGTTTTCATTATCATCTACTATTTCAGTATTCTCATTTTGATCTACATCTTGTAAATCATCTTCATTTATAGAAGAATCATTTGTATTATCTTCTACTACTTCATTAGAAGAATTTTCTATCTGATTTGTTTCAAAAGCTTTTACATTTAAAATAGTACTGAAAATCAATAGCAAAGAAACTATAATGCTTAATGTCTTTTTCACATTCTCACCTCCCTAACTTAAGTTTACAACATTTATTAACATATAAAAAGGTAAATATTTGGTCGTTCAGTATCTAAAACTGTTGTTTAGTACTGTTGCCTATTATTTACCTTTTGGTTATTTATCTTTTATAGAAGCAATTACTTGTACTTCCCGGTGCACTGCCTCCTTTTTTTACAAGTTGGATTTGGATTGCTTCAAGTCTATATGAATATCCTTCCGTTCCTGCACTCTCTCCATTCTTTGCCCAGCCTAGCCAGCCAAATTCTTGTGAATGTACTCTATAGTAGATGTCATATTGTTTTGCCATCTCTCCTGTTAGCTTGATTCTTATCGCTTCTAGTCTTTTACTTTGTCCACTTGTTCCTGCCATTTGTCCATTGGCTTTCCATCCTTGCCATCCAATGTCTTGGACATGTGTTTGATATTCGATTGATCCACTGTATAATGGATTGCTTAAACTGATATTGATGGCTTCTAGTCTTTTACTTTGTCCACTTGTTCCCGCTTCTTCTCCATCATATTTTATTCCTTGCCATCCAATATCTTGAACATGTGTCTGATAGCTTACATATCTTTGTCTGTATGCATCCTGTGTACTTCCTGGTGCTTTTCCACCTTTTTCTACAAGTTTGACTTCTATTGCTTCCAGTCTGTATGAATATCCTGCTGTACCTGCACTCTCTCCATTCTTTGCCCAGCCTAGCCAGCCAAATTCTTGTGCATGCACCCTATAGTAGATATCATAGTTTTCTGCTAATTCATCTGTCAGTTTGATTCTTATTGCTTCTAGTCTTTTACTTTGTCCACTCGTTCCTGAAGTGTCATCCTTCATTTTCCATCCTTGCCATCCAATGTCTTGAATATGTGTCTGATATTGGATTGTTCCATTATAGGATGTATTATTGGAAAGTTTGATTCTTATTGCTTCTAATCTCTTTGACTGTCCTGTCGTTCCTGCAGTACTTCCATCTTTGACATATCCTTGCCATCCAATATCTTGGACATGTGTACTGTAGTTTACACTTGGTGTTTGTCTGACTACTGTCACCTTACATGCTGCACTCTTTCCATTGCTTGTTATTACTGTAATATTTGTAGTTCCTGTTCCTACTCCTGTTACTTTTCCATTTCCATCTACTTTTGCAATGTTTTCATCTTCACTTTTCCATGTTAGTGTCTTATCATCTGTTGCATCGCTTGGATTGATCGTCGCTTGTAATGTTTCACTATTTCCTTTTGACAATGACAAACTACTCTTATTTAATGTAACTGATGTAATATGTGAAACATACACTAATTTGATTTGTATATCTTTTATAATTCCAGTATTTTTTGATCCACAATCATTACCTTGTGATATCCATTTTGTCCAATTTCCATCAATATATGCCCTATATTTAAGTTCATAATTGTTACTATTAGATAATGACATGTTAATCATCTTTAATCCTAATGATTGTCCAGTAGAGCCAATAACTGTTGAATTAGTAACATTAGTATATGTATTATTTTTATTTTGTGTATCTAATGTTTTAATTGTTAAATTATAGTTATTTAAATTATCTACTCCTATTTTTAAGGCTTCCAAATTTTCAGATGTATTTCCATAACCATTACCATTTGTTAAATTATCAGTCCATCCTATATTGCTCAAATGTTGACAATAATATATACCTGGTACTCTTGCAAGTGAACTATCTTTAACAATTCTAAAATCTATTGCTTGAATATTTTTTCCACTAACTCCTGCATTATTTCCTTCATCTATCCAAGATTGCCAACCTATATCAGCACTATGAACTCTATATTGTAACTTATATCCCGTTAAACAATTAGCTGAAAAATTTATAACTTGTATTGGTGAAGATTCATCTCCAACAACCGTATCATTATTAATTTTATCATAGGTTTTCCATCCTTTTGAATTATAAATCTTTCCAGACAAATAGGCTGTTGGATTTGCATTTTTTAAATCAAACTTCAATTGATACAAATTTAAAGACCTACCTGTTGTTCCCGTTGTATTTGGTTCATTGACTTGATTTAACCACCCTACGTTTTGACAATTAGATTGGTAATATAGAGTTGGTTCACTATCTGTTTTACCAGTTGGTTGTCCTTCTACATTTGAAGTATTCAATTGAGAAGAAGAATTACTGCCATTACTTACAATCGTTATTGAATTAGTTGGAATATATGCATAATTTGAATCATAGTTATATTCTGATTGAACAACTATTTTAGAGCGTGTTGAATCAATAGAACCATCAGATTGTATCTTATAATCCCCATTTGATTTACCATCTTTTAAAATAAGAAATGCAAAATTTGATGGCGCAAGTGTCTTGTTTGAAATTTTTGAGCTAGTTGGATATGTTGAATACAAAGTAGTCGAATTTGCATTTGACGAATTTTTTATATTTACAACACTATGTAAATTACTTAATGTATCCTTTATACCAATTGTATATTTTTTAGAATCTGTACCACCTAAATAGTTATCTACTTTCCAACAAATACTTGCTGCTTTTTCTCCCCAATATGGATCAGAAGCATATTTTACACCTATTCCACTTGCTTTATCTCCTAAGAAAGCACCATAATAACGATAATCTGTAATAGGATCTAAATATCCTTTGGATAAAAAGATTGCCGAATGATAATGAATGCTATAATCTACTGAAGAATAGCCATTTGCACTTCCATTTGGATCTTTATCATAAGCATGATGACCAAATAAATTGTTCTTATTTTGTGCAATATTACTTGACCCCCACGAACTTTCATTAGCAGCCACACCTATCATCAACATTGCATTTGTTCCATATGTATTTTGGTTTGAAATAAATACATTCCCTTCATTTCTCATTTTACTATTATCTTTAGAAAAATAAGAAATAGCTTGATTCAATTGTGATGCATTATATGTTGTTAAACTTCTATGAGATAAATATTGGTAATAATTATAATACGGATTAGAACTATTCACCGAATGTGTTCTAACATTAGTTTTATAATCTTCTAACATGGTTTTATAACTACTATATGTACTTCCCTCATAAAAATAATGGCCATCATAACTATAATAATCTGTATTATCCTTTAAATAAGATGGCTTAACTCCACAATCTAAATTACTGCTATATGCCGTATTTGACAATTTTGTACTAATTCCATGATAAAGTCTTCCATTTTTTACATAATATTTAGTTAATGTTTGAACAGAAGAACTAGTATAATCTAAAACCTCAACCTCATTAAGATTTACCCAACCAATAACACCTGATTGCATAAATTTTACTTTTGTAGGTGACACCTCATTATCATAACCTAAAAAAGCTGCATCTGCTGCATAGTATCCATTAGTATAACCATCACGATTAGTACCATCTTCCTTATACTCTGTATTTTCTTTGCTACTTGATTTTGTCCTAAAGTTAACAACTGAAACACTAGAATTAGATGCTCTTGCTCTAGATTGTTCCTCAGGTTGTACAAATAAATCTTTTTCATCCAAATCATCTGAAGTATCTGGCATATTTTGTTCCACTGTTTCTAAGGAGATTACATTCCCATTTTCATCAACAGTAGTAATTTCATAATCACTTGGTACTTCTTGTTTAGCAACAGTATAATCATCCAAATTATTTCTGTCATCTACTATTGCCGAAACATTATAAAAAGGTACGATACTAAAAATCAATGAAAAAGACATTAAAATCGATGTAATTTTTCTATTCATAAGTTTTTTCACTTCCTTCCCCTAAAACCTATCATTTATTATATCAGTAAAAAAAAAAATTTAAATAACAAAATATATTTTCACACATTATCATTCATTTTTTTAAAGGAACTGTCATGAAAGTTAATAATTAGTTTTATGTAGTCATCTCTTTTATAAAATAAAAAAGGTAAATATTTGGTCGTTCAGTATCTAAAACTGTTGTTTAGTACTGTTGCCTATTATTTACCTTTTGGTTATTTATCTTTTATAGAAGCAATTACTTGTACTTCCCGGTGCACTGCCTCCTTTTTTTACAAGTTGGATTTGGATTGCTTCAAGTCTATATGAATATCCTTCCGTTCCTGCACTCTCTCCATTCTTTGCCCAGCCTAGCCAGCCAAATTCTTGTGAATGTACTCTATAGTAGATGTCATATTGTTTTGCCATCTCTCCTGTTAGCTTGATTCTTATCGCTTCTAGTCTTTTACTTTGTCCACTTGTTCCTGCCATTTGTCCATTGGCTTTCCATCCTTGCCATCCAATGTCTTGGACATGTGTTTGATATTCGATTGATCCACTGTATAATGGATTGCTTAAACTGATATTGATGGCTTCTAGTCTTTTACTTTGTCCACTTGTTCCCGCTTCTTCTCCATCATATTTTATTCCTTGCCATCCAATATCTTGAACATGTGTCTGATAGCTTACATATCTTTGTCTGTATGCATCCTGTGTACTTCCTGGTGCTTTTCCACCTTTTTCTACAAGTTTGACTTCTATTGCTTCCAGTCTGTATGAATATCCTGCTGTACCTGCACTCTCTCCATTCTTTGCCCAGCCTAGCCAGCCAAATTCTTGTGCATGCACCCTATAGTAGATATCATAGTTTTCTGCTAATTCATCTGTCAGTTTGATTCTTATTGCTTCTAGTCTTTTACTTTGTCCACTCGTTCCTGAAGTGTCATCCTTCATTTTCCATCCTTGCCATCCAATGTCTTGAATATGTGTCTGATATTGGATTGTTCCATTATAGGATGTATTATTGGAAAGTTTGATTCTTATTGCTTCTAATCTCTTTGACTGTCCTGTCGTTCCTGCAGTACTTCCATCTTTGACATATCCTTGCCATCCAATATCTTGGACATGTGTACTGTAGTTTACACTTGGTGTTTGTCTGACTACTGTCACCTTACATGCTGCACTCTTTCCATTGCTTGTTATTACTGTAATATTTGTAGTTCCTGTTCCTACTCCTGTTACTTTTCCATTTCCATCTACTTTTGCAATGTTTTCATCTTCACTTTTCCATGTTAATGTCTTATCATCTGTTGCATCGCTTGGATTGATTGTTGCCTTTAAGGTTTCACTTGTCCCTTTTGATAAAGTAATATTTGATTTATTTAATGAAATAGATTCAATTTTACTAGTTACTTTTACTTCACAACTTGCTTCTTTTCCATTTTGTGATTTAACAGTTATTGTTGCTGTTCCTCCACCTACCGCTGTTACTTTACCTGTGTTGTCTACTGTTGCAACATCTGGATTACTGCTTGTCCACTTTAATGTCTTATCATCTGTTGTATCACTTGGATTGATTATTGCTTGTAAGGTTTCACTTGTACCTTTTGTTAGTGTTATATCGGTTTTATTAAGTATTATTGTTTCAATAGGTTTTGGCTCTTCTTTGATAGTAATTCCCTTTATACGAAATGTATTGTCTGATAGTTTTCCCCATGTATTATAACTTTTTATAAAACAATATTCATTAGATGTATCAGCTATAAATTCAATATCTGTACCTTTTAATGTTGCATCCAACATAATAGATGCATTATTTTCATTTGTTCCAAACAAAGTAAAAACAATAGAATAATATGTATTATCTTTAAGAGAAATACCTTTACTTAACTTAATGTAATTAATACCATCATTTTCGATTATTCCATTTTGATTTACTTCACAATTTCCTGATGTTGGATTATTTATATCTGTTAAATTTGTATAAATTTCTAATTTATAAGGAATATTACTTGTTGCAGAACCAACTGATACTGCATTTAATTCTTCATTTGTTCTTTTAACTAAAAATTCATTAGCGTATGTACTAGTATTACTAGATAAAGTATACCTTAATGCATTATTAGTTCCATCATACTGATAAATATTTTCTTCATCTTTATTTTTAAATTCATAGCTATAAACTGAACCTAATGAATACTCATCATATGACATCCAAAAGTATCCTTGATTCCCAAAACCTGTACCCCAGCTGTTCTTTATTAACCAAGCACCATTTCTAGTTGGTTTATTATCAAAATTATTTGCGGCATAACTATCATCCCAACCTACAATACTAATTGCATGGTTAAAACTATTTACTTCATTTGAATTATAATAATTACTATTTTTATATGCAGTAGATGTATCGTAATAACATGCTAAAACACTCCCATTATCTAATATTGCTTGTTTAATTATTGATTCATTTCCTTTTGCTTGTTGACAAAGAAGATTACTGTTAGTCATAACATATTGTGTATTATTTTGATCTTCTTTTGACCCTTGCATTGTTGTTATTTTAGAAATTGGATAAATTGTTTCACTTGCAAGTCCAAAATTACTCATTGCTAATTGCAACATTCTTGGATCTGCACCCACATCAGTAAATGAATATTTTCCTATTACGTTGGTTTGATCATTATCTGTATTTTCATATTTATCGCCTTTATTATGATACATATAATAATTTAAATGTGCTTCAGATAAATCAATATCACTACTTGCCATTCCCTTTTTTATTAAATATGATTCTGCTACGCTACATGCAGCATATGCCCAACAGTTTCCATAAGGATTTTGATTTTTTATACTTGTTACAAAACCTTCATCTACTGAATTATATGTTGACGGTATTTGACTTGATCTTACTAATGAATTACTTTGATTCACATTAAAATTATCATCAAATTTGTCATAATCTCTTGCCGGCATGACATTTCTTTCATAATTTTCCTCATATGCCTTTACATTTGCTATTGGCATTGTCATTGAAATTGTCAATAGCATAACTATTAATGTTTTTATAGTTCTTTTAAACACAATATCCCTCCTCGTACTTAATTTATTTATATAAATATTGTACTAAAAGTTATAATTATCGTCCATTATTTTTTCATACAATAAAAATGATCTACTTGCTTTTTATAGAATATAGCAGATATTCATAAATTAAAATTCTATAAATAACATACAATATAAAAACATGAGGTTTTTACCACAGAACAACCTCATGTTATTTAATTAGTTCTATATCACAAAATTATTTTTTATAACGTTTAGAGTATAAAAAATAAAACAATGATCATCACAACCATTAACCCAATAAAAATCTTTAAAATATTTTTATCTTCCCTATTTCTTAAAAAAACCATTATTAAACCAATAAATAATGCAATAATAGTTCCAAGAGACAAATTCATCTTTAGAATAAAATCAGCAGTTAAATTTTTAGAATTCAATTGATTAAAATTAATACTAACCAAAGAAAATATAGAGACAAAAATTCCCATCATTGTAAGAATATTTGTATATATTGAAGATTCTTTATCGTCCAACTCTTTTTTTGCTTTTTCAACTTTGCGTGTTCTTTCTTCATAGTAGTCTTTATACTTAGATAATCCCTTATACTTCCATTCTTCATTAAACGATGCATTACCTTGTTGATCATAGGTAATGTCTGGTTTTGAAGATAATTTTATAAAAATTAGTTGAGCAATAGGCATATCTTTTGTAATTTTAAAAATATTTGATGAAATATTTTCTACTCTTATATAAATCGGTGTTCTATGCCCTGGATTATAAACCGGTGCAACAATTGAAATACCATTTCTAATTAATGAATTCTTATTTTCAATCTTAATCATTAAATCCATTGGAACAGAAATTTCTTCGATACATCTAACCATAATTGCTTGTTGTGGGTTTAAATCATATTCCTCAACATTAGTGTCATCTGTAATAATTTCTTTTACATGAATATCGTAAGAAATAGATTGAACATTTTTTTGATTATAACCATTAATAAAAATTTCTTGATTTCTTTGAATTATATCCTTATCTACTAATACCATAATTTCATCCCCTATTTATATGATTATATTACCACTTTGAACATATGAAAACAAATAATTTATAAGCTATTATTTTCACCTATATTTTAAAAATTTAATTTCTACCATTCAATAACTTCTGGATATTCTATATTCACATCTTCTATTTGATCAATAGATATTTGATGTTTATGTGCATAAGCTTTTATTCTTTTTTCTATATTCTTATACTCTTTATTCTTCTTAATAAAATTTCTTGTTATATCTATTAATTTATCTTTTCTTTGAACTATTTGAGTCTTTATTAAATCTAAGTTACATTGATCAATATATAGTGTTACATAATCTACATAATCAGGATTTTCCTTATTAATAAGACTATATAATTTATTAAACTCATCACTACCAATCACTTCCTCGAGTGATTGGTAAATACTTGAGGATAAAAGAGATAATAATGCTTTATCTTTAAAGTAATTAGAATATGAATTTATCATTTTATATTCTTGATTATATTGATCCCTTTTACCATAATAACCTTTTGAATAAACAAACATATCAGGTACTGCCAATGCTAAAAATATTGCTTCTGGATAAAGAATATTCACACTATAATATATATTTTGATTACATTCATGAATACCAAACTCTTCCTTTATATTTGAACCTAAGACATTATCTTTTAAAACAATTTCCCTATCTCCCATATAAGCATGTCGTATATCATAACATAGTCCTAATAATCTGTTCTTTACACTCTCATATAAATCACCGACTTCTTCACTCGTCCCTGTCATTCTATAAATTGCGCTCACTAAATCATTAAAATCATCAAGGTCTCCTTGAATTGTAACACCTGTTAAATGCATTGTTGCTTTTACATATATCATATTTATCACCTACTTCACTTTATAAATTTCTACTTACCTAAACCTTTTACTTTTTCTACTATTTCTACCTTATTTAACAAAGGTATATATCTTTCAAAAGCATTGACCACTTTTAAATAACCCCTTATACAATTTTATTGTGTTTTATAATAAATAAATGTGTATTTAAAAAATACACATTCACTACTTCTATAACGATCCCTTACCATAAACAACGCCTTTAATCGTTTTATAAATAATCGTAAAATCTAACCAAATAGACCAATTATGATAATAATAATCATCTAATTTACAACGATAATTAAATTCAACATCACTTCTACCATTAGCTTGCCACATTCCTGTAACTCCTGGTTTACATTTAATAATAGAATTGTAATATTGTCCCATATCTTTCTTTTCTCTTGGTAAATAAGGTCTAGGACCAATTAATGACATTTCACCTAATAAAACATTAATAAATTGTGGCCATTCATCTAATGACGTTTTTCTTAAAAACTTTCCTACTGGTGTAATTCTTGGATCATTGACTAGTTTTTTATTTGTCAGATATTCTTCTTTGATTTTTGGATCTTTTTCCATCAATTCATCCAAAATTCTTTCAGCATCAGGTACCATTGATCTAAATTTATAGATTTTAATCATTTTCCCATTTTTACCAATTCTATCTTGACTAAAAATAATACTATCATGATCTCCACTTTTAACATATTTATACTTAACAAAAATCATCAGTGGTATTAATGTTAAACAACCTACTATCCCAGCACAAATATCAACAAATCTTTTCATAGTATTAGCAAGAGCCGACATTTCATTATTTGCTGTTGCAATCAGTAATTGTCCATCAAAATCCTGAACTTCAGAAGAAAAAGTCATTGTTCCATTAACATCTGGTAAATACTTAATACTTTCAACTTTTCCATAAATATCTGACATCACCTTATCAATTACTTCTTCACTTGCTTCTGGTAAAGCCACAATAATTTGTTCAATTTTTAAAGTTTTAATAGCCTCATCCAATTCTTCATAACTATATAAACAACTATTTCTAATCACATTTTCCTGTTTAAAATCATATAATTGATCTGTCCAATTGGCATCTACATATCCTTCTACTTTAGTTAAAGCAAAACGATTGTTATTTGATATTTTACCAAGTCTTGCAGCTTCGTAACCTGTTCCTATAACCAATGTTCTTCTAGCAAACTGTTCTCTAAAAGCAATTCTAATATATCTATCAGCTAGTAAACAAATAATAAACATTGAAGCTACCATGATTGTTAAATGCATTCTTCTTTCATAACCTGTTGATTTTGGTACCAACACAAGTAATGCGATATAAAAACAAAAACTTGATTTAACTAATGCTTTAATTTCATCCCATATTAAGCATGTATTTAATGAATAATGTCCATATATAAATAAGAATAGGAAATAAAGTATTCCTGATCCAATGATTAAATCTAAATCCATATGGAAGTATAAACATATAAAATAATACATGACAACTTCGATAAGAAGTAACATAAAGGGCATTAATTTTCTATTCATCTTTTACACCTCTTATTATGTCCATTATATCGTAATTCGATTATTAATGCTATCTTTTCTCTTTTATAGTATAATAGATATATCAAAACTTTGGAGGGTCAATATGAAGTTTTTTTATGAAGGTATCAATAAATTTATGTATAAACATCCTTTTATAAAATCTTGTGTCTATTTTGCATCAAAATTTTGTCCTTGGATGGTCGCTATATTTTATTCACTCTTTTTATTAAAAATAGTGATAGAATCACAAACTGGTTTTTATCTTTTATTTATTAAACCATTTGTCGTTTTATTAATTACTGTTCTACTTAGAATATTAATTGATAGACCTCGTCCTATTCAAAAGTATGACCTTAAACCTATTGATGATAAAAAAAGAATAGGTCATTCTTTCCCAAGTATTCATACGAGTTTAGCTATTTCTATAGCTTTGACCGTTATTGCTCGAGGACCAAATATGGGATTATTACTCTCAGCACTTGCTATTACAATTACTTGTACAAGACTACTTACAGGTGTTCACTATTTAACAGATATTCTTGCAAGTATTTTAATTGCCCTTGCTATTTATATGATTTAACGAAATAAGAAAATTATTTCGTTTTTTTATTTTTTAAAAGAAAAAATGATTTTTGTTGTCTATATAAATAATGAAGGGAGAAACTATGAAAACAAAAATCAAATCTAAAAGAATTACCGATTTTAAAAATGATCTTGTATTTAAGTATTTATTATCAAATATGAAAGATGAACAATGTAGGCGTTTATTAAAACTTATCATCGAAGATGTTATGGATATTAAATGTAAGAAAATTAATGTCTTAAATTCAGAGCTTAATCCTCATCATATAAGTGATAAAGATATGATCTTAGATATTCAGGTAATAACAGAAGATGGTGAACTGGTCGATATTGAAATGCAAAACAGTATATTCTCTAAAGAACTCTATCATCGTCTTCAAGCTTATGAAGCTAGAATGATCGATCATCAAGTCAATCGTGGAGATGAAAGATACAGTGACCATCTTCATAAAGTGAATTTGATTACTTTTGTTAACGATATTGATAAAGATAATCTTGTATTGATTGACAGTTATGTGCCTAGAAATGAATATGGAAATGTGAGAAAGTTTAACTTAGCAACAAGCTACTTTGTCCAACTTCCATTTATTAAAGTTATTGAAAAAGAAAAAAGACTAGAAAACTTTTCAAGATTAGAAATCTTAATCTACATCTTATATCATGGACTTACCCATGATATAATATCTTTAGATAATGAGGTGGTAACAATCATGAAAGATAAGATGGAACAATTCAATGAAGATGAAGAGCTTGTTTTAGCGGCAGAAAAAAGACAACTTGTTAAAATTCAACATTATCATGAAGGACAAAGAATGCATGAAGAAGGAAAAGCTGAAGGAAAACTAGCAAGTAAAAAAGAAGATACATTAATGCTTTTTAAAAGTAAATTTCCTCAAGAAGATAACGAATTATTAGAAAATCTTACTTTACAACAATATGATCATATATTTAAAGCACTTATTGAAAATAAAGATTTAAAGACGATCAAAAAAATCATTGGAAAATAATCCAATGATTTTTTAATAACACACATAAATATAACGTCCAAATTTCACAAATTCTGTTTTCTTCCTTAAGATACGATTTCTTATTTCAAAACCTGCTTGTTTGATTTCTTGATCCATTTGTTCATAACTTACTAAAACAAGTTTATTACATAATTTTCTAGCACTATTAATAATATCACACTGTTCTTTATAAGTAATCGGTGTATAAAGATTATAAGGAATATCAATAATAGCAATATCATAATGTCCTTGATGCTTATTAATATCATCTTTTGTAATCAACATACCATCAAAACCAAAATGATTAAGATTACATCTTGCTTTCCATGAAATATCCCTTGAAATATCAAATCCTTTGATAGAATACCCTAAAGCTAGTCCTTCTAAAACAACTGTACCCATTCCACAACAAGGATCTATCATTGTTTTTGTTTGATCATTTTCTCCAGCAATATTAATCAATGTTCTAGCAAGTCTAATATCTAAAGAATTTGAAAAAGTATTTGGTTTATCATCATATTTTTTCCATGATGGAACACCATGGTGATAATACCCAATAATCCATAAGTCATTCACTTTTGTAAGAGCAATTGTATGCTTTGGTTTGGACATATTCACACTGCCCGCTATAAACCATGAAATATCTTTACATTTATCAAGTGTTTCTTGATAATCTGGATGGCTAATAGGATTTTTTAAATAAATGACTTTAAAATCTTGATGATTATGATTTTGGCGTTTAACTTCCTCTTTTAAGTCATCAAAATTGGAACTTATCGCCCAAATATCTATTTTTCCTTTCATAAAAACACTTATATTGACATCAATATCTTTATTTGTAATAAAACATTGTTGATATTCTTCATGAAAAAGATATTTAAATTCTAATGCACATAAATCATATTCTTCTGGTGGATAATTAAATAAATAAAAGTATTGTTTCATATTTTTCTTACCTCTAGTGCCCTATTTTAACAATACATCTTCATTTTGGCTACTTAAATAATCATAAATATGATATATTATCTCCAGGAGGCGACTATGAACTATTTAAAAAACTTAAAAGAACAGTTTACTTTTGATCAACTGTTATTAATATTTACATGTTTTAGTTTTACTTTTCCTTTTTATATATTAGGACCTATTTTATTGATTGAATTTATTTATTTGTTAGTATCAAAAAAAGCAATCATTACCTTAAAACAAACACCACAAATTAAATTTCTCTATTTGTTTGTTTTAATCTCTTTAAGCATCTCCATTATTCATAAAAATATTTTAGGAGCACTTGCAACACTAGGAATATTTATTGCTATTATTTTAATGGTTTATTATCGAAAACATATTAATCAATCGACCTTTGAATTTATTATTGATATGTTGATTGTGTTATCTATTCTTTGGGCAATATATGGAATTTATGAACAATTTCAAATTTATCATCGTTTAGGTGTTGATCATTTCACCTTTAAAGTTTATGCAAGACGTGAAAATCGCTTAAATAGTGTTTTCTACAATGCCAACTATTATGCGATGATGATTGAATTTATTGCTGTAAGTATTGTTTATAAATTCTTTACCGTAAAAAATGATTTAAAAAGAAGTATTTTCTATGTTATTGTTGGTTTTTTAAACTTATTTATGCTTTATATGACAGGATGCCGTGCTGGTTATGTAGCAATTGCCGGAGCTATTTGTTTATTTCTTATTTTTAATAAAAACTATAAATTATGTATTTTGATAGCTCTTGGGTGTTTAGGAATTGCAGGTTTCTTTGTTTTAAATCCTGATAAATTCCCTAGAATAGAATATTTGATTTCAAATTTGGATGTTAGAATTCAAATTTGGAGTTGTGCTATTCAAGGTATCAAAGCTTCTCCACTACTAGGACAAGGACCATTTACTTATATGATGATTTTAGATAAATATAATGGACATTTAACACAACATGCCCATAGTGTTTATTTAGATCCTTTACTTTCATTTGGAATTATTGGACTCGCATGCCTTGTTCCTTATATTTATGACAATTGTAAACGTCTTTATAAAGTAAAAGAGCATTATTCTTATATTGCTCTTGTTATGGGATTTATAGGTGTATTATTAATTCATGGTATTTTAGATTATACGATTTTTTGGATACACACTGGTTTATTCTTCTTATTTGTATTATCTAGTTTTGAAATGTTTGAAACAAATCGTAATTAGCGATTTGTTTTTATTTTTGATATGTTTTATAGATTGTTGCTACTACAAATAAAAGAATAGATAACTCTAAATATTCTATATTAAATACATGTTTATAGACCCAATCAACAATCATAAAAAGCATTGGTATTCCTACCCAAACAATTGTTTCAATTAATTGATTTCTTTTAACATCCATCTTGTTCACCTCTTAACAAAATACTACTCCTTTTTATGTTAAGAAAATATCAAGCAAGTGTAAAAAAAAGAACTTCTTTCGAAGTTCTATGCTCTTGCATTCATTGTATTTTGTTTTAATGAATTGACATATTCCATTTGATGTTTTGTATTTTCTTTTAATTCTTTTTGCATTCCTTCTAATGTCATATGTTCTACTTCTTTTGCTTCAGATTTCTTTCCACATACTTTTTCAAATGCTTCTTTTGCATCTTGTTGTAATGTGTTTCTCATTTGATTTCTTTGTTCTAATTTCATTTCTGATTCTTTGATTTCTCCTACAACGGATTCAAAGATTTCTTCTTTTGTTAATTCTTTTCTTGCTTCATTTTCATGTTTTACATCTTGACTATTTTTAAAATACTTTCTTAAAGATTCTTTTGCTTCTGCATTGATTTCATTGATACTCATAATATTTATTCCTCTCTTTCCTAAGACACCTGTAGCTTATACTTTTTTAGATTCTTCGAAAAGAGTATTGTATACATTTTTAATTTCATTAACAAATTATTAATTTTGTAAGAGCTTTATTTGTTAATGAGATTTACAATATATAAAAGAAATACTTGATGCAATTAAACAAATCACTGCTAAAAACAAATAAGCATATAGCATTGAAAAATGACTTACAATATTTCCACAAATCATAGGAAATAAAGTCATTCCTAAAGCATACACCGCTTGGAAGAAGCCCATAGCTGTTGACTTTGATTCTTGTGGTACATATTTCATAGCTTCACTTGTTAGATATGAAAATAAGATTCATGTTGCCATACCTGGTAAAATTTGTAAAACAAAGATCATATAGACTGATGAACATTGTGGTACTAAAACACAATAAAGTGCAGTTGTTAAAAATGTAACAGTAATACATGTTCTAACGCCTAATTTCATATATACATCACTTGATGCCATTTTAGCAAAACAAACTGCTGATAACATATAAATAATAGAAGATAATCCTATAGACATAGAATTTGTTCCTAAATTTTTTATAATTCGTGTTGTAAAAGACATAGTTGTTGTCATTTGTACCCCTTGTTGAACAAGTGCAAGAAGCGAAAAGACAATTAAATTCTTTTGTGTACATACTTTTAATAAACTTGAAATTTTTTTCTTTATTGGTTGTGTTTTTTCTTTAGGAAGTAATGAAATAAATAAAGCAGAAATGATTTCTGAAATCACACTTAATAAACAAATCATTTGCATTCCTATTTTTTCATAAAGAAGTGTACTTGTAATAAATTCTAATAACATTCCTAAATTGTTAGCGACAATAATTGAACTGATGGCTTTTGTTTGTTGGTCTTTTGGATAAAAACTCATATATAAAACCATAAAAGAAATCCACATTGCACTGGCAAATACTGAAAAAAGATTTCCAATTAAAAAACCAATTCCATTATTAAAAATAATTCTAAACAAAGAAGCACATCCTGATGATAAAGATCCTATTAACATAATCATTTTATGCTTATTTCTATAATTTGCTAATAATCCTACCGGTAAACGTAAGACCATTTGTGAAATACCATAGCTTCCTATAATAATTCCAATAAATGATGTACTTGTTTGAATCATCGTAAGATAAGGTGTTTAATAAGGAATATAGACATATTGCGCAAACCAGAAAAAGATAACAGCAATAAATAAGATTTTTTGTTTATTTAACTTCATTTTTAGTTCCTTAAATAATTTCAAAATGTTTTAAAGCATATTTTATGCCATCTTCACTTACTGGTTTTGTAACATAGGTTGCATGTTTTTTAGCTTCTTCTCTCCCATTTCCCACACATACAGAAATTCCTGCAAAATCAAACATAGGAATATCTACTTCAGCATCACCAAAAGCAATGATATCTTCTTGATCTATTTTTAAATAATCAATAAGTTCTTTAATTGCCTCTTGTTTATCAATATGTTTTAATGCACAATCTCCAAAGATTGCTTTTTCTCCTTTTTCACCCCACGTTAAATCTTTAAATTCAGGAAAAGCTTCTTTAAAATCTAAGTAATCTTGATAACTTTCTAAAATATAATTGATTTTTGTTACATTTTCTATATAGAGACACTTTGGAAAAGTCCTTGCTGGATAAATCTCCAGCACATCAGGATCTTTCATCCCATATTGTCTTAAAGCCTCTACACCACGTACTTTAAAATTTAAAGAACCATATAACCCATCATTTGCTTCAATATAGTATTCTAAATGATGTTGATTTAAATAATCGACAATTCTTTTAACATCTTCTACTTGAGTTGTCTCATCTTTAATCACTTTATTATCTAATTCAATATAAGCACCATTACCACCAATCATTCCATCAAAACCAATATCTAAAATGGGCTCTTCTATATGGCTTCTACTTCTCCCAGTAACAATAACTGCAAGATGTCCATTTTCCCTCGCCTTCCACATCAAATAGTAATAATTTTTTCATAAATTCACCCAAAACTATTATGACATCATTTTCATTTTCTTCTATAATCCTTCATTAAAGACGGTAGCGCTTTGATCGAAGGACGTATTCTTCGTTTACATAGATATCCCCAGGAAAATATGAAAACGGAGGTGATGGAAATGACAGCTTATGAAGCTATATGTTAACTACACTTACATTAATCATGTCAATAATAAATATCGTTATTAAATTACTTCTATATATTATAGAAAATAATGCAAAAAATAACTACCTCATGTCTCTGGCAAAGTGTGAGGTAGTTATTTTATTCACATAAAATCCTATAAACCTTTTTCAGTTAATTCACGTGCAACATCATCTTTGATGGTAACACCTGATGCTTTTAACTCGGCAATCTTATCTGCAAATTGTGGTAAATATTTTTCATGAGCAATCAATAATTCATTTAAAACATTGACCATTTTTTGTCCTGATACTGTTTGTGGATTTAAAATGAATGCTTGCATTAATA
>OGZV01000062.1_pt1 | contig 100293 bp, 104 predicted proteins | sample 1576861 | NCBI WGS metagenome assembly OGZV01 (sample SAMEA3541501, study PRJEB24748) | human gut metagenome | biome: human gut; feature: human-associated habitat; material: faeces | place: China | collected 2012
TACATCGAGCAAGCTCGTGTATTATTGACTTATCTTTTTTTGGCTGAACTGTTACTATTAATTCTAAAATTGATACATCTTAAAATTGCGAAAAATGAATTAGATAAAATTGATTTTTTGAACAAAAGGAAGTCAAATCGAAGAATATCATCTAAAATTATTTATTTTTATGCAACAAATATTTAAAATCTTAAAATTTTTTCAAAAAACAATCAGCAAAATAAATTGAAAAATCACAGGAAAATTACTATAATGGAGGAAAGTATATGGGGAAAAGACATAGTTTAACAAACAAAAATACGGAACAGGACAACAATAATAATTATAGAAATGGCTCGAAAGAGACAGGGATTTACAGAAACCACAAAGATGGTGTCGCATACAAGCTTTTTTCGGGTAAGAAAGAGTCATTGTCGTTATATAACAGCATAATGAGAACAGATTACACCGACCCTGATGAGATTGAGGTAGTAACATTAAACAGTGCAATTTACATTGGCAGAAAAAATGACAATGCAATAATATTGCATTTTAATATGCTGCTTACGGAGTTTCAGACAACTTTCAATCCGAATATGCCGCTTAGAACACTTATATATGTATCAAATGAATACGAAAAATATATAGCGGAGCATGAATTAAATCTATATTCGGAATATATACAGAAAATACCGACACCATATTTTGTAACATTATACTATGGAAGTAAAGAACAGCCCGAAAAACAGATATTAAGACTATCAGATGCATATAAAAACAAAACTGAAAATCCGGAGCTTGAGCTTATGGTAACACAGTATAATGTAAATCCAAGCTACAATGAAGAGCTGAAAAGACGCTGTCCGGAGCTGGACGGTTACATAAAATATGTCGAAAAAACCAGAAAATATCATAAAACCGGTATGACATATGAAGAAGCAGTCAAAAAATCAGTAGATGAGTGTATCGAAGAAGGTATTCTAAAAGAGTTTTTCGTAAAAAACAAGGCAGAGGTGATTTCGATGACGATATTTGAGTATGACGAAGAAGAACACATGAGACTTGAAAGAGAAGAACAGTATAGGAAAGGCGAAGAAGCAGGAGAGGCCCGTGGGATTGAAATTGGAGAAGCCCGTGGAGAAGCCCGTGGGATTGAAATAGGAGAAGCTCGTGGAGAAAACCGTGGAAGATGTGAGGGATTAAAAAATCAGATAAGAAAGAAACTGGCAAAAGGAAAAACAATTCTACAGATAGCAGATGAAGTAGAAGAAACAGAGGAAAAGGTGATTGAGCTGATAAAAGAAATTGAGACGGAGCAGGTGTAGGAGGGAGGATAAATCAAGCCGTATTCGCAATTCTACGAAGTTCATTTATTGGAATATGATTTGACATTCTGTGTTAAAAAGCAAATAAATACCAATAATATAAACATAATTATAATAATCAAAATAACTCAAAACGCTTCAAAATTGGTAACAGTTCAGCCTTTCATTTATTACATTCATAAAGCTGCAAAGCAGCAAGCTGTCAGTTGCTGCTTTGCAGCTTTTTGTTTATTTACGCGAAAGCAAAGTGAGGATGGAACAAATAAATTTGTTCCATCTGAGCGTGCTCGAGAGGGATTTGCCATCATTTCAGAAATGAAAGGCTATTCTACCATAAAAATGTACTTAACAATACAATGAACAAGCTCATTGTATTGCCAATTACATTTTTATGGCTGAACTGTTACCGAAATTATAAAATTAAAAAAAATCAATGTATAAAATTGCTAAATTTGCAGGTATAAAAAATATTAACACTGTGTTAATATTTTGTTCAAATGTTAAAGGCAGTTTGATGGGTGCAATAAAGACCGATGATTTCTGCTTTAAGCAAAAGTAAATTAACAATTTATTACCCATAGAGATGGGAGAAGGAGGATTTCTTAATGAGATTAAAAAAAGGAATGAGAAAAGCCCTTTCTTTAGCTCTTTCAACAGCACTCATTATTACAAGTGCAAACATTGGGAGTACAAAAAGTAAGGCAGCAGAAGCGGATGATACGACACATTCATATGTCGCAACAGTAAAAGATAACAAATTAACAAGTGTAACTCTTGATGGAAAAGATGTTACAAAAGAACAGAAAATATTTAATAATGGTACAGATGATAATGGTAAGTTTTATGTAACAGATAAAGAAAGTGCAAAAACAGTACATGGACTTGGAATTGATTTTTCTGAAGTTGTTTCTAGCACAAAGGGTTATAAAACACCAACTATCACATTAGCAGGTACAGGAGATTGCAATCAGTACTATTATGGCGGAAGTGTTGTTACTAAGTTTAATGGAACAGACAGTGATACTTGTGGTTCTTGGAATTATGTAGGAGATGGTGACTCATCAAAGGTTATCGCAGATGCAATAAAAGATAGCGGAAGTAAATTCCTTTTAAATATTAAAGATGAAGCTAGTGAGGATTGGACAAATATTAATTATACTGTTACAGTAGAGTATTATGACAGTTCAGCAAAACCAACTATTGATATGTCAAATGTCAAAGATGAGATTACTATTCATCGTGGAGAGACAATTAAGATTTCTGCACCTGTAACAAAACCAAATTCAACAAGAACTATTGAATTTGACGGATGGGCATATGACAAAACATATACTGCTATCAAAGGTGTAAAGGCTTGGTTTGATGATGAGACAGATGAGTTCTATATATCAGCAAGTGATGATGCAGATATGAATGCAGATACACCTAAGATTTATATGGGAACAAAAACAGATATTGATGGAACTACATATAAATTATCAGGTGGGAAAGATTGTACTCTCGTTGTTAAAGAAGCTTTAGCAACACCGACACCAACAGCAGAAGTTTCATCAGCACCTGCAGTGTCAACAAAGCCTTCAACAGCCCCAACAAATGGAGCAACAACAGCCCCAACAAACAGAGCAACAACAGCCCCAACAAATGGAGCAACAACAGCCCCAACAAATGGAGCAACAACAGCCCCAACAAGCAGAGCAACAAATACACCGGCACCTGTAACATCAAATACACCAGCACCAACAAGCGATGCAACACCAGCTCCGACAGAAGCTCCTAAGGGAAATATGGATAAATTTAATGTTGCATTTAACTATGTAGCAGATGACAAATGGGGCGAGCAGTCATGGGGAGACAAGTCAGTTGATGTAACTGGTGATGGAAAATATGAAATCAGCTACACTGCTCAGTCTGATACAACTGACATCTTTATGATGATTCTTTCAACAGACCTTTACAAAGGTTCATTAAACAAAGACTTTAAGCTTGTTCCTACAACTGTTTCTGTTGGAAAGACAGATTACAAAGTAAATGCGAAAGGCGGATGGTGCTTCTCAGACCAGGAAGAAACAAACGCTTACAGATACAACATTGTAAATCCATATAACGGACCTATTGGTTCAGATGGTGTAACATATGTTGACCCTGCCGTAACATCTATTGATGGACTTGGAACAGTACCTGTAAAGAAAGGAGATACAATCAAGGTATCATTTACTGTATCAGGAATGAAGAGCAGCACTAGTGCAAAATCAAAAGCTAAAGTAACAGTTTCTAAGAAAACAGTAACAGTAGCAGCAGGAAAGTCAACAACAGTTTCTTATAAAGCACTTAATAAGGCAGGAAAAGCAGTTAAGGCATCAGCTAAGACTTCTAATAAGAAACTTGCAACAGTAAAAGTAACAAGCAGCAAGAAAATTAAGATTTCAGTACCTAAGAAAGCAACAAAGGGTTCTTCAGCTAAGATTACACTTACAAGTGCAGGAAAGAAAGCAACTATCACAGTTAAGGTTGCAAACCCTGTTAAGAGTGCAAAAGCAGCTAAGAAAACAGTAAAGATTAAGAAGGGCAAGAAAGCAAAAATAACAGTTAAGGTTACAGCTCAGAATAAGAAGAAAGCAACAACAGATAAATTAACAGCTAAATCTTCTAAGTCAAAGATTGCTAAGATTACAGGCAAGAAAGTTTCTAAGGGTAAAGTAACAGTAACAGTTAAGGGTGCTAAGAAAGGTACTTCAAAACTTACAATCAAGATTGGTAAGAAATCAGTTAAGGTAACAGTTAAAGTAAAATAATTGCCATAATATAATAAAATTTTCCAAAGCATAATTTTTGAAATAAAAAGCAGAGGCGAATGTAAAAATTCGTCTCTGTTTTTCTTTGATTATAGCAAAATTAAGGCGGAATTATTATGATTTTTAAAAAATTCTATTCCAAATATTGTCAAAAATTAGCCTTAACTATAATGTTGATAATATGGGAAAAATCACTGAAAAAACTCTTGTATTTTATGTAGAAATATCTAATAAATATACAAAGTGCACAAAAAAAGCTGGAATTATTATGCATTTTTACTGTTTATTTGAAAATGTTATTCTGTTACTATGTTAGATGTAACGAAACGGCTTATAGGGTTGAGTGCGGACTACAACTTTATCGTTTCAAAAATTATGCAACCCTATATATGATAGGGAGAAGGAGGATATGTTAATGAGATTAACAAAGGGAACAAAAAAAGCTCTTTCCTTAGCACTTTCAACAGCGTTAGTATTGACAGGTGCAAATGTAGGTACATTAAAGGCAGATGCAGCTAAAGTTAATAACAAAGATGGTGTTAAATTAACACTTACAGGTAAAACTTTAACTGAAAAATACGCTACTGTTAAAGAGGATGGAACAGTTAAAGTTACAACAACTTTTGCAGATGCAGCTACAGCAGGTGCTCTTAAAGGAGCAAACTTTGGTGAAACAAAGACAGCTACTGATGTAAAATATGTTGATGACTGTGATTTCTCTTTAAAGATTGTTAAAGTTGAAGTTGCTGAGAAGAATGTATTAGCAAAGAATGTAACTGGAGATTACAATAATTCAGATTTATATGAAGTTAATACAACAGATAAATCTTTCAAAGATTTTGTGGCAGAAAAAGGCGATGAGATTACATTTACATACAAGGTAACCGGTCTTGAGGATTATGAGGATACTTTAGATGCACTTAAGAAAGAGAATGAAGCACTTGCAGCATCAAAGGCAGCCCTTGAGAAAAACAATGCTTCACTCGTAGCATCAAAAGCAGCCCTTGAGAAAGACAATGCTTCACTCGTAGCATCAAAAGCAGCCCTTGAAAAAGACAACAAGTCACTTGCAGCATCAAAGGCAGCTCTTGAGACAGAGAACAAAGCACTTGCAGCATCAAACTCAGCACTTGCAGCATCAAAAGCAGCTCTTGAGGATCAGCTTAAGAATACACCTGCACCAACAGAGACACCGGCACCGGTTGCTAAAGGTCAGATGGGTAACTTCAATGTTTCATTCGACTATGTTGGTGATGATACTTGGGGCGAGCAGTCTTGGGGTGACAAGAGTGTCAATGTAACAAAAGATGGTGATTACTCTATCGAATACACAGCAACAAGTGATTCAAAAGGAATCTACTTAATGATGCTTGACACAGACCTTTATTATGGAAGTCTTGCAGACAACTTTGCATTCACAGTTAAGAATGTAAAGATTGGTGACAAGACATACGCTATAGATAACAAAGGATGCTGGGGATTTGCAGATCAGACAGTTTCAAAGAACTACAGATTCAACATCGTAAATCCATGGAATGGTCTCTTTGACAAGACTGGTGTTAACTGGCAGGATGAAAAAGTTACAACTATTGATAAGTTAAACAAAGCTCCTGTTAAAGCTAATGATAAAATTGTAGTAAACTTCAATGTAACAACAAAGAAAGCTTCTTCAACAGTATCTATCAAGGCTGCTAAGTCTAAGGTTTCGGTTGCTCCATCTAAGTCTGCAACAGTTAAGTACACAGTTAAGGGTACATCAACAGTTAAGGCTACAAGCAACAACAAGGCTGTAACAGTTAAGGTAAACAAATCTAAGAAGAATGTTACAATCACAGCTAAGAAGACAGCAGTTATGGGCAAGACAGCTACAATCACACTTAAGGCTGGTTCTAAGAAGTCTACTATTAAAGTAACTGTTGCTAAGACAGCAAATGTTAAGAAGAAAAAGACAGCAAAATACACAGTTGCACTTGCAAAGGTAACTAAGAAAGTTAAGGCTAAGAAGATTAAAGTCTCTGTAAAGAACAAGAAAGTTGCAAAAGTCACAGTTAAAAAGACTGCAAAAGGACAGGTAACATTCCAGGTTAAGGGACTTAAGAAAGGTAAGACAACTGCTACACTTAAATATGGTAAGAAGTCCGCAAAAGTCAGCGTAGTAGTTAAATAATATTTAATAAGTTTGAATTCCCACAATTAAGGAAAACAAATCGAAAGAGCTTTCAGGGAGGGCACACCAATAGGTGTGCTCTCTTTGTGTTATGAACAGATAAAGAGTAGATTGAAGATGTCCGATTGAGTATGCAACAGGTGTTTATAAATGCCGTATATATTAAAAAACATGTATAATATATCTAAAAGTCAGGATATAAATATTAACAAAAATATAATAAAATATGAACATAATAATAACAGTTCAGCTATAAAAATATATTGCAATATTTGAGTTTGCCAATTCTATTGCTATATTTATGACAAAACTGTTACTTATAAAAGGTATAAAATGAATTAAAATTATGTGAGAGGAGAATTATATGAGAAAAACAACTAAAAAATTATTAGCTGCTGCATTGTCAACTGCTATGGTTGTTGCATCGTTTACAGGTGTAGGTGCAGTGAATGGTGCAAAGCCGGCAAGTGCTGCAATAAGTTCAGTCTGGAAAGAAGACGGTTATCACGCTTATCTTTATTATCAGACAAAGACATGGGATTACAGAGATCCGCTTAAAACAGGAAAAGAGTATTCTTATGTGCAGGCCGGTGGTCAGGATGTGACAGAGAAAGCAGAGATTACGGATGTTCTTTTAAAAGAAGGTGACGGAGAGTACACTGTTAAGATTTCAGGTGTTGACCTTACAGGAGCAGATGCGTTTAACATGATGGGAATTTCGACAGATATTCCTCTTAAATCAGCAGACAGCATAAAAGTCACAGATGCAACATTAAAAATTGATGGTAATGAGGTAGAGGGAGCAGCAGGAGTAGAACTTCCACATACAAAATCATATGAGGCAAACGGTTATAGTGTATTCAGTTATACAGGTTATGACGGATGGAATCTTTCAAGCACTATTCCTTTCAAACAGGGCAAACTTACAACAATGCCTAAATCCGATATTGAGATTTCATTTAAGATAACAGGTGTTCCTAAGTTTACAAAGACATATGGAAAAAAGGCTGGAGCTACATTTACAAGCGGAAATTATACATATAAGGTAACAACTGCCGCTACAGAAGATACAAATGGCAAAGTTGCAATTACAAAGCTTTCTACAAAGGGAAAGAAAGCAAAGACACTATCAGTTCCAAATACAGTTAAGGCATCAGGCGCGACATATACGGTATCTGCTGTTAATGCAAATGTTTTCAAAGCAGCAAAAGCAACATCTGTTACACTTGGAAAAGGTGTGACAAAGATTGCATCTTCAGCATTTGCAAATTGCAAGAAACTTACAAAACTTGTGGTAAACGGTAAATTATCGTCTGTTGCAAAGAATGCATTTAAAGGTTGTACTAAAAAGATTAGCATTTCAGGAAGTTCAGTTGATGCAAATGCTAAAAAGATTAAGGCAGCCGGTGCTAAGAGCATTAAAAAGGTTTATACACCTATTTTTGCCACAAAATATGCTACAAGTGGACTTGTGAGCGGAAAAGCTGGAACTGTTGCAATTACTGCTGAAAATGTTAAGAGTGTGACAAAGGTTACTGCTTCAAGTGCAGATGAAAAAATAATCAAAATTAAGAATGAGAAGACATCAGGTCTTACATATTCTGCTGAGATATTTGGTGTAGCTGCCGGAAGTGCAAAGGTTACATTTAAGATTGCATATAAGAGAATTGATGGAAAAACAGCAACAAAGACTATTACAAAAGATGTAACAGTTGCAGATGGCGGTTTTTACGGACAGCTTGAGGATAAAGATATTACACTCCGCGTGAAACTGCCGGAGACTTCAACAAATGTCGGTGAAGAGAGAACCGTTTCGATAAAGGGCGGGACTTCAGCAAACATGACTGTTAAAGACAACGGTACTGTTCGTAAAGATGTTTCTACACAGTGGCTCATTGAAAATGAGATGGGGGAGGGTGTAAACCTCGGAAATACTCTTGAAGCTACTTTAGGAACTTATGCTGACAAGGTTGCTGCTACAGATGCTACAGTATTTGAGCAGGCATGGGGGCAGCCTATTACAACAGAAGCTTATATCCAGTCACTCCGTTCATATGGCTTTAATACTATCCGTATTCCTGTAGCATGGTCAAACATGGATTCAGAGGATGGAACATATACTATCAATGAAAAATACCTCGGTCGTGTAGAAGAAGTTGTAAACTACGCATTAAACTGTGGTATGTATGTAATTGTCAACGATCATTGGGATTCTCAGTGGTGGGGACAGTTTGGTGCGTGCAAGGAAGATGCTGACGGAAAAAAAACTGCCGATGAGACAAAACGTGCAGAAGCATGGAAGAGATATAGTAGATATTGGACACAGATTTGTGACAGATTTAAGGATTATTCAGATCATCTCATTTTTGAAGGTGCAAACGAGGAACTTGGTGACAGATTAAACGACGCAATCTATGAAAGTGGTTATTGTGTACCAAAAGATGACAATGATACAAAGGCTATCTCAGGAAACCTTACAGAGGATGAGAGATACGAAATGGCAAATAAGATTAACCAGAAATTTGTAGACATTGTCCGCAGTACAGGCGGAAACAACGCATACAGACATCTCCTTATCGCAGGTTATGATACAAACATTGACAAGACTTGTGATGACAAATTTAAGATGCCAACAGATACAGCAGAAAATGGAACTACTAAACTCAGCGTTTCAGTTCATTACTATACACCATGGGATTTCTGTGGAGACGGTGGCAGCGGTATCTATACACAGAAAGACAAAGAAGCAACAGAAACATACTTCACAAAGATGGATAAATTCTACAATGCAGGATACGGAATCATCATGGGTGAGTTCAGTGTTTGCAATCCAAAGCAGGAGGGTGTTGCACAGTGGTTAAATGATACAATGACTATTGCAGCTAAACATCATATTTTACCTGTACTTTGGGAGACAAATCAGTACATGGATAAAGACAACTGTAAGATGAGATACAATGACATTGCCGTACTCTACAATACAATCACAGGTTCAACAGGTGATACAAGTTCAAAGATAAATACAAACGGAACAACAACAGACGGTTCAATCGCAGATTATCTTGAAACAACAAATGTAAATAACCTCAAAGCAGGCTTTGAATGGACAGGAAAGTGGTACAAGAACGGCGGTGGAAACCTCGTAGGAGATGATATATACACAACAGAAGAAGGTGGAACAAAGGTAACAAAAGGTTCTGTTGAAGCATTTGTACCTGAGTCATCATCAAAATCATCAATTGACGGAGATACAACAGAGCTTGGCTTTAATGACTGGGGCTATCAGGCATTCTTAAAGATTGATTTATCTAAGTATAAGAAGCCGGTTGTTGCATTCAACTTCTTAGATATATCAGATACAGAGGACTTTGTCGAAACAGTGACTATTGGAACATCAGACAAAGTTGGCGGAAGCGGAAAGAATACATATGACCTTAAGTATTCAGAATTCCATGGAAAAGGAATAGTGCTTAATGATACATTGTTAAAAGCACTTGAAACAGAGCCATACCTCTATATAACATTTGCAGGAAAACCTGCAGTGACAGGAATTACTGTTTACGAGGGTTAAAATCTTAACAGATAGTGTAAATAGAATATTTTGTATAGTGTATCACTGACTTTTAGTTAAATAAGCATTAAAACAAGCCGAATACAGAATAAAGTATTTGCGTTCGGCTTGTTTATTTATTTCTTAAAACCGGTTATGCTGATTATTTTCCACAGTTCTTTTTATCAATCTGCTGATTAAAAGCATAAAAGTTTCGACAGTCAAGGTTTTCCTGAGTGCGTCTGAGACATTCGCCAAATCTCTGGAAATGAACAATTTCTCTTTCTCTGAGGAAACGGATAGGTTCTGCAACTTCAGGGTCTTTTACTATACGAAGAATATTATCATAAGTCAGGCGGGCCTTCTGCTCTGCCGCCATGTCTTCATAAAGATCGGTTATTGTATCACCAGTGCTCTGAAGCTGGCTCGCACTGAAAGGCTCTCCACTTGCTGCCTGCGGCCATATGGCAAGTGTGTGGTCAATATAGTATTTATCAAAGCCGGATGCCTTGATTTCTTCCGGTGTAAGATTTTTTGTAAGCTGTCTGATAATGGTAGCAACAATTTCAAGATGACCGAGTTCTTCGGTGCCGATGTCAGTAAGAGCACCCATGACACGGCGGTCGGTCATACTGTAACGCTGTGAGAGATAACGCATAGCGGCACCAGCCTCGCCATCCGGACCACCGTAGTCGAGGACTAATGATATTACGAAAAGGCTTGAATTTAGGGGGTGTGAGGAGTTATGGTTTTTGTTTGAGCAAAATATATCTTGCCGGATAGGCTGTAATCTTTGCTGGTTACACTGGATATGTGAGCAATAATGCAATATAAAACTTGTCGGAATCCGACAGAATAAAATAGTTGCAAATATTTTTAATATTGTATATAATGAACTTAACAAGAGAGCCGAACGCTAGGTGCAGACTAGCCGCCGGCAAATAAGATGTTTATATTTAAAGTAACGCCTTACTTTGCTAGAGCTGGGGCGTTACTTGTTGTGTGTTATCGTATATACAAGAGTAATAACTGCACAAAGCATAATTACAAATGTGAATAAATCGCTGTATGTAACCATTGGCATCAGCTCCCTTCCTTTGTAAGTCCGGCAACTGTCGTAGCACCCTTCGGCTCTCTGATTAAGTTCATTATTAAGATTTTAAGTTATCGGTATTATAGTACATATGTTAATAATTGGCAATAGAAACCCCCTGAAAGTCTGACCCACTTTCAGGGGGTTTGTTTTGTTCAAAATGGAACATATTATGTGTCTGATGACATTGTATTATATCCAAAATCTATTTGCAATATGCAAGGGAAATATCATCATTTAACACAACGGTCATTTCCTGCGTTTCCTTATTCCAGACAAAATGGTCTACGACTTCCAGTAAAGCATTATGTTTCTTAGTGTCATTTGAATTTTCATCTTTTATAATATCAATCAATCCCTGAAAATCAACATCTTTGTGAACTGATGCAGGGTGAACGGTGATAGTGGCGGATTCAAGTTTTTTGTTTAATTCTGTGCGTCTTTTCAAAATAAGTTCTTTATTTGCCTTGTATTCTTCTAAGGTGTCTATCTCATTTATATACGCATCTTTGATACGCTTCATTTTTGCATCAAGTGATTTGAGTTCTTTTAATATATATCCCCGTTCTGTATTTTCGGTATTGATTACATTTAGATTATAATTGTAAAAATATCCTGAGCCGGATAGTTCTTCGAGGATGGAGAGAACTTCTTTTTCAGCATTTTTCAATGTGATGCCATTTCGTGTAGAACAGAGCCCTTTTGAATATTTCCAGCAACAAAAATTTGGAACTGTTTTAGTACCACCGTGAGCGAAACCGAGCGAAGCACCGCATTTTGAGCATTTAATCATGCCGGACAACCAGTTGGCAAGGAGTGGAGCAGGGCGGCGTTTCTTGTTATATCCCGTGCGGAGTCTGTCGTGTGCTCTACGGTTTGCCGCCTTTGAAAATTGTTCTTCAGATATGATAGCTTCGTGTTTTCCGTCAGATATAATCACATCGTCAGGATTTTTTCTTTTATTACTCTGTTTGTCAAAAAAGTTCCACCGGATTTTTCCTATATAAAAAGGGTTTTCAAGTATATATCCGATAACACGGGTTTCAAAAAGAGATCCTCTTGCAGTTCTATAACCGGATTTATTAAGTTTTGCGGCTATGTCACCCATCGGGATATTCTGCTCTGTGTACATATCAAAAATCTTTCTGACAATCTCAGCACCTTTGGGTTCAATCTGTGGTATCTTATCTCTGCCACGCTCTTTGATGTAACCGATAGGGACATTTGAATTGTAGCCGCCCTTTAAGGCTTTTTGGGTCATTCCACGCATAACTTCACCTGAAAGATTATATAGATAAAATTCGTCACTCCATTCAATAACCATCTCGATAAGGCGGCCATACATACCCTCAGTGATAGGCTCGGATATGCTTATAACATCAACATTACATTTTTTTCTGAGAACTGATTTATAATAAGTGCTTTCATCAATGTTTCTGGCAAAACGGGAGAACTTCCAGAGAAGGATTGCATCGTAAGGATGTGACTTTTCTTTGCAGGTCGCAATCATTTCTTGAAAAGCCGGACGTTTATCTGCTTTCTTGCCGGAAATACCCTTGTCTTCCTGATAAATTCGTGTAAGCAGCATATTGTGCTGTTCGGCATAATCCTTAATGAGTCTTATCTGACTTTCCGGAGAAAGTTCTTCCTGTTTGTCAGTAGAGACACGGATATATGCACAGACTTCTTTTAACTTTTCACTCATGCGTCTTCCTCCTTAAAATTGAGTATAAAAAATAAGCCTATACAAAAGAAGTGGCTTATGTTAAAATAAATATGCGTTATCTTTATATTTTAGCCATATTCTTTTGTGGGTAAAGTGTAAGGTCTTGACCGCCCGCAAAGGGCGGTCTTTTTGTTATATTAAATATACCTCATTTATATCTGATTGATTTGTTGTTTTAAAGCATCCTGTAATACTTGAGAAAAGTTTAAACCTCTTTCTAATGCAGCAGCATTAAGCCATGCCGGAAGTGTCACTGTACGATTTACTGATTTGTTTACATTTGCCATTCTTATGGATGGCATATAGACATCAATCAATGCTGACTTTTGATTTTTTCCTAATGTTATATCTGATAAGTGTGTTGGTTCTGGAATAGGTTCATTGTCTTCTTCAATTCCCAGCATTGTCACACCTAATAATTCTCTTGCAGATAATAAAGCATCATTTTCGTCTTCTCCAGATGTAGCAGTATCCAAGTCAGGAAATTCTACAGCGATTTCACAACCATCTTCGTAAGTGAAGATAGCAGGATAGATATAGCGTTCAACTTTCTTTTTGTTTGGCATATAAATCACTCCTTATATATAGTAATATGCAAATTACATTATGAGTCGGGACTATCTGAATGATAGTCCTGACTGTTTTTCAATACTTTTCAGTGTTGGAAGAGGAATATTCTTACAGGGATGTTTTACGGTGACCTTGCCAGACTTGGTAGGGTGTTTGTATTGATGATGACTGCCTACGCAATTAACTTCGAACCATCCATCCTCTTTTAATTTTTTAAGAACCTCCCTTGATGTAATTTGCATTGTTGATACCTCCTTACAAGTATATAATAACAAATACAATTATATTTGTCAATACAATATAACAAATATTTTTGTATTTGTTGCACTTTTTTGGTTGCAAGATTTGAATTTTGAATAAGAAATGCATATTTTTTAACACTCATTTGTGTTATAATCATTAATATGAATGGGAGGGATAGAAATGGACATAAATAAGATGGCAGCTATTGCAACTATTATAGGTGCAATAGCAACTATAATATCAACTGTAATTGCGGTTCGGGCGAAAGAAGAAGCAAAAAGTATATTGAAACAGATAAAAGAGGGAAACATTAAAAATAGTGGGAAGATTGAAGTAAAAAATAATGGACAGAATACGGGAATTATTAATGGAATCAATTCAGGAGATATACATAGATGAAAGACAAAAATTTACAAGTACAAAATGATGGACAAAATTCTGGTATAATGGTGGCAGAAAATTATGGAGATATTAATGTGAAAATTAATAAGGCTATTAAAATTCCGTCATTGATTGCCAATTTGGTAAAATTATTAGGTGATACATATTTAGATGAAGAAATTGAAGATATAAATGATTTTAGAGCATATAAGATTAATGAAAAAATAGAATATAATTGTGTAATTAAATATAAGCCTATAATTGAGAAATTCTCAATATATTATTCAGTTTGTGAAAATCATTTAAATGTGTATGATAATTTACATGTACAAGGGAAAACTAAAATTTTGAGGTGCGTAAATTTAAAGTATTTGAATGCTAAGGGAGAAATACTTAGACAGAATAAAGAAAGTAAGCAAAGTGAAATTGAAATTATAAAGGAGAATTCTGACGAAATAATAGATAAAGTTGTTTCCAATATAAAAGAAACAATTATAGCTTTAGAAGAATTCGACGATATAACTATAGAAGAAATTGAATTAGGATTAGCATGTTTTATTTGTTTTTGCTTTATGGAATGTGAGATATTGGAGAAACCTATATGATTATAAATAGTCAAAGAAATCCTAAATATTCCTTATATTATTTAGGGGCAGTAATATTAAAAGAATTACAAAAGGATAAAAGTAAGAATATTGAGTGTTTGATTGACGATGTTCAAAAAAAGTTAGAAGAAAAAATCAATGTGAATTTTATATATTACGCATTGGATTGGCTGTTTTTATTAGGAGTAGTAACAATTAAGGAAGGAATGTTATGTTATGAAGATAGCAGAATTAATAGTGCGTAAAACCGTACCAAATGAGCAGATTATACAGGATATTAAGTTTAGATTAACGGGACTTAATTTAATAGTTGATAATACATCAGAGGAGTTTAAGGAAAGTGGAAATAGTGTGGGAAAGTCCACAGCTATAAAAATTATTGATTTGTGTTTAGGAGCGAAATCAGTTAATCAATTATATTATGATTCTGACACTAGAAGCGAAAATCTGGAAGTTAAAGATTTTTTGCAAGAGAATAGAGTGCAGGCAGAGTTGATTCTAGTTGATAGCAAAGGAAAAGAATATTCAATAAAAAGAGATCTTTTTAGCAAAGGAAAAAGATACATTTTAGATGATAAATATTCTGAGAAAGAATTTAGATGTGAGCTTAAGAGATTGATTTTTAATTCTGACGAACCTAAACCGACATTTAGACAACTTATTACCAAGTTTGTTAGGATAGATAATACATCAGAAGAAAGAATGATTAAATTTTTACCAATGATGGCAAACAATGAATTATATGATACGGTGTACTGTTTTTTATTTAATATTTATGATGAAAAATTATTGAATGATAAAGATGAAATTTATAATAAATTACAAGAATGTAAAAAAGTAATTCAGACGCTTGAAAGAAGCAAAAGTATATCTTCTGTGAGTTATCTGGAACAATCACTTGAGGTTGTCAATTTAGGTTTAGAGGAATTGACGGCAAAAAGAGACCAACTTTCGTATATGGAACAATATAGAGATGAGTTAGATAAAAAAAGAAAACTATCTGTGAAAGTTGGTGAAATTCAAGGAGAAATGGAATTAATTGAATTTGAAATAGACAATATCAAACAAAGTATTGCAAATTTAGCAAAAGATAAGGCAGATATAAATCTTTCAAATCTTTCAGCTATTTATAATGAGGCAGAGTCATTTGTACCTGACTTGCAAGTTAAATTTGAAGAAATGGTAGACTTTCACAATAAAATGATTCAGAATCGTATAGATTTTATTAATACGCAGTTAGCAGAAAGACAAAGTCTGTTAGCGGAATATTCTGATAAATTGCAAGAAGTTTTAAAAGAAAAAGAAAAAATAACAATTGAAGTTTTAGACGAGGGATTGTTAGATGAGCTTAATGTACTTAACAATAAAATTGAAGAATTATTATTAAAAAAAGGAGAAATAACACAATCAATTCATATAATACAAGAGCAAGAGCAAAAGTATGAAGAATTAGATAATCAATTGAAAACATTTACTAGTGAAATGAAAAATGATGGAATACAAGAAAAGATAAATCAATTCAATGTATTTTTTACGAATTATTGTGATCAGTTATATGGCGAAAAGTATTTTGCTGTGTATAATAAAAACTGGAGAAAAGAAAAAAGTTTTCCATTAACTATTGGTTCGCTTAATGGAAATTTAGGAACAGGAAAAAAGAAAGCTATTATTGTAGCATTTGACTTGGCGTATATGCAGTATAGTATCAAAATGGGAATAGACGCACCTCGATTTGTTATACATGATAAAATGGAAAATACTCATATAAACCAATTAAAAACTATTTTTAACATATGTAATACTATTGATGGTCAATACATAATTCCTATTTTAAGAGAAAGAATTGATAAAATTGATCAAAAATATATAGAAAAATCAAAAATATTAGAGTTAAGTTCAAATAATAAATTTTTTAAAATATAAATAAGAGTATCAATAAAGAATAAAACCCCCGAGAGTATGCGACACTTTCGGGGTTTTGTTTCATTGTGATTACATAATTTCTTTTTGTCTGACGACATTATAGCATATGCAAAAATGATTTGCAATATGTGTATTAGATTTAATGTCTGTCGGATTCCGACAGGATTATCATTTTAATCAAGCCCCAATTCCTTTAATGCTTCAGCTTCAGAAACAAATTCTTTACAATCAGGGTTAGTTTCAATATCTTTTATCATTGCTTTGTCCCACTCATCAGGTTCTACTTCTTCAATATTTAAGAAATCGTTAAATGAATTAAGCATACATCAAACGACCTTTTGGCTGTGGAATTCCACGACCTATGGAATTGGCGGTTTCAATCCACTCATTTATGGCTTGCTCTGTATTTATTAGGGCATCAACAGCGGTAGCACCATCAGCCATGCATCCGGGAAGTTCTGGGACTTCAACAATAAAACTTGCGTCATCTTCTGACCAATAAACAATCATTTCATATTTATGCATATTTACATCTCCTTATTTTGAGTTTTCAAAATAATAGATTAAGCAGCAGTCTTAAAATCAATAATAGCAATTTCTGTTAGAATGTTTTTTAACTTATCAATTATAGATTCGATTTTTAACATTGTGGTTCCGCTTATAAATTCTTCACCACACTGTTCGCATTTCTGACAAGGTACATTTTTAATAATGATATAGCAGTTATTGTATGTTGTCATGTATGTTGTCGTTGCATCTGTAACATTTCCTTTACATAAAAAACATTTCATGATTATTCCTCCTTTCGAGTTTTTAAATCATCCATCCATTTATCATGAGAAGGATAATAAGCTGTAACAATCCAAAGTCGTTCGCCATTAGTAGCAACTACAGTATGAAGTGGCTTTTCGGCATTTTGATTTCCAAATATCAGGCAGCTTGGATATGGATAATCATCCGGATATTGTTCTATGATTTCGCCATTTAAAATACAATCAAGGATTTCTTTTAGACGAATACCACGCTGTTCTAAGCGTTTAGCTGCATGAATAGTGATAACGATATTATCCGGTGTACATATTTTTTGTAATTCATCAATATTTAATGCCAACAAAAAAACCTCCTCTTTTAAGTTTATAGTTTATTATATGCTTTAAATTTATACTTTTCACTGCACCCGGCTAAAAAGTATTTTCTACATTCGCTGCATTCGATTTTTTTGAACCATCAAAGCAGGTTCATAATATATATTATAGTATCCATAGGACACTGATATTCAATGTTTATTAACAGCCTCCATCTCGTCAACACTCATATCTCCATAAAAGTCTTGATTTTGAATATGCCGCATTTCATGCCAGTATGCTTCAAGTCTTCTTTCGTAAGAAAGCCTTGCATTTAGAAAAATGCTAAAGCTACCATCATCATTTATAGTAACTGTTGCCGGAATGGAATTACCAAAGTCTATGATTTGTACATTTATATTATAGTCATCGTTCAGAAGCATCACCCCATTGTATATTTTTATGTCATAAGATGTAAAGTTCAGTTCCTTGATACATATTATTGTGTGCGTTTTATGTCTGTCGGAATCCGACAAGGTTATCATTTTCGTGACCTCACGAAAATGGTTAAAATATTTCTTGTTTATTCGTCCTCGTCTTCTTCATCATCAGAATAGCTATCGTCTGAATAATTACCATTAGTTTCGAGCGAAGCACGATATTCACTTGCAAGCATTGTGCGATTGAATTCAGCGGTTGGTTCTATTTCTTCAACGAGCTTTTCAAGTTCATCTATAGATACTTTGAAGAACTCTTTACGAAGATTAACTTTATTTACTCGTTTATCTGTAAGCATCTGATGTAACTTACTTTCAAGGGCAACTGCATCTTCTGAGAATATGAAGCTGTGGACATCGAATTTGAATGGCACACTTGCACTTCCAAGTTCGTTTACTCTGTCTTGTGGTTCAAGACGGCGTGTCATTCCGACCTTAAATACATCTTCGCCAAACGAACCAAGATTACTTATTATGTAAACAGTTCCAGCTTTACCATTCTGTAGGTTAGATATTTCTTCTTTCTTTAATACAACATCAGATAATTGATTTTGTAATTCAAGTATTCGTTTGTTGAGAATATCCATTTCTTCCTGAGCTGCATTTTTAAGCTGTTCTTTGACCTTATCAATTTCAGCTTTGTATTTGTCCTCTTCTTTTGCAATCTTTTTCTTTTCTGCTTCCAGTGCTTTGAGTTCGGCTGCTTCCTGACGCATCTTTTCTTTTAATGCAAGCTGTTCCTGCTTTTCTTTTTCTTTCTTTACATAATAGTTATATTCAATTTTGGCAGCATTTATAAACAGGTATTCAAGCTGGCCTATAAATTTTGTAAGAGTGCCGTATATCTGTTGGTTGCCATTGCCGGCAATCTCAAGATATTTCATCGTGACTTCTTTTATTTTATCTGTAGCTTTGTCTATTGTGCCATATTTCAAATCAGATAAAATATTTTGAAGTTCTGAACGCAATGCGATAACCATAAGCGAGTACATTGCTTTGTTTGATTTTGTAGTGTATCTTGAGGAATATTGTTCCATCAGCTTTGTTATCTGTTTGTCGTTTTCACGGTAGGCTTTGCGAAGTTCTTTTGAGTTCATGTATTGTAAATGCAAAAATACTGATGGAGCATAGGCATCAACAAGATTAAGGTCTTCTTGTTTGAAAGTTAGAAGTTCGGAAGATGGATCATATTCAAAGAAATTATTGATAGAGTATTTGATACTCTTGTAAAGCTCTCTGAATTTTGAAACTTTCTTTGCTTCTTTTTTGATAAGTTCTTTCTGTTTTGTTAATTCAAGATTTATCTCTGAATCAGCAGCAGCTTTCTGAATGTTTATTGTCTGATTTAAATTCTGGTATTCATTAGTGACATTCTGTAATTGTTTTTGTCTGTCTTTTATGTCAGATTTAAGCGTTTCAAGTCTTTTTTCAAGTGTTGAAATTTCTTCCAGTCGCTCTTTAGTGTCAAGTTCTTTAACTTTATCTTCAAGTTCTTTTATTTGATATTTGTGATTGTTTATAACCTGTTTTATTTCATCTTCTTTTTTATTAAGAAGATAAAACTGGTATCCTATAAGTCCAGCTGCAATAACAAGCGGAACGATAAAATTCCAAAATATTGATGCAAAACAGGCAATAGCACTTATAATAAGTACTTTCTTGATAAATTCTTTTTGGTTTTCCATATAATTCTCCTTTTTGATTTGTTGGATTCAGACAAAGATATTATTATATATTTGATTTAAAATCTCCTTCAAATAATCCTAGCTCCATTGCTAATCTGTACATATGTTTACAAGGCAATCTCCTTACAAAATAATCACGACATGTACAACTGTTTAAAGTTGTATTGTAAGGTTTTTTCCCTGAGCCTTTAAAGATTCCCGTTTGGTTTACATGATCTACTTCAGCTGGTGTGCATTTAGAAGATAATGCACTTTTTTGGCGTTTTAACTGGTCAGGTTCATTATTTATATCATCAGAAGCTTTTATACGAGCCAGTTTTTCTTTTTCTTTATTATAATCACGCGTAGAGTGGCGATTTATTATTTCAATTACTCCTAATTCTGCAGCCAATCTATATATGTGTTTACAAGGCAGTTTGCGTTCCTGAAAGTCATGACAGTTACAACTTGAAAGTGTCGTTGTATAGTATGGCATATCAGATGTACTTGAACAAGTGGCAGTTTTCTTCTTTTTATGTACTGTAATTGTAAAAGGGTATGTAAAAGCTCTACCCTGTCTTTCTATTTGTGCTTTATCACAATGTATTGAATAGTCCCAATCTGTCCAATCGGAAAGAATATGACATCTTCCATAAGTGTTTTCATCATTACCCATAGTATAAATTTCTCCTTTAAATTTAGTAATTATTTTGATATAGGTGTATATATCAATCACCCTTTTCTTTCTTCTTTAATGCCATAAGCATACCATGTAAAGCTTGTAAATCCTCAGGCTCAGCATCTTTGGCAGCATCAAAGAGTAGTGAAAGTTCCTTGTTATCATATATTTCTTGAGCAATCTTGCTTGTCTCAGGATTGAGGTAGTAAGATTGGTTTTGTTCATTACTTTTATTTTCTATTAAATCAGATTTTAGTATTCCAAAGTAATCTGCAAGCATCTGAACTTTATCCATACGGGGGAGGGCGATACCTTTACACCATGTATTAAAAGTCTGAGGAGACACATTTATTGTATCAGCGACCCCTTTTTGTGATTTATGATGTTTTTTTAGTAATCGTGTTAAATTTCTTGAAAATATTTCTTTATATTCATCTTCTGTTATTTCGTTACTTTCTAATCCCATAAGGTATTCAGGAGTGGTTTTTAATGCTTCGGCGAAAGATTTAATTTTTGACTGTGGTATATCACTTTTACCGAGTTCTATTTTATTTATTGAAGAACGGGATTTATATCCCATTGCCTGTGCTAATTCATCTTGTGTCATATGAAGTTCTTCTCGTCTTTGTCGTATTCTAGTGTACAATTCCATATAATTCACCTCACACACTTTTATTTATATATAATATATCATGCTGTTGAACTGAAATCAACGAAAATATAAAAAGATAAATAAAAGTGTTGACAATAATTCTACAATATGTATAATGCAAAAAGGCAGATGCTATATAGACATCTGCCTTAATTATTAAATGAAATAGGTGGGGTGACAATCCCACATCTCTTTAAGACCACAAGGGCGCGACGGCTGCCTGTTCCGTCCTCAGATTTCATTTATATAAGTTTATGTTTTTCATCCTTAATTATACACAGTAAATAAAAAAAGTCAAGGATTTTATACTGCTTTAGCACGACCATTGGTAATATAGTTTTCTAGCTGAGAGTCTCTTAATGGGTACATAGTACGAAAAGAAGCTTTACCATCGTTTTCTATACGAATTGCAACGGATGTATTTTTAGTATATTTTTTTATAAAAGATATACTGTTATCTTTAGGATTAGTGCTTATAAAATCGGGCTTTGATATTATAGATGGAATATCTTCAAAGCATTGTTTAAATTGCTCCAGAGAATCAAAATCCAAAATATGTTTTTGAATGTGTTTGATACGGTTTTTCCAAAATATAATATCAGCACCGTCTATCATGTGTTGTGCAATATCAGGATTTAGCTCTGATACTATCGAAATCAATTTGGAATTTATAACACCTATAGAGACAGCTTTAGAATTATCCTTAAATGTGTTGTCGTCTAGTTTATTTACCTTTTTCATACATGTATTCCTTTTTATGTTTTTTATCTCATTTTTTAAGTTTATAGTTTCTTAAATGCTTTTAAATTTATACTTTTCACTGCACCCGGCTTATAAACGGAAGGTCGTGAAAAGATGATAAGAAAGTATATATATTACCGAAACACTTACATATATGCTATTTATTGTAAATGTAACAATACATTATATTATAATCTTGATTTTAAAGGTAGCACGCAACTTATAATAATACAATATAAATGAAACTATAAGTCGGGTGCTTATCCGATATTCTTGCCTTTTAAGTCTTCGGCAGCCATAGGTGAATAGTTTGCTTCAATTTCTGCGGCTGTCGGTATTTCATCATACTTAAGTATGTCATCTTCTTCATCATTAAAGGCATTAGAAAAGACATTATAAATCGCCTGTCGTGTATCAGGATTTAATTCCATAAAACCACGAATAATAGAAATTTCGGTTTTATTTAGAGAGTTTGCAATGGCATATTCGTCCAATGAAAAAGAAGCAGGAGTTATAAACATATCTCCAACACCATTTCTTAACCAATTTTCATTAACACCAAAAGCAATACAAATAGAGTGTATTACCGGGTCGCTTGGGTTATTTCTACCCATTTCGTATGTAGCAATGGTATTTTGCTTTGCACCTATTTTTTCAGCAAATGCTTTTTGCGTCAAATGTAATGCTTTACGAAGTTCTTTTAATCGTTCGTTCATTCTGTACACCTCACTTTCTAATCGCATTATATAACTGAAATATCGGTGCGTCAATAAAAAAATCGCAAAATCAATAAAAAACACATTGACATAAGTGATTATGCGATATATAATAATCGCATAATCAAGAAAACAAAAACATTTGAAATAAAATGTGTGAGAAAGGAGATGGCAATTTTGGCTAAAGATATGGACACTCTTATTAAAACAGAGGATAAGCCGGAAGTAGACAACATAACAAAGCTCATTAAGAAAATGAATGATAGTGAGCTCAATAACATGTTTATTTTTTTACAAGGTGTTAAGTTTGCAGAAACATTGAATATGCAGCCAGTAACGAACATGTAATAAAAAGAAAGCGAGGTGAGAATGATGGATAAAAAGGTAAAAGAGATAACAGAGCTGCAAAAAGAACTTGATCGCAGAACTGCAGTTGAAAAGTTAGCTGAGAAACTTATTATTGATGGAAAGTTTGAGGAAGCGAAAGAACTTCTTGACACATTGGATGATGATAAGGTTGAAAAGCTGATGGAAGCAGGTGAGCAGCAGGAAATTTTTTCACATAAAAATGTTGAAATTACAAGAAGATATATTGGTGTGAAAAAAACTGAAGATTATGCTGATGTTATTAGCAATGATGAAGTGAAAGCTATAGAAAAAGCGGTGCAAGAAGAACCTGCACCGCTGGAAACCTCAGATTATTTTCTTATTCCTGATAATGACAGTCAGACAATAACAATTATGCCTGATATTGAAGGGGCGGTTATAAAATTGGATAAAGAAAATGCACTTATTTTGGCTTCGATTATTCAGGAACAGGTTGTTGGATTTTGAGAAAGCGAGGTGAGAATAGTTGGGTGACAGTATAGAAGATATGTTAAATGTTACTATGAAGCGACTTGATTATATTATGAATGAAACAGATATTAATAGGGCATTAAAGTCGGAAATAAACAGTCTTATGCAGTCAGCTATTATAATTTTGAAAAGCCATTCAGGAGAAATTCAAGCAGAAAAGATGATGAAATGTTGGAAAAAATTGCAGAATTGGGCAAAAGTTTTATACATAGTTTCATTGAGGATGCCGTATGGAAAACCGCAATTAAAACAATTTCATTGTTCAAGATACTTTATGCACATAATTATTGAGAGCAAAAAGGAAATAAAACTAATTGAAAATTGTATAAAATAGGCTGACGCAAAAACAGCGTCAGCCAAGAAGAATAAAACAGTTTAATGTTATTAGTAATTACTTCTTCTTTTTGAGCCTGCGTTCCTGCTTTTCTTCATAGGAACAGCGTGGAGCCGCAGAACCAAGGAGACAACCGTGTCTGTTGATGTCACGTGCGGAACAAATTTTGATATTGCAGCAATCTTGCAAATATGTTCCGTCAATATCCAGACGGTCTTCAAAGTCTGGAGAAATCAGGGGATTTACATAATTTCTTTTCATTGCAGCACCTCCTTTGTTATGGATTGCCAGCTCCGCAATAGCTGACAATTTGATTATAGCAATGGGGAAAGAAAAGGTAAATTATATATTTGAAGTAATTACCAGTGTTATATTTGCTTGTCGGATTCCGACAAGGGGGTTAGGAAATTAAACTATCATCCATGATAAAAAAATCTGAAAAAACAGTTATTCATGATATGTTTTTTCGGATTTAGGCTCTTAAAATTATATTAAAGAACAGTGGTCAAGACTTGGGAATAAAATAAAATAAAAGCAGAAAAGGAGAAAATTATGGCAGAAAAGAAAAAGATAACGCATAAGATACTTGTACCAACTAAAGATGGTGGGTATGTAAATTTTAATGACTTGTCAGAGGAGCAGAAACAGAATATAAGAAATCAGTGCTTTACGAGATTTGCTGACAGTTACATGGGACAGCTTGGATATACAAGGGTACATACAGAGGACGAAGCGGTTTCACAGAATTAAACAAAAAATTTGCTGTGCTATCGGCATGACGGGCTGTTGTTCTTCTAAAATTATTTTTGGGGCGGGATTGCCCGCCCTAAAGAATTTGAGGACAGCAAAAATCAAGATAAAGGAGGCAAAAAAGTATGGCTAGGTTAAAGCTGGACGAGCTTGCAGGCGGTGCGGCTCAGGAAAAGTTTGACAGAAGTTTTAGCAAGGTGGCACAAAATCTTATGGATGTAAATTGCCCGTCAGATAAAAAGAGAACGATTACTATGCAATTTGAGTTTTCTTTTAAAGATGAATCAAGGTCAGAACTCGAGGTTAAGATTACATCTAAAGAGTCACTTGCTCCGCAGATGCCTATCCACACACAAATGTCAATCGGTCAGGATTTGGAGACTAAGAAAATATCTGTGCAGGAATATGGCAGCAGTGTTCATCAGAAATCTCCGGTAAATACAAATGAATTAGAGGATGGTTCAGAGGTGACATTATCTGATGGTTCGGTTGTTAATACGGATACGGGCGAAGTAGTAAATTATAGGGATATTAACAGATTAAAGGCTGTTCAGTAAGGAGGAAATCAATGATTAAAGATGCGTTAGAGTACATTGTAGGAATGAAAAAACCTAACATTACAGAAATAGGCGGTCAAACTTATTCGGATAAAAAGCTGGAAAGGATAAGTTATGAGCCTCATATTGAACCTTTTAAATTATCTACTTTAGATAGTTTAATAAAGTACATCAAATCTGATTTAGAAGTGCCTGTTACTCCATTCTTTTTACATATAGTAAGTGAAAAAAGTGTAAAAATGCTTTCAACACTTGACAGTGATAAGCATAGAGAATGTTTAGCAGTTGTTGATGCAGAAGTTCCAAGATTTGAATTTGGTGCGTATATCCCGCAGGAAAATTTTTGTATCAATCTGAAAACGAAGTTTATTCAGAATGAGGACAGAGAACTTTTAGTTTCATTTGCCGGAAATGTTGAGGATAAAACTGTAGCAGAATATGGTGACGATGGCATTTCGCAGAAAGCAACAGTAAAAACAGGGGTTGCTTCAAAAACAGAAACAATCGTTCCTAGTCCGGTACATCTGAAACCGTATAGAACATTTGATGAAATAGACCAGCCGGAATCAGATTTTATTTTTAGAATTAAATCTGATAAATTTAATGGAATTACTTGTGCATTGTTCTCGGCAGATGGCGGTGCATGGAGAACAGAAGCTAAGCAGCGTATAAAAGAATATTTAAACAATGAATTGTCTGATTTGATAGAAAAAGGAAAGATTATAATTCTTGCTTAATAGGATAGGTCAATATTATTCAAGTGATCCGTTCTTTATTGTGAAGTGCAATAAGTGTGGTAAAGAGGTTTACAGTACCAGACGGAAAAATGAAAAATGCAGCAAGTGTGGAAGTGCCGATGTGAAAACATCGGTACCGTACCACACGATTGAACAACATAAAAAATGAATTTTAGGAGGAACAACATTATGAAGACAATTTGTATTGCCGGGTTGAAGGGTGGTATTGGCAAGACCACTACCACAACAACCCTTGCTTATTTATTACAGGCTGAAAAAGAAAAAAGAGTGCTTTTGATTGATGCGGATTGTCAGGCAAATGCTACTATGACATACGATGTTGAAACATCAGATGATGGTATTGCGGATATTATGTCATATGCGTTAAAAGGTGATACGCCGGATATTAAAAGCCACATTATAACTACGGACTATGGTGTGGATATTGTTCCATCGTCTACGGGTTTGCAGGTAGTGAACGGACGATTACAGGTAGAAAAGGAACATAGTCAAATTGATGTTCTGAAAAGAGCGTTGTCTGAGATTGAAAATGAATATGATTACTGTATTATTGACTGCGGTTTGCAGCTTGATATTACGGTTTTAAATGCTATATGTGCTTCTAATCTTGTACTCAGTCCACATAAAATCGGTGGATTTGAGGAACAGGGAAGTGATGTATTGGATGAAATTCTTATTCAGCTATCCAATACAGATATAGGTGAGAATATAAATTTGAGAAGATTTGTGACATTGTTCAGGAAAAACAAGACAATGTGCAATTTTCTTCTCGCAACGCAGGAGAAATATGACTCTACTCTTATGCCGTCATATGTGCGTGAGAGTGTACAGGTTATTAAAAATTCTATGATGTCAGGACCCTTACCGTACAATTTCAAACATTGTATAGCGGTAAAGGATTACAGACAGCTTCTTGATGATGTGCTGGAGGTGATGGCATGACAGGTTCATCTATTCTTGATACTTTAAATTCAAAAAGTTTATCCGGTGGAAATATGAATACTACATATGCAAGGTTTCGTTTGCAGGATATACCGATTGACAAGATTTATTCTAATGACAAGAATTTCTATCCTCTGACTGATATAGAACAACTTGCAAATGAGATAAAGCTGTGCGGTCTGATGGAAAATCTTACTGTAGTAAAAGAGCCTTGCGAGCGTGGTGAATACAGGCTTGTAAGCGGCGAACGAAGATGGAGAGCTTTGACTTATCTTGTTGAAAATGGTGAGGACAAGTTTAAAAATGTGTCAGCGAAGGTTACCAGATTTGATAATCAGAATGAAGAAGAACTGTATCTGATAGTGGCAAATTCTTATAGAACAAAGGATTCTGCTACAAAAATGAATGAAGTTAAGCGGATGCAGGAGCTTCTTCAAAATGCAAAAGAAAACGGGACAAGTATCAATGGTTATGATATGCAGCAGGAGAGCATCAGAAGTGTTATGTCAAAACTTCTGGGAATGTCGGAAACTAAGATTGCGGAGCTGACTGTAGTTATAAATCATTTGATTGATGAATTTATGACAATGCTTAACGATGGGACGCTCGGTATATCGGTTGCTTACAAAATAGCAGGAATGTCACCCAATATGCAGCTTGAGTTTTTTGATTATTGTGAAAATGAACCAAAGATTACATTAAATGTTGTAAAGGATTTTAAATGGCTTAAAGAATCCGAATATGAAAATCAGCAGATACCGGGACAGAGTTCTATTGATGACATTAAGGGAGAGTATGAGATAGAGCCTGAGAATATTGAAAGTGATGTAAATAATGTAATTAAGGCTTTGGAACATGATAGCGATGCAATAAAAATAGAAACAGGACAGGGCGATGCAGAGGTAAGTTCACAGGCTGCTGATGTAAAAGACAGTATTAAATCATTTGATGCATTGATGGCAGAAAAACATGGAAAGTGTGATGTAAATGTTGATGATGATATTGAATTGGAAACACATAATGTTTGTGAAAACGATAAGGCAGCAGATTACATTGCCGGGATGCTGAACAGTCCGGTAAATGAAAAAAATACTGAAAATAATTGTGAAATAAAAGAGGAGATGAGACACAGTATTATTGAGTATGTAGTAAATAAATATAATATCAGTTTACTTCAGTATATCAAAAGCAGGATTGCTATGTGCTGTGAAGACTGCTGTATAAAGATTGATGATGAGCAGATGAGTACAATGAGCAGTTATCTGTCAAGGGATATAAATGCCCTTGCTGAACAGTATAAGTATGATGACTGATATTGCTATTTGAAAGGATGTGGTTCTATTGATTGTTTTTAACCATAAGGCAGATAAACCTTTGATTTTATCAGATAGGAGATGTAATGAGGAAAGACAGACCTTTGAAGAAACTTAACAAGTTCAAATATAAAGAGCTTGCCTATTTCTGTTACCAATATAATGAGTGGTTGTCTCAGATCAGAGACATTAAGCACAATATTGGTGTATCGGGAGTGAATTATGACGGGATGCCACACGCACATAATACGGCATCCTCTGTGGAAAATCTTGCTATTAAGCTGGCAATGCTGAGTGGCAGAGTAGAGCTTATTGAAAAGGCTGCAATGCTTACTGATAAAGAGCTTGCAGCGGCATTATTAAAATACTGTACAACTCCAGGGATGAGTTTTAGAGAATTGTGCAGCGTTGAGACTGTAAATTGCAGCGAAAGTACATTTTACAGAAAACGAAGTGAGTTTTTCGTGATATTGGACAAACTCAAGGAAGAAAATTTTTATTCAGAACTGCCAAGAAAATACAGGGCAGTTGAGAAACATCATAGAGGTAAATGGACCTCGTAGTATTTTATTATTTTTGGATTTAGCTTGTATATTTTTTTCGATTGTTCGGGGGGAATATATGGGTTAATATAATATATTTTTTATTTTTTGGTGTGTATGCTTTTTAATGAAAATCAGGGGGAGTATATGTGCCGTAATTACAGGAAGGTGCCGACTATTCGGACAGTGTCAGTTGGTCGGATGTCTTCCTTGCCTTTGTAAATTATACCTGTTTGATTAAATTTAGGAGGACGCGCCTATGAACCGAAAAGAAGGTATTGATTACTTTCCGGTAAAATGCGCGGCTGATAATGCAATTGAACTTGTAACAGCAGAATGCGGGTTAAAGGCGCACGCCGTCATATATGCGTTACTTCAGGAGATATATGGAGTACACGGTTATTATTGTGAATGGCAGCGAGAGAGGGCTTTGTTACTTTCGTCACGAATGTTTGGCGGGGGTGACAAAGCGGTCAATCGTATAAATGAAATAGTGAACTGCTGTGCAAGGCGGGGTGTCTTTTCATTGGAACAGCTTGAACAAAATGGAATTTTAACTTCAAAAGAAATTCAGGAAAATTTTCTTTTCGCAACAAGGAGAAGAAAAGCTGTAAAAATGAAGAGAGCATACCTCTTAGTTAAAGTCGCCCTTTTATCAGATAATGTAATCATTTTGGATGAAAATGTAGACATTTTGGACGAAAATGCAGACATTTTAAAACATAGTAAAAGTAATAGTAAATATACTAACACTCTATCTATAGTGCCAACGCTTCAGGAGGTAAAAGATTATGTTGCTTTAAACAATCTTAAAATCAATCCTGAAAAGTTTTATGAATATTATGACCGTATTGATTGGAAAGACAAGTATGGCAGGAGAATAAACTGGAAAAGCACTGCTGATTATTGGAATAAGACAGAGCGGGCAGACCAAAAGCCGTCAGGCAATACAAAGTCAGGATATTCAACTAAAAAGAAAAATCAGTTTAATTCATTTAACCAGAGAGATATAAGTTCCTCAGATATGAGCGAACTTGAACAGCGATTATTAAATCGTGGTTGATTTGTCGGAATCCGACAAGATAAAAAATTTAAATGCACCTTTACATAGCGAAAAAATAGCTGTAGGAAAATTAACTATCACAAATAAATATTGGGAGTGCGGTGCAGCTCCCGGAAAGGAGTGAATATGGGTCAGTTAGAGAAAAAATGTATAGGATGTGGCAAAACATTTACTGTAAGTGCAAAGAATCAAGTTTATTGCACTGTAGAGTGCCGAGAGAATGAACGCAGAAAAAGACATGCGGAAATGTACAAGAAAAGAAAAAGGCAGAAAAAAGTAAGCAAAGTCAAGGAAAAGAAAGAAGTGCATATGGGAGAAATTGCCACATTTAATGATAAAGCAAAGCAGATGGGACTTACATATGGACAATATATGATTTTTCTGCAGACGGAAAAAGACAGAGAAGAAAGAGCAAAAATAAGATAAAACAAATGATTAGGAGGATGTTGATATGTTGAATAAATTGTTGATAAAGATGGTAAAAAGATTTAGATATGTGCAGGATTTGGAAACATTCCCGGAAAACAGAATCATGGTGAGAGTTAAGGAGGGAACAGAAGAATGATTGATGAAAACATACTTATAAAAGTTTTTGAAAACAGGATAGATACATTTTTAAAGCAGCACCCAGACCAGAAAGATTGTGTAGCAGTGCAGGGACAGAGAGAAATTATACAGTTTATTGAGGCAGAAGCAAAAAGGCAGGAGGCAGAACGGCGGGAGCACATAAAGAGCTTTGAGTGTAAGCTGTTAGGCAGACTGGACGATATAAAGGAGTCAAAAGAAGCGTTTTGCGATGAGCAGGAAGAAAAGTGCGGATTGTATGATAGTTGTTTTAATTGCTTAATCGGTGGAATTGTCGATTTGATAAAACAACTTGAGGATGAACAGGAATACTCTTATGCAAACTTTGATGAATATGTGGACGAGGTTGCACCGTACTTTGATGCGGAATATAATGACCGCTTTTGTGACGGCATTAAACAAGCAATTATGGTTATCAGAACGGCTTTTAGAGAGAAAATGCCGAGGATAATGGAATATGTAGTGACAAAATGAAGATAAGGAAAGGCGGTCGAAAGACCGTCTTTTTTTGAAAAAAATAAAATAAATTTCAAAAAACTATTGACATAAGGGTAACCTTATAGTATAATATAATTGTAGCAAGGGAATGGCAGGAAAGGAGATGGAAATGGAAATGGAAACGGAGATTGAAGAAATGACAAAAGCAGATTTGATAGCAATATTGGTATCAATTAGAGAAGTAGCAAAAGCAAATAATGAACAGGCAACAGTAAATCATATAACAAAAATGCTTGAAGAAATTCGTAAATAAAATCTTCAAGCATTAACCATCAACACCGAGGGCAGACCTACAACTTCCTGCTATCTGTCCTTGGTATAAAAATAATAGCAGGAAAATAAAAAAAAGTAAAGAGGTGATATGATGCCAACAGCACAGACAAAGGCAACTGAAAAATGGCAGAAGAAAGCCGGATATATGACAAAAGGATTTAAGTTAAAAAGAGAGTTAGCCGATGAATTTAAGGAAGCCTGTGAAAAAGCAGGAGTGAGTCAGGCGGCACAGATTTCCAAAATGATGCGTGAGTTTATAGACGAACAGAAATAAATATTTGAGGTAGATTTTATGAAAGTTGCATATCCGGTTATTTTTACAGATGTCGGTACAAATATTTTGATTGAAGTACCGGATTTGGGTATTCTGACAGAGTCAAATGAGGAAGGTAAAACAAAGGGAAGCATGGCAGATGCAATTACAATGGCAAGAGATGCTATTGTACTGAGCAACAGCGAAGCACAAGAAGCAGGAAAGAAAGTAATACAGCCATCTAAAATGACGGATATAGACATATCCAAAGGTAAATTTTTTCAAGATGGGGTAAGCATTTTATCTTTAGTTGATGCTGAGATAGTATCATAAAAATATTATAAAAGGCGGTCGAAAGACCGTCTTTTTTGAAAAAATAAAATAAATTTTAAAAAAGTATTGACATAGGGGACACCGTATGGTATTATATAATTGTAGCAAGGGAATGGCAGGAAAGGAGAGAGAAATGGAGAACGAAGAAATGAACTTAGCGGAATTGTTAAAAGATACAGCAGAGGAAAATCAAACAAGAAAAATCTTAGCAATCTTGGAAGAAAGCAAAGACTTGCAAGAGGCAAAGGAAAAAGTAAAAGCCCTACTTAAAAAGTAGAGCTTACACAAATAACAAACCGAGGGCAGACCTACAACTTCCTGCTATCTGTCCTTGGTATAAAAATAATAGCAGGAAAATAAAAAAAAGTAAAGAGGTGATATGATGCCAAAGGCACAGACGAAAGCTACAGATAAATGGCAGAAAAAGGTTGGTATAATATCAAAGTCGTTCAAGCTGAAAAAAGAACTGACTGACGAATTTAAGGAAGCCTGTGAGAAAGCTGGAGTGAGTCAGGCGGCACAGATTTCCAAGATGATGCGTGAGTTTATAGATGAGCAGAAATAAAAATAAATTCCCTGTCGGATTCTGACAAAATAATTTTTTTGAAAAGTTGGGAGGCAGGGACACCAATTCTGTGATATAATGCTAATATCGCAAAAATAGAAACAAAGGGAGAGAACGCAGGTTTTCTCTCTTTTTTAATGCTTGATTTAAGGAGGTGAGGAGGAGTGAATACGGTTGAACCAATTCGTGATATAAACACGGTGATGGATATTGCTGATTATCTAAAAAGCAAGAATGAAAGAGATTATGTAATGTTTATGTTTGGAATTTATACAGGACTTAGAATATCTGATATACTACAGTTTCGTGTGCGTGATGTTAAAGGAAAAGATGCGATTTATCTCAGAGAAAAAAAGACTGGAAAAGAAAAGAGATTCCCACTTAACGATGAGCTGAAACCAATTATTAAAAATTACATATCTGACAAAAAAGATTATGAATATCTCTTTAAATCATGCAGGAGTGGTAATAAAGCAATAAGCAGACAGCAGGCATACAAAATACTGTCGGCAGCAGGTAGGAAGTTCAACATTGATAAGGTGGGAACACATACACTCAGAAAAACATTTGGGTATCATATGTACCAGCAGACACACGACGCAGTCACTATAAAAGAGATTTTAAATCATGCAGATATAAGCGTTACGCTCAGATACATTGGAATCAATCAGGATAATAAAGATAAGGCAATAAAAGGATTGTCATTTAGGAAGAGAGCATAAGCTCTTTTTTGGTTTGCAAAAATTCAAAAAAAGAGGAATAAAATATATTTTTTTATGTGCCAGTTGTCATATTTTGTGAATGTAAACTTTAAATGATCTTTTTTCTTGCACTCTAATGAAAGAATACAGTCAAAGAAAAGTTTACAAAATAATAAGATATGTCAACTATTTTGAAGAAAAATATAGAAAATAAGCAGATTATATTATATAATTATGTAAATGTATTACATAATAAAAAAGAGAGGTGGCATTTATGACACGGAGTAGCTTGAGTATGGATGTTGAATTGTCTACTGATCCTTTTTACAGTAAGGACAACATAGATGAGCTGGAAAGGCGTGCCGCAGATGTAAACTCAGGAAAAAGTACAATGAAAGAACATGAGTTGATAGAGATTGAATCATCCAATGCGGGACACACTACAGAGAGAAATAAATAGTTTTAGTTTTTATAAAAATCACTTAGATGTTATTCTGGGTGTTTTTTTGTGGAAAATTTTTAGGTTCTGTGAGCAAAAAATCAGAATCGAGGGTCGGAGCGAGGCCCGATTCTTGGCTAGTTTTTTATAAAAATAATATTGTATTGCCGTTTCCGTTTTTTTAAGAAAGGTGGTGGTAAGGATGGCAGATAGTGCAAAGGTCACAGATGTATCAGCGGTGACAGTATCTGCAAAGGTACTTGCAAATATAATAGGTGTCGGTGACAGGCAGGTGAGAAATCTTGCAGATGAGGGAATTCTTGTCAGAAATAGTCATGGACGATATTTGCTTGAGAAGTCTGTAAAAAATTATATTATGAATCTTAAAATATCAAAGGTCGGTGAAACAGTAACCAGCGACTTTGAAGATGGTGAACTTGATTTAAAACAGGAGCAGGCAAGACATGAGCATATAAAAAGCATGATTTCAGAAATTAAGCTGCAACTTATCAAAGGACAGGTTCATAAGTCTTATGATGTAGCAAATGTGATTACAGATATGTTTACTAAGTTCAGAAGCAAGATTTTGGCTATCCCGGCGGAGGTTGCTCCGTCAGTCGAGGGAAAGAGTAAAAGTGAGATTATGGAGGTTTTGCGTGATGAGCTTGAAAATGCTCTTAATGAGCTGGCGGACTATAATCCATCTGATTATTATCCGGATGAGTATATAGAGCTGTCAGAGGATGACCTTTTTAACGAGTCAGCAGGGAAAGCAGGTGAGGCAGATGAGGACTAAAAAGAAAAATGAAAAGGTAGCTTACCACACATTGCATTTTATATGTTCTCTTACAAAAGCTCTAAGACCTAAGGAAAAAATGTCGGTTTCCGACTGGGCGGACAAGCATATGGTTTTACCGGGTGGAAGTAATAAGGCTGGCAAATTTAGAAGTGATTCCGTTCCGTACCAAAAAGAAATAATGAATGCGATTACGGATTCTGCTGTAACGGAAGTTACTGTTATGTCGTCGGCACAGATAGGAAAGACAACAATAGTTCTATGCGGTATTGCATATTATATAGAGCATGAGCCGAGTACACAACTTTTGGTGCTTCCTACGCTAAGTCTTGGTGAAAAATTCTCAAAGACAAGGCTTGCACCTATGATAAGAGATATTCCGGTGCTTCGTGATAAGATAGCACCTGCAAAGTCAAAGGACTCTGATAACACGATTCTTTTTAAACAGTACGCAGGCGGTTATATCGTTGTGTCGGGTGCTAATTCTGCGGCTTCACTATCATCAATGCCTATCCGAGTTGTATGGATGGATGAGGTTGACCGCTTTCCGGCTAGTGCAGGTGGTGAGGGTGACCCTGTTACGCTTGCTCAAAAGAGAGCAACAACATTCTGGAATAAAAAATATATTAAAACATCAACACCGACTACAGAAAATGGTCGTATCAATAAAGAATATTTAAAAGGTACTCAGGAAGAATGGTGTGTGCAGTGTCCTTGCTGTGGTATGTATCAGCCGTATTCGTTTAAGAGAGTGGATTTTAACATAGTCGGAATGAAATGCGAATACTGTGGGGAAGTGATTGAAGAAAAATATTGGAAAGAATCAGAGCATATGTGGATAGCTGCACATCCAGAAAGAAAAAATAAAAGAAGTTTTCACCTCAATGCAATGGCATCGCCGTGGGTAGCTTGGAGCGATATTATAGATGAATTTCAAAGTGCAATGGATGAGTTTAAGACATATCACGATACAGAAAGGTTACAGGCTTTCGTGAACACAACTCTTGGCGAAACATGGAAAGAGGACGAGGTCGCAGAAGAATCGACTACCGAAGATAAACTTCTGGAGCGTGCGGAGCATTACAAGGGTGAAATACCTGAGGGAGTTCTTTTGCTGACGGCAGCAGTAGATGTTCAGAACAACCGTTTTGAGGTTGAAGTGAAAGGCTGGGCGAGGGATTACGAAAGCTGGGGCATACATAAGACAGAGATTTATGGAAATCTTGAAACATCACAGGTATGGAATGAGCTGGAAGAATATCTTGAAACAACTTTTTGCTTTGAGGATGGCAGGGAACTTAATATAGCTGCATTTGCTATTGATACGGGTGGTAATCACACAAACAGAGTATATAAGTGGATAAAAGCAATGAAGAAAAAGGGCAAGAAAGCATATGGAATTAAGGGATATGCCGGAAAGCCCGGCATACCACTTTTATATAAGCGAAGCAAAGTCGAGATTAAGGAAAAGAGCAGAGACGGCAAGAGAGATATAGTTGTGGCCTCAACAGCGATATGGATACTTGGAGTTGATGCAGGCAAGGAAAATATAACAAATTGGCTGACGATTGAGGAAAAAGGCGAGGGATATTGTCACTTTCCGAATAATGTCGGAAAAGGTTATGACAGAGAGTATTACAAGGGACTTCTCTCAGAAAAAAAGATAAAAAAGAAAGTCAGAGATGTTATTAAAGATGTGTGGGTAAAGAAAAGCGGTGCCAGAAATGAACCGCTTGACCTGTTTAACTATAATCTTGCGGTATGTGAGCTTTTGCGTCCTGTGTGGAGTGATTTAGAACTGAAAATTTCAAAAGGAATAAATTATACAAAAGCGGTGAAAAAGGTTAGAAAACAGAGAAAAAGTACAAAAGGTCTGTCAATTTAAGAAAAATTTTTGCGAAATTTCAAAAAGTTGGGAGGCAGGGACACCAATTCTGTGATATAATGCTAATATCGCAAGAGGTGAAGAAAGAGAAATATTGTTGATTTTGAGGAGAGAACGCAGGTTTTCTCTTTTTTTGATGCTCAATTTTATTTGGAGGGTTATTGTGGAAAAAAACAAAGAAAGAATTGCTTTTTTGAAGAAAAGGCTTGAAATGTATTATGAAGCAGAGGAAAAGATATTGCAGGGGCAATCTTATACTATCGGTTCAAGGACATTGACAAGAACAAGCCTTGCGAATGTTCAGAGTAAAATTAAAGAACTTGAGAGTGAGATTTCTGCATTGGAGACAAGAGGAAATAGCAAAAGGCGAAGCGTCAGAGTTGTGCCACTTGGATAGGAGGTCATATGTTTGAAAATATAATGGCTGTTGTTAATCCGGGCGGTGTGGCAAAGAGAGCAGAGGCAAAGCTTAAAATAGCTGAGACGAACATGAAAATTGATGCGGTCAAAATGAAACATACTATGTTGAATGATATTATTTCAGATGGCGGAAAAGATGTGACAAACAGCGGATATTCTCATGGAGCCGCATCAAGAAGGAGAAGCTGGGCGAAGAAATATCATTCAACGAGTTTATCTCCAAAGTCGGATATTGAGGAAAACAGAAAAATTTTAAGAGAGAGGTCGAGAGATCTTGCTATGAACGCTCCGCTTGCATCAGCGGCGATTGCGAGTACAAGAACAAATTGTGTCGGGGCAGGTCTTGTTCCAAAGCCTAAGATGGATTATGAATTTTTAGGGATTTCAGAGGATGAAGCAAAGGAAATTCAAAGGCATATCAAGAAAGAATTTGCAATCTGGGCGGAAAGTACCATGTGTGACAATAACGACCAGAATAATTTTTACGAATTGCAACAGATAGCTTTTAATGATTGGCTGCGTAATGGTGAAGAGTTTGTTCTGATAAAATATGACAAGCCTACAGCGAATATGCCGTATCGTCTTAGGATAAAACTTGTAGAAGCTGACAGGGTATGTACTCCGGGAAGTATTGACGGAGAATATGATGGTTTTGATAAAAAAACAGCAAACGGCAACACGATAATAAACGGCGTTGAGATTGATGCAAACGGCAAGGTTGTAGCTTATCACATATCATCACAGTTTCCGGGTGAGTATAACTCTGCAGAAACAAAATGGACGAGAGTTGCAAAACGTGGTGATAAAACAGGAAATCCAAATATATTACATGTGTTTAATGGGGAACGTGCTGACCAATACAGAGGTGTTCCTTTTTTAGCACCTGTTGTTTCTACGATTAAACAGCTTACGAGATATACAGAAGCTGAAATAATGGCAGCAGTCATAAATTCTATGTTTACTATCTTTATTCAGACGGAGAGTGGCGAGGATATGGGTGGATTTGCCGGAGAGGATGAGTATGACGATGGAGCAGAGACAGAAGATGACGAGGTCGAACTTGGTTATGGAAATGTCAATTTTCTAAAGACAGGCGAGAGTGTCAAGACTGTTGAATCATCACATCCAAACGCAAATTTTGATACATTTGCAACGGCAATGGCAACTCACGTTGGTGCCGCATTGGAGATAGCTCCGGAGGTGCTTCTTAAAAAGTTTTCTAACAACTTCTCAGCATCCAAAGGTGCAATGAATGAGACATGGAAAGCTTTCAGAATGCGCCGCACATGGTTTGTAAACGATTTCTGCAAGGAAATCTATGAACTTTGGTTTAATGAGGCAGTAAGCACCGGGCGTATAAATGCACCAGGATATTTTGAAAATCTTCTAGTGAGAAAAGCATATCTCAACTGTACATGGAATGGACCTGCACAGGGTCAGTTGGATCCGGGCAAGGAAGTTGTGGCTGCTGCAAAGAGGATTGAGGCAGGGCTTTCAACGCATGAGGATGAGTGTATTGCATTAAATGGCTCTGATTTTGAAGATAATGTCAGGGCATTAAAGAGCGAAAATGAGATGCTTGCAGATGCAAATAAAAATGAAAGTGAGGATGTAAAAGAGTGACGAAAATAAATGTCAAAGGTCCGATAGTATCAAATGACTCAGCGTGGCTTTACCGCTGGCTTGGGTGGGATGCCTGCTGTGTTAATGATATTAACACGGGGCTTGAAAGTGCAAATGGTGATGATGTAGTAATTGAGGTTAATTCGCAGGGCGGTCTTTGCACAGCCGGATTTGAGATGTATTCGGCTATTAAGCAGTATGAGGGAAATGTAGAGGTTCATGTTATAAATGCCTGCTCTGCCGCCACGTTTATCCTTTGTGCAGCGGATAAGGTGCTTATGTCAGATGCAGCGGTTGTAATGATACATAATACTCAAAGTTCTTGGGGTGGTGGTGATTACAGAGATGCACAGATGACTGCTGATATGTTAAGAGAGTTTAACGAGAGTGTGTTAAATGTCTATGAGAAAAAAACCGGAAAGAGCAGGGAAGAATTGCAGGCAATGATGGATAATGATACATTTATGTCCCCTCAGACTGCAATTGAAAATGGATTTGCTGACGGTATGCTTTTTGAGGATGAAAAGAACGATGAAAGCAGCCAGATGAATTTTATTGAGGCATCAAAGCAGATGGCTGTATATAACAGCACACTTCCGGTTATTTCAGATGAAAAAGCACATGAACTTATGCTTTTGTTAAACAGTGGAAAATTGCCGGAGAGAAAAGTACCTGATGATTTGAACAGCAATAAGGCGGATAATCCATCTGAAAATGCTGATACAAATAATATAACTAACGAAAACAACGGAAAGGAGCAGAACATGACATTAGAGGAAATGTTAAAGGAGCATCCGGAGCTTAAAGCTGAGGTTGACGAATTAAAGGCTGAAGCTAAGGCAGAGGGTGAAAAAGAGGGAGCAGACAAAGAGAGAGGCAGGATTGAAAATCTTGACAAGATTGCGGCAAATGTATCTGCGGAAATGCTTAAAAATGCAAAGTATGGGGATGCTGATGCGAGGGTTGATGCGAGAGAACTTGCTTATCAGGCTATGCTTGCGCAGAAACAGGAGGCGGCTGCATATATGCGTGATGCAATGGCTGATTCTAAGGAGTCGGGAGCTGGTGATGTAGGGGCGAGTTTGTCGGATTCCGACAAGGACCTGCAGGATGTTGAAAATATGGCAGCATATGTAAATGGCAGAAGAGGAGGCAAGAGATGAGATTAAACAGTAGTATAAAACATTATAGTGACAAGCTGATTTATGATTCTTCACATGAGATTGATGCGGGAGTTTTTACAGTGACGCTTCCTACGGAATCAAAAGCAGCAGGAACAGTAAAAAGAGGTCAGATTATTTACTTTGATACGACCAAAAAAGAATATGTTCTGAAAAAGGGTGATGATGGTGTGGCAGCAGTTATTGCTGCAGAAGATACATCTTATGCAGAGGATGACACAGAGGTTGCAGTACAGTCATACATAAGTGGAACATTCAGGGAAAGCGAATGTATTTCTGACGGAAAACTTGAAGCGGATGATATTGACACATTACGCATCAGAAATATTTATCTCAAATAAAGGGGGAAAACAGAGTGATAAGAGAAACTTACAAACTTGTAAAAACAGTTAAAAAAATGTATCCGGTAGTACAGTTCTTAAAAGACAGATACTTCCCGGATGGACCTGTTTATTATTCAGAAAAGGCGTTAATCGAGTTCAAGAAAAAAGGACGAAAGATTGCGCCTTTTGTTATTCCACTTGTAAACGGAATAGTCATGGAAAAAGACGGTTACAGAACGGATATTGTAGATGCACCGTATATAGCACCTAAAAGGGTTATTACGGCGAAAGAACTGGAACAGAAAGCCTTTGGTGAGTCTCCGGAGTCTGGAAGAAGTCCTGAACAGCGTGAAAATGAACTTGAGTCGGAGTTTATTGACGATAACCGTATATCTATACTCAGAAGACATGAAAAGATGTGTGCAGATATTCTTTTGACGGGACAGGTTATAATGAAACATTATGCAACAGCGGAAGATGCCGCAAAGGGTGAAAATTATGATTTTAAATATCTCCGCTTTTATGAGGGTGAGTTTAAAAATAAATATAAATTCACAAAGAAGTTTAAGGACATGACAACAGCCGAAAAAATTCAGGAGTTTTACAAAATGGCTACAGTTCTTCGCAAGAGAGGTGTTAGAGCAACAGATATTGTTATGACATCTGATGTGTCAATGCTTCTTATGTCTGATAAGGACTTTTTAGAGTTCTATAACAAGGCAAAAGTAAACATCGGTGAAATCAATCCGACAGAACTTCCTGACGGTGTGGTATCAAATGGCAGTATCAATATAAACGGTGTAGTTATGACATTGTTTACATATGATGAAATCTATGAAGATTTAGATGGTGAGGAAAAAGCAATTCTTCCGGCAGGAACTATTGCATTTTTACAGCCTAACATGGGAACTACAGTATATGCTCAGGTTACTTTCTATACAAAAGATGGATTTAAGTCATATGCAGAAAAGATTGTTCCACGCTTAGTTGGGGATGAAAAGTCAAACATGGCGGAGGTTCAGGCGTTTTCAAGACCTGTTATGTATCCAAATGATATGGACGGCTGGCTTGTGGCAAATATTTATGATGAGACTGCATCTACTCAGACAGAAGCGGACAACAGCGTGGATACGCATGAGCCTCCGACAGTAGATACCAGCACATTAAAGACAGAAGCAGAAATCACGGCAATGACAAAGAAAGCGGAGCTTATTGTATATGCAACATCAATCGGACTTAGTGGTCTTGATAATACAATGAAACTTGATGAACTTCAGGACGCAATTCTTAACTATCAGGAAGAAATTTATGGTGAGTAGCAGGAGGTGACAGGGATATGATTGCAAATATATTATTAACTGTTGCTGATAAAACTTATAAACCGGGTGAAAGTATTGATAAACCGTTGGGTAAGATTGACAGAGAATTTTTGTTGTCGGAAAATTATATTTCTCTTGAAGATAAAGATGATGTAGGGTCTAAAAAGGCAGTTGAAATATCAAAAGATAAAAAGTCGGAATCCGACGCATCAAAAAAAGATGGCAAGATTTTGAAAAATGGTTCAGAAAACAAAGTAATTGTTGATACAGAGGTTGAATAACATGGGTTTTGTGGAACAGGTATCAAAAGATATTGATGATGTATTTTTTGATGAAGGCTTTTTCGGAAGTAAGCACAGTCTTGATAATAAGGAGATAACTGTAATCGTGGATGAGGACGCACTTGAGGAAATAAAAAAGAACTGGCGGGACGAGCTTGTAAAAAAGCCCGTCCTTCTTTATGTCAAAGAGTGCGACATAGAAAGAAAGCCGTCTGTAGGCTCAGTTATTGAGTACGACGGAAGACCTCACATAATAAGGGAGATTTCAAAACAGTATGGTGTTTGGAAAATTTTAATGGGAAGGAGCGGAAATTGATGAATGTTACAGGTAAGTATTGATAGCAATATAGATGAGATAGAAAAAAAGTTATCTGAAATAACTGATAGGTCGAGGTTGGTTATGATGCGTGCCATGAATAGAACAGCTAGAAATATAGCTACAACGACAAAAAGAGAAGTAGCATCAAGATATTTTGTTAAGCAAAAGCAAGTTGCAGATACATTAAAAATTTCAAAAGCAAGTAAAAGTAATTTGGAAGTGGCAGTTGTAAGTAAAGGTGAAAAACTTGAATTAGAGAAGTTTAAGGTTTCACCTAGAGAGCCAGTTAAAATAATTAGCCGTGAAGAAAGAACTCCGAAAGTTTACAAGGCTGCGGTAAAAAAAGCAGGAGGACTAAAACCACTTTATGGGGAAAGAGTATCTGGTAAACAGAGTAAACCATTTTTTGCTACAACTAAAAAAGGCACACAAGGAATATTTTTTCGTAGTAGAGCAAAAGCCTATCCTATAAAGCAGGTAATGGGTCCAGCAATACCACAGATAATTGACAATAAAGAGATTATGGAAAATATTATGAAAAAAGCAAATGAAACCTTGGAAAAGCGTATAGAGCATGAACTTAGCAGAGTAATTAAATAAGAGGATTTTATGACAGATTTACAGTTGTTAAATGACATTGTTGAATCACTTAGGGAATTTGTTAAAAGTGATGCTATAACGATGAAACTCGGAAACGAGTATAAAGATTTAAAGGTATATCCACAGGATCTTCCGGAAAAATACGATGAGGATGACGAAGAACTTCGTAACTATGTTGTAGTAATGATAGCGGATGAAGATGTAGTGGATGATGAATGGCGTGTTGAAGTTCATTTTTCAATCAATATTGAAGATATGGATAATGATCATTCCGGATGGGTAAATGTTATGTATCTTATGAATGAGATATATAGGCATTTTATAAAAGTTGGGATTGTTGGCAGACATACAAGGATGGAAAGAAAGGCTCATAAGCGGTTTAATCCGAATGTATTATATCCTTATTTTGAGTCAGATTTGATTACATACTGGACATTGCCAACACCATGCGAAGAATTTGACGAGATGGAGGTAAGTATTTGATGATGCAGAAGATTTATATCGGTCCTACTATTCCGGGAGTGGTGACAAATGGGACTATTTTTAAGGACAAACTTCCGGAGCATATTGAGAAAAAGACAGAAGAAAACAAAAACATTGCAAGGCTTATCATACCGATAGGTGATGTGCTGGAGGCTAAAAAGAGACTTAATATTGAGGGCTCAGTGGAGTATGCAGCATATAAGAACTTGCAGAGCAGGAAAGGAGTAAACAATGAGTACATATAAACATGGTATTGCGACTAAGTCAAGTGGTGCTGTTGGAATAACTCAGAGTAAAACAACATATTCAGCACAGGTTATTATCGGAACTTTGCCGATAAATACACTCAAAAATCCAAAGGATGCAGTAAACTCAATAATTCTACTTGAAAATTCCGAAGACATGGATAATCTTGTGGGTAAAACTAATGAAATTGAAAAGTACACAGCAATGCAGGGTGTGTATGCTTCACTCAAAGTACACAAGGTTGCTCCGGTTGTTGTTATCAATGTTCTTGACCCTGATAAAAGTCAGCATACACAGGCTGTTGTCGGAAAAGAATATGATGTAGTAAATAAGATGGTGGTTATAGAAGATACGGGTGTGCTGCTTGATAAAGTTGTGGTGTCTGAAAATGAAACAACTTATAAGGCAGATGATGATTATGTTGCGTCGATTAACTCAGAGGGTTATCTGGTTATTGCTTTGACGAATGACGGAGCTGCTTCATCGCTGCAGAAACTTAATATAAGTTATGTAAAACTTAATCCTGACGGAGTTACGGCAGAAGATATAATCGGAGGCATTGATGAAAAAGGTGTAAGAAGTGGAATTGAGCTTCTCGATGAGGTGTTTATTAACACAGGAGTTATTCCTGCTATTGTTACTGCACCTGTTTTCAGTAAGCAAAAGGAAGTGGCAGCAGCACTTGAAGCAAAGGTACGGCTTATTGGAAGTCTGCACAATGCAAAGGCATATGTTGATATTGACAGTTCAGAAAGTGGTGCAGTCAGTGTATTTAATGTTGCCAAAGTTAAAGAAAAGAATGTTCCTCAGAGTGAACTTATTGATGCCTGCTGGCCTATGGTAAACAAAAATGGAAATATGCTTGCATTTTCAAGTTTTGCTGCGGCACTTGCACAGGCTGTAGCTGCTGAAAACGGAGATATTCCTGACGGTATCGACAATAGGGAACTTCTTGTTGATGGTGTTTGTACGGAAGACGGGACTCCGGTGAAAGTGATACAGGGTGACGCAAACTCATATCTTAATGCTAATGGAATTATTACGGCAATAAGACTGCCTGAGTGGAAAGCGTGGGGAAATAATACTGCAATGTATCCGGCATCAAAAGACCCGACAAAAAGATGGTCGAAATGTGTTATGATGCTTAATTATCTTCAGAACCGTTTTAAAACGGAATATCTTTCAAAGGTTGGAAGAAATGCTAAAGTTAAGTTTATAAAGGGAATAGTTGATGAGTATAATGCCAGTCTTAATGCCCTTACTCCGGATTATCTTGCAGGTGGTGAGATTATTTTTGATACCGCAAAAAATCCGCCATCGAGTATGCTTGAGGGTCATTATATATTCTCGACGAGGTATGCTGATTATACTCCGGCGGAGTATATTGAAAATGATTTTGTATATGATGCCCAGATTCTTACAGATACTATGGAAGGAGGCGATGAGTAATGTCAGAAATTTATGACAAGACTAATATCTTTAAGGCATATTACGGTCAGGTAAGTGAAGACGCAAGACTTGCAGGTGTGACTGATGAAGTGACTTTGCCAAACTTTGAAAATGTTTCAGAAACACTTAATCTTGCTGGAACGGTAGGTGAGATTGACAGCCCGTCAGCAGGTCAGTATAAGAGTGCTACGATTGACATCCCATTTACACAGGTGTCAAAAGAAGCTTTTGGAATTATGTGTGATGACAGCACATCGATTATTCTTAAAAGCGTACAGGAAATCTTTAATACAGAGACATTGAAAAAGACACATATTGTTAGGACGATAACTATCAAGGGAATGACTAAAGGTCACGATTATGGCAAGCTAAAAAAGGGTGGATATGGCAATCCGACTATCAAAAAAGAAGTCATATATTACAAAGATCAGGTTGGCGAAGATGTTATTGAGGAAATTGACAAATTCAACGGCAAGGCTGTTATAAATGGCGAAGATGTACTTGGTAATGTTGCCAGCCTTATTTAGTTAAAATCTGACAGCAGCTTATAATAAATAGTTAATCAAAAATCAGAGAAGATACATTGAAAAGCAGATGTATCTTCTCTTTTAATGTAATGAATGGAGGAATATTATGGATGTAAAAGAAGAAAATTTGGACGAATTGCTTGAAAAGGCAGAACTTGAAGCAGCAGGTGATGAGGTTGTGAGCAGTGGAAGAAATTTGTCGGATTCCGACAATGAGAATGAAGAAAAGGAAAATCCATATCTTGTTGAATTTTCAAGGGAGTATGATTGGCTGAATGATAAGGGGGAGATGGAAAAGATTTCTTCACTTGATCTGTCAGGTCTTGTAGACCTTACAACAATAGATGGAGAATATTTTGACAGACTTCTTATCAAGATAGGTCACAGACCTCAAAATAAATTTACGGACTTCACATATTGCAAGTATGTGGCAATGCATGTGACAAATCGTCCGGCAGAGTTCTTTAATATGCTTGGAATAAGAGACATGATGATAGTTATTGCACTTATAAACCATTTTTTTATGTACGGGCAGGGCTTAGTGATGACTGGGCAGTAATGCTTTCCAAAACGGCAATGCGTCTGGCTCTTGCCACAAACAGCGGCATTGAGTATATCAAAAAGGTGCCGGTGATTGACTTTTTAAGGATATATGAGGACTTGCTTGAAATAGTCAGAGGGGAGGAATAATGGCTAAAAACAGATCACAATACAGTCTTGAGATTTTGCTCGGAGCGAAAAAAGCGTCGAGTTTTCAGAGTGGAATCAATGGAGCTAAAAATGAACTAGAGGGGATGAGTTCTACAGCAAAAAAAGTGGCAGGTCTTATTGCTACGGCTTTTGGAGCAATAAAGATAAAAGATTTTGTCAAAGAGTCAGTTGATACTTTTTCTGATTATGAACAGTCACTTGCCAATACTGCAGCTATTGCAAATGCCACACAGACTGAGCAGGAGCAGCTTAACGAAGCGGCGAGAGAAGCAGGAAAAGCTACGACAAAAACTGCAAAAGAAAGTGCAGATGCACTTGGATATATGGCACTCGCAGGATGGAATGTAAAAGAGTCTACATCAGCATTGCAGCCTGTTCTAAAACTTAGTGCGGCATCGAATATGGATCTTGCTACTTGTTCCGACCTTGTTACTGACTCAATGAGTGCTTTAAAATTGCAAGTCAAAGATTTACCCGAATATCTTGATATGGTTACAAAGGCACAAAATTCCTCAAACATGAACTCACAGCAGATGATGGAGGCATATATAAAAGCCGGAGGTGCAGCGAGAACATTAGGAGTAAGTGCAAAGGACACAGGTGTTGCACTCGGTATTCTTGCCAACAATGGTACAAAAGGTGCTGAGGGTGGAACTGCCCTTAACGCTATGTTGACAAGACTGGGAAGTAATAAGAATGCACTTTCTATGATGGGAGCATTAGGAATATCAATTTTTGATGCACAAGGTAAATTTGTAGGTCTTGAGGAGGCTTTGAAACGTATCAATGCAGGAGTAAGTAAACTAAGTACGGAAGACCAGGCAAAGGCACTTAAAGAGATTGCCGGAACAAATTATTACTCGAAGATGGCTTATCTTCTCGATGGAGTAAAAGAGGGGGCAAACGGTGCAAAGAGTGCTTGGGATGACCTTGACAAGAAACTAAAAAATTCAGATGGTTCGCTTGAAGATATGTACAATAAGCAGACGAATACACTTTCTGCAACAAGAGAAATTATGAACTCTGCTCTTGATGACCTCAAGATTTCATTTGCGGACTCTTTTGACGGTGAGCTTGCGGATGGCATTAAAAAGCTGACTGAGTTCATAAATGAAACATCTGAAAATATATCTGATTTTGCAGAGACACATCAGGTAGAGATACATAATGTGTTTGAAGCATTTTATGAGGACATTGAGAAAGCGGCGGACTTTGTAGGAGATGTCGGTGGATTTGTAGTTGACAATTTCGATGCAATAGCTTCGGGAGTTGAGGCGATAGGTATTGCACTTATCACATACAAAGTGGTTTCAGGAATTTCATCGCTGGCAGCTTCTATAGCTGCTCTTGGCTCAGGACCTATTGGATGGGTAGGGGTTGGCTGTGCAGCGGCGGCTACAGCAATCACAGGAATTGGAATTTATGCAAAGAAAACACAACAAAGAATGGCACAGGCAAATCTTGAAGAACATTTCGGAAATATATCGTTATCACTTGATACATTAGATGAAGTGGCACAGCAAATTGTTGGAAAGAAAAAACTTACGCAGATTTCTGAAATGCTGGAGTCTATAGGAAAGACTGACGATGCAATATCTTCAATGAGCAAAAATGTTACATCTATAAATGAAATACGATGGAAAATTAAAGCTGGATTTAAAATAAGCAAGAACGATGTTGATAAGTATAAAGCATCTGTAGAGAATTATGTTAAGTCGGCTAAAGAAGCTGTTGAGAGTAAGGGATATACAGTGTCAATTGCAACAAAGTTACTACTTGGTGATAATTCAGAAATTGGAAAAGAAAATGACAGATTTTATTCTGAGCTTGATAGCGACCTCATTAGGTTACAAAAACAATTAAAAAAGAAATTAAATGATGCAGTAAAAAATGGTCTTGATGTTGACAAAGAGCCGGCTGTTCAAAAAATTTTAAAGCAAATATCAGATATTACTTCGGCTGTAACTGAGGCAGAGAACGAAGCAAAACTTCAAACGATTGGTTTAAAATATTCTGGCAAAAAATTGAAAGCAGAAGATTTTAAACAGTTGACAAAAGATGTAAAGGACTATGAAAAAAAGGCAATGGAAGGATATGAGAAAGCATATTCAACTTCTTTAGTTAGTCTTAATGAACGAAAAAATTCAGGAGATTTGTCGAAGAAGCAATACAATATTGGATTGAAAAAACTTCAGGCAGGATATTATAAACAACAACAAAATACATTGTCAAAAGGTTCTGACTATGTCATGGGAACTATAAAAGCAACTTATCCTGAACTTGCAAAAAGTATGAAAAAAATGCAGAAAGAAGTTGCAAAAGGTCTTAAGGAATCCTTAAAAAATGGTGTAAGTGCAAAAGATAGCGAAAACATATTGATGAGCATTGTCGATAATGCGAGAAGTAAAGCAAGTTTAAATTCAAGTGATGCTAGTGCTTTGAAACAAATTATGAAAGATTCTGGAATTGAAAGTATGTTTGATGAAATAGATGACTTGCAGAGTCGAATCAATAATTTAGATGGCATTGACTTGACTAAGAATTTTGAAAAAACTTTAACAAATAAGTCATTGTTTAAGGGGGTCAATGAAAAGCTTGATGATTCTGTGGATTCAGTATATGAAGCATTAGGTCAGGATATTCAATCAAGTTCAGAAGCATCTGTAGTTTATCAGGCTGCGTATGAAATGGGCGGGAGAATGCCTGAAAGTATAGCAAAAGGATTTAAAGCTAATGAACCAATAGCTAGACAGGCTGTTAAGGATATGATTAATTCGCTGGGAGGGCTGTATTCTGCTCAGGGTTATACTGCTAATATTACTGGAAGTACGGCAAGTGATTTTATAAATAACAGCAAAAATAAAATCACATACAATACCCCTATCGGTCCAACACAGCAGAAAAAAAGCAGTAGTGGTGGAAATAGCAAAAAAACTACAGTCAAAGGAAAGAAAAATGCCAAAGGTGGAATATACAAAAATCCTGTTATTTCGATGCTTGCTGAAAAGGATAATGAAGCTGTTATTCCTTTAAATAGCAGTCCACGTTCAAAGGCTCTTTATCAGCGTACAGGTGAGCTGTTAGGAATGTCGTTTACGGACGATAACACATCTTATAAACAGAGAAGAGATGTGCGGTTATACAATACCGTTAAGAGAAGTCCTAGTATAGGTGGTGAAAAAATAAATATAACTTATTCGCCAAATATTCAGGTTACAGGAAATGCAGATGAAAAGACATTGACTAAGGTAGTAAAGATGAGTCAGGCAGAGTTTGCGAAAATGATGCAGAAATATATGCAGTCAAATAAGCGTGTGAAATTCAGTTAGGGGGCGAGATAAAAACATGATGGGCGGCTTTACTTACACGACCAAACAGGGAGATATGTGGGATTATATTGCGTGGAGAGTTTATGGTGATGAGTCTTTGGTATATTTACTTTATCGTGAAAATCCCAAGTATCTTGATACATTTATTTTTGATGAGGGTGTGAAGCTGTATTGTCCGGAGGTTGAAGTCATAAATGAAGATGAGGACGAAGATGCTCCTGAATGGCAGGAGGACGAAGATGATGAGGATGCAGAAGAAGATGCTTTAGACGGTGTATCTGATGAAGGAGATGAAGACGAAGAAGATGAAAGCTAGAAATGCCTATGTAAGGCTTAGATATAAAGGCGGCGGAACAATGGATATAACAGAAGAGAGCAGCGGTTGTACTATTGTAGATTGTGCTTCAGGGGAAGCTGACACAATATCCGTAAGCCTGTTTAATAAGAGTGGAAAATGGTTTAAGAAAAATTATTTTCCAAAGTCCTCAGATTATATAAGGGCAACAATAGTCGTTGATAAATGGAAAAATGATAGTGAACATCGGGAAGTTTATCAGGGGAAATTTGTTGCAGATCAATTTGCAGCATCAGGATTTCCGGCTACGGTTGATTTGGAGGGAATGAGTATTCCGCTTCATACCGGATTTAATGTCACTCAGAGAAGCAAGACATACAAGAAAACCTCTCTGAAAAGCATTTTGCAGATTATAGCAAAAAGGGCGTGCATAAAGTTAGTTTTTGAAGCGTCAAATCATAAGGTTGATGAGGTCAGTCAGGATGGAAATACTGATTTGGAATTTGCCTTTTCAATATGCAGCGATTATGGATGCTGCATGAAACTTTACAACGGAAAAATGATTATATATGACCAGACGGCATACGAGAGAAAAGCAAGTCGATTTACATTGAATAAGTCGGATCTTGGGGATGACAGTACATATAATTTTACAAGAAGTGTATCAAAGGTTTATGACAGTGTTAAGTTCCAGTATCAGAATAAAAAAGGAAAAAATATAACATACAATTATAATATTCCGGGAAGAACCGGGAGGAGGACATTGTTTATATCATCTTCGGCAGACAGCCATGCAGATGCAGAGAAAAAGGCAAAAGCACAGCTTGCATCAACTTTAAGAGAGGCAATAACAGCATCGTTTACAGTTATGGGAGACCCTAAATATCGTGCGTGCAGGGTGTTTAGGGTAACCGGCTTTGGAAAGTTTAACGGCAGATATTTTATTGACAAGGTTACGCACAATTTTTCAGATGAAGGTTATACAAGCACTATAGAATGTCATAAATGTGTAACCAATATTAGATAAAAGTGTTAGCTCGGAGGTGATAGTTTGGATTCGATAAGGGTTGGAAGAATATCTTCTATCGACTATAAAAAAGGATGTGCGGATGTTTATTTTGAGGATGAGGAGAATGTAATATATTCAGAACTGCCATTTTTGGCATTTGAATATAATATGCCAAAAGTCAATGATTTAGTGCTTGTAGTGGCTCAGAAATATGCTCAGAAGAAAACAGGGTTTATATTAGGACCTTATTTTAATGATGAAAACAAGCCGGAGTTTACAGGTAAAGGATTTTTTAAAAGGCTTTCTGACACGGCATATATAAAATATGATGCACAAAAGGATGAGATTGAGATTGCTGCCGGAAAAGTAGTCTTAAAAGATCTTAATGCAGATTAGAAAGGAGAAAAAATGGGACAAGTCGGGCATTTTGGTGGAATAAAGTTTTATTCAAAGATGAGTAAACCTATTTTGAAGAAAACAGTTAAAGGTAATTATCTGGAACTTCCATATAGCGGTGGAAAAGTAGAAGCATTGTCTTTTTCTGATGCGACATGGAGTTCATCAATAAATATTGCAGAGCACAAAAGACATGGAAAGAAGCCGCTGCTTGAATTTACATCAAGAAATGCAGATGATTTTACGATGACAATATATCTGTGGGCTCAGCTTGGTGTATCACCGTGGAAAATGCTTAATAAATTGCGAAGTTATACGCTTGAAGCAAAAGTGTATCCACTGTATCTTGGCGGCAGAAAGGCAGGGCATAATAAATGGATTATAAGCAGTGTGTCAAATGAACTGAAAACATTTTATAAGAATGGAAAACCAATTTTAATTGTTGCTAATGTAACTTTTAAGGAATATTTATCAGTAAAAGAGAAAAAGAAGTCAAAGCATAAAAGAGTGGCTGTTAAAAATAAAAAAAGGAAGAAGAAAGTAGCGAAAACGAGCAGCAATAAAAAACAGAATACAAACAGTTCAAAAAGTAAAAAAGCGAGCAGCAGTAAGTCTAAAAAGAAGAGTGTAAGCAGTAAAAAGAGTGGTGGATATATTACATATACATTAAAGAAAACCGACACACTTTGGAATCTTGCAAAGAAATATTACGGTTCAGGTGACAAATACAAGAAGATTTATAATGCGAACAAAAGCCTGCAGCAAGGCTATAAGTTAAAACCCGGTTCAACTATTAGAATACCAAAAAAATAGGGAGGTGATGTGCATTGAATGTTATTTACACGGGAGACAGGGCAGATGCACCAGATATAGTTGGCTGCGTGGGGAATATTATATCAAGTATAAAAGGAAGTATTCCATATGCAAGGGATATGGGGATAGATGATAGCGTTGTCAGTTCTCCGGAAAATTCTATCGAGGGAATTTATATGGCAGAAGTCGAAGATCAAATATCCTTTTGGGATGAAAGGGTGCTTGTGGATGAAATAAGTTTATCAAGAAAAAATGCAAGATTAGATTCGGAGGTGACACTAAAAGATGGCGAGTAACTTGGATGCGTTGCAAAATTTGCCTGAAATTGATTTTTTGAGCGATCTTAATATCACGCAGGAAACAATAGCGGAGGAGATGCTTGAAGATTATCAGAGCAAATATGAAGAACTGACAGGAAAAGAAATAACATTATATCCTGCCAATACTGAAAGATTGAAAATGCAAATTGTAGCTGGAGAAATTTATCAGATATATGAGTATATTTCTTATTTATTTAGTCAGAATTTTATACAGTACATGGATAGGGAAGTGTTGGAAAACTGGGGGGCTACGCTTGGATATGCTGAGACAAACATAAAAGCGGCAACTTGTATATTACAGTTTAGTGTTAATGATGTGCTTGATTTTGATGTTGAAATACCTGCCGGGACAAGGGCCACTGCCGGTGATGATGTTTATTTTGCTACTGATGAAAGCTGCATATTACAAGCGGGAGAGTCCTTTGTAGAAGTGTCTGCGACTTGCACAGAAGAAGGAACGGTCGGAAATGATTATGTGACAGGTCAGATAAATGTACTTGCAGATTTGGTCTTAAATATATCTGGTGTTGTAAATTGTACGAAATCATCGGGCGGTCAGGATGAATATGACGATGAAACGCTGCGTGAAAATATTTTTATGTTTCCATCTACTTATTCAACTGCGGGTCCTAATGCTGCATATGAGTTTTTTGTAAAGGCTTATAGTACAGATATAGTTTCTGTTAATGTGGTTCAAAATAATGAAACAGCAGAGGTTGATATTTATATTATGCTTGCCGATGGAAAAATACCGGATGAGAAATATTGTAAAGCCGTTGCTGATTATATTGCAGGACTTGAGAATACCCCGGCGGATGACAAGATATATGTTAAAGCTCCTGAAGTTATAAGATATAAAATTTTAGGAAAATATTATATATCTGAATCAAATAGGGAAAATGAAACAATCATTAAAGAGTCTGTTATAGAAGCAGCACAGTATTTTGTATCAGAATGTCATGAAAATATAGGAGTAGACATTGTCCCGGATAAACTCATTGAGGTAGCAAGAGTCGCAGGAGCAAAAAGGCTTGAAATAACAAGTCCGATGTTTACGCAGGTAACGGAAACACAGATTGCCATATGCGATAGTGTAGAGCTTGTTTATGGCGGATTGGAGGATGATTAAAACATGGGAAAACTTGGTGAAACAGGGACTACATTTTTGTCAATGCCTCCTGCTTTTCAAAATATTGAAGATAAGTGTTTCGGTTACGCAGTAGACAGGCAGTTGGCGAAAGTTATGGAAAAAGCAAAAAGCGTAGCAGTCTGGGCGGACATGGATAGCGTGGATGCAAAATATTACGGATATATGGCGGCAATGCTTCGTTCACCATATTTTTTAAGCAGCTTGTCGGAATCCGACAAACTCAAAACAATAAAAACAACATTAAAGTCACATTCATATGCAGGAACGGTAAAGGGAATAAAAGAATTATTGCAAACGGTCTTTCCGGGGGCAGAGTTTGTACCGTGGTATGAATATGAGGAAACAGGAAAACCGTTTCATTTTAAGATAGTAACAGATACATCACCGACGGAGGAGCTTGTGAAAAGATTTGCAGATATTCTTAAGTATGTAAAGCCACAGCGTTCGATAATAGATGGAATGGAAACAAGAACACATATATTTGATTTACAAAGCTTTATATCTACAGGTGAGTGGCATAGTGAGAGATTGGAGGAAATATAGTGACAAATTTTACAAAAACAAGACTGACCGATAAGGGACTTGCACTGCTTGCAAAAACAGGAGTTTCAGTAACAGTCACGAAAGTAAAAACCGGAAATGGTGAATATCAGACAGATGCAGATATAGGTGCTATGACTGAATTAAAATCTGAAAAGCAGGAATTTCAGATAACCAGCACACAGAAGAAAACAGACACAACATATGCAATCAAATTTGTTATGTCTAATAAAGAATTAGCAGAAGATTATCTTTTCACGGAAATTGGTATATATGCGTCAGATCCTGACGAGGGAGAGATATTATATGCTGTTTGTTATGCAGAAAATAAAGACGCAGATATGATAAGAAAATATAGTGGACTGTATGAGTTCAAAGCAATTATTGTATTAAATATTCAGGTGAACGCTGGTGGAGTGGTTAATGTTGTAGAACAAGGACTGTATGCACTTGCGGAAGATTTGGAGGAGTTAAGAGAGGAGGTGGGTGACAAGGTAGATAAAGAGGAAGGAAAGGGACTGTCACATAACGATTTTACGGATGTGGATAAAAAGAAGTTGGATGGGATAGATGAGGGAGCGAATAAAACAGTGATAGACAGTGAACTGTCGGAAACGAGTGAAAATCCTGTGAAAAATAGTGTTATAAAAAAACATATAGATGATATAGAAAAGACATTTAAAGAGGAATATCTAACTAAAAAGGATGTATTAACTTCGGTGAATATAGAAAGTTTAAAAGAGTATGTTGGAAAAGTAAACATAGCAGATATATATAGACCTGATAGATATATTTTAGAATTTAGCAGAGAACAATATGACGATTCAGATCCATTGCGTAATGTCTTAAAAGCCGGGACTATTTTTTATGTAAATGAAAGTGTAAGTATAGATGTGGCTACAGGGAAAATAACTTCTCAATTCGTATTCCCAGCGGGATATTATGAAGTACGCAAAGATATATATGTTGTATATGATAGTGATGGAAACTTTGTGAGTTCAAATGACTATGGAAATAGTAAAAATCAGATTCGTGATGATGGTTATTTGTATTTAACACTTTGTGATATTGACGGTGAGACAAACAAAGCTGAATATATGAATATTATACCAGATACAGCTTACATATCAAACTTAGTATCTGAATTAGACAGCAGGATATCAGCTTTAGAAGCGAAGTAATAAAGTTGAAAAATTAGTAGTGTACGATTTATTACAATTATTTTTATGAAGCTTAGGCTTCTTTTTTTAATGCCTAAAGGCAGGAAAGGAGACACAAATGGCAGCATACGCAATAGAAATAATAATAGCAGTTATTTCAATGCTCGGCACAGCGAGTGGAGCATATTTTGCAAATAAAAAATCAACGGTTCTTGTAGCATATCGCTTGGAGCAGTTGGAGAAAAAGCAGGATGTACATAATCAGGTAATCGACCGGGTTTATGAGCTTGAAAAATCAGTAGCTTTAAATTCGGAAGATATAAAAGTAGCAAATCACAGAATGCAGGATTTAGAAAAGAAAGGATGATTTTATGTTTAAGAATTGTGTTTTTAAAGTAAGTGTTGATACTCAGAAATGGGTTAAATCTGCGACAGTCAGGGCGATTAAAACAATGGCTCAGACTGCAGTTTCTGTAATAGCAGTTGGAAGCACAGTGGCAAATGTTGATTGGAAACTGGCAGCATCTTCGGCAGTAGTAGCCGGAGTTGTAAGTATTCTGACATCAGTTGCAGGACTTCCAGAAGTAAAATGCGAAGAATAGCATAAATAAGAGTGTAAAGTACACGGAAAGCGAGGATAAAGATTATGAGTAAGATAAAAGCAGTAACAGTGCACGCAGGTCATAATCCACAGGGAAAGATAGCTTGTGGAGCATCTGACTATATTGACGAGAGCAGAGAGGATAGAATTATTACCAAAAAGGTAATAAGACTTTTGAAAAAGAATCGTATCAAGGCATATAATTGTACCGTGAATAACGGAAAAAGCCAGACGGATGTGCTCAGGAAAATTTGTGCCAAGTGCAATTCAAAGACGAGAGATATTGATATCTCAATTCATTTCAACTCAGCAGCTCATCAGAAAGTACAGGATGGAAAAACAACAGGAACAGAGGTATGGGTGAGAGATACCTTAGGCATCAAAGGAGATTTGGGAAAGAGAATATGCAACCAGCTTTCAAAAGTAGGTTTTAGAAACAGAGGTGTGAAAACAACATCGGGATTGTGGGTTTTAAATAAGACTGCAAAACCTGCCTTGCTCATTGAGGTGTGTTTTGTATCGGATCCGGACGATGCTAAACTTTACAAGAAGAACAGAGATGCCGTAGCAAAAGCTATAGTGCAGGCGATTCTTAATTATAATAAGGTGCATTGAAAAAATTGTAGAATTGTGTCACATTGTATGGTAAAATAAATTTGTTACCGCCTCTATACCGGTAAGGGAAGGAGGTGAATTGTATGGATATAATTGTATCTATTTTTATTGCCGTTGTGAGTGGTGTGATCTGTCATTACATCATTAAATGGCTGGATGGTGATAAATAGTCGGTAATCAGCCTAATGGTGATATTCCTGCCATTTTGAAAAATTGGAAATAGAAACCCCCCGATGCGGCAACATCGGGGGGTTTCGTTTTGAAGTCGAATTGTATGGACTTCTTGTATCTATTTTGTCTAACGACATTATATCATATGTAAAATTCATTTGCAATATACTTTGCAATAAAATTTTCTTATATCGCAAGTTGATTTAAATTTGAATTGAAAGCCAACAAGATTGGCTTGCAAGTGGATTTGCCTTGCAAGGTATATGCAGTGTGTTTCTATGGAAAATCTGTAGAAAATCTATGGAAAATCTGTAGAAAATCTATGGAAAATCTGTAGATTATATTTGACACTTTATAATATGGAAATATTATTTTTATAAAAACATTATAGGTTCTCGACTACAGACCACCGTATTGACTCATTATTACCATTGCAGCTTTTGGGTCGCACCTTGTTATATTGACAGGGTATTGCAATCGCTTTTCATAATTAAACATAAACTCCTCATTTCTGCGTCAAACGCAATGATATTTGTTTTTCGTGAAATTTACAGAAACTTTAAAAATCCATAATAAACAACAATAGTTTATTTTTTATTCCCATGGCCACGGGTCTTTTACCCATTCCCAGTAACATGAGTCCGGGACATCATATTTAGAAAGTGGACCATATTTCTGTGTATATTCATTTACTGCTTCTTCTCTTTCTTTTTTTAATTTGTTGTAATAACACAGAGCATCTTTGTCACATGGGTGTGTGTCTAAAAAAAGAACTGTATCGTCCATTGCGAAGCTTACCTGGGTGATATATGCCAAGAGGTTATGCTTTTCTCTATTCATCTCGCACCTCCTTTTTGACTGCAAAATCCATTTGGAATACAGCCGTAAAACGGATAGTCAAGTTCTTTAAAAATAGTTCCCTGTGAAAGACCTTCGCAGAGGGCATAGACATTTCTCCACTTTTGCCAAGGAACATAGCCTATTCCAATAGGAATATTGTGCATATCAATATGTGATATTGAATCAGCACAATTTTCAGGTGGTCTGTAATGTGGTCGCTCACAACCGGAATCGCATGTTCGTGGTTGATTTTGATGGTGGTTGTTGCAACCGGAAGTCATATTGCTCTGGTTTTGAGAATGACTATTGCATCCCGGAACCGTATTATTTGGTTTTTGAGAGCAGCAGCTGCAGTTACCACAATGCTGACAGCCTGCCTGTAATCTGAAATTCATGTTATTCATAGGAAATTCCTTTCGTTATCGGAATCATATATTTTAAGAATTAGAATATATTTATATATCTAATCTATATATTTTTATGAAGAAATAAGAAAAATGTTACTGAGATAGCATATTACTGACGGGATAGTTAGGTAGATATTAAGAAAACTTATATTATAAGGATTGAAGTTCAGAATAATCCCATAACATAATATCTAAGAGATAATCAGAATTGTTATAGTTGATAAGAAATGGAATATAATCAGGGACAGTTTCATCATGTATATCAATATTGGACATAATATACTGAATTGGATTTATGGTTTTGTCAATTTTAAAGACAGCAAAAAAGGATACCAGCATTTTCTGGTATTTGTTGGTTTGCAGTAATGTATTTTGGTTTTCAGAGTATGTATTCATGAAAATTGAAACCTCATTTCTTTGTGTGGTATAGCAATGTTGTAAGCCGTAGTACCAGTTTAGGGTCAGATACATTTTAAATCCAATAGGGTTATATAAATTGTTATTGGTTACACAGGCTATTTAAAATTAGTTCTATATTTATTTTAACATACTTTTGTAAAATTGTAACATAAATAATTAAAATATTTTATATTTTTGTGCAGAAACATGTCGAAAAATTCACAATAAATCAGGGGAGTAGTGCGAAAAATCTATATATACAGGATTTTTCGCACACAAGATTTGTGTCTGTGCACACTTGACACAAACTTAATATGCAAAAAAATGTGTGCAGAAATGAGGAGTAAAGTGAAAAATAGGATAATAAAAGTAATTATTTCATTATGTTTTATTTTGTTGGCGATAGGAGCAGTCAGGGGAGATTATTTTTCTGTTATTGATGTTTTACAAAAAAGTGTCGGCTATGATAATTCAAGGTCTGTTGAAAAGATGCAGGAGGATTTTGATGCTTTTTTAAATCAGATTTTTATTGACAGCGTTTCGCAGGATACCTTGACAATGAATTATACTTTAAAAAATAAAAAGATATATGGTCTTGATAATATGGAGGTCAGTTTTGGAAATATGGATTTTGATGAACAGAAGGGGACTTATTCGGTTTATGAAAATATGATGGAGACTCTTAGAAGTTTTGATTATGATAAATTGAAAGAGGAACAGAAAATCTGTTATGATCTTGCAGAGTACATGATGAAACTAAATCTGGAATCGTCAAAATATCCGGACTTTGAGGAGTATTTAAGTGAGACTTCGGGTGTCCAGGCACAGCTTCCTGTTTTGCTTGTTGAATATAATTTTTATACGGAAAATGATATTAAAGATTACATAAAGCTGTTAAATCTTATTCCAGAGTATTTTAATAATGTCATTAAATATGAAAAATATAAGGCAAGTAAGGGAACTTTTATGAGTGATACTTGTGTGAATCTGGTGATAAAACAGTGTAATGCGTTTGTTAAAAATCCGGATAAAAATTATCTTATTACGACTTTTGAAAAGAGAATATCAGGATTTGCCAATATAAATGATACTGATAAACAAAATTATATTGCTAAAAATAGAGATGCTGTACTTAATAAAGTTATCCCGGCATACAAAAATCTTGTATTTGCATTGGAGTCACTTAAGGGTAATGGAAAGAATAATGGAGGTCTTTGCGGTTTTAAAAATGGTAAAAAGTATTATGAATATCTTGTAAGGCGAAAGACGGGGTCTGACAGAAGCATTAAAGAAATGGAAATACTAATAGATAAGGAATTGAAGCAGGCACAGAAGAAAATTTCGGAGATAATTGCAAAAGATTCAAAGATTTATGATAGTGCCGTAAATGTAAAGTATAAATATACTGAGCCAAATGAAGTTATAAAACATTTAAAGAGTGCAATGAAAGAGGATTTTCCGTCACTTTCCGATGACATAAAGTGTCAGGTAAAGTACGTTGACCATTCTCTTGAAGAAAGTCTAAGTCCCGCTTTTTATCTGACACCTGCGATAGATAATTATAATAATAATGTGGTTTATCTTAACGGAAATAAAAAATACGACCTTAGCAAAGCGTTTACAACAATAGCACATGAAAGTTATCCGGGACATTTGTACCAGAACTGCTTTTTCTATTCAAAATCACCGGTTCCTTTCAGAAGTGTTGTTAATATAGGCGGTTATGTTGAAGGATGGGGGACTTATGCAGAGCTTTACAGTTACAAATATGCCGGGTTGGATGAGAAAACGGCAGAGATACTTCGGGAAAACACTATCGCAACGCTTTGTATTTATGCACAGGCTGATATAGGAATAAATTATAATGGCTGGAGTCTTACAAAATTGGCAAAATATCTCACGGCATATGGATTTGATATAGAACAGAGTAAAACAGTGTATAACAGTATGGTTTCAGAGCCGGCAAATTATCTTAAATATACTATGGGTTATTTAGAGATAGAGCAGATGTATAAAAAGGCAGAGAAGAAGCTTGGAAAGAAGTTCACACCGAAGAAATTTCATGAATATATATTGTCGATAGGGGAAGCTCCTTTCTCATTATTAAATGAAAGGCTTGATACTTGGATAAAGGAGCAGAGCCGGGGCTGAAAGAAAAGTATTATCTATATTAGTGCAGATAGGAAAACAGACAGCAATGTTGATGTTTGCAGATGTGAAAAATCTAAAATTGTATTATAATGTGAAAGCAGTTGAGAGATAAATAAAAACAGCACAGCAGTTTTTTTAAATACTGCTGTGCTTGTGGATTAAAAAAGTACAATATTTATATAATTCTGCGTTTATTTATCACGGTCAGGCAAATAGCACTTTATTCAATCAAATCTCTCTGGGTGAGGATTTTTGCTTCGCCACTTTCACGCATTTCAATAACCGGAGAACCTTTGTGGTTTATATAATCATCAGTGATAGTTACCCGTCCTATCATGTCATCCTTAGGAATTTCGTACATTATATCAAGCATAAAGTCTTCAATAATGGCACGAAGAGCTCTTGCCCCGGTGTTTTTCTTTAAGGCTTTTTTTGCTATGCAGTGAACGGCTTCATCGTCAAATTTAAGGTCAACTTCATCAAGTGCGAGAAGCTTTTTGTACTGCTTTAAGATTGCATTTTTGGGCTGTGTGAGTATCTGTGCGAGCATATCCTCAGTCATTGCCTGAAGTGTAAATACTATAGGAAGTCTGCCTAGAAATTCAGGAATCATACCAAATTCTCTGAGATCCTCAGTAGTAACTTTTGAGAGAATATTTTCGTCGTTATCATATTTATCTTTAAGTTCAGCTTCAAATCCAATGGACGACTGTTTTGTAAGTCTGTTTTTAATAACTTTTTCAAGTTCAGGAAAAGCACCGCCACAGATAAATAAAATATTTCTCGTATTAACCGTTGTAAGCGGAACCATCGCATTTTTGCTTGTAGCACCGACCGGAACTTCGACATCACTGCCTTCAAGAAGTTTTAACATTCCCTGCTGAACGGATTCTCCACTTACATCTCTGCTGTTTGTGTTTCTTTTTTTAGCAATCTTGTCAATTTCGTCTATAAAGATAATTCCATGTTCGGCTTTTTCAACATCGTTGTCGGCTGCGGCGAGAAGCTTTGATAAAACGCTCTCTACATCATCGCCTATATATCCGGCTTCTGTAAGTGAAGTCGCATCAGTTATGGCAAGAGGAACCTGAAGTATTTTAGCAAGTGTTTTAACAAGATATGTTTTACCGCAGCCTGTTGGACCTACCATAAGCATATTTGACTTTTCGATTTCGATTCCGTCATCTTCCTCAATATCATCTGAGAGTACACGCTTATAATGGTTATAAACTGCGACAGACATTACTTTTTTTGCAAATTCCTGACCGACTACATATTCATCGAGTTTTGATTTAATTATATGAGGTGCAGGAAGATGTTTTATGTCAAAGACACCTGTCTGTATATTATCTTTTTTCTTTTCTTTTGCAGCTTTTTTCTTTTTAATCTTCTGATTTTTAGGGATATTGTCACCGCCCGGCATATTTGGCATACCAAATCCGAACATATCCATATAAGGCATATTTGGAAATGTGCCGTTCAGGTTCATATTGTTCATTGAATCAAAAGTTTTCTGCATACAGTCATTACAGATACATATATTATTTGGAATATGTATCATTTTTCCTGCTTTGCTTTCAGGACGGCGGCATATATAACAGATTTCTTCATAACTATCGTTGTTATTATTGTTATCTGATGCGTTTATATTATCACTATTATTATTATCTGACATAAATTATCTCCTTTTCTTGACTACTATGCTATAGTGTGTTAAAATATGAATTGTGTGCTCCCATAGTTAAATGGATATAACAGCCCCCTCCTAAGGGGCAGTTGTAGGTTCGATTCCTACTGGGAGTGCTTTTTGTTTATCTGGATGTGTTTATGCGGTGGCAAAATTGTTTACAATTTAGCAAACCGTAACATCATGATAGCTTATATATTTAAAATATGCAATGCAACTTAGTAAAAGATTAGCGTTTTTTTATAAATAGATTAAGATTTTTATAAATTGAATTAAACGATAGATTTAGTGTTATGAGCAAGCAGCACAGCAAATTGCGAATATCCGCTTGACTATCAGATAAGAGGTATGTTATTTACACAGGAAGTGGGGAGATTATGAACAGAAAAAGAGTTTTATCGTCGTTTTTGACTGTAATTATCATGTTTTCCGCAATGTTGTCGGGAGTTAGTGCACAGGCAAAGGGTGGTTCATGGCCGAAAGGACCGTCAACGGACAGTCTTGTCAGCGGTTCGGCAATAGTTATGGAAGTTTCCACGGGTACGGTATTATATGGAAAGAATATTCACAAAAAACGATATCCGGCAAGTATCACCAAAATTCTTACGGCACTTTTAGCTGCTGAGAACAGTTCACCGAGTGATGTTGTAACATTTTCAAAGACGGCAGCATACGGTATAAGTCCGGGAGATTCGACGGTAAGTTCTGAGCCGGGTGAGAAAATGACGATGGAACAGTGCCTTTATGCCATCATGCTTGAGTCCGCAAATGAGGTTTGTCTTGCGGCAGGAGAACATGTTTCAGGAAGTGTAAAGAACTTTGTTAAGCTGATGAACAGGCGTGTTAAGCAGCTTGGTCTTAAAGACACACATTTCAATAATCCAAACGGTCTGCCTGATCCTAATCATTATACTACGGCATATGATATGGCGATGATAGGAAGAGCAGCTTTACAGAATTCCGTATTTAGAAAGGTCAGCAATACACCGAGATATACTTGTGCAAAGACAAATAAGCATAAGATGAAGAGAATATGGCTCAATCATCATGAGGCTATCAATCCGGACGAGTATCCTCAGTACGGATACAAATATTGTATCGGTGGAAAGACAGGATTTACACACGCAGCAGGAAATACGCTTGTTACATTTGCGGAAAAAGACGGTATGCAGCTTGTCTGCGTTGTCATGAAGTCGACAAGCCAGAAAGCAGGAGAGCCTAATCAGTACACGGATACGATTAAACTTTTAAATTATTGTTTTGGAAAGTACAAAAAGCATAATGTCGGTGGTTCCGATTCAAAGATAAGTGAAGATTTGTTTGACAATTACGGAAGTTTCTTTAACAGTTCAAATTCTCCGGTGAGATTTGAGGGTGAGTCAAGTGTTGTACTTCCAAAGAATGTTAAACTTTCAAAGGCTAAGCAGAAAATAATTTACAATAAAAATGTTAAAATTAAGACTGGAAAGAATATTATAGGAAAAGTAACCTACACTTATGCGGGAAAAACGGTTGGTTCAAGCAATATTATTTATGACAGTACAAAGAAAACATATCTTGATGAAGCATCAAGAAAAGTTGTAAACAAAGAAATAAAATCAATCGAAAAGACAAATTCAAATCCATCATTGTTTCATAAGATATTTACCGGAATAAGAGATGGCATTTCAGGTGGAATTTATGGAGTGATTGATTTTATCGTAAACAACATTGTTCTTTCGATAGTCATACTTTTAGCGATAATAGTTATTGTGATGTTTATAATTTTTGCCATTACAGGTAAGTCCATTGTAATGTCAAGGAGCAGAAAAAGGCATGGTGGCTACCAGAGTAAAATGGGTAGAAGAAATCATGCTAAAAGAGTAAGGCAGAACAGAAAAGATTCTTCTAATAAGAATGTGAGAAGAAATCATAGTAAGCATTATACAAAGAAAACATCTGCTTCAACAAGTGATAAGCCGTCTACAAGAAAAAACACAAATTATTCAAGACGCCGTAAGAAAACGCGTGAGAGTTTTGGAAAGAATTTCTTTGACTTTTAAATATCGGATCGGAGTGGATTGTCACTCCGGTCTTTTTTTCATATTTATATAGTGAGGGTGATTGCGAAACTGATTATATGTTGTGTTAATTGCACAATTTAATAAAGTATTATGAGAGTTTCGCAATTTGATATTATTGAAATATGGAAAAAGAAGCGGAGATTATTTGTATGAACAGGTTGTGTATGGAGGCGGCGGTTTCGCAGGAGTATCAGGATTATCTTGTAGAGTATTATGGAGATGAAAAATACCTGACCGATAAATATGGTGAGGGATGTTATCAGATAATCTCTGAGCGGTTTGCGATTGCATATGTAAAGGGAGATGAAGTTAGAAGTGGCATAAACGGCGGAGCATTTTTTGTGCCCGCCTGCTATGGTCTTATGTCATCAGAGCCTGCTCTTGCGTCGGCGGGGATAACAAAAGTCAGAAATCAGCCGAATCTGTCTATGTACGGACAGGGAGTTATGGTTGGGTTTATAGATACGGGGTATGCCGTGCGAAAATAGAAGAAAGGGATATAACAGGAGTATGAAAGAAAAATATTATTCAGATTGTATTAAGGTTTTAGATGAAGTGGGAAAGGTTGTTATAGGAAAAGACGACTGCATAAGAAGTGTTATGGCGGCAGTTTTGGCTGAGGGACATATACTTATTGATGATGTTCCGGGTGTCGGAAAAACATCGCTCGCAACGGCATTTGCGAAAGCAATGGGTCTTGAAAACAAAAGAACACAGTTTACATCGGATGTAATGCCGGCAGATATTACCGGATTTAATATGTATGACAACAAGAGTCAGGAATTTATTTATCAGCCTGGACCTGTAATGTGCAATTTTTTTCTCGCGGATGAAATCAACAGAACCTCACCGAAAACGCAGTCGGCACTTCTTGAAGTGATGGAGGAAAAGAGTGTGACCGTTGACGGTGTGACGAGAAAAGTTCCTGAACCGTTTATAGTCATAGCTACGCAAAATCCGGAGGGAAGTATAGGAACACAGCTTTTGCCGGAATCACAGCTTGACAGATTTATGATATGTATTTCCATGGGTTATCCTTCGCTTGAGGATGAGATAAAGATTGCAAAAAATTGTGAAAAAGATTATGAAAATGTGCGTATGTCAGAAAGTGTTGCGTCTGTTATTGACGGGGAAGAACTCTTAAATATAAGAAAATATGTGAAAGATATTTTTATAGCTGATGAAGTTTATGATTATATATGCAGACTTATCAGAGCTACCAGGGGAAGCGATTATATAAGACTTGGCGTAAGTCCGAGAGGAACAATCGCACTTACGAAGCTTTCAAAAGCATTTGCATTTCTTGATGACAGAGATTATGTGACACCAAAAGATGTCAAGGAGGCATTTGAAAAGATTGCTCCGCACAGGATTGTCATGTCGGGAAGAGCATCAGGAGAAAGGATTTCTTCGCAGATGGCTATCAAAAAAATAAGTAACGGCATAAAAGCACCGGGAATTAAAAAGAAGAAATGAGGAGAAAATGGCAGGTAGGATTTTTACATTTATTTTGAGTGTATTGTTTACTTTATATATGTCAGTTTTATATAACAGCAATGGTTTTTTGTTTGTGTTTTATGCTGAAATTTTAATAGGAAGTATGTTGTTTATCATGAATATGATATTGTTTTTCAAGCTTAAGATAAAGCTTGAAACAAAGCCTGTCATAAACAAATGCGGGCGGATAAATTTTGAACTTGTTCTTGAAAACAGGAGTATTTTGCCAAGTGGAAAAATACTGCTCACATTGAACTGCCTTGACCCATATAATATGAAGCAGAAAAAAGTTGTTGTTAAGCAGTGGTGTTCGGCAAAAAGGACAGAGAGATGTTCGTACAGTTTTAGGGATGATGAAATCTTATCCGGAAATTATATAGTTTCTGTTAAAAAGGCGGGAATATACGACTATCTGGGATTTTTCAAGTTAAACAAACATATGAAAAATAAAAGTGAAGCAGTTTGTATAGTGCCTGTGACAGATGGAAAATATATTGAAACCGAAGAAAAAGATAGTGATGACAACTGTGTGATGATTAGCGGGAATAAGAAAAATAACGGAGATTTCAGCCATGTCAGAGAGTATAGAAATGGCGACAGGCTTAGAAATATACATTGGAAGCTTTCATCAAAAAGTAATACACTCTATGTAAAGGAATTTTTGGATGATAGTAAAAATTATTATTGTTATTATATTGAGACAAGACCGTTAAAAAGAGAAGAAATTGCAAGAGAATTTGATAAATGGAACAAGGTAGGATTTGGGACTATCGAAAATGGTGAAAATATAGTCTATGTCTGGTATGATGCAAGACAGAAGCATGTGAAAAGAGCATATGTATCAAATGAGGAAGAATTATACCGGGCATTATGTGAGATAAATGTTTATGATGAAATGAATTTGCGGTCAACAGGAAATAATCCTGTTATTGATAAAGATACGCTTATAGAAATGGAGAAAACAGGTTAGAGTTATGGAATTGTATGGAATCAGGCAAAAGAAAAGACAGACAATGCCTTTAGCGGGGATTTTTATGGCGATAACTGCCGTTGGAGTTTACCGCAGTTTTTGTGATGAGTTTAGTTATCCGGCAAATTATAGAGAGGTGTATCTGGCAATCTTCATCTTCTCGTTGATATTTACATTGACGGGGATGTTAAAATCAATTCCCAAAAATATATTATTTGCCGGATATACGATTGCCTTTTTTGGTTTTATGCTATTAAGGCGTGATTATTTGAAAGGGAGTTTCAATATACTTCTTAATTATGTGAACATAAAAAAACAGGAGTATTTACAGTCTGATGAAATGACAGATGTAACTTCCGTTTTGCGCGGTTCACGGCTTGGGAATAGTGGAAAAGCAGCCATTATCGTGATAATAGGGATGATGGTTCTTGCCATGGCAATATGTATTTTTAGTCTGAAAAGCAGGGTGTGGAGTTATATTCCGGCGGCGGTAGTGGTTATCATGGGAATGATGTACGGAAAAACACCATCTATGGAGACTTTTGCGATGCTTGTTGCAGGTGGTGCGGGTATAGCATTTTCTATTACAAACCGTAAAATGAAAAATAAGGCGGTGGGATATGCGGTCATTTCAGTTATAATGGCAGTCTGTATGGCAGTTTCAGTCTGTGTTACAGATCAGACCGAAGAAAAGATTATGTCGAAAAACAATCAGATTTTAAGAAAACAACAGCAATATGAAAAGATTGCAAAAAAGATTGCTGATAATATCGTTGAACAGATACAGGATATGAGTTATCGTGGAAGATTATCAAATGTTTCACCTGTTTACACGGGGAAAAATATGTTTGAAATAGTGCTCGACAAAAAGCCCGGGTCAAAAATTTATTTTAAAGAATTTAGTGCGGACACATACAATAACGGCAAATGGACGAGTGAAGCAGAGGAATCAGGATTTTATTCTTATCGTTTGAAAAGTATTTTTTCTTATGGATACAAGTCTGTTAAGGATATGGCGGACAAAAGTAGTGAGACAAAACTTATAAATATGCGTGTCCAATATGACAATAAGGCAAATCAGAGAGATAAAAAACTGGCTCTGCCTTATTACAGTGATGTAAAAAATATAAATACAAATAAAAAATCTGATGATAAAAATGTAACAACTGTTGATAATGGGATAAAATTAGATGATTTGGAGAGAAGCATAACAAGAAAAGCTGATGATTACAATATAAAGTATTATGATGTGGCGTATTCAGAATATAATTATCTTTTAAACAGTGATAAAAGTTATGTGACAGATACAAAATATAGCGAATATGTCAGAGAAAATTACCTTGGAGTGCCTGATGATGACAAGTTAAAAAAATTTGCAGATGAAATAGAATTGTCTGAACAGTTAAGCCTTAAATGTCAGGAAATAGAGTCTGCATTGCAAGCTGATACGACATATACAAAAAATCCGGGCAGACTTCCTCTGACGAAAGATTATCTTGACTATTTTCTTTTTGAAAATAAAAAGGGCTACTGTGAGCATTATGCAACGGCATCGACGATTCTTTTAAGATTGAAAAATATTCCGGCAAGATATGCCGCAGGTTATATGGTTTTTCCAAGTCAGTTTCAAAAGGTAGTGAGAAAGAGTGCTTTTGGAAAAAATAAAGTGTACTATGTGGCACAGGTACATGATGAGGATGCACACGCATGGTCTGAGATATATAAAGAGGGGGTGGGCTGGCTGCCGGTAGATATGACAAAAACATCTGCAATCTCAAAGGAATATGCCGATGAAGAACCGCCACAAGTTTCTTTTGATACTGTACCGAAAAGCACTAAAGCGGCAGATAAAGCTCAACACAGGGCAAAAAATACGGCAAAGCCAAAGAAAAATAAAGTTAAAAATGATAACGGGAATGTAAAAAAGAAAAAAGACAACAGGAAAAAGTCTGATAACAAGACAGTAAAGAACAAAACAAAAGTTAAGGACAAGACGGAAAGCAATATTAAGAAAAGCCAGTCGGAAAAGACTGCAGCAAAAAACAGAACAGGCTTGCCGTTGTATGTAAGATTACTGCTTGTTTTTGCGGTGGCATTTGTACTTTTTGTGATATATATTTTTTATGGCAGACAAAAAATGTTTTATCTTTTATATAAAAAGAAGATTTCAAGAGCAGAAAACAATTCAGCAAAGCTTTTTGTGGCAAGAAGATTTTTGGCCCTGTATATGGGATGTGAAGGCAGGAAAATGGAAAAACTTTCCGATGATGAATATATCAAAAAACTGTCCGAGGTGTGTGATATAGGAAATCTTAGGGAGATACTTGAAAAGGCTGCTTTTTCGGCGGAGGATATATCAGAGAGCGAACTGTTGTGTTGTCTTTGTATAATGAATGAAATTGCATCAAAGATTAGAGCCGAAAGGTCTTTACATTGTCTTTATTTTGAGTTAAACTTGTTACAGAACTTTATTATAGAAAAAACTAAATAAATTTACTTTTTTCTATAACACTTATTAAAAATTTTCACTGAGAAGGAGGAAAAACATGTTAGAGGAATTAAAGAAAAGAGTTTATGAGGCAAATATGCTTTTACCAAAGTACGGTCTTGTAACATTTACCTGGGGAAATGTAAGTGAGATTGACAGAGAGAGTGGAATTTTTGCTATCAAGCCAAGTGGTGTTGAATATGACAAGCTTACACCTGAAGATATGGTGCTTGTTGACCTCAACGGAAACAAAGTTGAAGGAAAATATAATCCGTCATCAGATACGGCAACTCATGTAGAGCTTTACAAAGCATTCAAGGACATCGGAGGAGTCGTACATACTCACTCATCATATGCTACAAGCTGGGCACAGGCAGGAAGATCAATTCCATGCTATGGAACAACACACGCTGATTATATTTATGGTGAAGTTCCATGTGTACGCTGTCTTACAAAGGACGAGATTGAGGATGCATATGAAGAGAATACGGGAAAACTTATCGTTAGCGAGTTCAATGCAAGAAATCTTGATCCTGTAGCTGTTCCTGCTGTTCTTTGCAAAAACCACGGACCATTTGCATGGGGCAAAGATGCTCACGAGGCAGTTCACAATGCAGTAGTTCTTGAGGAAGTCGGAAAGATGGCATATCGTGCTGAGACTATCAATCCTAGAATCCAGCCTGCACCACAGGAGCTTCAGGACAAGCATTACTATCGTAAACACGGTGCTAACGCATATTACGGTCAGGGCAAATAATAATATTTTTATTCGCACACCAGCGGGGATAGACTACGGTCACCCCGCTTTTTTAAATGCTGACGGAACAAGCAGGATATATTCAATATGGGATCAGACAATACCCATTGGAAATATGAAAAGCGGCAGAATTCCCGACGGATTTTTGTTCGGGGCAGAATATTTAAGAAGTAATATTAATGAAGCACTTATGTCTGATAATCCTAAAAACATAGTTCCGAGTGTAGACACAAACGGACATGGAACATTTCTTGCAGGGGTTGCCTGTGGCAATAAGATTGATGAGAGAAATTTTTCGGGGGTTGCCCCGCTTGCCGATGTATGCGTCGTTAAGTGCCGTGAAGCAAAAGACGGTCTTAAAAGATATTTCCGCATAGGCGGTGATAAAGTAGTCTACGGTGAGCAGGATATAATGCTTGGCATAAAATATTTGTGGCAGACTGCAGTAAAAGCCGAAAAACCGCTTATCATATGCTTTGGAATAGGAACAAATATAGGAGGGCATGAGAGAGGAGGATGTCTTGGAGAATATCTCGAAAGTAGAGGAAATTACAGCGGTGTGTGTGCGGTGGCTGCGTGTGGAAATGAAGCTAATGCCGGACATCATTACAGGAGCGGACTGCTCAGGTCGGGGCAGGATGTTGAGGTCGAACTGCGGACGGGAAGTGATGATGGATTTACGATAGAGTTGTGGGGAGATGCACCAAATCTTTATGCGATAGGTATTATATCTCCAAGCGGTGAATACAGCGGAAAGACAACGGCAAAACTCGGTGAGCAGCACAGGATAAGGTTTGTACTTGAAAAAACAGTGGTTGACATAGATTATCTGATAACGGCATATGAGAGCGGCGACGAGTGTGTAAGGCTAAGATTCAGCTCAGTTGAACCGGGGTTATGGAAAATAAGGGTTTTCAATGACAACCGGGGTGATGGTTTCTTTGATATGTGGCTGCCGATAAAAAATTTTATAACTGATGAAACTTATTTTCTTGAAAGTGACCCTGATGTGACGATATGCAATCCGGCAAACAATATAGCTATATTGTCAAATGCCTACTATAATTCATATACGACCAGTGCCGTTGCAGACTCAAGCCGTGGCTACACAAGGTCTGGATATATAAAACCCGATATATGCAGTCCGGGAATAGACATATTTGGACCGATGGCAAGTGTCATTACAGACAGGACACAAAAAGGTGATGTGTCATTGGCAAGATATGGTTATATGAGCGGTTCAAGTGCCGCTACGGCAATAACAGCCGGGGCAGCAGCACTTTTGATGGAATGGGGGATAATAAGAAAAAATGATATAACGATGGACACCGTGTCCGTCAAGAAATATCTTATCCGTGGTACGATAAACACGGGGGTGGAAGTCCCAAACAGGATATGTGGTTACGGCGGCATTGATCTTTATGGTGTGTTTCAGGCAATGCGGGGAAGAATATGATTTTAATATATTTTATCATATGACAGGTATATCCTATTTCAGTTTGACTATGTTGTAATTTTTTGGATAAATTTATGGATTTACTGCACTGACGGTCTATGTGTTGCCAGTGTCAGAGTTTTTTATGTCACGAAGCAGCACTTTGTATCTGAGGTTTGCAGCATTTATTTCATATATAAAAAGGTCTATAAGGTCCGGGTCATCTACACTTTCGAGTCCTTTGTAAGCATTTTCAAAGCTTTTTTGTGTCTCTTTTAGTGCATTTTTAAGGAACTCTTCTCTTTTGGGAGGGTTTCTTTTTTTGTTTGAAAAAATCATAAAAATTCCTTTCTTATTATTTGACTCTGATATCATTTATAAATAAGTATAGACAAGGGTTGGAAAAAATATGCAATTTTATAAAAAAGTTAAAAAAATTTTTTGTCATTTTCTCTTAAAAAACGACAAATTAAAATTTAAGTCTTTAGAAAAGAGAAGATGACGTGATTACAAAATACAGTGAAGTATCATATCAAAAAAATTAAAAAAAGTTTAACGAAATTTTTGCCTTAGGAGTGAGGCAGATGTTGTGCAGAATAAATAACAAACTAAGAAAAATTTTAGTCAGATATTAACAAAAATAAAGATGAAATTTTGGCGATTTTAGATAAAAACAGGGGGTGTTGACATACATTTTGTGTGATGTTAAAGTTAGCCCACGCAAATGGAGGAGGTGAAAGACATGAGAGAAATATTTGTGTGCAGTATGCTTTTAATGGCAGGAATTGATGATATGAAAAGAAACAGAATAAGTAATTGTATAGTGATTCCGGCAATAATTTTGTCGGTTATATACAAAGTGTATTTTGATGGATTTTTGTATGCAATGCGTGGGATAAAAGATATGACTTTAATATGTCTGATATTTTTACCGGTGTTTAAGCTGCGGGGAATAGGGGCAGGAGATATAAAATTATTTTGTATGATTACCGGATTCTACGGATTTATTTTTGGTATAAAAGTGGCTGCACTCACTATTATGTTTGCAGGAGTCGCGGCGGTATATCGTGTTTTAAAGTATCCGTATTTGCTAAACAGATTTTTTGAATTAAAAAATTATCTGTTATATGGTGTTTGTGGTGCCGGGCATTATTTTGCAGCGGATAAGTCAGAAAGAGCAGTGATTATCCGCATGGCACCATTGACGGCATCAGCATATTTTTTAGTGCTGTTGTAATTGTTAAAAAATTGAGTTTGTAAGTTGTTTTTCAGGCAGATAAAGACAAACTTATTGTAAGAGGAGGGATAGTTTGGAGAAAGTAGTAATAGGTCTATATGATAAGACGGTCTATTCAGAGAGGTTTGCAGAATACTTTTGTAATAATAAAAATAATTGTATAGATTTCATGATATTTACAGTGTTTGACAAAATTTCAGAATTTGTAAAAAAGGGAAAGCTGGATGTATTACTTTTGGGTCAGGAGTATGTTGATGAGATTAAAAACACAAAAGAAATTGGTAAGATAATTGTTTTGTCAGAAGGAAATTATGTGATGGAGGGTGAAAAATATCCGGTTGTGTTTAAGTATCAGTCGGTAGAAAATATTATTAACGAGGTGCTTGAAAATATAGCTGATGACGAGAAAATCCGATTGGAAGAAAATAATAAAAATCCGGTCAAAATCAATACGGAGTTAATAGGAGTGTATTCGTCAGACAGCGTAAATCTGGCATTGAAATATGGTGTTGATCTTGCGATAAAGACGGCAAAAGTAAAAAAGACACTTCTTGTATGTCTTGACCAGTTAAACGGTCTTGATGGTGCATTAAGGCTGGAAAACAATATGTGTGAACAGTTTTTTTCATATGAGGGAGAGAATATGACTTATGAAACTTCATATGTAAGAGGAATGTCAGAAGTCATATATTATCTGAATAAAAAGGGCAGTAAGCTTGCCCTGAAATTACAGTCTATAATATGTCACAGAGGTGGCGTGGATTGTATATATTCGGTGGAAGATTACAGAGATCTTAAATACTTTGATATTGAGGGAGTAGAGGAGTTTATCAGTATTCTTTCAGGTCAGATGGAGTATGAAACGATTATTTTTGTAATAGGTTATCTCAATGAAACATTTATTGAGTTGATGCAAAGGTGTGATAAATTGTATTTTTCTGCTGTGCAGGATGAGATTGACAGGCAGAGATTTAGTTCTTTTGAAAAGACGCTGATGCGTGATGGTCTAGCAGGAAGTCTTGATAATATTATGTTTTATGCATCAGAAAAATCAGTGATTGATTGAGCAAAAAAGAGAGGAACTTCCTGATTAAAAGTTAAAAATATGAGCAATAAAAAATTTTAAATAACTGATCAAAAAGTAACAGTTCAGCCATAAAAAGATAATTGGCAATACAATGAGCTTGTTCATTGTATTGTTAAGTACCTTTTTATGGTAGAATAGCCTTTCATTTCTGAAATGAAATAAACAAAAGCTGCAAAGCAGCGACTGACAGCTCGCTGGCAGGTTTATGAATGTAAGAAATGAAAGGCTGAACTGTTACGACAAAAATTCTGATTTAAGGTAAAAACATGGATTGTAAGTGGAGATATGGAGAATATAGGCAAAATAAAAACGGAGATTTATAGGGAACTTGTTGAAAAAATGATTGATGGAGGGGAGTGCAGTGATGAAGAATTATATGAATTGATAGAGGAACGGGTATTTGAAAAAAGCCATAGTACATACATATCACAGAATAATAAGGAAATACTTGTCAGAGGAATTTTTAATTCAATACGCGGAATGGATGTACTTCAGGAACTTGTAGATAATCCTGATATTACTGAGATTATGGTGAACGGCTGCGATAATATTTTTATTGAAAAGAATGGCAGGATAAGCAGGTATCCGGAAAAGTTTGTAGATGTTAATAAACTTGAAGATGTTATCCAGCAGATAGTATCAAAGGTAAACAGGGTTGTGAATGAGACAAGTCCTATTGTAGATTTCAGGCTTGTTGACGGTTCAAGAGTGAATGTTGTACTGCCGCCTGTAAGCCTTAGCGGACCTGTTGTAACTATAAGAAAATTTCCGGAGAGTCCAATGACAATGGAGAAGCTTATAGAGATAGGTTCACTTACAAAAGATGCAGCGAGCTTTTTGGAAAAGCTTGTGAAAGCGGGATACAACATTTTTATAAGTGGAGGAACAGGCAGTGGCAAAACAACATTTTTAAATGCACTGTCAGATTATATTCCAAAAGATGAAAGGATAATTACGATAGAAGATGCGGCAGAGCTTCAGATAAGAAATATACAAAATCTTGTAAGGCTGGAAGTAAGAAATGCAAATGTTGAAGGCAAAAATGCGGTAACAATAAGAGATCTCTTAAAGTCATCGTTGAGGATGCGGCCTGATAGAATAATCTTGGGCGAGATAAGAGATGCTGCGGCATGTGAGTTGCTAAACATAATGAACACCGGTCATGACGGAAGTCTTTGCACCGGTCATGCAAACAGTTCAAAGGATATGCTTTCAAGAATGGAAACATTGGTATTGTCAGGAATGGATATACCGGTGATGGCAATAAGAAATCAAATAGCATCTGCACTTGACATAATAATCCATCTTGGGAGGATTCGTGATAAGACCAGAAAGGTTTTAGAGATAGCAGAGATTGTTGGTATGGAGGGGGACAGGATAAAGCTTCAGACTTTATTTGAGTTCGTTGAGGAAGGTGAGGATAAAGACGGGAGGGTGAAAGGAAGTTTATGCAGGAGAGAAAAGGGGCTTATCCACACGGAAAAGCTTCAAAGAGCCGGGATAGAGTTATAAATTTATTCAAATCAGATAAAACAAAGTTGATAAAATACTTTTTTTGTGGATTTGGAAAGATGTTTTTGGTATCAATGTTATTTTACAAGTCAGTTATCATATGTTTATTCATATCTGTTATATATGGGTGGCTTAATATAAAAGTTGAAATAAAAAGAAATAATGAACACTGGAAATGGAATGTAAATCTTGAATTTAAGGAAATGATGTTGAGTGTGTCGGCTGCTCTTTCAGCGGGTTATTCTATTGAAAATTCCATAAGGGAGTCAAGAAAAGACATAGAATTATTGTATGGGAAAAAATCGCTGCTTTTGCCTGAGGTAGACAGAATGATTTTATCCGTAGAAAACAGTATTCCTATAGAAAAGGCAATATCGGAGTTTGCATCAGGGTGTGATGTTGAGGATATAAAGTGCTTTTCGGATATATTTTGTATTGCACAGAAAACAGGTGGAAATATGGTTGAAATAGTTAAATCTACGGCAGATAAGATAAGCAGTAAGATAGAAGTCAATAGGGAGATAAAAACAATGATAGCGGCAAAAAAGATGGAAAGCAGGATAATGAATGTAGTACCGCTTTTGATAATCGTATATTTCTGGATAACCTCACCAGGTTTTTTGGATTGTCTTTATACGGTGGGCGGGCATATTTTTATGACAATATTGTTTTTGATATACATATTCGGCTGTATGCTCAGCAATAAGATAGCAAATATAAAAATTTAATGCTATCAGGGAAATGGCAGAGTGGATTGTGAATATCCGCCTGGCTGTAGATGGCAGGCTGCATCATTGATTAGGACAAGATGTAAATCTACAAATAAGAAGGAGGGGTATGTTGAGGGATATTATTTTATTTGGTGTTAGTGTCGGAGTATTATGTTTATATTTTGCATTTCTGCTTTATGAATGGTTTTTAAATAAAAAGAAAATGCGGGCTGAAACTGATAAAACATATAATTTTATACTACCGGCGGCAAAAAGGATTTTAAGTATTTTGCAGAATAGACTTTATATGGAGTTAAAGGAAGAAACCTTAAAAAGATACAGAAAATTGTATGTTGGAAAAAGTGATGATGATATAAAACGGGATTATTACATAAAACATATATCGGTATTTTTATATATGCTTGGAATATGTCAGGTATTGTTTTTTGTGACGTTGTTATCATGTCAGAATGACCGGGAACTGGTTTGCGGTTATTATATTGAGAAAAATGACATTGGTGGCGAACAAAAAGAGATAAAGGTAGAGACAAAAATAGGTGGGTTAGAAAAAGAATTAGATATAACATTACCAGAGAGAAAATATAGTGACGAGGAAATTAAGATACAGTCAGAAAAGGTAAAAAAATATATTTATGCACATTATCTTGGAAAAAATAAATCCTCTGATAAAGTCTGTAAAAATCTGTATCTTATGAAAAAAGTTAAAGGAAGTATGTTTGTGGTGTCGTGGTTTTCTGATGATGAGAAAATTATATCGGAACAGGGAAAAGTATATGGCAGCAGGATAAGTAAGCCGCAGCAGGTCGGACTTACGGCTGTTATAAAATATGAGGCATTCAAGGAAAAATTAAGGTTTAATGTTATTGTAACTCCAGTAAAAAAAGGAAACGAGCAAAGTATATGGGACGAGTTGGATAAACTTCTTTCAGATGCTATGGAAAAAACAAAAAGTCTGAGATATTTTAAACTTCCTGAAAAAGTCGCAGGGAAAAAAATCAAATATGGCATAAATAGATATGAGCCTTTGTGGAAACTTACGGCAATTATGGCAGTTATGTTTATTATTGTTCCATATTTACTTGAAAGCGTGACAAAAAGTAAAGTGTCAGACAGGGAAAAGCAGTTAAAACTTGCATATCCTGAGATGATAGAAAAGTTTGTATTGCTGGTAAATGCAGGATTACCGGTAAAAAATGCGTGGATTCGTATAACGGAAACAGAGGGTGAGAAATCAAAAGCTAATAATTATACTGATAAAAATTATTTGAGTAAGAATTATCGGGATAATTATTATCTTATAGAAGAAATGCTTCTGACAAGAAGGCAGATGGAAAATGGACTTAGTGAAGAAAAGGCATATGAGCTGTTTGGGAGGAGGATAGGACTTTTAAGCTATATGAAGTTTTGCACATTACTTGTGCAAAATATGAAAAAAGGAACCGCAGACCTGATAAGGATTTTGGAGTATGAATCCGCAGATGTATTTAACGAGAGAAAGGAGAATGTCAAAATACTTGGAGAGGAAGCAGGAACAAAGCTTCTTCTTCCCATGATGATAATGATGGTGATAATATTTGCAATAATAATGTACGCTGCTTTTGCAGGTATGTAATGTACTCTCAAAATCTTCTGGACGAAGAATTTAGAGATGAAGTTTTGATATACAATGACATTTTCAAAGTGCGTACACGGTATGTACGACGAGAAAATTGAAACAATAAATCGGAAATCTAGTGTAGTGTATCATTGATTTTCAGCTAAATAACGCAGGGTAAATTTTCATTCCTCCGCCTTGCAGAATGAAAATTTATGCAAGTTATTTGGCGAAATGTCATTGATACAGTACACTGGCCGAAATGACTCGTTTTAAGGAGATGACGAGAGTACATTGTAGAGAAAGAGAGGAAAAAATTATGATAAGAAAGAACGATTTAAGAGATTTGATTTATGAGGAAGATGGAATAGGTGTGGTCGAGATTATTCTTATTCTTGTAGTGCTTATAATGCTGGTGGTTATATTTAGAAAACAGATAACAGGTATTGTAAGCAGTGCATTTTCAAATATAAATGAGGATTCGGAAACGATAAATGAAGATATTGAACTTGATGAATAAGAAAAAATTAACAGCACAGGGAAGCATAACCGTTTTTATGACCTTTATTTTTATGATTATATTAAGTCTTATACTTGCTATATTTGAAAATACAAGAATCATATCTTCAACAGGCTATATGAAAAATGCATCGCTTAGTGCAGAAAAGACCTTGTTTGGTGATTACAATCTGGAACTTTATAAGGAGTATGGCTTGTTTGGATATGGTGGTTATAATGGGCTTGATTACGATGATATGTGTCAGGAATTTAGGGAAATTGTTAAAAAAAATCTTTGCGTAAAGCCGGAAAATGCGTTATTGACATATACGGACATATATAAAATAAAAAATATAACTGTAAAGACTGAAAAAAGTCAGGGATTTAAAGATGGTGATAATTGGGACAGGCAGATAAAGGCGTGTCTTGTGAGCGATACTGTCGATGAAATTGCAGACAAGATAAAAAATAAACATTCTGAGGATGGTACATATGATGAAAAGGAAGTTTATAAAAAACTTGATGATGCAGACAGTTATGAAACGGGAAAATATAAGGAAAAATATGCTGATAAGAATGAAAAGGGGAGTGAGGAAAAGCAAGGAAAAACAGAGATTGAAAATTCGGATAAAGATGGAAATAAATCTGAGAAAAACGATAAAACAGAAGCCAAAAAGGATAAAGCTGATGAAAAAAGAAATGACATGGAAGATGCGGATATTGGAAACCCATTAGAAATGTTTAAGGAACTGGTACAGAATGGTTATATTTCGCTGGTGTGTGATATTTCTGAAGTTTCAAATGAGAACATAGAAAAAGCACTTGTAGAAGATGGTTATGTCAGTGAAGAAAAAAAAGTTAAAGAAAATGTCTTATCGGAAAGCAGTAAAAAGAATAAAGCTGGAAAAAATGTTTTATTGGAAGGCAGTGAAACAAATAAAGTCAGAAAAAATGTTTTATTGAAAGGCGGTGGAGAGAATAAAGCTAGAAAAAATGTTTTATCGGAAGATAGAGAGAAGAAAATTTCAAAATCAAAAAAACATGAGAAAACAGAGGATTATGAGAGTGCCGGTTCATTTTTAAAAAATATATTCTCAAACACTGATATGCAGGATACTGACTTTAAGGCTATAGGAAGCTGTGGAACAAATAAATTGTCAGAGATGATTTATGCGGAAAAGAAACTTACATCTTATGCAAAGAGTTCTGCAAGTGCAGTTGATTATGGTATGGAATATCTGATATGCGGAAAAGAAAACGAAAGGGATAATCTGACTGGAGTTATAAATAGGATAATTTCTATGCGTATGCTTATAAATTTTGCAATCATTTCAAAAGATGAAGTGATAAAAGCAAAAGCACTTGCCACAGCGACTGCAATAGCAGGAATAACAGGAATAGAGCCGGTCATAAAAGGGGTTCAGTATGCAATAATTGCAATCTTAGCATTTGAGGAGTCATGTATAGATACAGCAGCACTTCTTGACGGTAAAAAAATTCCACTGTTAAAAAATACAACTGATATAAAAATAAAATATGAAGAAATATGTACCGTATCAGGCAGTTCTTTTAGAGAGAAAGCACGGCAGTATCAAGAAAGTGATGGAAAGATAACAGCAAATTTTATAGATTACAGGGAATATCTTTTTGCATTTCTTGCGGTGGTTCCGGAAGAAAAAATAAAAAGCAGACTATTTGATATTATCCAACATGATTTGAGAACAAGATATAATGAGAGTTTTCGCATCCATGATTGTATAGTAGCAGCGGATTACAATATTACATATAGTATGAAATTTGCATTTCCGTTTTTATGGAATATGTATGGAAAGGATTTGAAGTATAAAAAATTTAGAAGGCAGGTGAGCGTTAGTCACAGATATGGATAAAAATATAAAAGCATCAATTACGGTTGAAGCATCATTTTGTGTTCCTATATTTTTTCTGGTGTTGTTTTCATTGTTGTATGAATTTAATATTCTATTTGGAATAAATGAAAATTATGCAAAATTGTATGATGCGGCAGACAGATATGCGATATACAGTCATGATACCAATGAAAATAATTCGGACAAATCTGAATATTCATATGAAAAAATCAGAATGCTTACAGATAATATAGCTTCGTTTTTAAGTGGTAAAAATATAATAAGCTGGACAGATAAAGGCGGATATAAGGTCTGTTATATGAAATACAAAAAGAAAGTTCCATTTGGAATGGCAGGGTTTGGACAGAACTTTTACCACCAGATGGTTGTGAGTGAGTATGCTGGAAAAAGTATGCTGACTGATGAAACGGCAGGGGATGAAGATGTTTATATAACGGAGACAGGCAAAGTCTATCATACACATTCTGACTGCACATATTTAAAACCGAGTGTAAAGAGAGTTTTTGCAGATAAAATTGATGGAATGAGAAATCTTTCAGGAGGGAAATACAAAAGATGTGAGCATTGTTTAAAATACTCTAAAACTGTAGGGGCTTATATTTACATAACAGATTATGGAGACCGGTATCATATGTCAGGACATTGTTCAGGAATAAAAAGAAATATAAAAAAGGTAAAAAAATCAAAAGTAGGAGGAATGTCAGAGTGCAATAAATGTATGGAAAGGGGATAGATATATGGCAGTAACGATATTACTTGGATTATGTCTTGCTATATGTATGATAACGGATATTATAAAAAGAACGGTTGATATAAGAGTGCTGATATTATTTTTTTGTATGCTTATGATTTGTGGATTTATTGAAAAAAACATCAGTATTCATAATATTACAGCAGGTTTGTTTGCGGCTGCTTTATTTGCGGCATTATCTTTTGTTTCAAAAGGAGCAATCGGCATGGGAGATGCCTTACTGTATTCATGTATTGTGTGTTTTGTGGGCATGGAAAAAGCTTTTTACATTATTTTTATGTCGGTGATGTTTGCGTTTTTTGCTGCATTATATCTTGTGATAGTTAAAAGAAAAGAAAAAAAATATGAAATACCGCTGGTACCGTTTATTTTTATGGCATATGTAAGCAGCTTTATGGTTTGACAGGGGGAGGGTTATTGGAAAAGATTGATTATAATAATAAAAATATGAGAAGTTATAAAAAATGTAAAGATGCAAATCAGAAAGAAGATACATCTGTTGAAAAATGTAAAGATGCAAATCAGAAAGAAGATATATCTGTTGAAAAATGTAAGGATGTAAATCAGAAAGAAGATACATCTGTTGAATATGAGGAGGTAGGCAAAAAAAGAAAAATGGTTAAAAAATATGATATATCAGGTAATTACACGGTTGAAGCTGCTTTTATTGTTCCAATGATACTGGGTATTGTCTTTGCAATCATGTATATGCTCTTTTTTCTGCATGATAAAGTGGTTTTGCAGGAAAATCTAAGGACAGTAGTGTTGAGTGCTGCACAGAATGAAAATGTATCTGGCAGGAATGTAGTTACTGACAATTTAGCAGAAAAGATTGAGAAAGGTGCTGAGAGTTCGTTAGGAAAAAAAGGAAATACCGTAACAGGCTATAAAGAACAGGTATCAAAAAATTTAATAGTCCTAAAAGTCAAAAATGCGGATTGCAATGTTGGTATTAAGTATGTGACAGCTAAGGCAAATGCTGTTGCGAATATGAATATTCCCGTTATAGCTTACTTTATGAAAAAGAAAAACAAAATCTGCTTAAAAACAAGATGCTTGAAATTGAAACCGGAAAGTATGCTTTGGAGAAAAAATACTAAGCAGTAAAAAGCTGCAAATGGCTTTTGGAGGTGAAAATAGAAATTATGGTTAAATATGAAAAAAAAGATGGTGCATTTGGTTCATATATTGTGTATGAGATTGATGATGTGGACAGTGAAACAGCAGAAAATGAAACGATAGAACTGAAAATGCTTAAAAATAACAAGATACCGGGAGTGCTTACATATGACATTAGATATATGGATGATAAATTTTGTCTGTATTATGATATAAAAGATATGATTTCCATGAAAGATGCGATAAATATAAAAAGTGTTGGGTATAATGAGCTGTGTCGTATATATACTGCGGTTATACAGATTGCAAAAAGTTGTAAAAAATATCTTATATCATTTGATTCAATTATGTTTAAAATGGAGCTTATATATACTAAAAGAAAGTTTAGGGAGTTTGCTTTCTGTATTTTTCCGGACCATGATATATCATATAGAAAACAGTTGAAAGATATGACGGAAGAACTTATGAGGGCAGTAGAGCATGAGGACAGGGAGGGGGCGGAATTTATTTATGAATTATATGAAATTGTTTCAACAGATAGTTTTTTTATTGGTGACATTGAGGAGTTTGTAGATGAAAAAAAGAAAATTCATGATTTAAAGAATAGTGAGATATGTGAAGACAAAATATCTGTGGAAGATAAAGGCAGAAGAATACAGTCGGAGCAGACGAAAAAGGAACTTTCCGGTGAGTGCCGGAGAGAAAGAAATAACTGTAATGATAAAATTTATCAATCTGATATAATCGGTGTGGAGGAAAAAGTCTGTAAAGTTAATAAAACAGGTTTGTACAGAAAAGATTATAGCGATGGCAAAGTCCGTAAGGCAGGAAAAAGCCCTAAATATAGTAAGATTTTTAAAAATAGAAAGTCTTATCAAGACGGTGAAATCTGCATGACGGGCAAAGATTATCAAGTTGGCGAAGTCTGTCGGGATAGAAGTAAAAAATTTACGCTGGTGAGAGGAAATATAAAAGATGTGCTGGTGAGGGAGTTCGTTCCAAGAGCCATAGATATAAAGAAGTCTGTTTCATTTGGCTGTGGAATGGAGGAGTGTGTGCATATAGGCAGAAGTGTAAAAAATGAGGTTGTATTTCCACATAATTATATCAGCAGGATACACGCAGTACTTGAGGCAGATGAAAATTTTTTGTATGTTACCGATAAAGGTTCTTTAAACGGGACTTTTATAAATGGCAAAAAAATTGCCGCAAATGTAAAAACAAAGTGTAGTGTCAGGGATGAGATTACATTTGCGGATATATGTTTTATTGTTGTTTGAGTACACCAGGGTTCTGGAGCTAAAAGACATTTTGAAATCAACTGATGCCGTGTATTGTTCCATTGCTGTCTGATTTTGTCACTTGCATAATACTACTTAAAAACAATAGATTTGTTGATATATTCTGTTTTAACTACAATATACGGATAACTCTTGGCTTTAGAAGTTGATTTTTGCTTAGGACCATATAATTCCGTGTCAAATACGATATAGTTATCTGAAAGATAAAGTTCATTGACGGTAATGCTGAAATCAGGTGAAAGCTGTTTGCCGTAGCCTTTTACTATATAGAGTTCTCCCTCACATGAAAAACTGAGTTCAAAGGCATTTTCTTTGCGTTCCCTTATCATTTTTCTGAGTTCCTGTGGGATTTCGCTACCGGTTACGACAGTGTAATCTATATCCCTAGTTTTTGGATAATCATCCTGTTTGCTGCATCCGCTAAACAAAAGAGTTGGTGATAATGCGGCTGATAGGAGAAAAATATAAACTTGAATTCGGTGAAATGAGTTTTTTTTTCGATTGAACATAGGGCTGCCTCACTTTATTATATTAGTAAAATATTATGAATAAAAAATGCTTTTTATGTATATTTTTAAGGAAATAAGGTACAAAGAACCGAAAAAATTATCAAAAAATCAGCGTCAGAAAGATAGTATATGTTGTAATTGCTTTCATTGATTTTTAGAGGACTGTGGTTTATAATAGTAAATATCAGACATCGTTGGCTGTGGAAGTAAAAGCAGGAGGATAGTAAATAGTATGAAAGAATTGAACAAGGTAGAGTTTAAAAAGGAAGTCGAGGATTATTTAAAAGTTTTATTTAGAAAATCTATCAATGAAGCTGATGATCAGCAGAAGTTTCAGGCTGTAGCATATGCAGTTAAGGATTTTATCGTAGATCAGTGGATGGCTACACACAGAACTTATGAGGAACAGGATGTTAAGACAGTTTATTATTTGTCAATGGAGTTCCTTACAGGTAGAGCTTTAGGAAATATTATCATTAACTTAAAAGGAAATCAGGCAATAAAAGATGCTATCGAAGAACTTGGTATGGATCTTGATGTGATCGAGGATCAGGAGCCGGATGCTGCACTTGGAAATGGTGGTCTTGGAAGACTTGCGGCTTGTTTCCTTGACTCGTTGTCAACACTTGGATATCCGGCATATGGATGTGGTATCCGTTATAAGTATGGAATGTTTAAGCAGGTTATTGAAAATGGTTATCAGCTTGAAAAGCCGGATGACTGGCTCAAATATGGAAATCCATTTGAAATTAAAAGACCTGAGTATGCAGTCGAGGTTAAGTTTGGCGGTTATGTTGCTATCCGCAAGGATGAGTGCGGCAGGGATAAGTTTGTTCAGGAGAATTATCAGTCAGTAAGAGCCGTTCCTTATGATCTTCCAATCGTTGGCTACAATAATAATGTTGTAAATACATTGAGAATTTGGGATGCAGAGCCTATTGATACATTCAATCTTGACTCATTTGATAAGGGGGATTATCAGAAAGCAGTTGAGCAGGAAAATCTTGCAAGAACTATCTGCGAGGTACTTTATCCAAATGATAACCATATGGCAGGTAAAGAGCTTAGATTAAAGCAGCAGTATTTCTTTGTATCTGCAAGTATTCAGCGTGCAGTTATGAAATATATGGAAAAGCATGATGATATTCGTAAAATTCATGAAAAAGTCGTATTCCAGTTAAATGATACACATCCTACAGTTACTGTTGCAGAGCTTATGCGTATCCTTATGGATGAGTATAATCTTTCATGGGATGAAGCATGGGATGTTACCACAAAGTCATGTGCATACACAAACCATACAATCATGTCAGAAGCACTTGAAAAATGGCCTTTAGAGCTGTTCTCAAGACTTCTTCCAAGAATTTATCAGATTATTGAAGAAATAAACAGAAGATTTGTACTTCAGATTCAGGCTGCATATCCTGATGATAACAGCAAGGTTGAGAAAATGGCTATCATTTATGACGGTCAGGTTAAGATGGCACATCTTGCAATAGCAGCAGGTTTTTCTGTTAATGGTGTTGCTAAACTACATACTGAGATTCTTAAACATCAGGAACTTAAAGATTTCTATGAGATGATGCCTGAGAAGTTCAACAATAAGACAAATGGTATCACGCAGAGAAGATTTTTACTTCATGGAAATCCGTTGCTTGCACAGTGGATTACAGATAAGATTGGTGATGACTGGATTACAAATCTTAAACATATCAATGAACTTTCTGTTTATGCTGATGATGAACTCAGCCAGAAAGAGTTTATGAATATCAAGTATAAGAATAAAGTAAGACTCGCAAAATATATCAAAGAGCATAATGGAATCGAAGTAGATCCTCGTTCTATCTTTGATGTGCAGGTAAAGCGTTTACATGAGTATAAGCGTCAGCTTTTAAATATTCTTCATGTAATGTACCTTTACAATAAATTAAAACAGAATCCGGGAATGGACTTCTATCCTAGAACATTTATATTCGGTGCAAAGGCATCGGCAGGATATATGAGAGCAAAATCAATTATTAAGCTGATCAACAGCGTTGGTGATGTTATCAATAATGATGCTTCAATCAATGGAAAGATTAAGGTTGTATTTATTGAGAACTACAGAGTATCAAATGCCGAGATTATCTTTGCGGCAGCAGATGTTTCAGAGCAGATTTCAACAGCAAGTAAAGAAGCATCAGGAACAGGAAACATGAAGTTTATGTTAAACGGTGCACTCACACTTGGTACGATGGATGGTGCAAATGTTGAGATAGTTGACGAAGTTGGCGAGGAAAATGCATTTATCTTCGGTCTTTCATCAGATGAGGTAATCGCATATGAGCACAACGGACAGTACAATCCAAGAGATATATACAATTCGGATGCAGACATCCGTGCCGTTCTTACACAGCTTGTAGACGGGACATACTCACAGGGCAATTTTGAAGAGTTTAGAGATATTTACAATTCACTTCTTGACGGACAGGGCGGCAGACCTGATATGTACTTTATCCTTAAAGATTTCAGATCATATGCAGAAGCTCAGGAAAGAGTTGAAGCAGCTTACAAGGATGAGAAGAAGTGGGCTCGTTCAGCTATGTTAAATACAGCAAAGAGCGGTAAATTCTCATCAGATAGAACTATTGAGGAGTATGCAAAAGAAATCTGGCATCTTGACAAAGTTAAAGTTGAGGTTACGGACGCTGACTAATTGTGAGTCTATATGAGTGCCGGCTGGTTCATTATAATGTGTAATAGCAAATTATTATAGAATGAGCAAGCCCTGATATTACCGATTATATTTTTATAGCTGAACTGTTACACTCTAAATTGCATATATTAAGGGTTTTAGTAAAGACTTCAAAATGTGCAAAAGAGAATGTTACAAATCATCCCCCGTTTTACTGCGATAGCAGTAACGGGGGATTTTTTTAAATGCATAGGAAAAAGCACATAATGTAGAGTGATGTCATTTTTAAATGTATATGAAAAAGCATATAATGTAGAGTGATGCTGTTTTTAAATGTATAGAAAAATGCAAATAACATAGTGTGATGCCGTTTTTTAAATTTTAACATTAGCTGCCGGCTAAACAAAATAACCGGATTTTACAGGACTACAGTGTAATTAATTTTATGTTTTTTGACCGAATAGCTTCATTGTGGTAAAATTATCCATGTTGCATACAATAAATGCATGAAAGTGCACAAAATGCATGAAAGTGCATATTGCAGATTAGTAGGGAAAGGAAAATTTTATGAAAACAAAACAAATTATCAGCATCGTGATTACCGGAGTTGTGATAATAGCGGTTGGAATCACAGGTGTTGCATCAAATGTGATAGGTTCAAAACTTATTAAGCAAAACAAAACAGAAACAAGCAGTATAGTGAAAGATATGTTTTCGTCAGTTTCGGGAGATTCAAATATAGAGCTTCCGAATAAAGATTTTGTCGGTGTCATAAATATTGAGGGGGAAATCGGAGCTTCTTCATCTAACAGTCTTACATCAGACAGCACATACAATCATGACTTTTATTTAAAATATATTGAAAAGATGGAAAAGTCAGATAAAAATAAGGGAATACTTCTTTATGTTGACAGTCCGGGAGGAGCTGTTTATGAGAGTGATGAGATGTATCTTAAACTTATGGAATATAAAGAAAAGACAAAAAGACCGATATGGGCATATTTTGCATCACAGGCTTGCTCAGGCGGATATTATATCTCAATGGCGGCAGATAAGATTTATGCAAACAGGAATTGCTGGACGGGTTCTATCGGCGTTATAGTTTCACTTACAAATTGCAAGAAACTTTATGACAAACTTGGTATAAAAGAGATTGATATAACAAGCGGAAAAAATAAAGCTATGGGTTCACAGGGGCTTGAGCTTACAAAAGAACAGAGAGGTATCTTACAGTCACTTGTAGATGAAGCTTATGATCAATTTGTTGGTATTGTTGCAGATGGCAGAAAGATGGATAAGTCGGCAGTAAAGAAAATAGCAGATGGTCGTATCTATTCAGCAAAGCAGGCAAAGGAAATAAATCTCGTGGATGAGGTTGGCTCTCTCAAAGACGAAAAGAAAGCATTTGCAAAAGAAGCAGGATTTTCGGAGGACATAACTTATTATACACCTGAAAAGGATTCATTATCAGGAATGTTTAGCAGTATATTTGGTGCAGTAAAAGACATTGTTCCTAAGTCAGATATTGATCTTGCAGAGGACATTGTTCAAAACAATGGAAATGGGGTGCTTAAATATTATGCAAAATAGACCGGATAATCGTATATATGCAGGCTTTTTTGTTCGTCTTGCAGCATATATAGTTGATACTGTAATTGTCTGGGCGGCTATGCTTATCGTCAGGATTCCAGTATGGGTCACAACGATTTCAAGCCCCGATAACTTTTTGGTAAAAGATTTTATCTTTCAATATTCTATCAAAGATATATTGTTTTACATTATGCAGGCAGCATATTTTATCCTGCTAACATATTTCACGGGTTCAACACTTGGAAAGAAGCTCTTTCAGATAAGGGTGGTGAGTGCCGAGGATAGAAAAATGACATTTTTTGAAGTGACATTCAGAGAGACAGTAGGAAGATTTTTGTCTGCACTTATACTCTCGATAGGATATATCATGATTGCTATTGACAAGAAAAAAAGAGGACTTCACGATATTTTAAGTGATACAAATGTTGTATATTATCATGAGAAAAAGGTTTACACTCATGCGGATATACATTACAGAAACATGGTTGATGCAAATGTGCAGGCTGTGGCACAGCCACAGAATCCAAATTCACACGGAGAGGTAAATGCACAGTCACAAAGTCCAAATCCATATGGAGAGGTAAATGTGCAGCCACAGAACCAAAATCCATATGGAGAAGTAAATGGACAGCCACAGAACCAAAATCCATATGAAAAAGTAAATACGCAGCCACAAAATCAGGATAATAAATCTGTATATTCAAATGATACGGAAGATTTTGACAATACGGATAATGCTGAAGTATCATCGGTAAAAACGGTTCATCCACAGAATATGCCGGGTGGATATTTTGAGGACGCTGACGATAAAGATGGAAAATAAAATCAGGTAAAAGTTTTATTTTAATAGGTCCCCACCCACCACTTATTGGTCTATGCAATAGAAGTGGTGAGTGGGGACTTTTTTTCTAATTTCTAAATTCTGACAGTACTTTTAAAAGTTTGAAAATATCAACAGGCTTTGATAAATACTTGTTCATGCCGGCATTAAGACATTTTTCAATATCTTCTTTAAAGGCATTTGCAGTCATTGCTATGATAGGAATAGTATGAGCTTCGGAACTATTCATGTTTCTTATGGCGGTTGTTGCGTAAAGTCCGTTCATTACGGGCATTTGCATATCCATAAGTATCGCATCATAGGTATGCTTTTTAGAATTTTTAAGCATTTCAACACATATAGAACCGTCGGAGGCGTGTTCACAGGTTATGCCATGCATTTTCAAAAGTTCAGATATGACTTCGTAATTTAATTCATTGTCTTCCGCTATAAGCAGGTTCATTCCGGAGCAGATTTTTGAATAATATTCTATTGTCAAAGTTTCAGTGGCATTTTTTGAACGCTCCTTAAGATATGGAAGTTCCAATGTTACGGTAAAAGTAGTTCCTTTGCCGAGTTCGCTCTGAACATCTATGCTGCCGTTCATTATATCAGTAAGATATTTAACAATCGACAGACCAAGCCCATATCCGGGAACTTTATTTATTCTTGAATCAGTTTCACGCGTGAATTTTGAATACATATTTTCAATATATTCTTTTGACATACCGATGCCGGTGTCACTGACTTTAGCGATAAGCCGTATGTTTTTGCTGCCTGGTATTTCTTGTTGATACATTTCAAAAACAATACTTCCTCCGTCAGGAGTGTATTTTATGGCATTAGATAGTATATTTGTGTATATCTGCTTGATACGGAGTGGGTCGGCAAATAATTCACTATATAAAATATCATGTTTAAAACATTTGATGTCAAGGTCTTTACCAAGTTTTATCTGTTCCAATGATGGAGGAAATTCATCAAAAATTTCACAGATATTTATTTCCTTTGGTGTAATTTTCATCTGTCCGTTTTCTATTTTTGAAATATCGAGAACTTCATTGACAAGCTCTAATAAAAAGTTGCCTGAAAGTTTAATTTTTTCAAGACTGTATTTTACTTTGTCAGGTTCGGTTAAATGCGTTGCGGCAATATCTGTAAATCCCATAATTGCATTCATCGGTGTTCTTATGTCGTGTGCTATCTGTGATATAAATTCTGTTTTTGCAACATTTGCTTTGTTTGCTTCTTCAGCTATTGAAATCCAGCTTTGTTCACGGCGTTTGCTCGCACTTATTATCTGTGTGACATATAAAACATCTGTTACGGTATTTGCTTCGTTTCGTTTTCTTACTATAAATCTTGCAGTGTGCCAGTTATTGTCAGTAGTCAGGTACTCTGTTGCTATGGTTTCCTCATTTTCAAGGCGTTTTGCAAGTGTCGATATATCAAAGAACTGCAGCAGTCTGTCTTTGTATTCGGGAACAATAAATTCATTGCACAATTTGTTCATTTCATAGGATGCACAGCCTGTTTTTCCTGCAAGTCTATGGGAGCCGCTTTTTCCGGATATTTCTTTAAATGTATCTTTTTCCAAGTCTATAAGAAAAATTGTATAATATATCTGGCTTAGTGCAGATATAACTTCATTTTTAAGATTGGCTTCTGCAAGTGCCTGTTCAAGTTCAAACTGTTTTTTCTGCTCAATCGCCACAATGTCATCAATATGTCTGAAACCGAGTAAGAGTTTGTAGTCTGAAACAGTTAGTGAAATTCGTACAATGACAGTTTCAAAATACTGTTGTCTTAAAAGATTTGGTACGCTTCGATACCTGAATACCAATCGTTCTTTGTTTTTTAGCTCATTTTTAAGATTTTGTATATCCATTGTTTTCTTAAAGAAATCAATACTTTCAGATGCTATATATTTTTCAGCGTAAATTTTAATTGTTTCAGTATAGTCGAGCGGTTTTGGATTTTCAACCGGAATGAAATTAGCGGCATTTGCAATTCTGTCAAGCTTGAGCAGTTCCAGAGTGTTTTTTTCAAGATCGACATAATACACGGAGGTATAGTCACGGCACAAAACATCAAGAAACTGTTTTTCTTTTTCAAGCTCAGATTTATTTTCATTTATAATGTCCTGACGCTGCATAAGGAGAAAATCCTTATCTATGTTTTGCCATATACTGCCAAGATGCATACCTATCGTACGCATAAGCATCAGGTGGAAAGGCGAAATTGGAAAGGAAGGTGCATCAAGTCTGATATATCCGAGAAGGTTTCCGGCATATGATATAGGAAATGCAATAACAGAATTTATACCGGCATTAAGAAGTTTATTATTCTCATCAGTCATGGCAGTAGGACTGTCCTTAATATCTGTTTCGATGATTATCTGACGCTTGGACAAACGGCTGTGCCAGTCAGGGATTGTTTCTGCCGAAAATATGTCAGGCAGAGTATCAGATAAATGATAGCCGTTTTTCAAATACTTAAATTTAAGTTCATATATATTTTTGTTAAATAATTCAAAAATAAAAGCTGCACTGCTGTTTGTAACAGTGCAAAGCTGTTTGAAAATTGACTCTAAGAATGTTGCTCTGCTTTTGTCTGGTGTAAGATTTTCTAAGTTAATCAATTCATTGATTATCGAATCGTAAGTACTTTGAAAATTATTATTTTCGTTGTTATTATAAATATTTTCCATGTATGTGCTCATATATATTCTCCTTCATCCCCTCAATATATGTTTATTGTGTCATTGATATTCAATATATAAATTACAGATTGTCGTGTATTTAAATGTAAGTCAGTGATATAGTATGCCGGTGTTGTTTAAAAGTATTAAGTTAATTGTAGCATTAAAACAGATAAAGTAAAAGTGCTGAGTTCGGTGTTGTTGTGGTGCATGGATATTTGGTGGTTGACATTTTTGGTGGTTGACATTTGCAATTAACGGTGTTATTATTTCACATACGCAATATATAACAATGTTAAGTTTTGAAAAGGTTATATATTATGCAGTACATTATATTAAATATGATAAGTTTTTAAATGATATTTTTTGCTGCCAACTGATTACATTACAGGTGTAAACATTATTATTTTTTTGATGAGGTGAGATGATGAATGATAAATTTGAGGAACTTTTTAAGGCTATGCATCAGTTTCATAAACTGAGGATTGGTGAGATGATGCCAAATGTCAGCGGTGCTGATTTTTGGGCGATGAACAATATTGTAAATAAGAGCGAAGATGGAAAGATAACCATTTCTGAACTTGCTAAAAAGACAAATGTACTTCCATCTGCAATATCGAGAACTATCAGAGGTCTTGAGGACAAAGGATATGTCGAAAGGACAATAAATAAAAATGACAGGAGAAATACTTATGTTGAGATGACTGACAGGGGAATAGAAGTTATGCAGGAAGTAAAAGAAACGATGCATAATTTCGGAGAAGCAGTTTTATCAAAACTTGATGAGGATGAACTTTCACAACTCGTAGCATATCTGAATAACATATATGATATTGCGAAAAAGGAGATTGAAATTAGAAAGATTAAGAAATAGATATGATGCGAAACTGATTGTAGGCTGTGAAGATTGTGTGGATATAGCAAAGAATACCGCCGGCACGCTTGCGCTATGTTGTCACTCGTAGCAGTACATAAGTCAGTAAAAGACACTGACTAAGTGCTGACGGTGACAAAAATGTCGGCTAACATTCTTTGTTATATCTCCACAATCAATTTAAAATTATGACAGTTTCACAAATGTCTATAAGAATTAGAAGATAGAAAGTAAAGAAAGGATAGAACAATGGGTAAAATTTTTAAAAATATGCTTCCTTACCGGAAAGCGGTTATTATTATCATTGCTTTGCTGTTTGTGCAGGCGTGGTGTGATCTGTCGCTTCCGTCTTACACATCGGATATTATCGATGTGGGTATTCAGAACAGCGGTGTTGAACATATTGTGCCTGAGAAACTTACAAAGAGTGAGTTTAAAGCGGCACAGTTTATCATGACGGATGATGAAGCTGATTTGTGGAAAGGTCTGTATAAAGCGGATGGAGAGTTTTATAAACTTAAGGATAAGTCATCTAAGGAGCTTGATGAAGCGGATGAAAAACTTAATTTGCCGCTTATCATGAATTATCAGATGAGCACTTTAGAGGTAAGCAGCTTCAAAAAGACGATTGCAAATCAGATGGGAAAGAAAGAGTCTGAACTTGAAAATGTAAGTGTCGAGCAGCTTGGCGAGTCACTCGGTGTGAAACTTAAGAGTTTCAAACAGGAAAAAGAGGATGATGACGGAAACAAAGTTAAGGTTGACTGTGTTGACGCAAGACCGTTTTTTGCCGGAATGATGCAGAGTGGCAAGATGGATAAAAAGAGCATTTTGTCTATGAGGGATAAGATGAGTGATACTATAGATGCAATGGGAAGTTCTCTTGTTAAATCAATGGGTGTTGCCTATGCGGTTTCCTGTGATAAGGCGGCAGGCATTGATGTTGACCATATCCAGAAATCATATCTTTTGTTTGCGGGACTAAAAATGCTTGGAATGGCACTTCTTATGGGTGTGGTGACAGTGCTCGTCGGTTTCTTTGCTTCGAGAGTCGGAGCAGGAATCGGTATGACACTCAGGGAAAAAGTATTTAAAAATGTTGTCGGATTTTCAAATGCTGAGATGGATAAGTTCTCAACTGCATCACTTATCACGAGAAGTACAAATGACATCCAGCAGATACAGATGGTATCGGTAATGCTCTTAAGGATGGTTGCATATGCACCTATTCTTGGAATCGGCGGTGTGTTAAAAGTTGTGCAGACGGGAGCAGGCATGGGATGGATAATCGTGCTTGCGATAGCTGTTATACTCGGATATGTCATGGTACTTATGTCTGCCGCTATGCCTAAGTTCAAACTTATGCAGAAGCTGGTCGATAATATCAACCTTGTTTCAAGAGAAATTCTTACCGGACTTTCAGTTATCCGTGCATTTGGCAGGGAGAAAAAAGAAGAAGAAAGATTTGACGAGGCAAATAAAGACCTCACAAAGACAATGCTTTTTACAAACAGGGTTATGACATTTATGATGCCGGGCATGATGATGATAATGAATATTCTTACAGTCGGCATTGTGTGGTTTGGTGCTAAAAAGATTGACGGTGGAAATATGCAGGTTGGAGCTATGACTGCATTTATAACATATGCGATGATGATAGTCATGTCATTCCTTATGCTTACGATGATGTCGATAATGCTCCCTCGTGCGGCTGTCGCAGCAGAGCGTATTGACGAGGTTGTCCGCACAGAATCTTCTATTAAAGATGCTGACGAGCCGGAAAAACTTACAAGCCATGACGGTGTAATATCATTTGAGCATGTAAACTTTAAATATCCGGGAGCAGAGGAAGATGTACTTCACGATATTGATTTTGTGGCAAGACCGGGGGAGACAACTGCTATCATAGGCAGTACGGGATGCGGCAAATCAACATTGGTAAATCTTATTCCGAGATTATACGATGTTTCGGATGGAAAGATATTGCTTGACGGAAAAGATATAAGAAATATTTCAATGTCAGATCTCAGGGAAGAAATCGGATTTGTACCTCAGAAAGGAGTTCTTTTCTCAGGAACTATAGCTTCAAATCTCCGCTTTGGAAATGATGATGCAACTGATGAGGAGATAAAGAAAGCCGCCAGGATAGCACAGGCGACAGAGTTTATCGAGGCGAAAGATGATAAATACGAAAGCTCAATATCACAGGGTGGAAGTAATGTATCAGGAGGTCAGAAACAGCGTCTTGCGATAGCGAGAGCGATAGCCAAAAATCCAAAGATATTTATATTTGATGACAGTTTTTCGGCACTTGATTTAAAGACGGATGCAGCACTTAGAAAAGCGTTATCTGAAAATGTAAAGGACAGCACGGTTATCATTGTTGCACAGAGAATAAGCACAATATTACACGCAGAGCAGATACTTGTTCTCGATGACGGAAAAGTAGTCGGAAAGGGAACGCATGAACAGCTTCTTAAAAACTGTGATGTGTATCGTGAGATTGCAAAATCCCAGTTGTCCGCTAAAGAACTTGGCATGGATGAAAGTGAGGTGTCAGACAATGAGTAATGAGGAACAATTTAAAAAGCCACAGCCACGCAGGAGAGGGCCTATGGGCAGAGGTATGCAGCCGGGCGAAAAGCCTAAGAATCTCAAAAAATCATTAAAAACACTTGTAAAATATATCGCAAAATATAAGGCAGGCATATTTGTCGTAATGTTTTGTGCGGTGTGCTCAACCGTCTTTACCGTAGCAGGACCGAAGATATTAGGTAAAGCGACAACGGCATTATCTGAGGGTCTTATGGCAAAGATAAGCGGAACAGGAAGCATTGATTTTGATAAGATAGGACGCATACTTCTTATTGTGCTCGGTCTTTATCTTTGCAGTGCATTGTTTAGCTTTATTCAAGGCTGGATAATGACCGGCATCACGCAGAAAGTATGTTATAAACTTCGACAGGAAATATCAGAAAAGATAAACAGGATGCCGATGAAATATTTTGAGAGCCGCACTTACGGCGAGGTGTTATCACGAATTACAAATGATGTAGATACACTCGGACAGGGGCTTAACCAGAGCATAACAACGATAATTACATCCGTTGCAACACTTATCGGTGTCCTTGTAATGATGCTCAGTATCTCGCCGCTTATGACACTTATCGCACTTGTCATACTTCCTATATCACTTGCACTTATAAGTCTTGTGACAAAGAAATCACAAAAATTTTTCCGTGCACAGCAGGAATATCTCGGTCACATAAACGGTCAGGTCGAGGAAGTTTACGGCGGTCATCTTGTAATAAAAGCATTTAACCGTGAAAAAGATACTATAGAGGAATTTGAAAAAACAAACAAAATTTTATATGACTCAGCATGGAAATCGCAGTTTCTTTCAGGAATGATGCAGCCTATAATGATGTTTGTCGGAAACTTAGGCTATGCGTCAGTTGCACTTGCAGGTGGGATGCTCGCAATAAAAAATGTAATTACGATAGGTGATATACAGGCATTTATCCAGTATGTAAAGAACTTCACACAGCCGATACAGCAGATAGCACAGGTAATAAACATGGTTCAGTCAATGTCTGCGGCATCGGAGAGAGTTTTTGAATTTCTTGACGAGGAGGAAGAACAGCAGGTAGTAGAAAATCCTGCCGATATTTCAAAAGTAACAGGAGAGGTATCATTTGAAAATGTTCATTTCGGTTACAATCCTGAGCAGATAATCATTAACGATTTCAGTGCAAAGGTAAAACCGGGACAAAAGATAGCGATAGTAGGCCCTACCGGTGCAGGAAAGACAACTATGGTAAAACTTCTTATGCGTTTTTATGATGTAAACAGCGGTGCGATAAAATTAGACGGCAGAGATATAAAAGACTTTAACAGGCGTGAACTCCGTGACGCATTTGGAATGGTACTTCAGGACACATGGCTTTTTAAGGGGACGATAATGGAAAATATCCGTTACGGAAGACTTGATGCGACAGACGAGGAAGTAATCGCAGCGGCAAAAGCGGCGAGAGCACATCACTTTATCCAGACACTTCCGGGCGGTTACCAGATGGAACTTAACGAAGATGCAAGCAATGTGTCACAGGGACAGAAGCAGCTTCTTACGATAGCGAGAGCAATTCTTGCGGACAATAAGATACTTATCCTTGATGAAGCAACATCTTCGGTTGATACAAGAACCGAGATAGAGATACAGAAAGCTATGGATAATCTTATGAAAGGACGCACGAGTTTTGTCATTGCACACAGGCTTTCAACAATTCGTGATGCCGACCTTATACTTGTTATGAAAGACGGAGATATAATAGAGCAGGGAAATCACGATGAGCTTCTTGCGGCAAACGGATTTTATGCAAATCTTTATAATTCACAGTTTGAGGATGTTGTGGCGTAGAGAAAGTTATACAATGGCATTTTGGCTGCAACATGATATTTTTTACAGTTTGAGGATGTTGTGAAATAGAGAAGTAATCATACAGTCATATGGCAATTATATTTTAAACAATAATTTTGAATAAAAAAAAGAAATCTGTTAAGAATATTAACAGATACTATCAGACACCTTGATGGCATTGAGGTGTCTGTTTTGTTTAAAAGTAATTGTTGCCGGTCGCACCGTAGGTGTGAACAATAACTAATGGAGGGATTGCCGTATGTATGATAAGAAAGAAAACAACTTTAAGAAAAAAGGGCTTTGCGTGTCATTATGTGCTGCACTTGTATGTGGTCTTGGAATAGGCGGGGTATATTACAAGATGAATAAAGCACCGCAGAGTGACGGGACAAAACTTTTTTCAGACTCATCGACAGGTACAAAATCAGCAGATACAAATGATAAAAAGGAAACATCGTCAGATAAAAAAGACAATGCAGCAGACAAAAATACTGAAAATAAAACAGTAGCGGCAGGTTCGGGTGCTGTAAAAAACATCAAAAAGAAAAATATTAAAAGTGCAAGAGAAAAATTAAACGATGCAAAGGCAGAAATTAAATCGGACAAAAACAATAATGATGTTTATGTAAAAAAAACAGCAGCTAAAACGGATGATAAAAAGAAAAGTACAGATACAAAACAGCATGATGGCAACATAAAAAAGAATAGAAACACAGATAAGAATAAAACGGTAAGCACAATGTCAAAGGATAATTCTCTTAAATTTGATGCAGAAAAGGGAATGATATGGCCTGTTGGAAGCGGCGAAAAGGACATAATCCTTAAATTTAGCAACAGCAATACGGTATATTTTAAGACACTTGCACAGTACAAAGTAAATCCTGCCGTCGTTATAGCGGCAAAAGCTGATGAAAAGGTAAAAGCTGCGGCAGCAGGTATTGTAAAAAGTATAAAGACAAGTGACGAAACAGGAACAACGGTAACCGTTGATATAGGAAACGGATATGAAGCTATATATGGTCAGCTTAAAAACTTAAATGTAAAGAACGGTCAGAAGATTGCCAAAGGTGATATAGTAGGTCATATAGCAAAACCTACGAAATATTATACAGAAGAAGGAACAAATCTTTATTTTGAAGTTAAAGAAAACGGAAAGAGCGTAGATCCTCTGCTGCTTTTGAAATAGATATTTTTTAGAAGACAAGCGGATATTCGTAACCTGTTCTGTTACTTCCTTGATAGAGTTAAATATAATTGATAACTGTTGTTACTGTACTATATAGATGTGTCAGTGACAGCAGTTTTTCTTTTCATAAATACCAATATATGTTAATATAATGATGCAAGGGTCAAAAATAAATGGCAATGTATGTTTTAGAACCTTACACTAAGTGGTAAAGAAGTTGGTTGAAAAGATTGCACTTAAAGTGCGGAAAGAGAGGGAGTTATGCAATACAGATTAGTAGGAAATACAATGCCGGCAGTTGAGGTGCTTTTTGATTCACCGGGAGAGTCTATGTACACACAGTCAGGTGGCATGGCATGGATGACCGAGGGGATTCGGATGGACACAAATACGAAAGGCGGTCTTTTAAAGGGTGTTGGTCGTATGTTTGCGGGTGAATCAATGTTTATGGCAACATACACGGCAACTAAAGCAGGGGCAGAAATTGCATTTGCATCAACTGTTGCAGGTGAAGTTCTTCCTATAAATATTGGCGAGACAGGTGGATTTATCTGCCAGAAAGGGGCATTTCTTTGTGCTGAGCCTTCAGTAGAACTATCAGTTGCATTTACAAAGAGATTTTCATCAGGTTTCTTTGGCGGAGAGGGTTTTATACTCCAGGATATCACAGGAACAGGTATGGTATTTCTTGAAATTGACGGTGATAAAGTTATCAAAGAACTTGCACCGGGTGAGGTTTTAAAAGTTGACACGGGTAATGTGGTCGGATTTGAAAAGACTGTAAGCTATGAAATAGAGACAGTAAAAGGTCTTAAGAACATATTCCTTGGCGGAGAGGGACTTTTCCTGACAAGACTTGTAGGACCGGGAAAGGTTATACTCCAGACGCAGAACTTTAATGATTTTGCGGGAAGGGTTGCAAGCAGAATTCCGTCTAAGTAGTTTTTGCGGCGGCATTTATTTTGAAAATGTTAATTTGGGGCGGCATCGAACTGTGATTTTGCACAAGCTGTTTGGCAAAATGTAAATGATGTTTTATACTATGAAAAAAACTGTGGATTGTTATCTTTTAAGAATTTTTAATGGATAACCAGTCCACAGTTTTTAGTTTATGGGATTTGGCTATTATACAATAGTTGTTTTAATCAACGGTAGCCGGAATTTTACCCTCTATGATGGCTTTTACATCACCAATGCTCTTGTCTGTAAAAGTAGCTATCTGTTCAGGAGTGAGTCCGTTGTTATGCATATTTAGGACTATCTTGGTTTCAGCCGTGGCAATGCCGCGTTTTTCGCCCTGTGCTTCACCGATGGCAATGCCCCGTGCCTCGCCGATGGCAATGCCCCGTGCCTCGCCGATGGCAATACCATCTTCTTTTATACCCTGACTTAAATTGCACATAACATTCACATCCTCTCTTAAATTATTTTCAACAGGAATATCATATTCATTTCCTATTATATTTATTTTTTCGTTTACAGTTAAATCTTTTGAAAGCAACGCACTTAAAAGACGGTGCATTTCGTAAGTGTTATCGTGTGGCGGAAGACTGTTTGCAAGTCCTATCATGATAATATTCAGCAGTTCAAGGTTTCCATGCCAGTTGTGTCGGGCAATCAGGTCATCTTTTGTAAGATGAATATGGCTCATGCTGTTTTCAGGCATATTCATGCAAACCCAGATGGAATAGACCTGTTTAATATTATTATAGTCTGAATTTTCAAAATCACGCCCCTTTTGCGAGGAAATCATTCTGCTCACATAAAAGATTGCCCTGTTTAGAATATCGTACTTTTGGGGTTCCGATTTTTGTGCTTCCACATTTATGATTATCTGTGATAATCTGCTTTCTTTGTCTGTTGCATTGTTGTCTGCTGTGTTACTTTTTGATGGCATCCTGACATAAAAGATAATGTCAAATCTTATCATACCTTCATTGATTTCAGTATTTTCACTGTTTAGACCTACAATGCGTCCGCCGTTTACTTCTTTATCAGTGTTTGCAAGTTCACTTGCAATGCATTCGCTGTTGCTTTCTTTTTCGGTGTTTGTAAGTCCGGGTTCAACAGGAACAGAGCTGATATAAGGTTCACCCTCTATGAGAGGGACAATATCCGTAGGTTTCATGTCCTTAAATTCAGGAACTGTTTTTGCTAATATATGTGCAAGTATAATTTTCTGACCAAGCAGCCTTTTAGCACTTTCATCATACTGAGCTTCTTTATCAGTAGCAGTTATTGAATTTTTAAGTTCTGTATTCAAAAATGACATCCTTCCTTGTAGTTAATGTACTGTCGGTATCTTCTCAAAACGAGTCATTTCGGCTGCATTTCTGATATACTGTTTCCATTTTCTCGTCGTACACACCGTGTACGCACTGCGAAAATGTCATTGTATATCAAAAATCTATCTCAGAATTCTTCATTTAAAAGATTCCGAGAGTGCATTAGGATTGTCAGGAGGAAACAATGGTTCAACTTTTGAAAATAAAAGAACACATCTATCGTTTTATCGGAAAATATGAGATCTATGCAATGGCAGTCTTTCGGTTTCTGGTTGCTTTTCTGGCATTTTCGCTGATCAATCATCAGATTGGTTATATGGACATTTTAAAAGAGTATCCGATTGCACTGCTCTGTGCATTATTGTGTTCATTTTTGCCTTCCGGCATGATGCTGTTTTTCGGTGCACTGCTCATATTGCTGAACTGTTATGCACTGTCACTGGAGTTATGCGGTATTGTGGCATTGATCTTTGTGGCTCTTTTTTGCATTTATTATCGTTTTACCAGCAAAAAAGGCATTTATACGGTACTGACTTCAGTACTTGGAATTGCAGGTATTCCCTATGTAATGCCGGTGGCAGCAGGGATTCTTGACCGGATATATACGGTAGTAGCAGTTGTATGTGGAGAGTTTGTATACTTTCTGTTAAAAAGTGTGAATCAGAATGCAGCACTTTTTTCAGCCAAAGAGACTATTACAAAGAAAAGTGTGGTGACGCTTGCCGTGCTGCAGATTTTTACCGATAAAGAGATGTATTTCTATCTGGCAGCATTTGCAGCAGCGGCAGTTATCGTTTCCTGTGTCTCCCAGCTTTCAGCCATTTCAGATATTCTGCGAAAAAATCATATTGCGTTTCGTAATCCATTCCATAGACATCTTCTGCTTCATGTTCTTCTTCCAGCAGATATTCCCAGTAGTAGGCAAGGGCAAATGCATTTCTCCGTATAGTATTCGGGGAACGGTTTGCCCGCACCTGATGCATTAGATACTTGCTTGGCAGCAACACAATTTCCAGTGTTTCCATATCCCGTATAAAGAAATATTTTACGGAACCTTCTCGCTGCATTTCCACTTTATAACGCTTCATGTTGTCTGCCTCCTTTCCTCTAACGCTATACACAGTATACCCA